>Ga0194131_10000253_pt1 | contig 86028 bp, 63 predicted proteins | sample TA2KigO120mmetaG_FD_148631 | JGI IMG/M metagenome (GOLD analysis project Ga0194131, IMG submission 148631) | Freshwater microbial communities from Lake Tanganyika, Tanzania - TA2015053 Kigoma Offshore 120m | ecosystem: Environmental > Aquatic > Freshwater > Lake | place: Tanzania: Lake... | reverse complement strand
GTGTGCGTGAAGGAAATGATGAGCTCATCGACAAGACGCTCTTTGCTGTAGGTTCGCGAGATCGTCTCGAACTTCACGTCGGGCGGGAAGAACTGGCCGATCAACCGCTTCGCATAGAACGTTCGCACGCTCTCCGGGCCCTGGCCTCCCACCATCGTCGGCACGTTCACGAGGTGTGGATTGGACGTCATCGTCGCCAACGTCTTTTCGAGGTCGCCGGAAAGTTCGGCGTCCATGTGAGCTTTAAAGACGGCGTCGATCTTCTTCTGCAAGTCGGAATCGGCCACGGCTGGACCTCCTGATTGCGTAGTGCTGCATGAGGGCAGGCTGCCAGCCGTCGCGGCGGCAACGCCAAGAACAACCGTTCGTCTCGTGAGGTCGGACATCTTCAGTTCTCCATGTCATCTAGTTTGTGCATCCGTGGTGGCATATCCAACCATACCGTAGCTGGTGACGCGCTGCTGCGCGCTAGCGGCGCGCACCGCCCGCCGCTACCCCTCGCCCGGCGCGTCGCCGGGCTGCACCGCCTGCTGCAAGTGCTCGGCGCGCTGCTGCCAACTGCCGAGCGGGTCGCCGACGCGCGACGGGCACAGCTCCGCGAGCGGGCAGTCCTCGCACTTGGGGCCCTTGGCGAGGCAGACATAGCGGCCGAGCAGCAGCAGCCGGTGGCCGCCGTCGATCCATTGGTCTTGCGGCAGGCGCTGGCATAGGTCCTGTTCGATCTTCTCGGCGGTCTTCGCCGCCGACAGGCCCAGGCGCTGCGCGACGCGGGTTACGTGCGTGTCGACGACGACGCCCGACGCGATGCGGAACGCGGTGCCGAGGACGAGATTGGCGGTCTTGCGCGCCACGCCGGGCAGCGCCATCAGCGCGGCCATGTCCTTGGGCACCGCGCCGTCGTGCTGCTGCGCGATCGCGAGGCTGGCGCCCTGGATGGCCTTGGCCTTGTTGCGGAAGAAGCCGGTGCGGTGCACCACGGCCTCGACGTCCTCGCGCGGCGCGGCGGCGAGCGCTGCGGGTGTGGGGTACTTCTCGAACAGCAGCGGCGTCACCGTGTTGACGGTGCGGTCGGTGCTCTGCGCGCTGAGGATCGTCGCAATGAGCAGCGTCCACGCGTCCTTGTGGTCGAGTTCGCAGCGCGGCGCGGGGATCGCCACGGCGAGGCGCGCGGCGACTTCCTTGGCGGCGGCGGGCGGGCCGCTCGGCAGCTGCGGTTCGGTCTTCTTGCGCGTGGCCACGAGGCGGGAAGGCTAGGGAACGGGACCGCCGCCCTCAATCGCGCGCGCCGAACACGGCGGTGCCGATACGCACCAAGGTCGAACCAGCGGCGACGGCTGGCTCGAGGTCGCCGGACATGCCCAGGCTGAGCACCGGCAGCGGCAGGCCAGTCGCCGCGCGCAGCCGCTCGCGCAGCGCCGCAACGGCGGCGAAGGTCGGCGCCGGATCGCCGACCAGCGGCCCCATCGCCATCAACCCCACCACCGCGAGCGCTGGGCAGCGGGCGCGCACGTGCTCGAGCAGCGCCGGCGCCTGCTCCGGCGGGCAGCCGTGCTTGGTCGGCTCGTCGGTGGCGTGCACCTGCAGCAGCACGTCGAGCGTGCGGCCGGCGCGGACGCACTCGCGCTGCAGCTCGTCGGCGAGCTTGCCGCGGTCGAGGCTGTGCACCAGCGCTAGGCCCGGCACCGCCAGCAGCTCGCGCGCCTTGTTGGTCTGCAGCGAGCCGATCAGGTGCCACTGCAGGCCGGGCAGGTCGGCGAGTTCGGCGGCCTTCTGCGCGAGCTCCTGCACGCGGTTCTCGCCGAAGGCGCGCAGGCCGGCGGCGTAGGCCGCGCGCACGCTGGCGGCGGGATGCGTCTTGCTGACGGCGAGCAGCGCTGCGGCGTCGGCGGCGCGGCCGGCGGCGCGGCAGGCGGCGACGAGGCGCTGGCGCTGCGCGGCGAGGTTGTGGCGGACGTCGTCGGGCGCGGCGCTCATTCGTCGCCCCAGTGCGCCGTCAGCGGACCGGGGAACAGCGTGCGGCCGCGGCGCAGCAGCGCCGGACGGCCTTCGACCGGGAAGCCCGACAGCAGCGCGTCCCACGCTTCGTAGTGGTCGCAGCGCATGACCCAGTCCTTGAGCGCGCTGCCGACGCGCACGTCGCCGGCGTGGCGATCGCCGAGGTGGCGCGCCAGCTTGCGCATGAACGCCGCGACCTCCGCCTGGAACGTGTCGGGCTGGACCTCGTCGGGCCGAAACCCAAAGTCCTTGATCAGCTGCTCACGCAGGCCGGCGGCGACCTGCGACAGCGAAGCGCCGTAGAGCACGTCCTTGACCGCGGCCTGGAGGTTCATCGCGGCTGGATCAGTGGCGGAAGTGCCGCTGGCCGGTCATCACCATAGCCATGCCATGCGCGTCGGCGACGGCGACGACTTCGTCGTCGCGCTTGCTGCCGCCGGGCTGGATGGCCGCGGTCGCGCCGGCCTTGGCGCACACCAGCAGGCCGTCGGTGAACGGGAAGAACGCGTCGCTGGCGACGACGCAGCCCTTGGTCTTCGCGCCGGCCTTGTCGACGGCGATCTTGGCGCTGTCGACGCGGCTCATCTGGCCGGCGCCGACGCCGACGGTGTGCGACGCGCCGTCATCGGCGGTGCGCGCCAGCACGATGGCGTTGGACTTGACGTGCTTGCAGACGAGCCACGCAAAGCGCAGCGTCGCCGACTCGGCGGCGGTCGGCTGGCGCTTGGTGGCGACCGCCTTGCCGGGCTGCTCGCGCGGCACGTCGGCGGTCTGCAGCAGGAAGCCGCCGGAGACCTGGCGCGCGACGAAGCGCTGGCGCGCGGCGAGGTCCGGCAGGCCGCCGAGGTCGAGCACGCGCACGTTGGGGCCCCACTTGGCCTGCTGCAGCGCGGTGAGCGCGGCCGGCTCGACGTGCGGCGCGACGATCACTTCGAGGAACGTGCCGGTGGCGACGATCGCCTTCGCCGTCGCTTCGTCGAACGTGCGGTTGGTGGCCAGGATGCCGCCGAACGCCGACACCGGATCGCTGGCGAGCGCGAGCTCCCAGGCGCGAGCGAGCGAGCCGGCGATGGCAGCGCCGCACGGGTTGTTGTGCTTCACCACGACGCACGCCGTCTGCTCGAACTCGAGCGCCAGCGCCAGCGCGCCGTCGGCGTCGAGGATGTTGTTGTAGCTGAGCTCCTTGCCGCCGAGTTGCTTGCCGTTGGCGAGGCACGGGCCGGCATCGCCCATGCTGTAGAAAGCGGCCTTCTGGTGCGGGTTCTCGCCGTAGCGCAGGTCCTGCAGCTTCTCGCCGGCGAACGCCGTGCGCGGCGCGAAGAACGGCTCGTCGGGCTGCACGCGGCGCTCGGCGTCGAACCACTGCGCGATCGCGGCGTCGTACGAGGCGGTGTGCGCGAAGGCCTTGGCCGCGAGCTTGCGCAGCGTCGCCTCGGGCAGCTTGCCGCTGCCGGCGCGCAGCGCCTGCAGCACGCCGGCGTAGTCCGCCGGATCGACGACGACGGCGACGCTGGCGTGGTTCTTGGCGGCGCTGCGCAGCATCGCCGGCCCGCCGATGTCGATCTGCTCGACGATCTCCTGGCGGCCGATGCCGGGCTTCCGCAGCGTCTCGCGGAAGCGGTAGAGGTTGACGCACAGCACGTCGATCGGGTCGATGCCGTGCTGCCCCATCGCGGCGACGTGCGTCGGCATGTCGCGCCGCGCCAGCAGGCCGCCGTGCACCTTGGGGTGCAGCGTCTTGATGCGGCCGTCCATCATCTCGGGGAAGCCGGTGTAGTCGGCGACCTCCTGGGTCGGGATGCCGGCGTCGGCGAGCGTGCGCGCCGTGCCGCCCGTGGACAGCAACGCGAAGCCCGCATCGAGCAGCCCGCGCGCGAACTCGACGATCCCGGTCTTGTCAGTGACCGACAGCAGTGCGCGTCTCATTTCTTCGCCTGGTCCTTCTTCTGCTTGAGGTAACCCTCGATGAACGGGTCGAGGCGGCCGTCGAGCACGCCGTGCACATCCGACGTCTCGACGTCGGTGCGCAGGTCCTTGCACATCTGGTACGGCTGCAGCACGTAGCTGCGGATCTGGTTGCCCCAGCTGATCGAGCCGCGGTCGCCGTAGAACTTGGCGAGCTCCGCTTCGCGCTTGCTGAGCTCGAGCTGGTACAGCTTCGACTTCAGCATACGCATCGCCGTCTCGCGGTTCTTGTGCTGGCTGCGCTCCGCCTGACAGGCGACGACGAGCCCGGTCGGAATGTGCGTCAGGCGGATCGCCGACTCCGTCTTGTTGACGTGCTGGCCGCCGGCGCCCGACGCGCGGAAGGTGTCGACCTTGAGGTCCTCCTTCTTGATCTCGATGTCGATCGTGTCGTCGAACTCGGGCACGACTTCGACCGACGCGAACGACGTCTGGCGGCGGCCCTGGCCGTCGAACGGCGAAATGCGCACCAGCCGGTGCACGCCCTGCTCGGCCTTGAGCTTGCCGTAGGCGTACGGGCCGCGGATGACGATCGTCGCGTTCTTGATGCCGGCTTCCTCGGCCTTCTGGAAGTCCGACTCCTCGATGACGTAGTCGTTCTTCGTCGCCCACTTCACGTACATGCGCAGCATCATCTCGGCCCAGTCCGAGGCGTCGACGCCGCCAGCGCCGGGCTGCAGGGTGACGATGGCGTTCATGCCGTCGTGCTCGCCGCCGAGCATCAGCTGGAACTCGAGCTGGTCGAGGCGCTCGTTGATCTTGCGGTGCGTCTCGACGAGGTCAGCCTCGACGGCCGAGGGGTCGTCGGCGCCGAGTTCGATCAGCACGCGGCCGTCCTCGATGAGCTTGAGCAGGCTCTCGATCGGCTCGACGACGCTGAAGCAGGCCTTCTTCTTGACGACGACGAGCTGCGCCTTCTCGGCTTCCTCCCAGAAGCCCGGCTGGGCCATCTGGTGTTCGATGTCGGCTAGTTCGCGGTGGCGGCGAACGTAGTCAAAGAGACACCTTGAGCGACTCGACTCGCTGCTCTGCTGCCTTCAGCGCCTGCTCGTGATCGTTCAGACCCATGGGGCGAAGATCGGAGCGGCGGCCTGGGTCGTTTTCCAGGCAGCAGGCGCGCATCCGGCGCGCGTTCGGCTCGCGGTCAGCAGCGGGAGAAGTGGGACCCGCGACGGGCACTGCAGGCAAAGGATCGAAGTCGGCGAATCATGGCCCGTCGCGGGTTCCGAGTGCGGTTCCCGGCGCGTGCGCCGATGGCTGATCCTCGGCGGAAGTCGCCGCGACCTGAGCGACGGAACACACGGATTTCGCGCCGCTTGGGGCGGGCGGGCGCGGGATCGACGGTCGCATCGGCGGTTCGCTGCAGCGACGCGATTTTGCTGGCGACGCGACAACTTCCGCGACGGGACGCGGCGCGGCCCGCGGCGCCGAGCCGGCGCGCTGCGCGACACCACCGTCGGGCACGGGAATTCAGCGTCCGAGCAGGCGCCTCAGGTCGCCGATGTGGCGGCGCCACGCCGCCTGCGCCTGGGCAAAGTCGCCGCGGTTGCGCCGGTCGCGCTCGAACGTCTCGGCCAGCCGCTCGAGCGCCTGCGCGCGGGCATGGGACGGCGTGCGCTCGTCAACGATGGCCACCGCCAGCGGACAACCGGCCGCCAGGAAGCCTGGATGGCCGTTGCGATGGCGGGTTTGCAGTTTGCGCCACTGTGCGTCGACGCGACACCTGGTCGCTCCCTGCGCGCGGCCCCGCGAGACAGGGCGCCAGAGCCGCCTACCTAACGCCGGTCAGGCTTGCGGCGGCGAGGTCTGGCCGGCGAGCTTGCGCACGAGATCCTCGGACGCCTTGTAGCCCTTCAGCTTGTTGTAGAGCGTCTTGGTGTCGATCCCGAGCACGCGGGCCGAGCGCGTCTTGTTGCCGTTGTTGGCGGCGAGCACGCGCAGGATGTGGCGCTTCTCGGTGTCAGCGAGGGTCAGCTTGAGGTTGTCCTGGAGCGTGTTGTCGGCGATCAGCTTCGTCAGGCTGCTGGCCGGGTCGACGAGAACCATGTCGTAGCCCCCGCCCTCCAGTCGGCCGCGCAACTCGTCGGCCGAGGCGCAGACGTGGGCGAGGCAACTCCAGTCCGCAGTGATCTTCGCCAACCCAGCTGCGACCGGATCGTGGGCGGAGAAGAGGAGCAGGCGCTTGCCGAGAGTCATGGGCGAGGAAGGCGCAACACTGGCTGGTCTGCGTGACGCCGCCAGAGCAGCAAGCGGTTTGGGGGCTGGGGGCGGACTACGAAACCGTGTGGGCCTGTCATGGCAGGGCGCAGGGCCACACGCCATCGCACCCACGCGAGTGCGTGCTGGCGGTGATCCCAATAGGCAGGAGACTTTTCCGGGTAACGTCCCAGAGTTGCGATGGGCCGTAATTTTCGGGCAACTGAAACCTGCGGCGATCAGCCGGCCGCCTTGGCGCGGAAGGCCAGGTGCCCGGTCTCGGTCCGCAGCACGACCTTGGTGCGGGCCGAACCGCGCTTGCCAACGACCGCGGCGCCGAACTCGCCGACCTTTTCGGCGACAAGGCCGAAGTCAGCGCCGATCTTGCCAGTCGTCGCGCGGCCGTCGAGGTCGAACTCGCAGTCCTCGGGCACGCCGCACTGCACCGTGCCCTTGCCCGTCGTCAACCTGATTTCGCCACCTGGCTTACGGACGAACGCCTGCATGTCGCCAGCACTGGTGAAGAGATCGATGTCGCCCTCGTGGTCGAAGGCGATGACGTTGCCGTAGCCGGTCTTGCCGCGGATCGCCGCCTTGCAGCGCTCGAACCGTAGGTCGCCGCGGCCGGTGGCTACGACCGACCGGCCGGTGCGGTTGCCGAGGGTGACGTGGCCGTTGCCGGTGATGACGATCTCCAGATTGAGGCCGGCGGGCACGCGGACCCCCAGATCGAAGGCCAGCAGGCCGCTGACCCCGGCCGGCATGGCCGGACCGCGCAACACCAAGGTGCGCGGTCGCGCGGCGTCCTCGACTGGCGTCAGGACGATCGCAACCTTCTCGATCTGCTGGAGTTCCGCCGCCGAGTCGGCCGCGCGGCGAACGCCTCCGGCATAGCTCACAACCGCTGGCGCCGATGCGTCGAACGGGCTGTCGACCCCAATCGTGCCGTTCTGCAACTCGATGCGGAGGGTATCGACCGCCGCAGAGATCGGCAGGCTGCCCTTGGTCTCGGCAACCGAGCGGTGCCCGAGACCGCCGCCGGCGAACCACCACAGAACGGCCGCCGTCGCGATGACCACGACGCCGCCCAGGAACGCAGGACGCCGGAAGGAGGGATTCGAGTCGGCCATGGCAAGGGCGCACCAGGGGCGCGTGGGGCAAGGCAGCGAACGAACTGTGTCCGGGGGGCGGTTTTTCGTCCAGTCGGAGTTTTGCGCCGAGGGCTGCCGTCCTGGTGGTGCGCCCGGCCGATCCGCCGTTGGCGCGACCGCGTTTTGCGCCGATAACCACCTCCCATGGCCAAGGCGAACACCGAATACCAGCCCGACCCAGTGACGATGGTGGCCTACCATCGCGCGCTGGCCGAGCACGCCGACAGCCTCAATGCCTACGCCACGCGCCTGCTCGGCGACAGCATCGCCGCCGAGGACGTCGCCCAGGATGCCTTCCTGGCGTTGTACCGGCACCTCAACCAGGTGCCCGCCGCCGCCTACCGGCCCTGGCTGTTCCGCGTCGCGCGCAACCTCTGCCTCGACCAACTGCGCCGCCGCAAGTTCAAGCTCAGCCTGTTTCGCGACCTACAGCGCGACGACGACGAGACGCCATTCACGCCGGTCGACCGCGACGGCAACCGGCCGGACGAGATCGCCGAAACGCGCGAGGCCAACGCCGCGATCGAGCAGGCCATCGAGCAGCTGCCACTCAAGTTCCGCGAGGCCTTCCTGCTCTGCGAGATCGAAGGCCTCAGCTACGAAGACGCGGCCGCCGTCATGGGCTGCCCCGTCAAGACCATTTCGACCCGCCTGTTCCGCGCCCGCGCGCGCTTCCAGTCACTCGTCAGCCGACTAATCAAGGTCTGAGTCTGCACCGATGAACTGCAACACCTTCCGCTTCGACCTGTCGCAGTGCCTCGACGGCCGGCTGGCGCCGAGCCGGCGCACGATCGTCCTCCGGCACGCCGAGGAATGCGATGATTGTGGCCGCTTCTGGGCCGACCTGCAGAAGGCGCAGCAGCTGACGCTGCGGCTGCAGCAGCCGCGCGTCGGGGCCGACTTCCGCGAGATGCTGTTTGCGCGCATCGAATCGGGCGAGGGCACGCCGGAGGCGGTGTTCCGCGAGCCGGTGCCGACGCTGACCAAGGTGCGCTACACCGTCACCGGCGCGGCGGCAGCCGCCGCGGCGATCCTCTGCGCGTCTTGGCTGATGCCGGGCTCAGCGCCGCAGCCGGCGGATCTCGCCGCCGCGACGGCGGTGCGTGCGAGCAACCTGCACCAGGAAGCGGCGCCCGAGGTCCAACCAGCGCTGTTGGCAGCGACGCAACCGCTCGGCTTCCACCTCGTCGCGCGCGAGGCCGCGCGCCAACTCGACCAGCGCTACGACGCCGCAGCGTCGGCGATGCGCCGCGTCGACGGCGGCGACAACCGCGCCGTGCCGATAGTGCTCGAGAACGCCGACGAAGTGCTCGCGCTCGGCGAGCTGCTGCTCGACCTGCGCGACCGTAAGCGCCTGCTGTTCACCGAGAGCGACGTCGAGCCCGATCTGCGCTTCGCCGTGCGCATGCTCGGCGAGAGCCGCCGCGGCCGCCGCGACCTACAGGGCGTGCAGTCGCTCGTCGCGCCTGCCCTGCGCAGCAACCGCCTCGCGTCCGTCTCGCGCACCATCGCGCCGGTGCATCTCGAACGCGGCGAGGAAATCGACGTGCTGCAGCAGCTGACCGTGCAGCGGCCGGACATCTTCCCGAAGCTATTCATCATCGTCGGCAGCGACGACGTCGCCGCTGGCAACCTCGCGCTGCTGCGCGCCGGTGGCGCCTTCCGCATCGAAGACGACTGCGGCCCGAGCTGGGTCGCGCCGCGCAGCGAGGTCGAGGCACGCGAGAGCCTGTGGCGGCTCGTGCGCGACCGTACCGGCGCGCCGACCCCGACCCCTGCGCCAGCGACCCTGCCCGCCCGCCGGTGACGACCGGCGAGCGCGGACGATCCGCCGGGGCCGCCGCCCGCTAGCATGGCGCAACCTCGCGCCACCATGCTCGCCTACCTCGCCGTCGTCTCGCTGCTGGTCGCCGCCCCCGCGCCGACCACGCACGCTCACACTGCCGTCGCGAGCGCCGCCACCGCCGAGGACAAGGCGATCAAGGCGCTCGAAGCGTGGCTGAAGTTCTATCGCACCGGAAAGATGGACTTCCGCGCCAAGGGCATCGCGACCAAGGACGCATTCTCGGTCAAGTTCGGGCTGGTGAAGAACGGCCTGACGACGCCGACGTGGGGCGGCGACCTCGAGGAGATCCTGCGCGCGGTCGTGGCGCTCGACGACGAAGCCGCTGCGCGCGCCGTGCTCGCTGTGGCCGCGGTCGGCATCGACAACGGCAAGTACGAGTACGCGATGGCGCCGCACGAGGTCCGCTCGCTCGCCGAGACCGCTGCCGGCCGCTTCAAGAGCGCGGCGGCGATCGCCGAGCTGGCCAAGAACGCGCGCGGCGAGACCAAGGCCGACAAGGCGCAGGCGGTCGCCCTGCAGACGGCGGCGGTGCGATGCCTCGGCGCGACGAAGGACAAGGCGCAGCGGCCGGCCTTGGAGGCGGCTCTGGTCGATCCCGACGCCGTGGTGCGCGCCAGCGCCGCCGAAGCGCTGGGCGCACTTGACGACGAAGCCACGGCGCCGGCGCTGACCGCGGCCGTCGAGAAGGATGCGTCGCACGCCGTCGTGATGGCGGCGGCGAAGGCGCTGCGGGCGACGTTCGGCAAGTACGCAGCGAAGGCCGACAAGGACGGCAAGAAGGACGCCGAGGCGACTAACCCGGGTGCCGGCAAGGCCGCGGAGAGCAAGCCCGCGGACGGCACGGAGCCGGCCGGCGACGGCGCGAATCCGCCGGCGAAGGCCGAACCGACGCCGCCGCCGGCGGCGCTGCAGACCGCCGTGCGCGCGTGCATCGGCGCGCTCGGCCGCACGTCGTGGCGCGCCGACATGGAGCTAGTGCGCTTCCTCGACGACTTCCGCACGGCGGACGTCGTGCCGGCGTTGATCGGCGTGCTCGAGCGCTTCGCCGCCAATCCCGCCGACGTCAAGTCTGGCAAACTCTCGGGCCTGCTGCTGACGCAGTCGCACGAGCTGCTCGTCGCGATGACCGGCGCCGTCTATCGCGCCGACCAGCCGGCCGAGTGGCGCACATTCTGGGAGACCGAGAAGGCCAAGATCACCGTCGCGCAGAAGCAAGCGCCGGACGCCAAGAAGGGCCCCGGCACGTCGGCCGGCGGCTTCTGCGGCATCCCGGTCACCGGCACGCGCGTCGTGTTCGTCGTCGACCTGTCAGGCAGCATGCAGTGGCCGATGGACGAGGACGACGGCAATGGCAAGAAGCAGCGCTCGGTGCGCCTCGACTTCGCCAAGCGCGAGCTCAAGCGCGCCTGCGACGCGCTGCCGCCGAACTCGCAGTTCAACCTCGTCTCGTTCAACGGCCTGCCGAAGTCGAAGTCGTGGCGCGACGACCTCGTGCCGGCGACCGACAAGAACCGCGAGCTGTTCAAGAAGCACGTCGACGACATGCGCGCCGACGGCGGCACCAACGTCTGGGCGGGCATGGAGACGGCGCTGAAGATCAAGTCGCTGGTCTACGGCTCGCGTTACGACACGCACGTCGACGAGGTGTTCGTGATCTCCGACGGCGCGCCGACGGTCGGCGAGGTGCTCGACCCGCTGGAGATCCTTCGCCTCGTGCAGGAGTCGAACCGCTGGGCCGGCGTGCGCATCAACACGATCTTCATCGACTCGGCGACGCCGCCCGAAGCGCGCCAGGCGCAGCCCGACCTGTCGATCCCGCCGGCTGAGCTGATGCGCCGCATGGCGCAGCAGAACGGCGGCCAATTCCGCAAGCTCTGAAGCGCGGGGCTGCTGCGGTTCAACGACCGCGGCGGCCCTTGGCCGGCGGCGGCGCGTGCCGTGGCAACAGCAGGCCGGCGAACGCGACCAGGCCGCCAACGGCGACCAAGGTCCAGGCCGCGATGTCGGACGCGCGCAGCGCCGACGCCGGCACCTCGGCCATCGCCAGCGCCAACTGCGTCGACTCGCCCTGGAACCAAAACGTCGCGCGGCCGATGGCGCGCCAGACGAAGAACGTGCCGTCGACCTCATCCTGCAGGAACCGCGCGAACGCGACCTGACTGTGCAGCGTCACGCCAACGCCGGCGACTAGGCCTCCAAGCGTCGTCAGCATCCAGCGCAGGAGGGCGCGCATGCGGCCTCCGCTCACTGCAGCGGCAGCTTGCAGTCCTTGCCGTCGAAGATCACCTCGAAGCGCGGCGCGAGCCGGCGCACGAGGTCCTGCGGCGTCTTGATCTGCTCGGCGGCGATGCGCGCGGTGACCTCGCGGTCGCCGGTCTTCTCCATGTTGGCGGTGTAGACGAACACGTCGCCGGGCAGCTGGAAGCGCACGACGAGGTCGAGCCCACTCAGCTCCGCCTGCTTCTTGCGGAAGAACGACTCCGCGATCGGGTCGCTCGCGGCCTGCATCGCCTCGGCCTTGGCGCGCGCCTCGGTCCATGCCGTCTTGCCCTGAGGGTAGAGCGTCAGCTTGACGGTGCCCGGCTTCGGCCCGGCGCCAAGCGTCCACTCCGCGCGCGTGCCGGCAAGCGGGCTCGCCTGCAGCGCGTCGAATGTCTGGAACGCCGCCGTCACCTCGACGCGGCGTGTCTTGTCCTTCGCCTCGGTCACGTGCGACACGAGCGTCATGCCGGCGGCCTCGAGATCGCGGCGCGCGAGCTCCTTGTCGAAGAGCGCCTTCGTCGCCTCGCTGACGGCGCCGGCGGCGGCGCTGACGCGCTGCACCTCGGCGAGCGTCGCGTCGCGGATGGTCATCTTGACGGTCTGCGTGCCGCTGCCGTCGGCGGCCAGCGTGATCGTCTGGTCCATTTCGAGGCAGCCGGCGAGGAACAGCGACAGCAACGCAGCAAGCTGGGGGAAGGTGCGCATGCGTCCTTGATCGGCCGATGCCGCCGAAGGAATGAAGTCGGGTCGGGGGCGCCGGTGTCGACTTCCTAGACACATCTGTCGGTATCATTCACCGCCATGCTGGCCGCCCTCGTCGCCTGCCTGTTCGCCGCCCAGGAACCGCAGCCTGCCCCCACGCCGGCGCCGCCGGCCAACAAGCCGGCTGCGGCGGCCCCGGCGCCGACGGTCCTGGTCGAGGCCTGGGACGACAAGAAGGCGAAGGCGGCGATCGCCGAGTGGACCAAGTTGGCCAAAGGCAATGCGTCGATGGCCGAAAAGAGCCGCGGCCTCAATGCGCTCGCCGAGGGCTCCAACAAGCTGCTCGTGAAGCCCCTCGCCACGGTTGTCGAGACCGACAAGTCCGTCGTTATTCGTCGCCGCGCTGCCGAGTTGCTGGCGAATCAGCCGAAGGTCGACGCGAACCCGACGATCCGCAGCCTGCTGAAGAACAGCAAGGTCGCGCCGCATCCGACGGTGATGGCTGAGCTGGTGAAGACCCTCTCCCGCTGCGGCTACAGCACGGCGCAGTGGGGCGAGATCGACGGCCTGTTCGACGGCGAGTACCACCTCGATCGCGTCGTCGTGCAGGAGGCGATCCTCGAGCTGGTGATCGCGCACAAGGAGGCGCAGGCGCTGCCGACGCTGCTGCGCAACATGGACGAGCCGCTCGCCGAGAACGTCGATGGCGCCAACAACCCGCCGGCCGAGTACTGGGAAGCGCGCTGGAAGTCGTGGCACGCCTGGAGGGGCAAGGTCAAGGACGCCCTGTTCGCCGTGACCGGCCAGCGCTTCAGCAGCGCCGCCGAAGCGACGGCGTGGCTAAAGAAGAACGCGCCGAAGTGACCGCGGTGGCGACCGGCGCTCGGCGCGCCACCGCCAACGCTCGCGTCACTTCGTCTGCAACTCGACCTGGGCCGTCTCGCCGGCCTTGACCTCGACGACGACCGGATCGCCGTCCGGCTTCTCGTCGGGGCCGAGGGCGCGCGCGCGCAACTCGTAGCGCCCTGGCGCGAGCCCGCGCATGCGGTACTTGCCGCCCATCGCCATCTCGGGCGCGGTCCAGTCGGTCTCGCCGACCGCTCGGCGCTGCACCATCGCCATGCGCTCAGGCCGGCCGTCCGCCCCGACCACCGCGCCACGAACCTCGCCGGCGGCCGCCATCGCGACGTCGCCGGCATCGGCGGTCTGGCGCTCGGCGACGACAACCGGCCGCGCATCGGCGGGCGCGTGGCTCTTGTGCGTGACCGAGAGCGACCATTCGCCTTCGGGCACGTCGTCGAACACCGCGACACCCTGCTCGTCGGTGCGCGCCTTCTGCGCGCCCAGCGTCATCGTCGTCATGCCTTCGCCGCCTTCGTCGTCGGCCGTCATCGACAGGGTAACGACCATCGCGCTGCGCGTCGTGCCGCCGCGCGCACCGTTCTGGCTGCGGCGGATCTCGACCTCGGCGCCCACGACCGGCTTGCCGGTGGCCTCGTCGAGCGCGCGCACCCGCACGACGCCGGTGCGCAACGCGAGATCGAGCCGGACGTCGGCGACGCCGGGCGGGACGGCGCATTCGGCCTCCGCCTTCACGATCGCCTGTTCACGACCGTAGCTGGCGGTGTAGTCGCCGGACGCGACGCCCTCGAACGCGAAGGTGCCGTCGGCGCCGGTGGTCGTCGACAGCCCACCACCACCGAACCCCGGAATGCTCATCTGCATCGCGCTGCCGCGCTCCAACTCGACGACGCACCCGGCGACGGGGCCATCGGCGCCGGTGACGACGCCATGGACGCGCGCCAGCACCGGCTGGCGCAGCGTCACTTCGGCGGTCTTGCCGGCGACGACGACGATGGCCGCGCGCGTCTCGTCGAGGACGTCCGACTCACCGCCCACCATCATGATGTGATTGCTGCCGGCGCCGACCGAACGGCTCTTGGCCGCGCGCGCCAGCACGGCGCTGTAGTCGCCGGGCGCGAGTGCCGCCGACGTCGCCTTGCCCTCGGCGTCGGTCGCGAGCTTGCGACGACCGCCACCCCCGCCGCCTGCGGGCTCGATCATCACCTCGGCCTCGGCAACCGGCTTGCCATCGACGCCGAGCACGGTGACCGCGACGAACCCCGGCACGCGCAGCGCCAGCGCCAGGTCGACGCCGCCCGAATCCGGCAGCACGACCGTCGTCGGCGCCGCGTCGGCGTGGTCCTTGTGCTTGGCCGTGAACTGGGTGTCACCGGCCGGCAGGCCGGTGAGTTCGCAGCGGCCATCCGCGTCGGTGACGCCGGAGGCAAGCGGCCCGCCCCCCAGGATCTCCAGGTCGCCGATCTCGCCGCCGACCGCGACCGACGTCGCCCGCATCGACACCTCGACGTTCTCGCCGCCCGCAGCGACGAACCCGGGGCGCGCCGGCGGCCTCGCGGCGCGCACCTTGGCGCCGGCCACCGGCGCGCCGGCGGGATCGACGACGCGCACGCGCGCGACCGCGCCGCGGTCGGCGACGAGACGCACTTCGGCCGTGGTCTGCGCGGCGACGACCTTGACGCCGTCGGCTCGCGCCGGCCGGTGGCCCTTGCCGCTGGCGCTGACGGTGACTGTGCCGGGCTTCACGCCTTCGAGCCGGAAGGAACCATCGGCGCCGCTGCGCGCCGGGCGATTGCGCCGCATCGGCGCCATGCCGACGTCGATCTCCTCGCCGACGAACTCGAACGCGCCATCGCCGTTCGGCGCGCCGAGACGCACCTCGCTGCCCGCGATCGGCGCGCCGTCGGCGCCGACCAGCGTGCCCTCGATCGCGCCGAGGCGCTCGACGCGCAGCAGCAGGTCCAGGGTGCCGAGCGCGACGTCCGCTGCCGTCGCCGTGGTGTGCTCCTTGCCGAAGGCGCTGACGGTGACGACGTCGTCGCCGAGGCCGGCGAGCGTGAACCAGCCGTTGGCGTCGGTCTGCGCGGCTTCGTCGCTGGCGAAGCGCTCGACGTCCATGCCGGTGCGCACCTCCTTGCGCTTGGCGCCGACCTTGGCCCCGGCGACGCCAACGCCGCGGTCGTCGACGACGCGACCGGCGATGGCCTTGCCGGTGCGCAGCGTGACGACGACGCCGTCGCGCTGCTCTTCGGCCTGCAGTTCGAGCTCGACCGCGTGCGGCAGGTAGCCGGCGACCGCGATGCGCAGCGTGAACGCGCCGGGCCGCAGCTTGCCGACCGCGAACGCGCCGTCCACCGCCGTGACGACGCGGTTCTGGTCCGCGCGCCCGAACAGCCCGCGCTCGGCGACGACCCTGGCGCCGGCGACCGGCTTGCCGGCCTCGTCCTGCACGCGCCCGCGGACCACGGCCGCGCGCACGACGCTCACGTCGCCGAGGTCTTGGTCGCCCTTGCCGCCGCGAGCGCGCGGAGCGGCGCCGACGAACACCAAGCCGTCGCCGACGAGTTCGAGCGCGCCGCTGCGGTCAGCGGCCAACGCCAGCGCGAAGCGTCCGTCGTCGCCGGTGCGCGCGCGCGGCGCGCTCGACGCCGCGCCAAGCTCGCTCGCGGGCAGGTCGAAGACGAAGTCCGGGTCGAAGTCGTTGGTGCGCCAACTCGGCAGCGTCAGATCGACGCCGGCGCGCGGGTTGCCGGCGGGGTCGATGACGCGGCCGCGGACCATCACCGTCGCGACGGACGCGGCCGGCGACGGCGCCGCCTCGGTGCGCGTGCCGTCGTCGCCGACCACCAAGGCCGCCGCCGGATCGACGACCGCGCCTTGCGACGTCACCAGCGGTGCTGGCGTCGACGTCGGCGTGGTCGCGGTGTTGGCGCCCGGCTCGACCGGACCGCCGACGGGAACCGGCGCGGTCGTGCGCGCGAGCGCCAGCCAGATGGAACCGCCGACCATGGCGGCGAGGAGGAGGACGAGGACCTTGGCGTTCATCGCGGTGGGCAGAGGGCGCGCCACGACGCAACGCGGCGCGGCGGAACTCCGAGGTCGCGAGGGTACCCGCCCGGCTGCGCACCTCCACCCATGCGTCGACGCCGACCGCGCCCTACGCTGCCCGGGCTCATGCCGAACCACGTCCACTGCCAGCGCCGCCGCGCCGAGCTCCTTGCCGCCATCGACACCCCCGTGCTGCTGATGGCGGGCGGATGGATCTCGCGCAACTACCCGGCCAACTGGAGCCCCTTCCGCGCCGACAGCACGTTCCTGTTCTTCTTCGCGCACCCGGAGCCCAACGCTGCGGCGCTGTTCGACCCGAAGGACAAGTCGGTGACGCTGTTCCTCGACGAGCGCACGGCGACCGATGCGCTGTGGCACGGCACCGTGCCCGGCTTCGCCGAGATCAGGAAGCTGACCGGCGTGACCGCGGTCGAAAAGCGCGCCGATCTCGCGGCGATCGCGCGCAAGAAGCTCGGCAAGCGCGCCGCGCGCACCATCGCCGTGCCCGACCCGCGCGCGACCGCCGAGGCGCTGGCGATCACCGGCGAGCATCTAGACTTCTACGACACCACCAAGTGCGGCGACCCGGCGCTGATCGCGGCCGTCGCACGCCTGCGCAACCACCGCAGCCCCGAGGAACTCGCCGAGATGCGACTCGCCGTCGCGGTCACGCGCGAGGCCCACGTCGGCGCGATGGCGAGAACGCGGCCCGGCGTGCGCGAACAGGAGCTGGTCGGCGTCGTCGAAGGCGCGTTCGCGCGGCATGGCTGCGTGCCGGCGTACAACAACATCCTGTCGGTGCGCGGCGAGGTGCTGCACAACCACGCCCACGGCAACGTCCTGCACGACACCGACCTCGTGCTGCTCGACGCCGGCGCCGAGCGCCCGAGCGGCTGGTGCGCCGACGTCACGCGCACGTGGCCGGCGAGCGGCGTGTTCGGGGTCGAAGCGCGCGAGGTCTACGACATCGTGCTCGCGGCCGAGAAGGCGGCCATCGACGCCGTGCGACCCGGAGTGCGCTACCGCGACCTGCACATGCTCGCCGCCCGCACGCTGGCCGATGGCCTCGTGCAGATGGGCCTGCTGCGCGGCAAGGTCGACGACCTCGTCGAGAAGGGCGCGCACGCGGTGTTCTACCCGCACGGCACCGGGCATCTGCTCGGCATCGACGTGCACGACATGGAGGCCTTCGGCGACCAGGTCGGCTACGGCCCGGGCCGCGTGCGCAGCCAGCAGTTCGGCCTCGGCTACCTGCGCATGGACCTCGACCTGGAGCCGGGCATGTGCTTCACGATCGAGCCGGGCATCTACTTCGTGCCGGCGATTCTGCGCGACGCCGCCTTCCGCAAGCAGTGGAAGGGCATGGTCGACTTCGCGCGCGCCGAAATGTTCCTCGGCATGCACGGCGGCCGCGGCTTCGGCGGCGTCCGCATCGAGGACGACGTGCTATGCACTGAGACCGGCCACGAAGTGCTCAGCGCGTCGGTGCCGAAGGAGCGCGCGGCCGTCGAAGCGCTGGTCGGCAGCGCCGCGGGTTGAGCGTGCTCGGCTCGCTGTTTAGAGCCTTCGGCGACCTGCTGGCGTCGCGCGTCGCCGGGATCGTCGGCGCGTGCGTCGCGCTCGGCGTCGCCTGCTTCGCCGGCGTCTGGTGGGGCCTCGACGCGATGCTCGTCGGCTGGTTCGGCTACAGCGCCGAGACCGCGCCGTGGTGGCTCGCGTGGCTCGGCGGCTCGGCCGTCGTGCTGTTGGCGTGGTTCACCTTCCCGATGGTCGCGGGCGCGTTCGTCGGGCTGTTCCTCGAACGCATCGCGCGCGTCGTCGAAGCGCGCCACTACCCCGGGCTGCCGCCGGCGAAGGGCCTGCCGTTCGGCGCGGCGCTGCGAGCCGGCGTGCGTTTCCTGCTGCTGGTCGTCGCGATCAACGTCGCGCTGCTGGTCTTCGGCCTGCTGCCGGCGCTGTATCCGTTCGCGTGGTTGCTCGGCAACGGCTGGCTGCTCGGCCGCGAGCACTTCGAACTCGTCGCGCTGCGCCGACTCGACGCCGCCGCGGCGCGCGCGCTGCGGCGGCGGCACCGCGTTGCGCTGCTGTTCGGCGGCTGCGCGCTGGCTGGCCTGTCGCTCGTGCCGCTGCTCAACTTCGTCGCGCCCGTGCTCGGCGTCGCGTTCTTCGTGCATCGTGCGGCGGCGTGGTCGACGCCGGCGCGCGGCTAGCGGCGCGACGGCGCGCTTGGATTCGTTGGACAGGTCGGTGATGTGCAGGATCCAGGTCTTGGTTGCACCTCGGCGGAGCCCGATCGCCGCCGAGGGACCCACCCCGCCACGGGCCGTTTGGCCACCCCGCGTCGGACGCACTGCGACGCGGGCTGTACCGTGCGGCGATGTCCGCGCCACCCGTCCTGCCGCCCGCGCCGCGCGATGTGCCGTGGCTGCTTCGCCTCGCCCTGCAGACGCGCGGCGGGCTGGCGCTCGCCGGCTGGCTCGTCCTCGGCTTCGGTGGCGCGATGGCGCTGGTCTTCGGCAGTTTCGCCGAGCCGTGGAGCGATCCGTTCGGCGACGGGGCGCAGGCGAACGCGCGCGTTGTCGCGACCGAGGCCACGAGCGTGCGCGTCAACTCGCAGCGCGTGCACGCTGTGCGCTTCGAGTGGCAGTCCGACGGCGCGCCGCAGCACGGGACGTCGTACCTCGAGGGCCAGCCGCCAGTCATCGGCGCAACGCTCGTCGTGCGCTGGCTGCCGGGCCCGCCGCCGCGCGCATGCGCCATCGGCATGCGCGCAGCGCCGCTGCCGCGCTGGGCGCGGCTGACGCTCGCGATCCCGCTTGTCGGCCTGGGCCTGCTCGTCGCCGCGAAGATCCGCGGCCTGCGCCATGTGCGCTTGCTGCGCGATGGCCTGCCGGCGCGTGGCGTCTGCACGGCGAAGCGCGCGACGGCCGGCAAGGTCAACGGCCGCCGGGTCCAGGCGCTGACGTTCCGCTTCATCGACGCGCGCGGCCGCGAACACACGACGGAGGTGCGCACGCACCGCGTCGATCCGCTGCTCGACGAAGCCGAGGAGCTGCTGCTCTACGACCCCGTCGACGGACGCGCCGTGCTGTGGGACGCCCTGCCGCTGCGACCGCTGCCTGACGGCGGCACGGGCTTCGCAGCGCCGACGACGGCAGAGTTCGCGGCCGGGCTGGTGGCGCCGACAATCGCCGCCGTGGCGTTGGCGATTGGTCAGGCGATCGCCGACGCCGGCTGAACGTCAGCGCGGCAGCCAGGCAAAGTCGGTGTTGCCGCCGCTGAGCACCATGCCGATGCGCTTGCCGCGCACGTCGTCGCCGAGCGCGCGGATCGCAGCGAGGACCGACGCCGAGCCTGGCTCGACGACGAGCTTCATGCGCTCCAAGAACCAGCGCGCGCCGTCGGCCATCGCGTCCTCGCCGACGGTGACGATGCAGACGCGGTGCTGCTGCAGCAGCGCGAAGTTGGGTTCGCCGAGCGCGGTCAGCAGGCAGTCGGCCCAGGTCTTCGGGTTCTCGACGCGCGGTTGGCGCACGCCGGTCGCCAGCGAACGCGCGGCGTCGTCGACGGCCTTGGGCTCGGCGCCGAGCATCCAGGCGTCGGGCCGCAGCGCGCGCACGACGACCGCCGTGCCGGCGCACAGGCCGCCGCCGCCGACCGGCACGATGACGACGTCGAGGTCGGGCACGTCCGCGAGCAGCTCGAGCGCGGCGGTGCCCTGGCCGGCGATCACGTGCGGGTGCTCGAACGGGTGCACCATCGTCATGCCGCGCTCCTGCGCGAGCCGCGCGCTCGTCGCGTCGCGCTCGGCGGCCTTGCACAGCACCACCTCGGCGCCGTAGCCGCGCACGGCGGCGATCTTCACCTTCGGCGCGCTGTCCGGCATCACCACCACGCAGGCGACGCCGCGGGCGCGCGCCGCCCACGCCAGCGCCGCGCCGTGGTTGCCGCTGCTGTGCGTGATCACACCGCGGCGCGCCGCCGCCTCGTCCATCGCCATCACCGCGTTGCAGGCGCCGCGCGCCTTGAAGGCGCCGACCTTCTGCAGGTTTTCCGGCTTGAGGAACACGCGCGCGCCGAGTTCGGCGTCGAGGGTGGCGCTGGTCAGCGTCGGCGTGCGGTGCACGTGACCGGCGATGCGCGCGGCGGCGGCACGGACGTCGTCGAGGGTCGTCACGGCGCCGACGATAGCAATGCGGCCCGGAAACGGCGCGGGGGCCGCTCGGGCCCCCGCGTCTTCCGGTCGATCCGGCAACCGATCAGTGCGGCTGCACGCGCAGGCGACCGTTCTTGCGGTCGACGTCGAACAGCTTGTTGCCAAGCGGCATGCCCGTCAGCTTGAAGTCGATCGCCTCGCCGATCGGGTCGTCCTGCACCTCGCCGTAACGGATAGCGAAGCCGCAGGCGATGCGGAAGATGTTGTCGAGCACGAACGCGTTGAGGTGCAGGTTGACGCCGCGATAGCGCGAGCCGATGCCCGTCTCCGGGCTGTAGTGCTCAAAGCTGCTCGCCGTCTCGACGCCTTCGCACGCGCCGCTGAGCATCGACACGGTCTTCTTCAGCAGTTCGTTGGCGAGCTTCTGCGCGCGCTTGTTGCCGCGCTCGGCCCAGTAGGTCAGGCCCTCAAGGATGTGCGTGTTGATGACCGGCCAGACGCGGCCGTTCCACGGGCAGTTCTTGCGCGTGCCCTTCCAGCGGCCTGCCCCGTCGAAGGTCGAGTCACTGACCGAGATGCTCGGGACCGGGTACTTGGTCCAGAACTCCTCGCGGCTCGACAGCGTGTCGAGCATGCGGTCAACCTGCTTCTGGTTGGGGATGTCCGTCGCCAGCGGATAGAAGCCGACAGCCGCCTTGACGTTGGTCTTGCGGCGGTTGTCGGGGTCGAGGTCCATGAAGAGCCCCGCCTTCTCGTCCCACATCTTCTTGCGGATCGTGTCCAGGGTGACCTCGGCCTCCGCCTGGAAGCGGTTGGCCATCGCCTTCTCCTGGATCTCCTCGGCGACCTTGTAGAGCCACTTCACCATCCGGTAGCGGAACACCGACGCGTCGATGCCCTTGAGCCGGAACTGCTCGGTGAACTCGATGGCGCGGTCGGCCTTGTCGTCGATCACCGTGTAGCGGCGCGAAAACTCCTGGCCGGCCTCGAAGTGGTTGACGATGTCCGTCAGGCCGCTGCCCTCGGGGTCGCGGTTGTTGGCGAGCCACTTCACGTAGCGCTGCATCGACATCAGCACCGCCTTCTTCGTCGCCTTGTCCGGGTGGATGGCGTCGAGGGACTCGAAGCCGCCGCCCCAGTCGGCGTGGAAGAAGTCGTTCGGGTCCGTGCCGGTCATGAAGACGCGGCCCGGGACCTGGCCGTTGTGGTGGATGTTGTCGAAGAACGTCTTCAGGCAGCCGCGCGCGAGCGTCGGGTCCTGCAGCCAGCGCGCCTCGCGCATCATCGCCGGCGTGCTGAACGCCGACGGCTGGTGGAACTGGCCGTTGCCCTCGCAGACCGCGGCCGAGCCGAACAAGCCGGCGCCGTGCGGTTGGCGCAAGTAGTACAGCAGCTCGAAGCGATGCTTGACGACGCGCTCGAGCTCCTTGTTGTCGCAGTGGAGCTTCGGGACCTTGTCCCAGAACGACGCCCAGCCAACCTCGTCCTTGCCGTCGGGTCGACGGGCGCGGAAGTTGATGCCCTTGCCCTTGAAGATGATGTTGGCTTCGAAGCGGTGGTTCGCCTTGCCGCCGACCTTCAGCGCGACCGGGCGAAACAGGCCGGCGTAGACGCGCGAGCCGGCGATGATCGGGCTCGGCTTCTCCATCGGGCGCTTGGCGCGCGGCGTCGGCAGCAGCTCGTACTCGAACCAGGGCGTCTCCTCGAAGTCCGGCCGATCGCTGCCGCCCTCGGCGAAGAACGCCTGCAGACAGCGCGCGCCCTTGCTGTCGGGGCTGTTGTAGTGGATGTCGGCGGGCACCTCGGACTTGTTGCCGTCTTTGAGCAGGCGGCGGATGCGGAAGCTGTCGCCCTCGAGCGACACCGGCTCGCCGTCCGGATCGGTCGTCGTCCACTGCACGACGGTGATCTCGCGATCGAGCTTGCCGCCGTTGACCAACTCGAGCTCGCTGACGAAGCGGTCGTCCTGCGCGACGAAGCGCTTCTCGACGACCTTCAGGCCGCCCGGTTCGTCGAACGTCGCGGTGGCGCGACCGCCTTCGACGGTGAGACCGCGGAACTGCATCGCCAGCGGCTTGCCCCTCTCCAGGAACGACAGGAAGTAGACGGACGGCACCGTGGCGTTGCTGATGCAGGCCTCGTCCGCGAAGCCGGGGTGCTCGGCGAAGCGGGGGAAGCGGGGCGCATAGAGGCAATAGCCACCGGCCAGCGCGTACTTTTTCTTCTGAATCATTCCGGGGTCCCGGTGCGGGGGAGGTCATCCCCCTGGGGCTGCAGATGTCCGTTGCGCTCGACGGCATGCCCGGTCGCTGCAGCTGGCATTCACTAAGTTGCTTGTTCTTAGGATGTTGCGCTTATGCTAGCCGTCGCGATCGGGCTCCGCTCATACGGTGACTCCGTACGAATCACGAGCTTCCGGGGCCATAATCACGACGGGTGGGGTGCAGTCAAGGTCTTTCCCTCGCACCGCCCACCCCTTTGGGCAGGCGCCAAGGAGTCTGCGCCGCGGGACGCGCGCCGATCCGGCGCCTAGATGCGCGGGTAGGGCGAAGCCGACGACCGCCGGCGGATCGGTGGAGCCACCGAAGATCGGCGGCGAGCCCCGGACACGAAGATCCCCAACGAGGGAGTGGCCTGCCGCGGCGCAGACTCCTAGCTGGCCGCCGGACCAGGGTCGTTCACCGGCGTCCGGGGCGCCTGCCGCAACCGCTCGAGCGCCGCGGCGAGCGCTGGTGGCAGCGGGTCGACGAGTTCGAGCGGCGCGCCGGTGCGTGGGTGGCGCAGCACGACGCGCTGCAGGTGCAGGAACAGCCGATCGAGGCCGAAGCGCTCGCGGAACAGCGCGTTGATGCGGCCCTTGCCGTGCGTCGTGTCGCCGAGCACGTGGCGGCCGCAGTGGTTGGCGTGCCGCCGGATCTGGTGGTAGCGGCCGCTGTGCAGCAGGCACTGCACCAGCGCGCAACGGTCGAACTCCTCCACCACCGCGAAGTCGGTGCGACACGCGCGCGCCACGTCCTTGTCGTCGTGCAGCGGCCGGTCGCACGTCCACTGCGCGCCGAGCGCGGCGTCGTGGCCCGGATAGCGCATCAGCGCGACGTACTCCTTGCGCGCGTCCGGCGCTGCGAGCGCTTCCTGCAGCGCGGCGGCCGCACGGCGCGAGAAGCCGAACAGCAGGATGCCCGACGTCGCCCGGTCGAGGCGATGGAACGGATAGAGGTGCTTCTGCAGCTGGTCGCGCACCGTCTGCAGCGCGGCTGGCGCCGTCGGATGGTGCTCGTCGCGGTGCACGAGCAGGCCGCTCGGCTTGCTGACGGCGACGAAGTCCTCGTCGAGGAAGAGCACCGGCAGCGGCGGGTGCGTCTCGCCAATCAGCGCAGGGGCGGTGGCGCCATCGCCGATCGACGGCGCGGCGCGCGGCGCGTGGTTGGTGTCCGGATCTTCCGGCACGGGCGCTGGCAGCAGGTCCGACATCGGGGCAACGATTGGAGCCGCGCCGGCAATGGCGCACAACCACCGCGCGACGCCGCCGCGCACGACGGCAACCGGCGACAACGACGCCGGCGCGCGCTACACCGTCGCCGTGAACGTCTTCGACTTCCTCGCCGACGCCGCGCGACGCCACGGCGCCACCGCCGGCCTGCGCCAGGACCGCCGCGTCGTCGACTACGCCACCGCCGAGCGCCTCGCGCGCCAGCTGGCCGGCGCGCTGCACGCGCGCGGCGTGCAACCCGGCGACCGCGTCGGCGTGCTGATGCACAACGAGCTCGACCACCTGCTCGCGTACTTCGGCGTCGCCGCCGCCGGCGCGATCCTGGTCTCGCTCAACACCCGCCTGTCCGTCGGCGAGCAGGCCAACATCCTTCGCCACGCTGGCGCGGTGGCGCTGCTGCACGACGCCGCCCATGACGGCCGCGCCGCCGAACTCGTCGCCGCGCTTGCCGGCGCACTGCCGCACGGCGCCCTGCGCACCACCGACGGGCTCGCCGCCGGCGCGCCGCTGCCGCACCCGCTGCCGCTCGCCGCCGCCGACGAGCCCGCGCACTTCTACTACACCAGCGGCACGACCGGCGCGCCGAAGGGCGTCGTGCTCACCCACCGCAACGTCGGCACGCACGCGCGCGCGGCCGCGCAGGAACTCGGCCTGTCGGCGACCGACACCTGGGCGCACATCGCGCCGATGTTCCACCTCGCCGACGCGTGGGCGACGTTCGCGATCACCGCCGTCGGCGGCCAGCACGTCTTTTTGCCGAGCTTCACGCCCGAAGCGGCGCTCGACCTGCTCGTCCGCGAGCGCGTCACCATCACCAACCTCGTGCCGACCATGCTCAACCTCATGGTCAAGGCGCCGGGCGCTAGCGATCGCCGCTACGCGCTGCGCGCGATGCTCAGCGGCGGCGCGCCGATCGCGCCCGACGTCGTGCGCCGGATCCTGGCGACATTCCGCTGCGACTACGTGCAGACGTACGGCATGACCGAGACCAGCCCGTACCTCACGCTCAGCCTGCTGACGCCGGCCGTGCAGACGCTGCCGCCCGACGAGCAGCTGCGCATGAAGTGCAAGACCGGCCGGCCGTTCCTCGGCGTCACGCTCGAAGTCGTCGACGACGCCGGTGCGCCGGTGACGAACGACGGCGTCGCCGTCGGCGAGATCCGCGTCAAAGGCGCCACCGTCACGCCCGGCTACTGGCACAACCCAGAGGCCACCGCCGCGGCGTTCGACCGCGACGGCTTTTTGCGCACCGGCGACCTCGCGACGATCGATGCCTACGGCTACGTCGACATCGTCGATCGCAAGAAGGACGTCATCAAGACCGGCGGCGAGGCCGTCTACTCGGTCGAGGTCGAGAACGTGCTGTACGCGCACCCCGCGACGCTCGAATGCGCCGTCTTCGGCCTGCCCGACCCGCACTGGGGCGAGCGCGTCGTCGCCGCCGTCGTGCTGCGCCCGGGCACGACCGCGACCGCCGAAGAACTGATCGCCTTCTGCAAGGCGCGCATCGCCCACTACAAGGCGCCGAAGGAGGTTCGCTTCCTCGACGCGCTGCCGCGCACGGGCTCGGGCAAGATCATCAAGAAGGCGCTGCGCGACGCGGCGCGGTGAGCGGCCCGCCACCGGCACAGCGTGTTCGCCTCACCGATGCTCGCGCTCCAGATGCGCGCGCAGCGGGTCCGCGCCGAAGTCCCGCTCTTCGTCGCGCCAGACGACGTGCACGTGGTTGGCGTCGTTCTGCGTGTTGTCGTACTCGATCGCGAACGTGACCCCCTGCACGCGCCAGTAGTGGCCTTCGCCGCGGCGTTCGCCGCCCATCCACGCGAAGCACAGCGTCGGCCGCTGGCCCGCATAGCGCGCCAGCTCGGCGTCGGCGAACTCGGGCCGCAGGTTGCGCACGACGGCCTCGACGAGCCGCCACAGCAGCGCCTGCTGGCGTGCGTCCATCGCGGTGGCGTTGAGTCCCTTCGGCGGGCCGAGCGCGTCGGCGGCGGCCGCGGGGCCGAGGAGCACGTCGGGCGGGGCCTTCGGCGCGAGGATCGCCGAGACGCGCTGGTCGGCGGTCAGCGTCGCGAACAGTTCGCGCGCGAGGTCTTCCTCGGCGGCGAGCACGCGTTCGCCGGCGCGTTCGCCATCGCGGCGTTCGTGCGGGTTGCTGCCGAGGAAGTGCGGCGTCGCGCCGACGAGGCGGCCGTCGAGGAAGGTGAAGTGCAGCGAGACGTGGTGGCCCTGCACGCGCACGGCGAACAGGCCGCGCGGCGCGATGTCGCCGCAGACGAGCATGGCGTAGCGGCGCGGGTCGCGGTGGCTGGCGTCGCGGCCGCCCTGCGACTCGAGCGCGCGCAGCAGGTCCTCGAGCTGCACGATCGCGAGCGTCTTGCGCAGGCCTTCGGTCCCGAGCAGCGCGCGCAGCAGCGCCCGCATCGCCGCGTCGGCCGTCGGCGACAGGTCGCCGAACTCGACGCCGGCGTAGCGTCCGGGCACGAACGCCCACTGCGTGCGCTCGCGGTCGTCGAACGGGCGCGCCGCCGCCGTGCGCTGGGCCGGCGTCAGCGCGGCGACGAAGTCCTGGGTGCGCGCGGCGACGGCGGCGACGGCGTGGTCGATCGGCGGCGCGGGCGGCGCGCCGGCACAGGCGACGAGGAGCGGGACGCACGCGACGAGGGCTGGGACGCGCAGCATCCCGCCGACAATACGCGGCGGCGGCGGCGCGGCGCACGCACCGGCTTCGTACCATGCCCGCCCCACCGGACAGACGTGGTCCCGCACCATGACCGGATGCAGTGGAACGTCGCCAGCAAGGCGCGCTCAGCGACCATCGCGCCGCAGCCACAGCTCGTCGCCTTCGCGCACGACCGCGCGCACCTGCCGCAGTGCGCCGATGTCGACCAGCGGATCGGCGCCGAGCACGACGAAACCGCAGCGGGCGCCCTTGCGCACGACGCCGAGATCCGCGGCGCCGAGCACGCCGGCGGCGACGGTCGTAGCGCTCGCCAGCGCCTGTGCTGGCGTCATGCCGTAGGCGACCATCAGTTCGAGCTCGCGGGCGTTGTCGCCGTGGCGGAACACGCCGACGTCGCTGCCACAGCCGATGGTCACGCCGGCGGCGAGCGCGCGCTGGAAGCCGGCCTTGGCGGCGTTGAGCCGATCGACGATCGGGCCCTTGCGGCCGGCCTGCAGCACGATCGCCTCGTTGGCGGCGAGGCACGGCACCAGCACGACGGCGCGCTCGCGCATCGCGCGCAGCGTCGCCTCCGACGCGCCGCCGCCGTGTTCGATGGTGCGCGCGCCGGCGAGGACCGCGCGGCGGATGCCTTCGTCGGTCGTCGCGTGCGCGGCGACCGGCAGGCCAGCCTTGGTCGCTTCGTCGACCAACGCCGCCAGCTCGTCGAGCGCAAACGTCGGCTCGGCGGCGCCGCCCTTCTGCTTGCGGTAGTCGGCGTAGACCTTGATCCACTGCGCGCCGGCGGCGGCCTGCGCGCGCACCGCGTCGCGGATCTCGGCCTCGCCCTCGACCGTCTGCGCGCCCTTCGGCACGGCGGGATCGTCGGGCGACGGCCCGTACCAGCCGCGGCGTACGATCGCGCGCGTGCTCGCCCAGATCCGCGGGCCGGTCGCGAGGCCCTCGGCGATCGCGCGCTGCAGCGCCACGTCGGCGAAGCCAGCGCCCTCGGTGCCGAGGTCGCGGACGGCGACGAAGCCCGCCCAGAGCGTGTCGATCCCGTGCACGCGCGCGCGCAGCGTGCGCAGCTCGGTCGTCTCGCGCAGGACCTGGTCGTCCCACGCCATCTGGTCGTAGGGCTTGAGCAGCAGGTGCGTGTGCAGGTCGATCAGCCCCGGGATCACCCACGCGTCGCCGAAGTCGCGGTCGACGGCTTCGTGCTTGCTCGCCGGCTCGATGGCGACGATGTCGCTCAGCAGCGTCACGACGACGATGTCCTCGCGCCACGAACGGCCGTCCTCGGCGAGCAGGCGCTTGCAACGCCAAGTGCCGGGCCGCTGCGCATTCGCCGTCCCCGCCAGCACAGCCAGCGCGCCGCACGCGAGCAGCACCATCGTGCGCGCGCTGTTCACTTCACCGCCTCGCGCAGCGTCGGCAGCAGCGCGTCGGCGACGACTTCGTGACCACGCGCCGTCAGGTGAATGTCCTTGGCGAAGTACGTCGCCGCGGCGTCCTCGCGCGCGAGCAGCGGCAGCGTCGACACGAACGGCGCGCCCAGCTGCGCGCACTCGCCGGCCAGCCAGCCGTGCAGCTCGCACGCGCCGGCCTTGGCCTCCTCGCGCGTCGGGATCGCGGCGACGACCAGCGCGCCGCCCTGCGCGCGCACGGTCGCGGCGACGTCGGCGAGCAGCTTGCTCATCACGAGTCGCCGGTCGGCGGCCGGGATCGCCATGCGTTCGCCGGCCTCGAGCGCCTCGAGCTCGCGCCACTTGGCCGGCAGCCACAGGTTCTTGTGCAGCGAGCGGTACAGCGCGCTGTGCTCGTACAGCCACAGCGACCCCGGCGCTGGCATCAGGAAGCGCTCGAACCGGCCCGCCGGCGCCTGCGGCTCGATCCGCACCGCGCCGTCCATGACAAGCGCGTACGGCCGCGGCCCGAGTCCGGCGAAGTACGGCATCAGGTTGTCCTGCAGGTCGTTGTCGTACACCGTCAGCACGACGACGTCGGGCCGCCAGGCCGCCAGCTGCTCGGGCAGCGCCAGCAGCGTCTGCAGCGTCGAATAGCCGCCGACGGCAGCGTTCCAGCACTCGACGCCGGGCAGAGCGCGTTCGAGCCGGCGGCTGAACAACTGGTCGTCGTCGACCTGCGAGCCCTCGGTGAACGAGTCGCCGACAAACAGGAACCGGCGGCTGCCTGGCTGGCGCGGCTCGGCGTGCGGCGTCGCGCGCAGGCCGCGCGCGTCGGTGCGGAACAGCGCCGTGCCGCCGCCTTCGACGTCGAGCTCGCGCTCGATCCCAGCGGCGTGCGTCCAGCCGAGCCTGGCGTCGATCCGGTACAGCGCCGGCGTCGCGCGCGCCGTCCACAGCGCCAACCCGGCTTCGGCGATGACGAGCGCCACCAGCAGCACGCAGGCCACGGCCAGCAGCCGCACGGCGATGCGGCGGCGGACGGGCGACGGCGAAGACAAAGGCGAGGCCACGGGACGAGCGAGTCATCGTATCCCGCGCGCCGGCGATGGAAACGACGGGGGCCGCGCAGTCCGCGCGGCCCCCGGTCGACGTCAAGCTTCGGACGCGGCGCGATCAGCTGTTGCCGATCGTGAGCTGCGCGCCGCCCGAGCTGCCCAGCGGCAGCGCGTACGGCAGCGTGAAGTCGAGGTCGAAGTACTGTGTCGCGACCTGCGTGCCGATCAGCGCGTTGGCCGGCGGCAGCGGGAACGCATAGCTCGCCGTGCCCGTCGAGCTGTTGAACATCGCCGCCGTGACGGTCGGGTTGGCGTACAGCAGCAGCGCCGGCTGCGCGCCCGGCAGCGGCGTGCCCGGCAGCAGCGCGCCGATGTCCAGCGCGACGATGCTGATGCCGTTCGGGAGCAGGTTGCTGCCGTTGATCGACAGCGCGGCGTTGCCGACCGACGGCGTGCCCGTGACCGTGATCGCCGGGGTGCCAGCGCTCGTCGGCGAGCCCGTGCCGCTGTAGCTCACGCTCGACGCGGCGGCGCCGTAGATCTCCAGGCGGTCGATGTACATGCCGGCGAGGTTCGGGTTCGACGAGACGCACTCGCGGTACTGCAGATACACCGCGCCCGTGCGCACCGTGCATGTGCCGGTGAAGCGCTGGCCGTCGTCGACGCCGTACGTGCCGCCGAAGTTGGCGACGAAGTTGCCGTTGTCGACGCGCAGGCGCAGGCGCTGCCAGCCGTCATTGACGCCCGGCGTGGCCGTGATCGGGCCGGCGAGGACCGTGAACGGCGCCGTCGTGCCGCCGCCGTTGGCGTCGACGAGGTAGATCTTGGTCTCCGTCGCGCTGACGTAGGCCATCCAGACGAGGCCCGTGGCCACCGGCGCGGTGTTCAGCGTCGTGGCGCAAAGGCTCGTCTGCGCGAAGTAGTTGCCCGGGACGTCGGTGGCCGTGGCGTACGAGTTGGTCGTGCCGGCGACGCCGAACGCCCACGACTCGCCCTGGCCGGCCAGCGCGGCGAGCGCCGGGTTGCTGCCGGTGACGTAGACGTAGACCTCGGCGTTGAAGCTGCTGCCCAGGACGACGTTCGGCTGGACGACGTTGCCGCCGCCGGTCGGGTCCTGGATGCGCGCGATGTTGCCGCCCTGCGGCGACGCCGGGTATGCGCGGGTCGTCTGCACCGGCGGCACGGTCGTCGTCTGCGCGATCACGACCGAGGCCGGAGCGAAGATCTGCGCGCTGAGGAACGTGTGGCTGGCGTTGCCGACGATCGAGCCGACGGCGCCGTCGCAGTTCTCGACGAACGACAGCGGCAGGTTCTGCGTCGTGCCGTTGGCGGCGCCAGGCGTCCAGCCCATCAACACGAAGTCGTTGCTGTTGACGTTGGTGTCCCAACCGTCGACGCGGCGCTGCGGCGTCATCAGGCCCTGCGGCAGGAAGCCGGCGGCGTCGAACAGGAGGAACTGGCCCCACAGGCCGTGGCCTTCGAGCCACGCCGGAACCGCTGCGGTCCACGTCTTGTAGCTCCAGACGACGGCATCGATCACCGCGCCGGTCGTGTCGCGCAGCGTGATGCCGTCGGACTCCGTGTTCTCCAGCACGATGCCGGGCAGCGCGCCGGTGACGATGAAGTTGACGTTCGGCACGGCGGTCTGGCCGACGACCAGGATCTGGCCCGCGGCCATGATCGTGCCGGCCGGGAAGGTGAACACGCCATTGGCGGCCGAGGCCGCGGTGCCTTCCTCGCCGTTCAGCGTCCAACCGGAGATGTCGATCGGCGCGCCGCTGCGGTTGTAGATCTCGACGAACTCGAGGTTGTCGGTGCCCGAGTCGTCATTGCTGTATTCGTTGATGACAACCGGCGCCGTCGAGGTGCCGGGGCCTTGCGGCGCGAATGCGAGGACGGAAGCGAGGGTGAGCAGCATGTGGCGAGATCTCCAGGGGAAACGGCGAGGGCGCGCATCAATGCACGCGGCGTGTGGCAGAGAGTAGCGCCAACAGATAATCCGCCAAGTCAGCCAGGGCGCTCAAGATTGCGGCGCGACGCAATCGACAGCCCTCCGCGGGAACTCGGCGGCGCGAAGCGCACGACGGGCCCGGAGCGCGCCGATGGGCAGTCCTTGGTCAGCGCAGCACAAAGCGCTGCGGCGGCGGCAGCTGCAGCCACGGCGCCACAGCGCCGGCGGGCAGGACCAAGAGGTGCGCGACGAGGTCGGTGCCGACGAAGGCCGTCGACGCCGGGATCAGCCATGCCAGCGACTGCTGCGCGAAGTAGACGCCGGGGAACAGCGCGTACGAGCCGAGGTCGAAGTAGACGCGCAGCGTCGGCGTCAGCGACGCCGGCGCCGGCGCGGTGTAACCCAGCGCGAACACGCCGGCGAGGCCGGCCGGCAGGTCGGCCTGGAAGCTGACGGTCGTGCCGACCTGCGGATCCGCGGGCGCGATCGTCATGCTGCCGAGCTGCGGCGCGACGAGCGCGTTCGCCTGCGTCACGTGCGCGCCGGCGTTGGCGGCGAAGCTGTCGACGAGCTGCAGCGGCGCGGCGGCGGCGCCCTGCAGCGAGCCGCCGACGAAGCACGACTGCGCGACCGCGATCGGGCCGCTGCCGAGCGTCGAGACCGCGCAGCCGTCGAAGCGCGACTCGGTGACGACCAGCGCCTGCGTCGGCGAGGTCGCCAGCGTCACCGCTCCGTTCTTGCAGCGCGCGTTGCGCAGCTCCAGCGGTTGCGGCGCGGCGCCACCAGCGAGCTGCACGAGGCCTTCGGCCGTCAGCTCGGAGACCTCGCCGAAGACCGCGTGCCCGGGGTCGCCGAGCGCGAGCGCGATGCCGCCGGCGGTTGCGTGCAGGTCCCAGCCACGCAGGACCGCCCACGTCGCGCCTGTCGGGTGGCCGACGATCTGGGCGCAGTCGGCGCTGCGCACGCGCACGTGGTCGCCTTCGACGTAGACCTGCCGGCCCAAGGGCACCGAGAGGCGCGTGATCAGGATGCCTCGCGTCGATGCGTCGATGTCCACGCGGTCGAACGTGAAGCGCGAGAAGCCGCCGGCGCCGAGCGTGGCCCAGAAGCCCCAGACGGCGCCCACGATCTCGACGTCGTGGAGTTCGTAGATCCCGCTGCGGCCCGCCGCCATCTCCTGCGTCTGGAAGGCGAGCGGTACGTTGACGAAGCGGCAGCGATCGAGCACGGCCCGCCCGGGCGCGTTGGGGATCGAGCCGGTGACGTTGACGCCGAACGTCGCCTGGCCATCGAATCGCACGTTCTGCAGCGACAGGCCCGCCTGCCCGGTGACGTCGGTCTGCGTCACGTCGAGGCCGTAGGGCCCGCCGAGCAGCGCGATGTCCTGCATGCTGAACGAGTTGGACGGCACGCGCAGGCCGTGCGTGATGCCCGGGCCGCTGAAGTCGAAGACCACCTGGTCGCCGAAGCCCTTGATCAGCAGGCCGAACGGCGTGTTGAGGATCGGCGCGAGGTCCTGCTGGATCGTGATGACCGGCGTGTTCGCGGCGTCGATGTCGATCCAGGTGACGTCCGACGTGCCGCCGGTGCCCGGGATCAGGCTCAGCTGCGCCGCCTCGGTCGCCGACAGTTGCGCCGGCAGCAGCGTGCCGTTGTGCAGCAGGATCGCTTCGTTGAGCGACAGCAGGTTGTCGCCGAGCATGCCGTGCGAGTTCGCGTCGTTGACGAAGGCGATCGCGTGGAACGACGGCGGGCCGCCCGCCGGCGCGCCGCCGCCGCCCGCGGCGAGGGCCGCGGCGGCGCACAGCAGGCTGGCGGGGGCGACGGTCATGCGCAGCTCACGGCGCCGAACGGCAGCTGCGGAACCGCAGGCCGGCGCTGGCCGACAGCAGGCCGCCGGGCGAGCCGCTGTCGAGGCCGAAGGCCTGCGCGTAGATGAACACGTTGTCGAGCGCCGGCGAGCCCGGCACCACGAACGGCCATGACGCCGCGCCGGTCGCGGTCGTCGGCGCCAGCGGGAGCGAGGCGCCGACCGGCCCGACGAGCAGTTGCACGCCGAGCACCGGCACGTTGGCGTCCTGCAGGTTGAGGGCCAGGATGCCGAAGCTGTTGCCGAGCAGGTTGGCGCCCTGCAGCTGGATGGTCGTGCCGAGCACGGCCGGCGCCGAGGCGTCGAGCGTCGGGATGATGCCGCCCGTGCCCGGCGTGCCGACGCCGTAGCTCGTCGCCGGCGCCGCGTCGTGCAGCGTGACCAGCGCGACGTCGTCGATCTGCCAGCCGCCGGCGGCGTTGCTGGCGTCGGTGACGAGTTCGAAGCGGATGACGGCGTTGGTCGCGGTGTTCAGGATCGACGAGACGTCGTAGTCCATCCACTGCCACTCGGTGTCGTAGAGCGCGCCCGACGACGTCCACACCGGCGTGCCGTTGACGACCACGCGCGCGTTGTCGTTGTTGACCACCGACAGGAAGCGACGGAACTGCAGGCGCAGGCCCTGGCGGCCGTTGGTCGGGATCGACGGCGACTGCAGGAAGCTGTTCTGGTTGTTGGCGTAGGCGCCGTTGAAGGTCGTGCCGCCGAGGTCGTTGCCGCGGACCGTGTTGCCCGACGTCGCCTTCAGCGGGTCCTGCCAACCGAACGCCGACGAGAAGCCGGCGCGGCCGCGCGGCTGGCCGAGCTGCCAGTCGCTCGCGGTGCCGCCGGTGGTCCAGCCGACCGAGGCCTCGAAGTCGTCGCTCCAGCGCACGACGCACTGGCCGACCAGGAAGCGGTTCTCGTCGGTGCGCGGGCTACGGCGCGCCGCCTTGTTGTCGACGGCGTCGATGTGGTACTCGACCTGCGTCACGGCGTTCTGCGCCGGGATCTGCGCCGAGTACTGGCCGGGGACGAGCGTCGGCTGCATGACGACCGACTGCTGGGCGCCGCCGTTGAGCTTGTAGCGCAGCGTCGCCGACTGGATCGCGTTGCTGCTCGTCAGGTTGGCGGTCACCGTGTACGGCGTCGACTCCTGCGTGGTGTCGGCGAGCGGCGTGTGCGCGATGGCGAGGTCGGTGAAACTCGGCTTCAGCACGTACAGGCCGGTGGCGCGGTCGCTGATGTAGACGTTGCCCGACGGCAGGTACGGGAAGCACCCCCACGCGCCGTTGTAGCCGCCGGACGCGCCCGGCCAGGTGTCGTACGACGCCACCACGACCGGCGTGCTCGGGTCGCTGAAGTCGACGGCCTGGTAACCCTCGGTGTACCAGGCGACGTGCGCGATGTTGCCGATGATGTACGCGTTGTGCGGGACCGTGCGCGGATCCATCGTCATCTGGCTGATCGGGACCGGCGCGGCCTTGTTGGTCGTGTCGTAGAAGCGGATCAGCGAGCCGTCGCGCTCGTCGGTGGTGACCGTGATGTTGCTGTTGGCGGTCGGCCACGCGTTGTGACAGAACGCGGACGGCGTCAGCGAGTCGCTGATCGTCGTCGGCGGCCACGTGTTGACGTTCCAGATGCGGAAGATCCCCGTGTAGATCATCGCGCCGTAGCCGACGCCGTTCTCGATCGTCAGGTCGTGGAAGTAGTTGCTGGTGCCGCTCGGCGCCGCATAGCCGATGAACGGCGGGTTGGCGGGATTGGCGGCGGCGTCGTAGACCGCGACGCCGTTGTTGGTGCCGACGACGTAGATGCGGCCCGTGCCCATGTCGACGCCGAGGTTGTGGGCGTTGCCGTGGTTGGCGGCGCCGACGATGCCGAGGCTGGTCGGCGCGTCGGGATTGGTCAGGTCGAGCACGAGGAAGCCGGCGGCGGCCTCCGTCGTGACGTACGCGTACGTGCCGTAGGTGCGGACCTCACGCCATGTCGACGCCGCCCACGGGAAGTAGCCGCGCTCGACCGGCGCGCTGCCATTGGTGCAGTCGATGACGGCGACGCCGGTCGTCGTGCCGAGCAGCGCGTACTCCTTGCCGTTGGGGGCGACGTAGCCCCACATGCCGCTGTACGGCGCGTGCTGGTCGAGGTTGGACAGCAGTTGGCATTGATAGCCTTGGGCGGCGAGAGTCGCCGTGGCGACGGCGAGGGTGAGCGTGCGAGCGATGCAGGTCATGGTGGTGTGAGCGCGCGAGGGCAGCAGTGCGAGCGAGCGACTGGCGAGGGCGAACGCGCGCAGAATCGTAGGTGAAGCCTGCGTACTGGCAACCCGCTGCGGCGCATACGACCAAGGCAATGTCCCACGGTGGGACGGACTGCCGCGTGCGCTACGGCCGACGACGGTAGACTTCTGGGCGCCACCCCGCCCGCACCACCATGCTCGCATTCCTCTTTCCGCTGCTGCTCGCGCAGGGCCCCGGCCCTGGGCTGACCGCCACCGTCAACGATCCCCAGTCCCATGGCACGGTCGGCGACAATCTGCTGTCGCTCGACGAAGCCATCCGTGTCGCCAACGGCGCGCTGATGCCCGCGATGCTCTCGCCCGCCGAACAGGCGCGCATCACCGGCTCCGGCGCGATGGTCGGCACGATCGTCGTCGACCAGATGATCACGCCGATGATCATGCTGCAGGCGCCGCTCAGCGACCTGACCGGCATGGGCATGGGCCATCACGTCGAGGTCATAGGCATGCACATGCCGATGCCCGGCATGTCGATGCTGCCGGTGATCCTGGGCGGCGCGCAGCCGCGCGTGTTCACGCTGCGCACGCACGACTGCGGCATCCACGGCCTGCGCATCGTCGGCGGCCAGGTCGGCGTCGACGCCAAGATGACGATGGCGACCGCCATTGGCATGCCGATGGCCGAGGTCATGGACTGCGAACTGGTCGGCCAGACCGTCGCCGGCGTCAAGGCGCACGGCGTCGGCATGGACGAGTCGATGCTGATGCTCGAGCACGTGAGCTTCGCCAACATGCCGCTCGGCATCCTGATCGACGACCAGGTCCAGGGCGGCGAGACGATGGTCGAGGCTGAGCACTGCGCCATGGACGGCGTGCAGCTCGGCTGCCGCGTGCTCGAGGGCGGCGTCGGCGCCCGCATGTCGATGCTGTACTGGTTCCGCAGCACGTTCACCAACGGCGTGACCTTCAGCGAGAAGCGCCGCGTGCCGACCAGCACGCAGCAGTTCATGTACCGCATCGTGCACTCCGACCTCGTGTGCACGGGCAACGTGCTGGACGTCGAGGGCGGCCCCAACGGCCTGACGATGGTGCACCACCACCACGGTGACTTCGTCGCCGGCGCCGGCCAGAAGGCGTTCTGGGTGTGGCCGCGCACGGCCGAGTTCGACATCCACGGCAGCGAGATGACGTTCGTCGGCGACGTCGCCGTGACCGCCAACCTCGCGTCGATGCGCGTCTGGCAGCAGAACAACGTCTTCCGCAACGGCACGGTCACCTACGACGTCGACGGCGCGCTGCCTAACCTCTGCTGGAACCGCTTCGAGAACTGCGCGCTGGTCGTGCCGGCCGCGGCCCGCTCGCCGGTCGCGCTGCGCCAGTGCGAGTTCGCCAACACGACCGTCAACGGCGCGTCTTTCCTGGCGCCGGTGACCATGCAGGGCTGCTTCCGCAGCGGCGGCTCGATGACCGGCTTCGCCAGCGAGAGCAATCCCGCGCCCGGCCGCTTCCTCGGCGAAGGCACGGTGTCGCCGGCCGATCCGATGCTCGGCGCCAACCTGACGTTCTCGACCGACCTGCCGGCCGGCGTCATGGCGATGTGGGACATCGCGTTCTGCTACGCGCGGCCGACGACGACGATGGAGCCGGTGCGCTACTACGGCGACCCCAACAACGTCGCGATCCTGCCGGGACTCGCCACCGGCCAGACGACCACGGTCATCGCCATCCCGACCACCGCGGCGCTCGTCGGCATGGAGTTCTACGGCCAGTTGGTCGCGTTCCCGGTGTCGGGCCAGCCGTGGATGCCGCCGTACCACCTGCCGCGCGGCCAGCGCATCACGCCGCGGATGTGAGCGTGGCCCGGAGCGGCGCGCGCGTCAGCGCGCCGCGACCACGATCCCGACGCCGTTGGTCAGCGCCAGGAAGCCGAGCAACGGTCCGGCAGCGACGATCTGTGCCGCCTGCCAGGTGACCGCCGTGCCATCGAGCGCCAGCGCGTTGGGAATGGCGAACGGCGCCACTGTCTGGCCGCCGGCATTGGCGACGTACGCGCCGTGCATCACGAAGCCGGCGTCGACGTAGCGGAAGCAGCCGGGCGCCACGGCCGCGTTGTCGGCGCCAAGCGAGGCGAACACCACGACCGGCGCGCCGCCGGCGCCCTGCACCGTGAAGCCAAACGCGGCGTTGGGGATCAACGGCAGGCCGTTGGCGTACAGGACCGGCGCCGGCGCGCCGCAGCCAGCGCCGATCGTCGACACGCTGACGAGCCCTCTCGGGACGGGCGACGCGACGACGACGGCGAGGGCGCCCGGGCCGATGCGCGCCTGGTCCAGCGCGACCGCGCCGGTGACCGGCGCGACGTCGGCGTCGAAGCCAAAGTTGTAGATGTTGTTCCAGTTGAGCGGATTCGTGGCCGGCGCAGTGAAGACCAGCTCGGCGCCGACGCGGCTCACGATCCACTGGTCGAGCGGGTCGTCGTTGGGATCGCGGAAAGAGACGTTGGTCACGCTCGTGGCCGGGTTGCACGGGATACGCAGCGTCGCCGCGCCGCGGTTGTTGTCGAGGTTGTGCACCGCGTACTCGTAGCGCCACGTCGTCGGGCCGACCTGCGCCACTTTGGCGGCGACGTAGAAGTGGCCGTCGTCGCCGCCGTTGCGCGCATGGTTGAGCGTCGCATCCGCCCACTTCGACAGCACGGTGCCGGGCTGAAACACCGCTGGATTGGCAAACGTCCACGTCGTGCCGTTCCACGTCGGCACGATCTCGCGGTGGCCGGTGTTGTTCAGGTGCAGGTTGCCGTCCTCGCCGGCGACGACGATGTGGCAGCACATCCACTTGCGGCCAGCGGCGAGCAGGTCCTGCTCCCTGAGCGTCACGCGGTTCTTGACCAGGTCGGCGGCGAACGCCGGCGCGGTCCCCGACAGCGAACGCACGCCGTCCTGGTTGGCGGGCGGGCCGACGTCAGGCTCGCCGCGATCGAAGTAGCTGCCGACCGGCGCCCAGACGCCGGTCCAAGGGTCAATCTCGCTCGCCGGCGCGAGGTAGTTGCGGTTGGCGTTCGTCGTGGCGCCGTAGGTGTCGGTGCAGTTGACGCGCAGGCCTGTGCCGGTCGTCTGGCAGGTGCCGCCGCAGGTGCTCGCCGTGTTGGCGGCGCCGAAGGCGTGCTTCACGTACGTGGTTGCATCGTTGGTGATCTGCTCGAAGCGGCCGTTGCTCTCGCGCACGACCATCATCGCGAACATCGGATGATTGGGGTTCATCGGCGCCGTCCACTGGATCGGCACGATGCCCGGATTGCACATCGTGTAGCTGTACGACATGCCGATCTCACCGTTGGGATGCGCGGCGCCGCGGCGGCCGAAGTAGGTCGGACTGGCGTTGTTGGTAAGGCTGCCGTCGAGGCCCGGGATGACGTTGGCCTGGGCGGAGAGCGGCGCGCACGACAATGCGGCGGCCGTGACGAGGATGTGGTTGCGCATGGTGTGGCTCATGCCTGCAAAGCGGCGCAGCATACTTGCTCGCCCACGGCTTGCCGCAGGCTACGGAGCCGATAACCGCCAAAGTTGCGCAAGGCGTCGCTTCTTGCCTCGAGCCAGGCCTTGGCATCCGGCGCGGCATCGCGCGGCATCTGGTCGACTACGACGAGCGCGCCGCGGTCACGCAATGGCGCGATGGCCGCCGGCGAGCGCGCCGACGAGGCCGGCGCGAAGCCGTTTCGGCCCTCGTCCGCATGATGTTCCACGGCCAGTCGGTCGCGTTCCCGCAGGCCGGCCAGCCGTGGATGCCGCCGTGCCACCAGCCGCGCGGCCAGCGCAGCACGCCGCGGATGTGAGCGTGGCGGGGTCCGCGCTTCAGCGCACCCTGTAGGACCTCAGCCGGTAGAGCTTGCGGCCGGCGACGTGGCGCACGGCGTCGCTGTTGAACTCGAGCCAGAGCTTGGCCGCCGCCGGCGTGTCGTCCGGCGTCTGGTCGACGACGACGCGCGCGCCGCGATCGCGCAGCGGCGTGAGGGCATCCGGCGTGAAGCCGTCCTTGGCCAGCGCGAAGCCGTGCCGGCGCGCGTGGTAGACGACGATCGGGTCCTCGAAGTTGGTGCGCCGCCGCCAGTACGGGTCGAAGCCCTCCCGGTAGCTGCGCACGACGATGCGCTCGCCGCCCGGCGTCCATTCGCGGATCACGGCGCCGAGTTCGTCGAGGCCAGGCGCGAGGCAGGACTGCCGCTGCGCGCGCTCGTCGACGAGCTGCGCCACGGCCGTCGCCGCCAACGCGACGACGAACGCGATGCGCAACGTCCGGCCCGCGACCAGCGGCCACGCGCGGCCGACGAGCCACGCGCCGGCGACCGCCGCGAACACGTGGTAATGCGGGCCGATGCCCCAGTGCACGCTGTAGCGCAGCGTGCCGACGAGGCCGCAGCCCACCGTCAGCAGCAGCGCGAGGTCGGCGCGATCGAGCCGCCGGCGCACGGCGAGCACGACCAGCGCCAGCGCGCCGCTCCACGCGAGGCCGTAGCGCAGCGTCGTCAGCGCGAGCGACAGCCAGTGGTCGAGGTTGTGCAGGCTGCGCAGCGTCGGGAACTTCGTCTCGCCGCCGGACACGACGCCGAAGGTCAGGCCGGTCTCCGCGTGCAGCGCGACGGCATGCGCGAGCCAGCCGGCGACGACGGCCAGCACGAGCCCCCACGACAGCCACAGCCGCAGGTCACGCAGTCGCCGCGGCGCCAGCAACGCCGCCCACAGGAACTGCAGCATGCCGACCTGCAGCGCCGTCGGCTTGGTCAGGCAGGCGAGCGCCGTGCACAGCGTCGCCGCCGCCAGCGCGCCGCCGCGGCCGGAGCCCAGGTAGCGCACGAACGCGAGCAGGCCGAGCAGCGCCCACGCCGTGCTGAACGCATCGGGCATGACGCGCGCACCGAACAGGAAGGCGTGACCGCCGGCGAGGAACGCGCACGCGCCGGCGAGCGCGCCAACCGGGCCGGCGCGCGCTTCGAGCAATCGGTGCAGCGCCCACGCCGCGACCAGCATCGACGCCAGCGACAGCAACCGGCCGGGAACCTCCGACTCGCCGAACGCGCGCATCGCCAGCGCGATCGCCGCCTGGTACAGCGGGAACTCGCACTCGACGGCGCCGTCGGTGTCGCCGCGCCAGTCGACGCGCGGCCGCAGCAGGTCGAAGTCCTCGAATGCGAGGTTGCGCGCGATCGCCTGCGTGTCGGTCTCGCGCCAACTGCCGCCGATGCCCATCGGCACGGCGAGCAGCACGAGCAGCGCCCAGGCGGCGAGCGCCGCCATCAGCGCGCGACGGCCGCGCGCCAATGCTACAGCGTCGGGCGCCGGCGCGTCGGCCCACAGGGTGGGCGGCGCTCTTTCGCTGGCGACGGTCGGCGTGGTCATCGCCTCACGATAGCGCGCGGCCGCGACGAATTGGACCGACGCGACGCGCGCCGGCGCGCGCAGCCGGCGGCAGCGAGTCAGCCGCCGATCGAAAGCGTGTCGCCTAAGCCGCGGCTGCGCAGCTTGACCAGCAGGCGCGCCTGCGCGGCCGCGCAAGCCTGCCGCGCAGTCTCCTCGGACGAGTAACCTAGCGCTTCGGCGATCACGGGAAACGTCGAGCCTTCGAGCAGGCGCAGTTCGAGCAGGCGCCGCTGCCGCTCAGGCAATTCGGCCAGCGCGTCGCGCACGAGCGATGCGCGCTCGCCAAGCGACGCGGCCAGCGTCGGCGTCGGCTCGCGGTTGTCGGCCGCGACGGCGGCGAGGCCCTGCGTCGGCTCGACCGCCTGCTTGCGACCGTCGCGGCGCGCGGCTTCGTGGAAACGAACGGCGTCGAGCAACCGGTGGCGCACCAGCGTGCTGAGGTAGGCGTAGAATGGCTCGGGGCCAACGAAGCTGGTGTCGGCGAGGTCGCGCACGACCGCGGCGAGCACTTCGTGCACAACGTCGTGCGTGCTGAACAGCGGCATCATCCAGCGGTGCTTCTGCCGGAAATCGCGCTCGAGGTCGCGGTGCACGAGCCGCTGCACCGGCTCGTAGCAGTGCGACACTAAGCGCTCCTTCGCCGCCGCATCGCCGGCCGCCGCAGCGACAATCGCCGCGCTCAGTTCGTCCCACGCCAACCTCACAGGTTCACCTGCACCGGCCAGGCCTCCGCGATCGCCGTGAAGCCAGCGTCGATCGCCGCCCAGCGGAAAGTCAGCATCTGGCCGGTCAGCGCGTAGCTGATCGGAATCGCAAAGCTGTAGCCGATCGGATCGCCGGGCACGGCCGGCGCCGTGTTGCGCACCCGGATCGGGCCGAGCGGGATCAGCGTCAGGTCGTTGCCGACGGTCGCGTACAGCACGGCGATGCCGGGCGTGACGCCAGTCAGGGGCGGCCAGCCAACCATCCAAGTGTCGAACCACGGTTGGCCAAGCGTGCAGCGACGGAACGCCGTGGCGTTGATCGACGGCGTGCCGAGCAGGCCCGATCGCGGCAGGCCGCACGAGCTGCCGAAGTCGTCACCGCCCGGCGGCACGCCGCCATTCGTGCTGATGCTCGGGTCGAGCGTACAGATGGCGTCGACGTCGTCGTTCTGGCCCTTGCCGACCACGTTACTGACATTCGCGCCGTCCTGCCTCTTGAGCGGCACGGCGGCGCCCCCGTCGGCCGACATGTCGACGTAGAGGAACTGATCACGCGCCGTGCCGACACACGAGAACAGCAGCTTGTTGGCCGCGGCGTCGACGGCGAGGCCGTCGATGTCCTCGTTCTGCTCGAGGCCGAGGTCGTACCAGAAGCGGAACACGCTTGGCGCCCCCCACGGCGCCGTCGTGCTGGCGCGCGAGACCCTGAGGATGTTGGCGCCGCTCGGCACGGTGCTCGCCGTGCTGCCCCACCAGAACGACGGCACGAGGCCCGCCGTGGCGCTGGAAACGGTGAAGTAGATCGTCTGCGCCGTGCCGACGAGCGGGCCGAAGCCGGGCTCGATCGTCGTCAGGGTCCCCTGGTCGCGTCCGAGCATCAGCGGGAAGTCGACGGCATCGACCTCGGCGCCCGCCGGCAGGCCGAGTTCGGCGCGCGAATGGCTGCGCTCGGTGCGACCGATGAGCTGCGGCGGATAGGCGCTGCCGGGGAGAACCCACGAGAACAGCGCGCTACCAATGCTGCCGAGCGCCGCTTCCTGCGCGATGCGCGAACCGGCGACACCAGTCGCCCCTTGCTTGAGCGAGAACGAGATCAGGCCCCAGGCGTTGGGCGGCACCGCCAGCTGGCCGCTGCTGTCGGCGAGGATCTCGTCGCGACCGAGGCTGATGTCGTCGATGTCGAGCTGCGCCGCGCCGTTCCACTGCGCCAGGATCGTCTTCAGGTCGGGCTGCGTCTGCGGGCTCGGGAGCGCGACGGTCGGCGCCAGCGTGAAGCCGTTGCGGTGCACGCGCGTCTCGGCGTCCGCGCTGCCGGCGAGACCGCCGTCGATCAGCACGGCGGTCGCCGCACCAGCGAGGGGGCCGCGGGACTCGTTGACTCCCTGTGCAGCAGCCGGAGCCGCGGCACACGCAGCGAAGAGGACGGCGTAGTTGGAACGGATGGCCATGCGAGAGTCCGTCAGCGTACCAGTCGCCGCCAATCCGTGGGACGAACCTAAAATTTCGCCGTACGAATCAGCGGAACGGCTTCAGCCCGGCATCGATCTCGTCGCTCATCCGCCGCTGGAAAACCTTGTCGCCGTCGGCCTTCTGGCGCGCCAGTTGGCGGACGATCGCCGCCAACCACGCGGTCTGCGCGGCATCGAGCCCGCCAGGCGGCATCAGGAAGGCGAGGTTGGCCAGCTGGTAGGCGCTGCTGGGATCGGCGAGCAGCGTGCGCGCGAACGGCACCAACGCCGCCTGCGGCCGGTCCTCCAGCAACGCGACGGAGATCGCGCGCCGCTGCTGCGCCTCGGCCGTCGCGCGTACGGCGAGCGCCTCGTCGTACGCGGTCACCGAGCGCGCCGCCGCCGCCTGCGACGCGGCGACGTCGCTGCCGCGCAGCGCCAGCGCCTCGGCCTGCGCGATCGAACCCAGCAGATCCGGTAGTTTCCACGCCTCGCCGCGCAGGCCGGTCTTCTCCAGGCCTTCGGCGAACTTGTAGGCGCCGGCGAAGTCGCCGCGGGCGCGGAGCAGTTGCGCCAACGTGAAGCGCGTGTTCCAGGCGAATGGCCGCACGCGCAGCGCCTGCTGCAGGTAATGCTCGGCGCCGGCGAGATCGTCCAGGCGCAAGTGCGCGACGCCCAGGTTCTGGTACGGCCCGTGGCGGTCGGGACGCAGCGCCAGCGACGCCTTTAACTCGGGGATCGCCGCGCGGTAGTCGCGGCGCATCATCAGCGCGACGCCGCGCATGGCGCAGGTGCGCGCCGTACTGCCGCCGTACAACGCTTCGAGCGCGACCGTCTCGTCGTACAGCTGCTTGATCGTCGCCGCCTGCTCCTCGCCGCTGCGCTGTTCACCAAGCGCTGCCAGCGCGAACAGCCGGCCGTCGCGCGCTGGCATGTAGGCGTCGGCGGCGCGCGCGAACAGCGCATCGGCGCGCTCGGCGAAGCCCGCGACATCGCTGAGGCGCAGTTCATGGTAGCCGGCGACGAAGCACTCCGGCGGCGACTGTGGCGCCGGCAGGCCGGCGGTGTCGATCGCCTTGGCGCCGGCGCGCGCCGGATCGGCGGCGGCGTAGCGGGCCGCGAGCGCCTGCAGGTACGGGCTGTCGCCGCGCGCCGCGAGCACGGCGAAGTCGTCGACGGCGCCGTCGCGGTCGCCGAGGTCCTGGCGCAGGCAGGCGCGGAACAGCCGCGCCGGCAGGTCATCGGGATCGAGCGCCAGCAACTGGTCGAGCAGGCCGATGCCGGTGCGGTGCTCGCCCTGCAGCGCGCCGAGGATGCGTTCGTCGGGCCAGCCTTCGATCGCCAGCAGCGACGGCAGAGTCGCGTAGAGGCCGCGCTGCGCGCTGGCGCGCGCCTCCGCACGCTCGGTCAGCAACACGGGCGCGACGAATCCGCCGACAATAAGCAGCAGCGCCGCGGCGAGCGTAGCGATCGGCTTCGCCGGCGCGCGCCGCCACGCGCGCAGCCGCCGGCTAAGCGCGCTGATCGGCCGCGCGGTGACCGGCAGGTGCTGTAGGAAGGCGTCGAGGTCAGCGGCGAGCGCGCTCGCCGTGGCGTAGCGGCGCTCCGGCTGCCTCTCGAGGCAGCGCTCGACGATGGCGACGAGATCGCGCGGCAGGCCCGGCCGCAGTTGGGCGAGCGGCGCCGGGTCGGACGTCTGTAGCGCGGCGAACACCTGCGCGATCTCGCCCTCGTACGGCGTGCGGCCGGCGAGCAGGTGGTAGAGCGTCGCGCCAAGGCCGTAGATGTCGAGCGACGGCTTCGCCTCGCCGACGCCACCGGCGCACAGCTGCTCGGGCGCCATGTACCAGGGCGTGCCGAGCGTCGTCTGCGTCGCCGTGAGCTTCTCGGCGGCATGGTGCGCGGCGATGCCGAAGTCGAGCATCACCGGTCGGCCCGTGCGATCGACGAAGACGTTGGACGGCTTGACGTCACGGTGCACGAGCCCGTGCTCGTGCGCCGCGCCGAGGCCGAGCGACAACTCGCGCACCCAGCGCGCGCACAAGCGCGGCCATGTCAAGTCCGCCGGCTGCGGCCCGCACACTGCCGCGACGGCCGCCATCGGCGCCTCGCCGTCGTCGATGCGCCGCAGCAGAGTCGCGAGCGACGTGCCTTCGAGCAACTCCATGACGAGGTACTGCACGCCTTCAGGCGTGCGACCGCGGTCGAATACGGCGACGACGTTGGGGTGCTGCAGCATCGCCAGCGCCTCGGCCTCGCGCTGGAAGCGCGGCTCGGCGGCGGCGTCGCGGAACATCCGCGCGTCGAGAATCTTGATCGCGACGCTGCGCCGGAGTTCCTGGTCCTCACCGCGGTAGACGACGCCCATCGCGCCGCGGCCGAGACACGACGCGAGCTTGTAGCGGCCGGCGAGCAGCGCCCCCTGCAGCGGGTCCTCGCCCAGGGCCGCCTGCTGCAACTGCGGCAGCTGCCGCTGCATGCCGAGCAATTCGGCGACGACACTGGCGAGGTGCGGCTGCTCGGCGCACAGCGCCGCCGGATCGACTGCTTCGCCGGCGTCGAGGCGCGCGATACCGCGCGCGACGAGGTCGACGAGGGACTCGGTTTCTCGAGGATCGCGCGCGAGACTCACGGGGCGCTAGTGTACCGCTGTGCCGCAGCCGAGCGCGCGGTCGTTACGGGTTCGCGTCGGCCGCAGCCTCGGCGCGACGCGGCGGGCGACAGCAGCGCGCTCACGCGCTCAGCGGATCGTCGCCGCGCCGCCGTTCGAGAGCGACAGCAGCGCGCCGAACTCGAGCGCCTGGTTGTAGAGCTGGAAGCCCGACAACGCCGGGTTGTTGGGGATCGGCAGGCTCCACATCGCCATGCCGCCGCCGCCGAGGAAGTCGACGAGGTCCGGGCTGGCGAGCGCCGTGCAGCCGGGCACGAACTCGGGCAGCGGCAGCGGCACGTTGAGCTGCGCGATGCCGGTCAGCATGAACGGCAGGCCCGGCCCGAGGTTGCCGACGTGCAGCATGAACGTGCCGCCGATCGCCGGCAGGCTGCCGAGCGCAAGCGTCACCGTGCCGCAGCCGGCGCCGTACGACGACCACGTCGGCGACACGTCGCGGATCTGGAACGCCGTCAGGTGGGACCGCAGCGAATTGGCCGCGAGCGGGTGCGAGCCCTGCACCAGCAGCCACAGCTGGTCGGTCGCGGTCGTGCGCGTGAACGCGCCGGTGCAGTGCGAGCCGAACACGGCGTCCGCGCCGCCGAGCGCCGGGTTGTTGTCGGGGTCGCCGTCGAGCGGCGCCGACAGCGGACCCTGCAGCAGCGTGCCGAGGTTGGTCGCCTCGCCGCCGGCGAGCGTCACCGCGCCGATCGCCGAGCTAAGCGTCATCGCGCGGTCATAGAGCGCCGACATGCCGTTGCCGAGCCGCTGGTCGGTGAACCAGCACTGGATCTCGTACGTGCGGCCAACGGTCAGCGGCGCGAGATTGTCGATGCGGATCGCGCCCCAGCCGGTCGGATTGCTCGGCGTCGTGGCGCTGGTCGCGCGCGCCGACGACAGCAGCAGGTCGAAGCCCGCGTCGCCGGTGGTCGATCCGTTCATCGCCAGCGTCGACGCGTTGGTCCACCCGATCGGCGCGAACGCGCCAACGAACTGCACACCGTGAACGAGCGGCGACTGGGCCGCGGTCGCGGAGTGCAGGTTGCGCGCGACGACGAGCGTGCCGTTGGTGTTGACGTCGGTGACGGCAAGGGTCGGCAGGACCGGCCCCCAGGCGATGGTCTGGGCAAAGGCCGGCGCGGCGAGCAGCGCAGCGGCAAACAGGGAGTGGAGGTTCATAAACGGGAGCAAGCGTTGGCGCGGCAAGCCCAGAGCCGGTGGCGCGGGCGAGAGAAGTTGCCGGCCGGACCGACCGCGAGGTGGGCGACGGAATCTGCCGGACAAGGCGCAGTAGCCTACCTTACTCGCCGAGGCTGCGGTCGGCGCCGTGGCGCACAGCTGCGGCCACGGCCGGTGCCGACAATAATGTACGCCGCAAGCTGTTTCCGTACAACAACTTAGAGCACTCTCAAGAAGCGACGATCGCCACCTTGGGAGCGTTGCAGCCATCCCGCTGGAGCCAATAGGCCGGGACTTCCCCGCGCCGCGACCATTTCCCTCCAAGCTGATCATGAACCGCTCCTCGCTCTTCACCCTCGGCGTCGCCGCGGGCCTCTCGCTGATCGCTCGTTCCGTCGCGCAGGCCGATGGCACGGGCCCGATCGTTCCCGGCAATCCGCAGGTCGCCCTGCAGTACGGCACGTTCGACCCCAAGGTCGGCACACTGCCGATCCCGGCCGTTCTCCGGGCCGGCGCCGACACCCGCCTGTGGATCGTGCAGTTCCACGGCGCGCCGACCGACGACGACCGCGCCGCACTGAAGGCGCTCGGCGTCGCCGTGCACGGCTACCTGCCGCACACCTGCCATCTCGTGCGCATGGACGGCGCCGCCGTCCGCGCCGTCGGCGCGCTGCCCGCGGTGCGCTGGGTCGGCGCGTACGAGCCCGCCTACCGGCTGGAGACCGCGCTGCTCGAAGCGCTCGCCAACGGCGTGCAGCTCGGCAAAGCCCGCTACAACCTCGTCGTCGCCGACAAGCGCACGCAGAAGGGCGCGCTGGCGGCGAAGATCGAGGCCTTCGGTGGCACGGTCGTCGACCGCCAGGAGATGGGCCTGCTGCTGATCGCCGAGCTCGACGGCGCGCAACTCGCCGCCGCGGCCCGCTGCGACGAGGTGCTGTGGATCGATCGCTGGACCGAGCCCGGCGCGGACATGAACAACGCCCGCATCCAGGGCGGCGCCAACGCCATCGAGACCGCGGCCGGCTACACGGGCATCGGCGTGCGCGGCCACGTGTACGAAGGCGTCGAGCCGACGCATCCGGACTTCACCACCGCGCTGGTCAACGTGCGCAGCGGCGGCACGCAGCAGCGCCACGGCCACTGCACCGCCGGCATCGTGTTCGGCAACGGCACGAGCAACGCCAGCGCGCGCGGCATGGCCCCGGACGCGGTCGGCTTCTACACCAACTACACGACGGTGACGGCCGGCTTCTCGCGCAACGCCGTCATCAACGAGGTCGTCAACACGCACAACTGCATGTTCACGACCGCGTCGTGGGGCGCCGGCGTGACCACCGCGTACACCGCCGACTCGGCCGACGCCGACGACATCGTGTTCGACCACCGCATCCCGTGGACGAACAGCATGTCGAACCAGGGCAACCAGTTCGCGCGCCCCCAGGCCTGGGCCAAGAACGTCATCTCGATCGGCGCCGTGCAGCACTTCAACAACAGCAACCCGGCCGACGACTCGTGGGCCGCAGGCTCGGGCTCGATCGGCCCGGCGGCCGACGGCCGCATGAAGCCGGACCTGTGCGCCTACTACGACAGCGTGTGGACGTCGGACCTGAGCGTCGGCCTCGCCAACAACGACCCGACGGCCCCGGGCACGACCGGCGGCTACAACAACGTCGCGGATCCGGCCGGCCAGTCGACGACGAACTTCGGCGGCACGTCGGCGGCGACGCCGATCGTCGCGGGCCACAACGCCCTCGCGATCCAGATGTACACGGACCACCTGTTCAGCAACGCGCCGCGCGTGGTCGGCGGCAGCCGCTTCGCGAACCGCCCGTACGCGCAGACGCTGAAGGCGCTGATGATCACGGGCGCCGACCAGTACACGATGACCGCGGCGGACAACCGCCGCGAGCACGTCGGCTGGGGCTTCCCCAACCTCAACACGCTGCTGACGCGCAAGGACCGCTTCACGATCGTCGCCGAGGACGCGCCGATCACGCAGGGCGGCACGCACAGCTACCAGGTCAACGTGCTCGCCGGCGAGACCTCGCTGAAGGTCTGCATGACGTACCTCGATCCGGCCGGCAATCCCGCCGCCGCGCTCGACCGCGTCAACGACCTGACGCTGCGCGTGATCGCGCCCGACGGCACGTCGTACTGGGGCAACGTCGGCCTCAAGGGCGCGGCGCAGACGCGCTTCAGCGCCGTCGGCGGCGCCGCGGACACGATTGACACCGTCGAGTGCGTGATGCTGCAAAACCCGCTGGCCGGCACGTGGACCGTCGAGGTCACCGCGCCGACCGTGACGCAGGACGCGCACATCGCGACCGCGGCGACCGACGCGACCTACGCGCTGGTCGTCAACGGCGGCACGCGCCTCTACGGCTCGGGCTGCGCCCGCTACATCCCCGACGTCAGCCCGACGGCCGCCACCGGCAACTACTGGCCCTTCGGCGGCAATTCGAAGTCGGAGCTCACCACGTTCTTCACCGGCGGCAACTTCGGCGCGTCGGGCGGCGCGGTCTACTTCAACGTGACCGCCGCTGCGAGCGTCTGGATCGGCGGCCTCGATCTCAACACCACGGCGCCGGCGGGCCAGGAGCTGCGCCTCGACGTCTTCCGCACCAACCTCGGCGTGTCGCACGTCGGCAACGAGACCAACCCGGCCTCGTGGCTGCCGCTGACCGCTGGCAAGGGCGTGTCCGCCGGCCCGGACGCGCCGAGCCGCATCAACTTCGCCGAACCGTTCTTCCTGCCAGTCGGCACGTACGGCCTCGCGATCGACGCGACCAACTTCGCGCACGGCTACACCAACGGCGACGGCAGCAACCAGAACCATGCGCTGGGCGCGCTGTCGCTGGCCGCCGGTTCGGCCAGCAACGCCGGCTTCGCCGGCTTTGTCTTCTCGCCGCGCGTCGCCAACGTCACGCTGCTGCACCGCTACGACAACGGGCTCGGCACGAACATGCGCTGGCAGACGATCGTCCGCCGCGCCGAGCTCGGCGCCCTCGGCGTGATCCGCAGCCTCGCCTTCGCGCCGGAGGTCGACGGCCGCCACTGGAACAGCAACCTGATGGTGCGCATGAGCCACGTCGCCAGCGGATACGCGCTGTCGCCCAACTTCGCCGCCAACATGCCGGGGCCGATCACGACGCTGAGCAGCAACAACTACAGCTTCGACATGACGCAGGACCAGTGGACCGAGATCGGCCTGCAGACGCCGTTTCTCTACAACGGCGTCGACGATGTCGTCGTCGAGGTGATCGCCCAGGGCAACTGGCAGACGGTCGACGGCCAATTCGCCCGCTCCAACGAGCCGCGCGTCTACGCCATCAACTGGACCGGCGCCGCGCCGGCGATGGCAACCGGCGTTGACAACTTGTCGGTGCGCCTGCGCCTGGGCTTTGGCTGCAGCACGGTGAACGAGCACGGCGCCAGCTGCGGCTCGCTGGAGGCGATGCACTTCGGCAACGGCAACCGCGGCGGGACGTTCTTCTTCTATACGACCGGCGCGCCGGCGAGCAGCATCGCGGTGCTGGCGCTCGGCCTGACCAACGGCCCGCCCCTGCCGCTGTCGCTGACGCCCTTCGGCTGGACGAACTGCGTCGCCTACCAGGACGCGACCACGACGTCGACCGTCGCGACCAGCGCGGTCGGCGTCGGCACCTTCGCGCTGGCGATCCCCAACAACCCGGCGCTCGACGGCACGACGGTCTTCGGCCAGTGGCTGACGCTGGACGCCACCGAGCCGGGCCTGCTGACCTTCTCGGGGCAGACCCGCGTGATGATCGGCACCGCGCCCTGAGGCGCGGTGTTCGCTCTTTCTTTCGCCGCGGCGGCGATCGGCAGCGGAGGGCTGCCGGTCGTCGCCGCGGCGGACTTTGCGGCGAGCGCGTTGGCGACGAACTACGCCGCGGACGACGAGCGCGCGGCGCCGGGGCGCGACGCTGACATGGCTGACTGCCGACAAGTCGGCGTCGCCGCTCGCACTGGCCAACCGCGTGACGTCGCAGCTGTCGGCGTACAGACGGGCAGCGGCGGAACCCGGCCACGTCCCCGGCGTCAGGACCGGCGGCGACACCGTTGGAGCGAGGTCGAGCCGGAACCCGCCGCCGCGCCGCCCGTGGGCGCTGCGTTCGGGCGATAGCACAACGCAGGGCATCCCATGATAAGGCGCGCCGGTCGCCGCTTTCGCTGCTCGCCGTCCGTATGCTCTGTCGCGCGCCAATTCCGGCGCCCACGGAGCCCTATGAACCGTCCCATCGTCGCCCTCGCCGCGCTATGCACCGCGGCCTGGGCCCTAGCCCAGGATCCTGCGCCGACCGCGGCCCCGAAGCGCCTGAGCGTCGTCGCCGACGCGCTCGCCGCGGCGAAGCTCGAGAACAAGCGTGTGCTGGTCCACTGGCTCGGCGACGGCGAAGCCGGCGCCGCGATCGGCAAGGCGCTCAAGCGCGCACCGCTGAGCCGACAGTTGCTTTACGAGTTCATGCAGGCGCCGCTGGCCTCGGCCGACGACGCCAAGGCGTTCGGTCTCGGCGACGCGCCCGCACTCGCCGTGCTCGACGCCGATGGCAAGCAGCTGGCCGCGTTCGCCGCCACGGACCTCGCGCCGTTCGACGCCGGCAAGCTGGCCGAGCAGTTGAAGGCGCATCACGCCGCGCCGCTCGACGCGCAGGCGTTGCTCGACGCTGCGTTCGCTGCGGCCAAGAAGGACGGCAAGCGCGTGTTCGTTCACTTCGACGCGCCGTGGTGAGGCTGGTGCAAAGTGCTCGAGGAGTTCCTCGGGCGACCTGAAGTGCACAAGCGCATGCAGCTCGACTACGTCGTGCTCGAGCTCGACACCGACCGCATGACCCACGGCAAGGCGATCTACGACCGCATGAAGGCGGGTCGCAACGGCGGCCTGCCGTGGCTGATCGTTGTCGACAACGCCGGCAAGGAGCTGATCACCGGCATCGGACCCAAGGGCAACATCGGCGCGCCAGTGCAACCCGAGGAGTGCGAGCACTTCGTCGCCATGCTGCGCGCGACGAAGCAGCGTCTGACCGACGACGACGTGGCGACGATCGCCGCCGAGCTCGAAGCGCACGCCAAGTCAAAGCGCCGCAAGTGACGCCGGCCACGCGCGCCGTCGCCGCCGCCGTCGCCCTCTGCTGCTGGCTCGGCCGCGCGATGTGGCCCGGCGAAATCGACGCCGGCAACCTCGGCCTTGCGCTCGGCGGCTTCGCGCCGGTGGCGCACCACCCGCAGCCGCCGGGCTACCTGTTCCACGTCGTGCTCGGCAAGGTCTTCGCTGCCTTGGTCGGCGACGCCCACCGCGGGCTCGCGCTGCAGGCGGCGGTCACCGCCGGTCTCGGCGCGCTCGCCATCGCGGCCTTGGCGCGGCGGTGCCTTGGCGGCGGACTCGCGCCGTGGCTCGCGCTTGCAATCGGCTGCACGCCGGTCGTGCTCTACATGGGCGGCGACGCGCTCAGTGGCATCGACGCGCTCGGGCTCGGCGCGCTCGCCACGCTGCTGCTCGTGCGCGCGGCCGGCGGTGAAGGGCGCGCGTTCGCAGCGGCGTCGCTGCTGCTCGGCCTCGCCGGCGGCTTCCGTCCCGACGTGACGATCCTGCTCGCCGTCGCGTGGCTCGTCGCCGCGCGGCCCTACGGCTGGGCCCAGCGCGCCGGCGGCGCCGTACTGCTGCTCGTCGGCGCGCTGACGTGGCTCTTGTTGACGGTCATCGCGTGCGGCGGCGTCGGACCGTTGGTCGCCGCGTGCGGCTACGTGCAGCCGATCCTCGACCGCGAGGCGCTGTGGCGCGACGGCACGCTCGAACGCCAGGCCGCGACCTTGTGGCGCATCGGCTGGGCCGTGCTGCTCGGCGGCGGGCCGGCGCTGGCGTTTGGCCTGTGCCTGTGGCCGCTGCGGCGCGCCGCGGTGGCGCAGGCCCTGCCGGTCGCGACGCGCGCCGTGCTGCACGCCGCCGCGTGGCCGCCGCTGCTGCTGCTGGCGCTGACGTTCTGCCACAAGAAGGCGTACCTCTTCGCCGCGCTGCCAGCGCTCGCCGTGCTCGCCGCCGCGTCGTGGCGCTCGTTGCTGCGCGAACGCGCGGTCGCCGCGCTGCACGCCGTCGGCGCCGCGGCGGGCCTGCTGGCGTGGCTGCTGCTGCCAGCGGCTACCTCGCGGCAAGCCGACGCCGACGGCTTCGGCCGCGCGCACGAAGCGCTGCCGTGGCTGGATCGCCTGTCATGGCAGCCGCTCGAGCACACGCTCGCGTCGCGCCGCGCGATGGACGCGCGCTACGACGAACTCGCTCACCAGATCCGGCGCGCACACGAGCAAGGCCAGCGCGTCGCCGTCGTCAGCCACCCGCCCGACCCGATCGACCTGCGGCCACTCGGCCTGATGGCGCCCGCCATCACCGTCGTCGAGCTCGACGGCACACCCGGCGCGTGGCGCCGCGTCCGTATTGGCAAGGGCGCGAGCGAACACGTGATCGCGCCCGACGGTGACGGCCGCGTCGCCGTCGACGCCGACGTCGTCATCGCCTGCGTCGGCTGGGACAAGGCCTGGGCGGCGCAGCTACAGCAGGCCGGCGCGCAGTTGGTGATGGCGGCGCCGACGGTGGTGTTCGCGATCGCGAACGGGCCCGTGCGCTGGTGAGGTCGCGGCGGCGGCGCGCCCACGCAGGCTGGCCGCAGCGGAGCCTGCTGCCACGCACCCCTCACCCGCCCGCGAACAACCCCATCGCCTTCTTCGCCGTCATCGCCACACCCCAGCCGAGCGGCGCGAGCACCAGACCCCACGTCGCGGCGAGCAGCGCCCATGGCTTGGGCGCCGGGGTGACGACGACGTCGCCCAGCGCCCGCGTCGCTCCCGCCGCCATCCGCGCGCGCGGCACCAACGCATTGGCGACGAAGCCCACGGCGAGCAGCGCGACGAGCGCGTACAGCACCGCCGAATAGGCGTCGGCAGGCTGCACGCCGGCGGCGACCTGCGCCTCCCGCGCATAGGTCACCGCGCTCGGGCCAGCGATCGCGGCGAGCGACCACGCCGTCAGCAGGCGGCCGTGGATCGCGCCGACCTGCACGGTGCCGAACAAATCGCGCAGGTACGCCGGCACGGTCGCAAAGCCGCCGCCGTACATGCTGAGGATGACGCAGCTCGCCAGCACGAACAGGCCCTGCGCGTCCCACGCCGCGCTCGCCGGCAGCAGCGCGTACAGCGCCATGCCAAGCCCGAGGTAGAGCGCGTACGTGGCCTTGCGACCGAGCCGGTCCGACGCCGACGACCAGACGAAGCGGCCGACGAGGTTGAACAGGCTGATCAGTCCGACGAAGCCGGCGGCGGCGTCGGGGCTGGCGGCGAACATCTCCTGCATCATCGGCGAGGCCATGCCGAGCACGCCGATGCCGGCGGTGACGTTGGCGAACAGCACGATCCACACGAGCCAGAACGGCTTGGTGCGGATCGCCTCGGCCGCGGTCATGCCTTCGCTGCTGGCCGCCATCGCGCCCGCCGGCGCGAAGCCGGGCGGCGGCACGCGCACGAGCGCGGCGCCAAACGCCATCAGCGCGCCATAGATCACGCCCATCGCGACGAACGTCTGCCAGATGCCTGGCACGCCCGGCGCGCGGAACGCCGCCATCAGTTCCATGGCGAGCGGCGAGCCAACCATCGCGCCGCCGCCAAACCCCATGATCGCGAGCCCAGTCGCCATGCCGGGCCGATCAGGAAACCACTTGAGCAGCGTCGAGACCGGCGCAATGTAGCCAAGCCCGAGGCCCACTCCGCCGAGCCCGCCGTAGCCGAGCAGCAGCAGCGGCAGCGAGTGCCACGCGACGCCGAGCGCAGCCACGAGGAAGCCGCCGCCAAAGCAGCACGCCGCGGCGGCCATCGTCTTGCGCGGGCCGATGCGTTCGACCCACGGACCGAACACGGCCGCCGACAAGCCGAGGCAGAAGAACGCCAGATTGAACGTCCAAATCGTGGCCGACATCGGCCAATCACCGGCCGCCGGCGCGTCGCCGCCGAGCAACTGCGTCAGCGGCTTGTTGAACACGCTGAACGCATACGCCTGCCCGATCGACAGGTGCACGGCGAGCGCGGCGGGCGGCACGAGCCAGCGCGACCAGCCGGGGCTTGCGACGGTGCGAACGCGGTCGAGGCAGGCGAACACGCAGCGCAGTCTAGTCGTCCGCGCCGCCCCACAAGCGCGCCAGGTTGCGGTAGCTGGCGTCGAACGCCGACAGCATCGAAATCCGCGGCGCAAAGTGGTCGTCGCCGCGATGACGCCGAGGTCGTCGCGGCGTGCCATCGCGTCGGCGAAGGATGCGAAGCCGGCGCGGGTTTCGAACTACAGGCGCACGGCGCGCGCAGGCCCGGTCGCGGCGACGGCGCGCCACGGGCAAACCCCGTCTTGTCCGCAGGCGCCGCGCGCGGTCCGATCCCGCCCATGCTCGCCGCGCTGACGCCCGAGGAGATCGCCGCCATCGTGCTCGGCGTCGGCGTGCTCGCGGGCTGGGGCTTCGCGACAGCGATGCGCCGCCGCGATCACACGACCTTCGTGCTGGCGCGCGCGCCGCAGCTGCCGGTGCGCGCGCTCGCGGCGCACGACGACGCGTGGCTGCGCGGCGAAGTGCGCTCGCCGTCGCCGTTGCGGTGCCCGTGGTTCGACGTGCGCTGCGTCGCCTATCACTACGAGATCGAGAAGAAGGTCACGCGCATCGTCAAGGACAGCAACGGCAAGACGCGCACCGAGGAGAGCTGGGAGTCCGAGTACACCGAGTCGAACACGGTCGACTTCGACCTGCACGATGGCGAGACCGTACGCGTCGCGCTGTGCGAAGGCAGCAACGAGGCAATGGAGTCGACGGGCACGGACTACGAAGGCTCGCGCCGCCGCCACTCCGCCACCGTGCTGCCACTCGGCGCGACCGTCAGCGCGCTCGGCGTGCTGCGCGACGACCGCACCTTCGGGCCAATGGCCGAAGTGCCGCTGATCGTCACGCCGGCGACGCGCGAGCAGCGCGTGCGCTCGTCGGCCAACAGCGAGAACTGGTTCTTCTTCTTCGCGATGTTCTTCCCATGGGCCGGGCTCACGGTCGCCGCGGCGCTGGCGCAGAACGCGCGCGTCTGGCAGGACTGGCTCGTGCCGGCGGCGATCGGCCTGCTCGCAGTCGTCCCGCAATGGTGGCTGCTGACGCACAACCGGCTGATCCGCCTGCGGCAACAGGTGAAGACGGCGCAGAAGCAGGCGGGCGTCGAGTTGGCGATGCGCGCCGACCTCGTGCCCAACCTCGTCGGCGTCGTGCGGGCCTACGCCGAGCACGAACGCGAGCTCCTGGAGCGACTCGCGGCGATCCGCGTCGGCGACGACCTCGACCGCGAGGTGCGCGAGGAACGCGCCACAGCGGCGACGGCTCGATCCGTACTGCTGCTGCACGAGCGCCATCCGGAGCTGCGCGCCGACACGCTGTACCGCGATCTGCACGAACGCCTGTGGGCGATCGAGGAGAAGATCGCCCACGCGCGCAGTTTCTACAACGACATCGTGACCGAGTGGAACGACCGCATCGCGCAGTTCCCGTCGTCGATGGTCGCTGGCCTGTGCCGCTACGCCGAAGCGCCGCTGTTCGCCGCCGAGATCGACGAGAAGCTGCCGCCGCGGTTGTCCTGAGGCTGCGCCGCGCTCATGTGTCGTCGATCAGGTTGGTGGGCATGGCGAGGGTCGCCGTGCGCACGCTAACGTTTGCCGCGAACGTCCACACGAACTCCAATGCGCCATCCGCTCTTCGCCGGCTTCGTCGCCTTCGCCGCCCTCGTCGCCGCCTGCTCGTCGATCGAGACGCCCGCGACGCCGTCCGCCCCCGCCACCCCGAACCAGCCGTCGACCGACGTCGTCCCCGCCGCGCCGACTGCGGCCGCCGCCACCGCGATCGCGACGACCAACGACGCCAAGCCGAAGAACCTCAAGTCGGCGATGAAGGGCATCGAGGACGACTGGAAGCTCATCGAGAAGGGCCTCGCAGCCGCGACCCCGGAGCTGCCGGCGATGGCCAAGGCCGCCGAACGCGTCGCCGCGGTGATGAAGCTCGGCTACGACCCGTTCGAGGACAAGGAAGTGCCGAACTTCGCGCAGCTCGCGCGCGAGTCGGAAGCGGCGTTCGTCGACCTCGCCAAGAAGGCTGCCGCCGGCGACGCCGCCGGCGTCAAGGCGATGGCCAAGACGCTGCAGCCACAGCACTGCGCGCGCTGCCACGACGCATACGAGGAAGTGCACGGCTGAGCCGCGCAAGCGCCCGGCAAAGTCGTGCCCAGGGCCTGACTCACCCGGGTTGGCCGCCGTCGCAGCCACGGCACCGCACGTCCCGCGCCAGCGCGGCGCAGCGTCAGCCGACGGTCGCGCGCAGCGTCTCCGTCAGCAGCTCCACTCCGAACGGCTTGTAGAGCTGCGCCGCGAAGGCGAGCTCGTCGAGCTCGTCCTGATCCGCCTTGTCGGTGAAGCCGCTGGCCAGAACGACCGGCAGCTGGGGCGCGACGCGGCGAATCTCGCGCGTCAGTTCGAGGCCATCCATGCCCGGCATGTGCAGGTCGGTGATGACGAGCGCGATCTGCTTCTGCGGATCGCGCAGGATCGCCAGCGCCGTGGCGCCATCGGCCGCGACCTCGGCAGTAAAACCGAGCACGATCAGTAGGCGCTTCACGACGTTGCGCACGATCGGCTCGTCATCGACGAGCAGCACAGTCTGGCCCTGGCCGCGATACGGCTCGGCGACGCACGACGGGATCTCCTTGATCGCCATGCCATCGACGCCCGCCGGCAGGTAGACGGTGAAGGTCGAGCCTTGGCCGACCTGCGATTGCACGCGCATGAAACCGCCGTGGCTGCGCACGATGCCGAGCGTCGTCGACAGGCCCAGGCCCGTGCCCTGCTCGGGGCTCTTGGTGCTGAAGAAGGGCTCGAAGATGCGATCGATCAGTTCCGGCGCAATGCCCACTCCGGTGTCGAGGATGCGCACGCGCACATGCGCGCCAGGCTTGCCGTCGCCGAGCGCGGCGACGTCGGCAGCGGTCAAGTCCTCGCGCACGACCTCGACAGCCATCTGGCCGCCTTGCGGCATCGCGTCGCGCGCGTTGACGCAGAGGTTGAGCAGCACCTGGTGCAGCTGTGTCGAGTCGCCGACGATCGCCGGCGCCACCGGATCGCAGGCGAAGTGCAGCTGGATGTTCTTGGGGAACGTGCTCTTGACGATGCGTCCGAGCTCGGCGAGCAAGATCTGCGGCCGCACCGGGACGCGCTTGCCATCGACGCCCCTGGCGAACGTCAGCAGCTGTTGCACCATGGAACCGCCGCGGCGGGCGCTCGCCTCCATCAGGTCGACGAGATCGGCCGACTCGGGGTGGCGTTCGCGCAGCAGGCCGGTGGCGAGCAGGATCGGGGCAATCGAGTTGTTGACGTCGTGAGCGACGCCGCCGGCGAGCGTGCCGATGCTCTCAAGGCGCTGCGCGCGCAGGCTGCGTCTCTGCGCCTCGCGGTGCTCGGTGATGTCCTGGCCAACAGCGATGACGCCGACGATGTTGCCACCGGCGTCGCGCCGGGCGCTGGCGCTTAGCAGCAGGTGCACGGCGCCGCCGTCCTTCGCGCGCAGCGGGAACTCAAAGTTGGGCGCGCCCTTGCCGGCTAGCGCGTTTGCGAATGCGCCGATCACCGTGCTGCGGCTTTCGGCGTCGCCGAAGTCGGACAGCCGGCGGCCCATGGCTTCGCTGCGCTTGTAGCCCGTCAGGCGTTCGGCGCAGGCGTTCCAGACGTTGATGCGGCAGTGGATGTCCTCGCCGACGATCGGCGCGTTGGCCGTCTCGAGGATGCGACGCAGATCCTCGGCCACGGCCTCGGCGGCTTGCTCGGCGATGCGCCGGTCGTGCACGTCGATGCAGCAGCCGACGAGCTCGAACGGCTTGCCGTCCTGGCCGCGCATCAGCGTGTAGTCGTCGCGGAACCAACGGTAGCTGCCGTTGGGCAGACGGAATCGGTACTCGTAGGAGGCCGCGCCATCGCGCACCGCCTGCTGCATCGCCGCCTTGCCGCCGCCCTGATCGTCGGGGTGCAAGTGTTCGATCCAGAACGTCGGGTTGGTCAAGTACTTCTCGGTCGGGTACCCGAGCTGCATCTCGATGTTGGGGCTGACAAAGGTCGACCGGAAGTCGCCGCCCGCGTCGCAGGCGAACATGACTGCCGACACCGACGTCATCATGTATCCCAACCGCTGTTCGGCGGCCGCCATCTGGCGCGTGCGCTGCTCGACGCGGCGCTCGAGTTCGGCGTTGAGCTGCTGTAGCTCGCGCTCGACGGCGATTCGGCGCTCGTTCTCGAGGTAGATCAGCACGATCGCTGCGACCGTCATGCCGAACTCCTCTTCGTCGCGCGTCCAGGCGCGCACTTTGCCGACGTGCTCGCAGCAGAGCACGCCCACGACGTCCTCGCCCAGCCGCAGCGGCAGGTCGAGCATCGAGTTGATGCCGTACAGGCTGAGGTAGCCCTTGGAGAAGCTGGAGGTCGCCGGGTGCGTATGCGCGTCGTCGGCGCGCACCGGCTGCTTGCTGTCGATCGCCTCGAAGTACGCCGGGTGGTCGTCGCGATGCAGCACCATCGCGGTCTTGCCCTGCGAGACGCCGTCGATGCAGATCTCATCGCAGGCGATGCGCTGACGCATCGGGTCGAGCAGCCAGATGCTGGCGCGGGCGACGCCGAGCGCCTGCCCCACCTGCTGCGTCACCAGTTCGAGGAACTTGCGCCGGCCGCGGTTCATGTTGCCGCGCAGGATCGACAGCACCGAGTGAAACATGCGGCGCTCTTCGCGCAATTGCGCTGCAGCAGCATCGATGTGCGGGTTGGACAACATCTCGCGGAACACGCCGCGCGCCGCGATCGGCACGCCGCTCTCGAAAGCGATTGTCACCTTGCCTTCGAGGCGCACCATCTCGCCGGACTTGGTGACGTAGATCGTCATCGTCGCGCCCAACTCTTCTCCGGAGAGCAGGCGCTTGAGGTGGCGCATGCAGCACTCGCGACTCTCCGGGTGAATGATCTCGGAGATGTTCCGGCCCTCTACCTCCGCCAAGGTGTAGCCCAGCCGTTCGAGCCACTTGCGATTGACGAAGCGGATAGTGCCGTCCGGCAGGACGCTCTGCACGAGGTCGCTGACGCCGTCGAAGAGGTCGCGCAGCGAGGTGACGTCGAGGGCGAGGGCTTCGGTATTCATGCGACGAGGGGCCCGGCAGGGAGTTGGCGGACACGCAGCGCGTGCGAAGTGACAACGCACGGTACCGCGTTGGCCGCAGGGCGAACTTCGCACAACCGCCCAGTCGGCGAAGGCGATGTGCGGGGTCGATCGCGATCAGACAGCGGGCGACGCCGGCGCGTTCACAGCGGACAATGCTCGCTTCAAGACGCTACGAAGCAACGGCTTGCAGGCGGAGCCGAGAACGAGCGTGCATCCGGCGTCACGGCGCCGACGAAGCCCGGCCGCATGCATCGGACTTTCCTCGTGCTCGCCGTCGCGCTGGCTGCGTGCGGCAGCTCCCCTTCTACTGGCGCCGCCGCGCCGACCCCCACCGCGCCGGCCGCCGCTGCCGCGGCCCAAGCACCCGCCATGAACGACATCTACGTCCTCGCCGCCTCGACCCTCGCCGGCCAACCAGCCAACCTCGCCAGCTACCGCGGCAAGGTCACGCTCGTCGTCAACGTCGCCAGCGAGTGCGGCTACACGCCGCAGTACAAGGGCCTGCAGAAGCTGCACGAGGACTACGCCGCCAAGGGCTTCGCCGTGCTCGCGTTTCCGAGCAACGAGTTCGGCGGCCAGGAGCCCGGCTCGGCCGAGCAGATTCAGCAGTTCTGCAGCAAGAACTACGGCGTGACGTTCCCGCTGTTCGCCAAGTGCGCGACCAAGCCCGGCGCCGGCCAGAGCCAGGTGTACGCCGCGCTGCAGCAGGCGACCGGCAAGACGCCGAACTGGAACTTCTGCAAGTACCTCGTCGGCAAGGACGGCAAGCCGATCGCGTTCTACGCCTCGCGCACCGCTCCCGACGACGCTGACCTGCGCGCCGCGATCGACAAGGCCCTGGGCAGCTGATTGCTCGCCACGTAGCGCACGCCATCGCCGGCTCCAGCACGCTGTGGGCGACAATCCCGGCGAACGCGAACCACAGCGCGCGCGGCGCCACGCCGACCCGCGCCTACAGCCGCGCGAGGATCGCGTTGAACGTCGCGCTCGGGCGCAGCGCCGCGGCGGCCTTGCGGTCGTCCGGCTGGTAGTAGCCGCCGACGTCGATCGCCTTGCCCTGCACGGCGATCAGTTCGCCGACGATCGTCTGCTCGCTGGCGGCCAACTGCTGCGCGATCGGCGCGAACGCCTGCTTCAGCCCGGCGTCGGCGTCCTGCGCCGCGAGCGCCTGCGCCCAGTACATGGCGATGTAGAAGTGGCTGCCGCGGTTGTCGATCGTGCCGAGCTTGCGGCCCGGGCTCTTGTCGGTCTCGAGGAACCGACCGTTGGCGGCGTCGAGCGTGTCGGCGAGGACCTTGGCGCGCGCGTGCTTGCCGACGACCGACAGGTGCTCGAACGACGCGGCGAGCGCGAAGAACTCGCCGAGGCTGTCCCAGCGCAGGTAGTTTTCCTGCTGGAACTGCTCGACGTGCTTGGGCGCCGAGCCGCCGGCGCCGGTCTCGAACAGGCCGCCGCCATTCATCAGCGGGACGATCGACAGCATCTTGGCGCTGGTGCCGACCTCGAGGATCGGGAACAGGTCGGTCAGGTAGTCGCGCAGCACGTTGCCGGTGACCGAGATGGTGTCCTTGCCCTGCACGATGCGTTCGAGCGCGTGGCGGCAGGCGTCGGCCGGCGCGAGCACGCGCAGGTCGAGACCCACGGTGTCGTGCTGCGCGAGCAGGCGCTCGACCTTGGCGAGCACCTGCGCGTCGTGCGCGCGGTTCTTGTCGAGCCAGAACACCGCCGGCGTGGCGCTGAGCCGCGCGCGATTGACGGCGAGCTTGACCCAGTCGGCGATCGCGGCGTCGCGCGTCTGGCAGGCGCGCCAGACGTCGCCCTGCTCGACCTCGTGCTCGATCAGCACTGCCCCCTTGTCGTCGACGACGCGCACGCGGCCGGCGGCGGCCAGCTGGAAGGTCTTGTTGTGCGAGCCGTACTCCTCGGCCGCCTGCGCCATCAGGCCGACGTTGGGCACCGACCCCATGGTCTTGGGGTCGAGCGCGCCATGCGCGCGGCACCAGTCGACGACGGCGGTGTAGACGCCGGCGTACGAGCTGTCCGGGATCACGGCGAGCGTGTCCTGCAGCTTGCCCTGCGCGTCGTACATCTTGCCGCCGGCGCGGACCATCGCCGGCATCGAGGCGTCGACGATGACGTCGCTCGGCACGTGCAGGTTGGTGATGCCGTTGTTGCTGTCGACCATCGCCACGCCCGGGCCGGCGGCGAACGCGGCCTTCAGGTCGGCCGCGATCGCGGCGCGCTGCGCCTCGGGCAGCTTGCCGAGCTTCTCGACGAGGTCGCCGACGCCGTTGTCGAAGTCGACGCCGAGCTGCGTCAGCGTCGCGGCGTGCCTTTGCACGAACGGCGCGAGGAAGGCGCGGACCGCGTGCCCGAACAGGATCGGGTCGCTGACCTTCATCATCGTCGCCTTCAGGTGCAGCGAGAACAGCACGCCATCGGCCTTCGCCTTGGCGACCTGCTGCTCGTAGAAGGCGACGAGCGCCTTCTTGCTCATCTTGGTCGCGTCGAGGATCTCGCCGGCCTGCAACGAGGTCTTGTCCTTGAGGACCTTGACGGCGCCATCCTTGCCGACGAACTCGATGCGCACCGTCGTCGCCGCCGGCACGGTCACCGACTTCTCGTTGCGGAAGAAGTCGCCGGCCGCCATCGACGCGACGCGCGTCCTGCTGTCTTTCGACCACGCGCCCATCGAGTGCGGGTGCTTGCGCGCGTAGTCCTTCACGGCCTTCGGCGCGCGGCGGTCGGAGTTGCCTTCGCGCAGCACCGGGTTGACCGCCGAGCCCTTGACCTTGTCGTAGCGGGCCTTGGCGTCCTTCTCGGCGTCGTTGGCCGGCGTCTCCGGGTAGTCGGGCACCGCATGGCCGTGCGCCTGCAGCTCGGCGATCGCCTCCTTCAGCTGCGGCACCGAGGCCGAGATGTTGGGCAGCTTGATGATGTTGGCCTCCGGCTTCAGCGTCAGCGCGCCGAGCGCGGCGAGGTGGTCCGCGGCGCGCTTGTCCGCCGGCAGCTTGTCGGCGAAGGCGGCGAGGATGCGACCGGCGAGCGAGATGTCGCGCAGTTCGACGCGCACACCAGCCGTCTTGCAGTAAGCCTGCACGATCGGCAGCAGCGAGTACGTGGCGAGCGCGGGCGCTTCGTCGGTCTTGGTGTAGAGGATTGTCGGCTCGGCGGACATGGCGGAGGGAGAAGTGTGCGATTGGCGACCGGGCGGCGACGGCGAGCCGTCAACGAGGGCGCGGCCGGGCGGCGATGGGAACTGGCGCGCCGCGGTCGGTCAAAGGGAATCGCCCGCGGCCCGACCAACGTGCGGCGGCGACAACTGGCAGGATGCCGGCGGCGGCCGCATCCTTGCGCCATGGCCGAGCCCACTGCGAACCGCCTGCCGCGCGCCGTCTTCGCGCTCGGCGCCGTGTCGCTGCTCACCGACGTCGCCAGCGAGCTGATCGTGCCGCTGCTGCCCCTGCTGCTGGCGCAGGTCGGCGGCAGCATGGTGCACCTCGGCTTGCTGCAGGGCATCAGCGAAGGCGCGGTGTCGCTGCTCAAGCTGGCGAGCGGCTGGCTGTCGGACCGACAGCGGCGGCGCAAGCCGTGGATGATCGCCGGCTATGGCGTGTCGGCGCTGCTGCGGCCGCTGTTCGCGGTCGTCGGTTCGCCGTGGACGATGGCGGCGGTGCGCGCCGGCGACCGCGTCGGCAAGGGCCTGCGCAGCGCCCCGCGCGATGCGTTGCTCGCCGACCTCGTCGACGCCGGCCAACGCGGCGCCGCGTATGGCGTGCAGCGCGCGATGGACCACGCCGGCGCGCTGCTCGGCGCGCTGCTGGCGGCGGCGCTGCTCGCGCTCGGCGTCGAGCTGCGCGCCGTCTTCGCGCTGGCGCTGATCCCGGGGCTGCTCGGCGTCGCCGTGCTGGTGCGCTTCGTGCCGGAGCGCGCGAAGGAATCGGATGGCGCATCGCGCGCGAGCGACCCGCCCGGGGCCACGCGGCGGTTGCTGCCGTTCCTGCTGGTCGCGGCGCCGTCGGCCGTCGCGGCGAGCGTCGACCTGTTCGCGTTGATGCGCGCGCGCGAACTCGGCGTCGCCGACGCCATGCTGCCGCTGCTGTGGGCCGCGCTGCACGTCGTGCGCTCGGCGCTCGCCGCGCCGCTCGGCCGGCTGTCGGACCGCTTCGGCCGGCGCCGCATGCTCGCGCTCGGCCTGCTGCTGCACGCGCTCGTGCTCGTCGCCTTCGCCGACGTGCGGCACGCGGCGTGGCTGTGGCCGGCGTTCCTCGGCCTCGGCCTGCACGCCGCCTGCACGGAGGGCGCCGAACGCGGCCTCGTCGCCGACCTCACCGGCGCGCACAAACGCGGCCGCGCGTTCGGGCTGTATCACGCGGTGCAGGGCGTCGCGGCGTTCGCCGGCCCGATCGGGCTCGGTGCGCTGTGGCAGGCGCACGGCGCGTCCACGGCGTTCCATGCAGCGGCCGGGGCGGCGGGGTTGGCGTTGGCGATGTTGCCGTTCGTCGGGCGGCGGCGGGTTGGCTGATCGGTCGGCCGCCGCGCCATCATCCGCCGTGCCCCGGCGCGTCGGCGTCCGTAAGATCCCGCGCCCTGCATGTCCCTCCGCCGTGAAGGCCCCGTCACCGAGCGCCTGCTGACGCTCCTCCGCTCGCACCCCGGCGCCGATCCCGCGGCCAGCGGCGCGATGGACGCGCCGATCGTCGCGCACTCGCCGATGACCCGGCGGCAGGCGGTCGCGCTGTTCGAGTCGGCGATCCAGTCGCGGCTGCAGGACCTGCTGTCGCGCGAGATGAAGGACAAGGGGCTCAGCTACTACACGATCGGCAGCAGCGGCCACGAGGCCAACGCGGTGTTCGGCGCGCTGCTGCGCACGACGGACACGGCGTTCCTGCACTATCGCAGCGGCGCGTTCATGGCCGCGCGCCTGCGGCAGGGACAGGGCGAGACGCCGTTCTTCGACGCGATGCTGTCGTTCTGCGCCTCGGCCGAGGACCCGATCAGCGGCGGCCGCCACAAGGTGCTCGGCTCGCCGACGACGCACGTGCCGCCGCAGACGAGCACGATCGCGAGCCACCTGCCCAAGGCCGTCGGCTTCGCGATGGCGATGCAGCGCATGGAGCGCCTGGGCCTGCCGACCGCCGGCGTGCCGTACGACAGCGTCGTCTACTGCAGCTTCGGCGACGCGTCGATGAACCACGCCACCGCGCAGGCCGGCTTCCACGCCGCCGGCGCCGCGACGCTGCACAGCCAGCCGTGCCCGATCCTGTTCGCCTGCGAGGACAACGGCATCGGCATCTCGGTGCGCACGCCCGACACGTTCGTCGCGCGCATGATGCAGAACCGCACCGGCATCCGGTACTTCGCCTGCGACAGCCAGGACTACGCGGGCGTGTGGGCGACGGCGCTGGAAGCGATCGACTTCGTGCGCACGCAGCGCCGTCCGGCGTTCGTGCACACCAAGACCGTGCGCCTGATGGGCCACGCCGGCAGCGACGTCGAAGCCAACTACATGGCGCTCGACGCGATCGAGCGCAACGAAGCGCGCGACCCGCTGCTCGGCTTCGCCGACCTGCTGCTGCGCAGCGGCGCGATCGCGCCGGCAGCGCTGCTGGCGCTGTACGAGGACACCGACCGCCGCCTGCGCCGCGCCGCCGAGGAAGCGAGCCGCCGGCCCAAGCTGACGACCGTCGACGCGATCGTGCAGCCGCTGCAACTGCCGAAGGCCGACGAGCTGACGGTGCGCGTCGCCGACGCCGAGGCGCGCAGCAAGGCCTTCGGCGGCAAGCTGCCGGAGGACGACCAGCGCCCGCGCCACCTCGCGTATCGCATCCCACAGGCGCTGACCGACCTGTTCGTCGCCTACCCCGAGGCGTTCCTGTTCGGCGAGGACGTCGCCAAGAAGGGCGGCGTCTACCACGCGACGACCGGGCTCCACGACACGTTCGGTCCGGGCCGCGTGTTCAACACGATCCTCGACGAGACGACCATCCTCGGCCTCGCGCAGGGCATGGCGACGGCGGGCTGCCTGCCGTTCCCCGAGATCCAGTACCTCGCGTACATCCACAACGCGCTCGACCAGATCCGCGGCGAGGCGGCGTCGCTGCAGTTCTTCAGCAGCGGCAAGAACCGCCGCGACCTGCCGCTCCACACGCCGGCGTTCCAGAACCCGATGGTCGTGCGCGTCGCCGGCCTCGCCTACCAGAAGGGCTTCGGCGGCCACTTCCACAACGACAACTCGGTCGGCGCGCTGCTCGACATCCCGGGGCTCGTCATCGGCGTGCCGGCGAAGGGCGACGACGCGGTGCGCATGCTGCGCACGATGGCGGCGGCGGCGAGCCAGCGCGGCAAGGTCTGCGTCTGCCTCGAGCCGATCGCGCTCTACATGCAGAAGGACCTGCACGCGCCCAACGACGGCCTGTGGCAGACCGGCTACCCGCCGCCCGACGAGCTGCTGCCGCTCGGCAAAGGGCAGGCCTACGGCGCCGCCGACGGCGACCAGCTGACCATCGTCACCTACGGCAACGGCCTGTGGATGAGCCTGCGCGTGCAGCAGCGCCTGCGCGCGCAGGGCGTCAAGGCGCGCGTGTTCGACCTGCGCTGGCTCGCGCCGATGCCGATCGACGAGGTGAAGCGCCACGTCCAGGCGACCGGCCGCTGCCTCGTCGTCGACGAGTGCCGCGCGACGCACGGCGGCCCGAGCCCGCTGATCCTGTCGGCGCTGTGCCAGGACCCGGCCCTGCGCGGCTGCGTGCTGCGCCGCGTCGCCGCCGTCGACACCTACGTGCCGCTCGCCGCGGCCGCCAACCTCGTGCTCGTGCAGGAACCCGACATCGAGGCCGCCGCGCTCGCGATCGTGAAGGAGGCCGTCCGATGAGCAAGCCCACCGCCGTCCTGTTCTGCCCCGGCCGCGGCTCGTACGGCAAGGACGAGCTCGGCTTCGTCGGCCGCACGATCCGCCCCGGTCCCATAGCCGACGCGCTCGCCGCGTGCGACGACTGGCGCCGGTCGCAGAGCCGCCCGACGCTCACCGAGGTCGACGGCGCGGAGAAGTACCGGCCCGGCCTGCACCTCGACGGCGAGAACGCCGCCGAGCTGATCTACTTCGGCGCGATGGCGCACGCCGAGCGGCTGCGCGAGCGCTACGACGTCGTCGCCGTCGCCGGCAACTCGCTCGGCTGGTACACGGCGCTGCCAGCGAGCGGCGCGCTCGACCCGACGTCGGGCTGGCGCCTCGTCGCGACGATGGCCGCGCTGCAGAAGCAGGTCGTCGGCGGGCAGGTGCTGATGACCAACGTCGACGACGACTGGCGGCTCAACCTGGAACTGCGCGTCGCGACGCAGGCGGTCGTGCAGGCGCTGCGCGATCGCGGCGACGAGACCTTCTGCGACTTCAGCATCCGCCTCGGCGGCCACGAAGTGCTCGCCGGCACCGAGGCGGCGGTCACCGCGCTGCTCACCCATCTGCCCAAGGTGAAGATCGGCGAGCGCGAGTTCCCGTTCCGCCTCGCCGGCCACGGCCCGTTCCACACGCGACTGTGCGCCGAGACGGCGCGGCGGTCGGCCGAACTGCTGGCCGACCTGCCGATGACGACGCCGCGCTGCCACCTGATCGATGGCTTCGGCAACGTGCACTCGCCGTGGTCGGCCGATCCGCGCGAGCTGCTGCGCTACACGACGACCGAGCAGGTGCTGGAGACGTTCGACTTCACCGCCTGCATCCGCACGGCGATGCGCGAGTTCCAGCCCGACGTGCTGCTGTGCGCGGGCCCAGGCAGCTCGCTGCGCGCGCCGGTCGGCCACACGGTGATCGCGGAAGGCTGGCGCAGCATCGCCGACAAGGCGTCGCTGTTCGCGGCCAACCTCGTGCGCACCGACTGACGGCGCGCAGCGCGGCCGCGATCAGCGGCCGACGACGAACTCCTTGATGGAGCCGAGCCGCATGCTGGCCGACGACGTCGGCGCGGCAGGCTGCAGCGCGAATTCCATCCCGACGACGGCTGACGTGTTTGGCACGTGGATATATGCGTCGAGGCGGTCGACGTCCGGCACGACGCTCACGATCCAGGTGAAAGCCTGGCTGGGATCGAGCAGCAGGGTGCCAAGGATGGTCGGCACGCCGAGCGTCGCAGTCGGGCCGGCGATGATTATGCCGTCGCCGGACTCCGCCGCGACGGAGACGCGCGCCGTGGCGCCGGGGACGAGCGCGCCGGCCGCCCAGATCCGCGGATGCGCGATGTCCTGCTCGATGGCTACGACTTGCGGGTCGGCAAGCACCGACGGGCCAAGGCACTGCTCGAGCGCGTCCACGTCGACGTCGAGGAAGTGGCGGAAGAAGCCGACGGATATGTCGGACGAGCGCGTGAAGTCAGACGTCGCGCCGGACATGCCCGCGATCGAGAAGTGGTCCGCGTGCGCGTCCAGGCGCACCATGAACTTGATCGGGGAACTCGCGGAGACCCCTGCAAGGTACGGCTGCGCGTGCTGCCAGTAGGGCGTCAACATGTCGCCGTCGCCGACGACGCAACCAATTGGCACCGTGATCGCCGTCGCGGCGTTGCCGACTGGCGCAGCCGGCGCGAAGCCGAAGGCGCAGCGGATCTGCGGATTCTGCGCGACGACAAAGGCCATCGTGCCGCCACCCATGCTGTGGCCGGCGACGCCGATGCGCGACAGGTCGAACGCGCCATGGAACGGGCCGTTGGCTGTGGCGTTCGCCACAGCGATGGCACCAAGGTTGGCGTGCGCGTCGTGGCTGAGGGTGACGTAGTTCCAGATGCCAGTGTCGGGCGCGACGACGATGAAGCCTTGGCGCGCCCACTCCACGCAGAGCGTCGGATAGTCGCGGCCCATGAACGACCAACCATGCAGGAACAGCAGCACGGGCCAGCCGCCCTTGTTCGGCAGCACCGGCGCGTTGTGGCCCTGAACCGTCGATGGGTAGAAGACGCGCGTAAAGAGCGTCGGCGAACCTTGGCCCGTCGTGTTCGGCCACGCGACGTCGCGACTCGCAACGAGCGGGAGCGGATAGGTCTGCGCGAGAACGGTTGAGGTGAGCAGCGCGATGGCGACGAGAGTTCGCATGGTCGAGGCTCCGAGGTATGGTGAGAACGTAACCGCGCGCCGCAGGCTAACAAGAAACGCCTGGGGCACGCGCGCAGGAACGAGACCGCCTCTGTGCGGCGGAGCGTATCCACCATCCCGACGGGCCGCGCGATCCTGCGCGCAAAGATCTCGCGCGGCCACGCCCCGATGGTCCGCCGAGCGATCGGTCAAGCCGACCGGTCGGTCAGGCCTTGATGTGCTTGCTGACCAGCTTGGTCATCTCGAACATCGTGACGACAGCCTTGCCGCCAAAGAGAGGCCTGAGCTTGTCATCGGCCTTGATGTTCGTCTTGACCTTGGTGTCCTGCAGGCCGTTCTTCTTGATGTACTCCCAGAGCTTCTTGGTGATCTGCCCGCGCGGCAGCGGCGCGCTGCCGACGATCACGGCGAGCGCCTCGTCGGGCTGGACGGGCTTCATGAGGGCGGGATTGACCTTCTTCTTGGCTGCCATCGGATTCTCGATCGGTAGGGATACGCAGGGTGCCGGCGACGACGCAACACGCGCTGCACCAGCCCTGCAGGTGCCCGGATGATGGCGGGGAAAAGCCCGTCCGCAAGCCTCGAAACGGCCATTTGCGCCCTTCGACGGGAATCGCGGCGGCAACAGGCGCAGGCGCGAACCGACCGGTGACCGCCGAAATCAGCCGATTCCGTACCTTTCCCGCAACACGGCGAGGTGGTGCATCTCGTGCCCGGCCGTGATCCAGAGCAGGCTGCGCACGGTCGCCGGCTTGCCGTTGGCGAGGCCGCGGCGCGTCCAGGCGAGCGCGTCGAAACCGCGGAACAACGCCAGCGTCGCGGCGCGCACGGCGGCGAACTCGGCGACGACATCGGCGAGATGGCGGCCGTCGCTGCCGTCGTTGGCGGCGTACAGGTCCTCGTCGAACGGCGGCAGCGACGCCATCTCGCCGCGCGCAATGCACATGGCCCGGTAGCAGAACAGCCGCTCGCCGTCGCAGACGTGCTGCCAGACGCGCTTTACCGTCCACTTGCCGGGCGCGTAGGCGAATGCGCCCCGATCGGCCGGCACGCGCGCCAGCAGCGCGCAGGTGGCGGCGGCTTGGCGCGCAAGATGGGCCAGAACATCGCCATCCGGCACGCGGTCGACGTAGCCCTGGAAGTGCGGCGCGTACTCACTGGGGTCGGGTCGCTGCATGGCCGTCTCGCTCAGCTCTCGCCGCGGCCAGCCGTCGCGACTGTCTCGGGCGTCTTGTCGGCGGCGTCGTACCAGCCGACGAAGCGCTTCGCCTGCTCGGCTTCGAGCCCGCGCAGCGCGTCGACCCACGCCGGCGGCACCGCCTGGTAGCGCAGCGTCGCGCGCACTTCGCAGGGTCCGTCGCCCGGCGGCAGCGGCACGCGGAACGCCGCGACGTCGCCGCCGGCCGCGAAGTCGGCGTCGCCGTCGACGCCGATCGGCGCAGTGGCGTCGGCGTGCGGGCCATCCTTGCGCCAGCCGCGCGGCAAGAGCCGCGTGTCCTTGCGCTTGCTGGTCATCTTGGTGAGGTGCGTCGTCGGCGCGCCGTCCGGCCCGGCGGCCACCATCTCGTAGACGACGGCCTCGCTCGCCTTGGTGACGACCGCCGGATGCGCGATCGCGAGCTCGTCGCCGACGCCGCGGATGCGGCCCTGGTCGTCGTGCGCGCCGCTCTCGAATATGGTCTCGCCGCCGCGCCGCACCTGCACGTGCAGCCACGCGCGCCGCGCCGGATAGCCGGTGGGGAACTTGTGGCCCGTCAGGTTCTCGACCTTGACGCCGAACGCGAGCGCGCCGCCGTCGCGGACGAGCGGCGTGATCTCCAGCCGCGCGGTCGCCTCGGCGAGCTGTTGCTTGGTCGCCGCGATCGTGCGGTCAAACTGCGCCGGCTCGGCCAGCACGTCGAGCGCTTCGCGGTGGTCGCGCAGCAGGCCGAGCACGAAGGCGTTGCCGCCGACGAAGCCATGCACGGCGTAGCCCTCGCGCTCGGGGATGCGGAAGTCGAACCCCATCGGGTTGCGTGCGATGCGCGTCGGCGCGCTGCGCGGCATGTGGCACTGCTGGCAGGTGCGGGTCGCCGCCGGGTCGGCCCCCTTGCGCTCGTCGCTGAATTCGCTGTTGCGCCACTCCAGGTACGGCGTCTGTTCCTTGAACGGCACGCCCTGGTGCTCGGTCGTCAGCGTGTGGCACGTCGCGCACAGCGCCGACTGCTGCACGTGCGGGCCGTGCATGGGCGTGTAATTCACGTGCATCTGCATCGGCCGCGTCACGACGTTGGCGAACGGGCCGAAGATGCGGCGGTCCTTGTTGAACGTCGGCCGGCCGGTGAACGACTCCTCCTTGCCGAAGTTGGCGCCGTCCATCAGGTGGCAGACGGTGCACGAGACGCCGTCGTCGGCGAACACGTCGGCGGTGGCGTCGGCGAGCCGGGGCGCTGGCTTGCCAGCGAGCACGTTCTCGTAGTGCAGCATCGGCGCATGACACCGCAGGCAGAGTTCCTGCGCTTGCTCGCCCACCGCCGCCGTCTCCTTCTGCAATTGGGCGTGGAAGTAGGGGTCGCGGAACGAATTCGCCATCATCGTCGCCTGCCATGTGGCGTACGGCGACACGTCCTCGTCCACGGCGTCACGCATCGCCTTGGCGCCGACCGCCGTCAGGTGGCAAACCGCGCACTGGTCGGACGTCGTGAACATGTCGTTGCTGGGCGGGTCGCCGGCGGCCGCTGGGCCGATGACGCCGTCGTCCATGGACGACGAGACGCACAACACGGAGGCGAGCCAGGTCGGAGCGACGCAACGAAACAGCATGCGCGGCGGACTCTACCGCGGGGGCCCGAACACGGCGCGGGCAATGGCGCGGCCAGCGGCGTCGAGGAACGGATCGGCGACGTCTTCGTAGCCGTACCGGTCGTCGTTCAGCACGCCGTCGGCGTTGGTGTAAAGCGTGATCGCCAGGAAGAACGCGCGGCCGTCGCGGCCATCGACGACATACGCGTTCTCGGTCGAGAAGCCGTAGGCGCGACCGATCTTGTCGTAGACGCGCAACTTGTCGGCGGGCACGACGTCGCGGACGCCGCGCAGCACGAACTTACAGGCGTGGTCGGGCGTCTTCGCCGGGTCGTACTTGGGGTTGGCGGACTCGCGCGGCAACTCGCCGAGCGCCTGCACGAGGAAGCGCCGGTGCGCGCGCGAGAGATCGGGGAAGCCACGCTTGCCGAGCACGACATCGGGTCGCATCACCGCGACGAGCACGTCCTGCAGGTCGTCGAGCGCGATCGCGTTCTTCTGCGCGAACGACATCGGCCCGTCGACGCGCTCGCCGCCTTGCATCGACGCCGTGCCGACGTCGAGCTCCGTCCAGCCGTCGTTGGCGAGGCCGATGCCGGCTTCGCGCGCCGGGAACACCATGTCGCCGACGCAGACCTCGCGCGTCTGCCGGTTCTCGGCCGGCGTGCGCGCCTCGGACAGCCGGTGCCACAGCCGCGCCGACGCGAAGCCGGCTTCCCACATGCGGCGGTTGACGCCGTCCTGGCCGAGCAACTCGACGCAGTGGTTGTGCGCGGCGTTGTCGCTGACGAGCACGAGCTTGCGCAGCAGGTGCCGGAACGTGAGCGGCCCGCCGTCGACGTCGGTCGCGTCGGCGGCGATCGGTTCGTCGCCGGCGAAGCGCGCGCCGATCACCACCGGCGCGTCGAGCGTCACTGACGGATCGCGCACAGCCGCGTCCTGCAGCGCCAGCAGCGCGCCGACGGCGGCGCAGAGCTTGATCGAACTCGCAGGATAGAAGTACTGCTGCGGGTCGCCGAGCCGGCTCTTCGCCAGCCGGGGCTGCTTGGCCAGCGGATCGACGAACTCGGCGAGCACGATCTGCAGGCGATGCTCCTTGGCGCGGTCGAGCACTGTCGCGCACGCAGGCTCGGTGCGCAGGATCGCCGCGAGGTCGCGCGGCACAGCGCCGGCAGGTGACGGCGACGGCGCGGCGGCCGGCGACTGCGGCAACGCAACGACGAGGCACAGCAGCGCGACAATCGGCATGGCGCGACGATAGCGCAGCCGCTCCGCCGGCGGCGACAGCTTCGCCGCGGCCCGCCCGACCCGACGACGCGGTCGCGAACCCCCGCCTTCGCCGCGAGGCGCCCCGCGCAACGCGGTCATCGCCGCCGTAGCATCCGCCGCCCCGTGCGCCCCCGCCGTGCCCAGCCAACGCCCGATCCCGACGCCACGCCAAAGTGCCGCCACTTCGGCACGTGCGGCGGCTGCTCGCTGCTCGACCAACCGATCGCGTGGCAACTGCACGACAAGGTCGCCGCCGCCGAGAAGCTGCTCGCTCCCTACCTCGCCGGCCAGCGCATCGCGTTCGAGCAACCTGATCGCGCGCCGCGGCACTTCCGCACGCGCCTGCTCTACCCGGTGCGCTCCGACCGCGACGGCCTGCCGGTCGTCGGCATCTACGAGTTCCAGAGCCACAAGCTCGTGCGCATCGAGGAGTGCAAGACGCAGGACGTCTGGCTCACCGACCTCGGCAAGGCGATGGAGACGATCCTGCGCGAGCAACGCGTGCAGCCGTACAGCCCGTCGAGCCAGCGCGGCGTCGCCAAGGCGGTGTGGGCGCGGCTCGCCAGCGGCACCGGCGAAGTGCTCGCCGGCGTGGTGACGCGGCCCGGCACGTTCCCGCAGGGCCCGGCGTTCGCCGAAGCGCTGACCAAGGCGGCCCGCGAACTGCCTTACGGTCGCTACGCCCGCGAACTCGTCGGCGTCGTGCACTCGATCAGCGACCGCGACGACGAGTTCCTGCTCGGCGACCGGCACGTGCCGCTGCGCGGCCGCGACCACGTCGTCGACCGCCGCGACGACCTCGACTTCCGCGTCAGCGCCGGCAGCTTCTACCAGGTGCACGCCGGCGCCTCGGCGCTGCTGTACGCGCCGGCGATGACGCTGTGCGGCGACGTCAAGGGCCAGCGCATCGTCGACGGCTACGGCGGCGTCGGCGGCTTCGGCCTGCGGCTCGCGCGCCGCGGCGCTGCCGAGGTCACGATCGTCGAGGACAACGAAGCCGCGTGCCGCGACGCCGAGCACAACGCCAAGAAGAACGGCCTCGCCAACGCGCGCGTGCTGCCGCAGCCGTACGCGTCGGCGCAGCTCCCCGAGAAGCCGGACCTGCTCGTCGTCGACCCGCCGCGCGCCGGCCTCGGCGAGAAGGGCGTGCAGCGCACGCTGCGCAGCCAACCGCGCCGCATCCTCTACGTCGCCTGCGCCGCCGACTCGCTGGCGCGCGACCTCGGCGCGCTGTGCGCGAACGGCTACCGCGTGACCGCGGCGCGACTGTGCGATCTGTTCCCGCACACCGAGCACGTGGAGCTGGTGGTGCGGCTGGAAGCGGCGGGCAGCTGAGAACCCCGACGAGCAATCGTCGTGCGAGCGTTCGGCTTGCCCCTGGAGAGCGCCAGGGCAGCCGCGAAGAGCCTGGGCAATCGATCAGATGGCGCGCAACGCCGCGAACACGCCCGCCAGCGGCAAGGCGCTGACGCCCTCGTCGATCTCGTACTCGCGCGTGCCCGGATGGACGACGTACAGGCGGTCCAGCTCGAGCTCGGCCTTCGCGACCCGCATCGACTTCGTGATCTTCGGCGCGTCGTCGTACTTGCACTCGAAGCCGTTGAGCTTGCCGCCGCGCGGCACGACGAGATCCACCTCGGCGCCGGATGGCGAACCCCAGAAGCAGGCATCGCGCTCGGCGCCGAGCGCCTGGATCACGTGCTCCAGGGCGAAGCCTTCCCACGACAAGCCGAAGCGCGGATGCGCCATGACCTCGCCGCCATGGCGGAGCGCCAGCAATGCATGCAGGACGCCGCTGTCGCGCAGGTAGACCTTCGGCGTCTTCACCAGCCGCTTGCTGGTGTTGACGAACCACGGCGGCAAGCGACGGACCAGGAACGTGCCGGCAAGCACGTCGACGTACCGCGCCGCGGTCTTCTGGTCGACGCTGATGCCGCGCGCGAACTCGGAGGCGTTGAGCGGCCCGCCATGGCAGTGCGCGATCATGGTCCAGAATCGAGCGGCGTCGCGGCTGAGGAAGGTCTCGATGAAGTCCTGCCGCCACGCGTAACTGGCCGCGTCGTCGACGGCGAGGAACGACCGCGGGAAGCCGCCGCGATGCCACAGTTGCTGCGCGGCGGACGCGCCGACCTCGTCGACGTCGAAGCCGCTGAGGTCGCCGGTCCCGTCCAACGGCCTGTTCGCGCTCAGCCGCGCGTACGACTTCCGCGTCCGCTGACCGCGCGGCGGCAACGGCTGGTGACGGACGCCTGCTTGCGGGCGTGCGCTCGCCCGCAAAACGGACCGTGTCCCGCACCGGGACGGCGATGAGGAACCTCTCTCGGTCGGACCGCCCGACGCTTCCCGCCGACCGCCGATTGGTTACCCTTGCACAGGCTCCCCTAAAGCCTGCCCCTCGCTGCACCAACACGTCTAATGCGTTTCGCCTTCGCCGCCACCGCTTGGGGTTCTTCTTCGCTCGCCCTAGTGCTGGCGAACGCCCTCTTCGCGCCGCCCAACGAAGTCCAACAACCCGGCACGCAGCCGCTGCAAGCGGCCCTGATGCCCGGTCCCGGCACGTGCGGCGGCTGCCACGGCTACTACGACCAGGCGGTCGAGCCGACCGAGAACTGGATGGGCAGCATGATGGCCCACTCGGGACGCGACCCGCTGTTCTGGGCCGCGCTCGCCATCGCCGACAGCGACTTCCCCGGCGCTGGCAACTACTGCATCCGCTGCCACTCGCCGCGCGGCTGGCACGGTGGCCGCGCCAACACGACGGACGGCAGCAATCTCGACCCGATGCAGGACCACGAGGGCATCGAGTGCTCGATCTGCCACAACATGGTCAACCCGGACGGCAGCGAGCACGCCGGCGTCCAGAGCGCGCCGTACGTCGCCAACACCGGCGGCGCGACGCCTGAGGGCTTCTACGGCAGCGGCATGGGCGTGCTCGCCGGCAACGCCACGCGCTACGGCCCGTACAACAACGCCACGGCGGGCCACGCGTGGTCACAGTCGCTCTTCCACCGCAGCTCGGCGTTATGCGGCACGTGCCACGAGGTCAGCAACCCGCTGACCGGCGACCTCGCCGCCAACAACGGCGCGCCGATCCCGCTCGCGCCGGGCAAGTTCGGCGGCACGCTCGGGTCGCCGCTCGCGGGCAAGGCCGCGTTCCAGAACCCGCCGTACAAATACGGCGTCGTCGAGCGCACCTACAGCGAGCACGTCGCCAGCGACCTGTCGACCACGCCGGTGAGCGCGTACGCGACGCTGCCTGCCGACATCCAGCGCGGCGCGATCCAGCGCGTGCGCCAGCAGGCGCTGCTCGCCGGGCAGAACGGCAACCACGAAGACGGCACGACGCGCTTCTTCACCTGCCAGAGCTGCCACATGGAGCCGGTCGTCGGCGAAGGCGCGGCGTTCGGCATCGCGCCGTTGCGCTACGACCTGCCGCTGCACGACCTGACCGGCGGCAACACCTGGGCGCCGCAGGCGATCCAGTGGCTCGACGGCCAGACGCCGAGCCTGCTGCGCCTTGGCCAGGGCCTCACGCCGACGCAGACCGCGGCGATGAACCGCGGCGTGCTGCGCGCGCGCGCCTCGCTGCAGCGCGCCGCCGCGCTCGACGTCACCGGCAACACGCTGCGCGTCACCAACCTGACGGGCCACAAGCTGATCACCGGCTACCCCGAAGGCCGCCGGATGTGGCTGCGCACGACGTGGCGCAACGAGCAGAACAACGTGCTGCGCACGGACGGTGCCTACGGCCCGATCACGACCAACGTGCAGGGCACGAACCACACGGTCAGCACGATCACCGACCCCAACGCGCGGGTCTACGAGACCAAGCTCGGCATCACGCAGGACTGGGCGCTGCAGCTGCTGCTGATGGGCGTCTCGCCGACGCTGCCGATCGCGTTCGACAAGGTCACCGGCCAGCCGACGCTGACGCTGGCGCAGCTGGCGACGCAGCCGAGCGGCAGCCTGCACGAGAGCTTCCACTTCATGCTCAACAACACGACGCTGAGCGACAACCGCATCCCGCCGTGGCGCATGCGCCGCGCCGACGCGACGGTGCGCAACGCGCTGCCGGAGCCGGCCAACCAATACGGCAACCCGGCCGCGAACGGCGTCTACAACCACTTCGACGACGTCCCGCTCGCGCCGCCCGCCGGCGCCACGCGCGCCGACGTCGAGCTGCTCTACCAGACGTCGAGCTGGGAGTACGTCCAGTTCCTGCGGCTCGCCAACCCGGGCACCAGCCCGTTCCTCGCCACCGCCGGCGTCGACGTGTTCAACGCCTACCAAGCGACCGGCGGCAGCGCGCCGGAGGTCATGTCGACCGCGCGCTGGTGCAACCTGCCGGGCACCAACGAGGACCTCGTGCTGAAGACCGCCGTCAACAACGGCGCCTACGACGAGACCTGCGGCAAGGACGTCCGCGTCGGCGACACGATGAAGTTCGAGCTGACGAGCCCCAACGGCACGCACGCGTTCAGCGTCGCGGCGCTGGCGCTGCAGCTGCACGACCCGTGGGCCCCGCCGGTCGTGCTCGGCCTGCCCGGCCTGTGGCTCGACCACGCCGACGCCATGCTGACCATCGTCGGCGTGCCCGCGACCGGCTGGAACTTCAGCCTGACGCTGCCGGCGATCGGCCAGAAGTTCCTGCGCTGGCAGGCGCTGGCGATCCCGCTGCTGCCGACGTCGCCGACGCCGGCCAACGGCCTGTTCATGCTGAGCAAGGCCTACGACTTCCGCGTGATGTGACGACCCGGCGCCGTCGGGCGGCCCGCGCCGCCCGCGCGCCCAGCGCCTCGATCACAGGATGTCGAGCACGCCGGTCGCGCCGTTGCTGAGCGTGTCGACCGGCATGGCGTAGTTGGCGTCGCGCGAGAGCGGCAGATTCCACGGCAGCGCGAAGCGCTCGCAGATGCCGCCGAGCGCCGCCGCCGCGAACGCACGGCCGAGCTTGGTCTGCGCCTCGTCCTTGGTCAGCGCGACGAGCAGCGGGATGGCGCGGCGGTCGCCGATCTGGCCGATCGCGTTGGCGAGCGCCGCGAGCACGGCGACGCTCTCGCTGCGTTCGATCATCGCGACGAGCTTCTGGTTGGCCTCGACGTCGCCGAGCCGCCCGAGCCCGACCGCCGCCTGCTGCAGCACGAACGGCCGCCGCGCCGAGCGCTCGACGACTTCGTGCAGCAGCGGCGCCGCCGCCGGGTCGCCGAGCATCGCCAGCGCGACGCAGGCGTAGCCACCGAGCGTCTCCGTCGCCTCGTGCTCGCGTAGGAAGTCGCGCAGCGTCGGGAACGCCGGCTGCCAGCCGGTGAGGCCGATCGCGACGGCGAACGCGCCTTGCACCTCGACGTACGACGCCTCGCGCAGGTCGTCGACGAGCATGCGCGCGAGCGCTTCGTCCGGCGTGCCGGCGGCGGCCGACCGCGCGGCGATCAGGCCGAGCGCGAGCGCCAGCCACGGCCGCTCGAGGTTCTTGTTGGCGCGCTGCCACGTGGTCATCAACCATTTGCGGTTGTCGGCGCCGCCGATGCGACCGAGCGCCATCGTCGCGAACCGGCGCGCCAACCGGTCGACGCCCTTCTGCGCGTAGCCCTGCAGCGCGCGCGCGACGTCGGCGTCCTCGGGGCACTGATCGACCGGCATCCCGAGGATGCCGAGCGCGAGCGCGACCGACTGCAGCGCCGGATTGCTGCGGTCGAACCCGCGCGGGATCGCGCGCGGTTCGACGGTGACGTCCTGCGCATCGAGCAGGACCGCCGCGAACAGCGCCTTGCAGCGGCGGTGGATGGCGGAGTCGCCGCGGCCGAGCAGTCGACCGATGGCGACCGGCACGTGCGCGTCGCCGCGGCCTTCGTTGAGCAGGGCGAGCAGTTCGTCGACGCACTGCCACGCCAGCCGGCGGTGCCGCGCCTGCGCCGGATCGACGAGCAGGCCGATCGCGTTCACGACGGCGACGCGCAGGTCGCGCGCCGCCTGCTTCTCGTCGAGCAGCGGCAGCAGCGCGTCGTGTACGGCGATCTTGACCGCCGGGTCGTCGGACTGGCGCGCCAGCAGACCGAGCCCGTAGGCCGCGAACGCGCGTGTGCGGTCCTCGACCTTCTCGCGCTCGCACAGCTTGCGGCCGGCGGGATCGTCGCGCAGCAGCGACAGCAGCAGCGGGACCGCTGCCGGCCGGCCGGCGACGCCGAGCGCGAGCGCGGCGGTCTCGCGCACTTCTTGGTCGTTGCGCGTTAGCCGTGCGGCGAGCAGGCCTTCGAGGTCGACGTCGTGCGGCGCGCGACCGATCTTGGCGAGCGCCATCATGCACGCGGTCTGCACGTCACGATTGCGGTCCTTCTCCAGCAGCGCGACGAGCGCGGGCACGACGGTCTCGAGCACGTCGATCGCGTTGGGCGCGAGCGTCTCGGCGCGCACGCCGCGGCGACGGCCCAGGTAGAAGTCGTCGGAACCTGTCATCGGGCCCGCGAGCGCGCCCGGTTGCGACTGCACGAACGGGTCTTTGTTGAGTTCCCACCAGACCTGCCAACTCGCCTCTTCGGGGATCGTCGGCTGTGCGCCGGTGACGGGCGTGCCGGGGCCGGGCGTCGTCGGCACGGGCGTGCCGGGCGGCATCGGCACGCCGGGCATCGCCGGCGCGCCAGGCCCGCGGTACTGGCCGCCGTGAGCGGGCAGTGCGCCGGTGAGGACGCAGGCCGCGAACCACGGCACCAGCGACGACTTCGACGACAGCTGCATGCAAAGCGTACAATAGCCAGTGCGGACGCAGCCGTCACAACGCGATGGCGCAGCGCCCGCAGCGCGACGACGCGTCCCGATCAGAACCGCAGCGACACGGCCGGCGACCGGCCGAGTTCCGCGCTGCCGTCGGCGGCGACGAAGACGATGCGCGCGAGCGCGACGTGACCGGCGAGCGCTGGCAACGCCGGCCACCGCAGCGCCGCGCGCGCCGGTCCTTGCGCCGGCGTCTCGGCAAACGTGCCCAGGCCGAGCTCCTGCCTCGGCGTCGCAGCGAGCACGACCGGCGCGGCCGGTCGCTGCAGCAGCCACGGCTCGCAGCCCGACGCTTCGCGAAGCAGCAGCGGATGCGGCCGGTCGAGCGCGAGTTCGACGATCGCCCACGGCCCGGGCGGCGCCGCCGACGCGGCGTAGAGCGTGGCGGTGTTCGCGGTGTCGCGCACGAGCGCCGCCGATGGACGCGGCACGGCCGGCGGCGCGACGGCGAGCCCGTCGGCGCCAAGGCCGCCGCCGAACAGGCCGTCGCGGCTCCACCCCATACCGACATCACCGCTGCCGCTCGCGCCGTCGAGGACCTGCAGCACGCGGACGCCGTCGACGAACGCCTGCAGGCGGAAGCCGTGCAGCTCGAACTCCAACGTGCGCGGTGCATCGAGCCCGTCGGGCAGCGTCGCCGTCGCCAGCGTGAGCGGCGGGCCGCCGAGCACGCGCACGAGCCGGACCGTGCGCGCCTTGGCGGCGAAGGCGAGTTCGTACTGTTCGGCGTCGCCGCGCATGCGCGCGCGCAAGCTCGCCGTCCTGACCTTGCCGAGCGCGAGTACGAGCCGCTGGTCGGCCGCTACGGCGCCGGTCCAACGCCAGAACTCGCCGTCCTCGCTGCCGAAGCCCGCAGCGTCCTGCGCCTGCAACGCGGCCAACGTCGCCGGGGCCGCCGCCGCGGTCGCCAGTTGCACCTCGGCGCCCACCGGCACGTCGAGCACGAGGGGTTCGGGTCGACCAGCCGCGTCGGCGGCGAAGTGCACGCGGAACACGCCGCCAGCCGCAGACGTCGCGCGCGCGTTCGGGGCCGCGAGCCGCAAGGTGGATGGTCCCAGCACGACGCACTCGCCGCCGCCGCCGACGCGCGTCCATTGGACCGGCGTCGCCGGCGGATCCTGCGGCGCCGCGCACGGCGTCACCACCGGCGCCCTGGCTGTCTGCATGGCTGGCATCACGGTCGGCGTCGCCGCGACCGCGAGCGCGCATGCAAGCAACGCCGCCGCGCCATCCGCTCGCCTCGTGCCGCTCACGACACCGCCCCATTCGCGCGCAGCATCCGCGCGAACGCCGCGCCCTGCGCGCGCGCGTCCTCGATGGCGATGTGCGTATTGGTGGCTTCGCCGCGCCAATCGGCCGGCAGCGCGTCCTTGATGCAGTCGCGGTACGGCTGCTTAATCAGCGCCATCGCGTACGTCTTGACGTCGAGCGCCGAGTGGCCGAACGGCGAGTCGCCGACGAAGCGAATCAGGTACCAATACACCCACGCGAAGTCGAAGCCCGCCGGCTGGCCGACGAACACCACGCGGCCCGGGAGGTCGCGCAGCCACGCGACGTAGCGCCGCATCACCGCCTGCGGGTCCTCGGGCGCCGTGCGCGCCGCCGCCAGCGCCTCGGGATACGCCGCCCACCACAGCATCGTGCGCGGATGCGGCGACGCGCCCGGCAACGGCGCGAGGTTGGCCGCGAACTCGCCGAGCGTCGCGCCGTCGGCGGCGAGCGCCACCGAGCCGAGGCTCAGCATCGAGTGCGGACCGGGGATCGGCCCGTCGGCCTCGATGTCGGTGCTCACGTAGATCTCGGCTGCCATGGGCGCGCGCGTCAGCGCAATCTTGCCCGCGGCGACGGACCGTCGCACTCTCCTGCCCGCCGCTTCCTTCTTTGTCAGCGCGGCGTTGAAGCTCGGCGTGATCGCGGTCAGCGCCGCCCCGCACGCCTAGGACGCGACGACGACCATGGCGGCGAACCACAGCAAGGTCGCGACGAACGCGACGCCGTACAGCAGCGTGATCAGGAAGCGCAGCAGGCCGTAGCCGCTGCCGGTGCGGGCCACCGGCAGGACGTCGCGCGGGGCGTGTGGGCGGGCCACTGACGGCCCTTCACGAGCACTGGCATGGCGGACACCTTGCCGCAACCGCGGGTCGCCGGCAATCGAGCGCCCGCCGGACTGCGCGCCCTTCCGCCTCCCCGACGGGGTCGCTACCCTGCTCGCCCCCCAGATCCGCCCCTCCAGGAACCATGAGCTTCACGCACGCAGGCCGCACGCTCCGCAAGGTCGCCGTCATCGGTTCGGGCCAGATCGGCCCAGACATCGCCCTGTACTTCACCAAGGTGCTGAGCCCGTACGGCGTCCAGACGGTCGTCGTCGACGTCAGCGACGCCGCGCTCGCCGGCGGCAAGGCCAAGCTGGAGAAGAAGGTCGGCAAGGGCGTCGAGAGCGGCGCCTTCACGACCGAGCAGCAGGCGCAGATGGTCGGCGCGGTGTCGTGGACCAGCGACTACCAGCAGCTCGCCGGCGCCGATCTCGTCGTCGAGGCCGCGACCGAGAACAAGGAACTCAAGGGCCGCATCTTCGCGCAGGTCGAGGCGCTCGTCGCCGCCGACGCGATCCTGTGCAGCAACAGCAGCCACCTCGAGCCCGAGGTGATCTTCGCCGCGACCAAGGGCAAGGGCCGCACGGCGGTCGTGCACTACTTCTTCCCCGCCGAGCGCAACCTGATGGTCGAGGTCGTGCCGGGCGCCGAGACCGCGCCGGCGACGACGCAGTGGCTGCTGTCGTTCTACGAGGCGATCGGCAAGGTGCCGATCCGCGTCAAGTCGCGCTACGGCTACGCGCTCGACCCGGTGTTCGAGGGCCTGTTCTTCGCCTGCGCGCTGCTCGCCGAGGAAGGCGTCGGCACGACGAAGCAGATCGACGTCGTCTGCAAGAAGACGTTCAAGATGGGCATCGGCTCGTTCACGGCGATGAACCTGACCGGCGGCAACCCGATCACCGCCGTCGGCCTCGACAACTACACGAGCAAGATCAACGCGTGGTACCGCACGCCGCAGTCGCTCAAGGACAAGGTGGCGCAGAAGGCCAACTGGGACGTCGCCGCGCGCGGCGAGGTGGTCGAGGTGCCGGACGAGCTGGCGGCGCGCATCCGCGACGAGCTGCTCGGCGCGTACTTCGGCATCTGCGGCGAGATCGTCGACGCGGGCCTCGTGACGATCGCCGACTTCAACATGGGCCTCGACATCGCCCTCGACATGAAGCCGGCGTTCACGTTCATGAACGAGCTCGGCACGGCGAAGGCGCTGGCGCTGGTCGAGGCGTACGCCAGGAAGCACGCCGGCTTCCCGGTGCCGAAGTGCGTCGCCGCGCACGGCCGCGCCAACAAGCCGTTCGAGGTGCCGGTGGTGCTGCGCGAGGACCGCGACGGCGTCGCGGTGCTGACGATCCGCCGGCCCAAGGTGCTCAACGCGCTCGACCAGTCGGTCTTCCAAGAGCTGGCGACGCGCTTCCAGCAGTGCGACGCCGACCCCAAGGTGAAGGGCATCGTGCTGACCGGCTTCGGCAAGAAGGCGTTCGTCAGCGGCGCCGACGTCAACTTCCTGGCCAAGATCAACAGCGTCGCGATGGGCGAGCAGACCTCGCGCACGTCGCAGCAGTGCGTCGACGCCGTGCAGGCGGTCAAGAAGCCGACGGTCGCAGCACTCAACGGCCTCGCGTTCGGCGGCGGCATCGAGACGGCGATGGCGTGCGAGGCGCGCATCGCGCAGAAGAGCCTCAGGGTGCTGGCCGGCCAACCCGAGGCCAACCTCGGCATCATCCCGGGCGCCGGCGGCACGGTCCGCCTGCCGCGGCTCATCGGCATCGAGAAGGCCGCCGAGCTGCTGCGCACCTGCCGGCCGATCGGCAGCGAGAAGGCGCATGCGCTCGGCTTGATCCGCGAGGAGGTCGACGGCGACCTCGTCGGCCGCGCCGTGCAGCTCGTGCGCGACATGGCCGACGGCAAGGCGCCGCGCTCGCGCATGGCCGAGGGCCCGCTGGCCAACGTGCCGGCGAGCCTGCCGGCGCTCGACATCGGCCACCTCAGCAAGAAGGTCGACGAGATCCTCTGCAAGGCGATCCTCGGCGCAGCCAAGCTGCCGCTCGCCGACGCGGTCCCGTTCGAAGCGAAGTGCTTCGGCGAGGTCTGCGGCACCGAGGACATGCGCATCGGCGTCGACAACTTCCTGAAGAACGGCCCGAAGGCGAAGGCCGCGTTCGTGCACCGCTGAGATTGCTCCTGACGGCCGCTACCGGGTCACGCAGAGCCCGAAAGACGATTGCTTCTCGGGCTCTGAGCGCCGCACGACGCGATCAGCGCGCCTGCAGGACGAACGCCCGCCAGCCGTCCTCGGTCGGCGACACCAGGAACTTCGCGTCGGCGCGCGCGACGCCGCGCTCGTTGGCCGGCGCGCGGCAGAAGTCGCCGCGTGAGCGCGGCAGCGCGTGCCACGCGACTACTTCGATCCCGCGCACGAACAGCAGCGATTGCCGGCCCTCATCCTGCGTGCACACGGCGTTGGCCATCGGCGCGGCGAACCCGAGGCGTTCTTGCAAAGCCTCGGCCGTCGTGTACGGCCCGACGACGTGCGCTGTCTCCCAATCGCCGGGCTGGACCTGCGCGAGGTCGAGCACGGCGCCGTCGGCGATCGCCGCGACCCTGTCGCCGAACGTCACCACCGGCGCCGCCGGCTGCGCGTAGGCGACGTCGCGGTTCTGCCACCACATCTTGGCGCCGAGCACGGCGAGCACGACGACGATCCACATGCGCACACGGCGCATCGCGCGGTCATTGCGGTTGGCTTCGGGTTTCCCTTCGGTCATCGGTCGGACACTACCCCTCGCCCGCGGCAACGCAAACGCCACCCGCGGGACACGCCGCGCCCCCGCCATCCGACCGATGACGATGCGTGCACGCCACTCCTCGCTCTGCCCTTCGCCGCCGCGGCGCCGGCCCGCGTGGGGCATACTGCCAACGCGCGAGCGTGGCGGCGCGCGCTGGCCCGACGCTTCGCCAGAGGCCCCGAGGCCGCGACGCTGGCCACCCCGCTTCTCCTCGCGCCGCGCTGCCCCCCGCGCCAAGATGCGCGCCATGGACCACCGCTTCGACTTCGTCCGCCGCAGCACGACGCGCATCGTCGTCGCCGACGGCGCGCAGGAGCGGTTACCGGCGCTGCTCGCCGAACTACGCGCGCCGGACGTCGCGATCGTGCATGACGAGTCGCTCGCCGGTCCGGCGAATGCGCTGGCGCACCGGCTGGCGGGCGCGCGGCTGTGCGCCGTGCCCGCCGGCGAAGCGTGCAAGACGCTGGCGCACGCCGAACGCGTCGCCCGCTGGCTGCGCGCGCATGGCGCGTCGCGCCGCACCGCGCTCGTCGGCTTCGGCGGCGGCGCGACCACCGACCTCGCCGGCTTCGTCGCCGCGATCTACCTGCGCGGCGTGCCGTTCGTCGCCTGCCCGACGACGACGCTGGCGCTGTGCGACGCCGCGCTCGGCGGCAAGAGCGGCGTCGACCTCGACGGCCGCAAGAACGAACTCGGCGTCGTGCGCCAGCCCGACCTCGTGCTCGGCGACGTCGATTGGCTGCGCACGCTGCCCGACGCGCTGTGGCGCGAGGGGTTCGTCGAGACGCTCAAGATGGCCGCCGTGCTCGACGCCGCCGCGTTCGCGCGGCTCGAAGCGCTGCTGCCAGCGCTGGCGGCGCGCGACGCGACGGCGGCGGCCGAGGCGATCGCGCTCTCGGTGCGCATGAAGATGGCCGTCGTCGTCGCCGACGAGACCGAGCAGGACCGCCGCCGATGGCTCAACTTCGGCCATACGATCGGCCACGCGCTCGAAGCGCGCGCGCTGGGCGCGCTCCGCCACGGCGAATGCGTCGCGCTCGGCATGCTCGCCGAGTGCCGCGCCGCCGGCCCTGCGGTGCCGGCCGACGTGCAGGCGCGCCTGCAACGCGCGCTGCAGCAACTCGGGGCGCACACGCAGTGGCCGCGGCAGTGGGCCGACATCGACGCGCTGTGGTCGCTGTGCCGGCTCGACAAGAAGGCCGATGCCAACACCGTGCCGACGATCGTGCCGACGGCGCTCGGCGCAGGCGCCGTGGTCGAACTGACGCGCGAACGGCTCGCGCACGCGCTGGCATGAGCGGCGCGCGGCCCGTGCCGCTGCTGCCGTGGCCAGCCGACGTCGCGCTGGCGATGCCCGGCAGCAAGAGCGACGCCAACCGTCTGCTCGTGCTCGCCGCGCTGTGCGGCCAGCGCACGCGTGTGCGCGGCTGCACGGCGAGCGACGACGTGCGGCGGCTGGTCGCCGGCCTGCGCTCGCTCGGCTTCGACGTCGCGCACGACGAAGCCGCCGGCGTCGTCGACGTCGGTCCGCGGCCCGCCGACGCGCCGACGCGCGCCGAGATCCACTGCGGCAACGCCGGCACGGCGCTGCGCTTCCTGCTGTCAGTCGCGGCGATCACGCCCGGTGAGTGGACGCTCACCGGCGATCCGGCGATGCAGCGCCGGCCGATCGGGCCGCTCACGGCGGCTTGGCGCGCGCTCGGCCTCGACGCGCGCGACACCAACGGCTGCCCGCCGGTCGTCGTGCGCGGCGGCGCGC
>Ga0194131_10000252_pt1 | contig 86560 bp, 83 predicted proteins | sample TA2KigO120mmetaG_FD_148631 | JGI IMG/M metagenome (GOLD analysis project Ga0194131, IMG submission 148631) | Freshwater microbial communities from Lake Tanganyika, Tanzania - TA2015053 Kigoma Offshore 120m | ecosystem: Environmental > Aquatic > Freshwater > Lake | place: Tanzania: Lake... | reverse complement strand
CTCGGCGGCAGGACGCCCGACGAGGTCTATGATATCGACATGGAGCCAGAAAAATTGGCGGCGTAATCAAACCCAGAATCCATCTTAGCCAAGCCGCCAAACTGTCCCGGAAACCGGGACCATCTCTAACATCTAAGATGGGAGCCAACAATATTCCAATCAATATTGCGATGGGATAAAACCAATACTCTCGCGTCGGGCCGGATGGCGCGATGAGGTGAAACACACCAAGGACACCGGCCCCAGACAGCATTGTGAGCGAAGCAACGAGCCCTGTTGCCGTGAATGGCCGGTCTTCGTTGACGAACCATCCTATTAGAAGTCCAACAGTGCAGCCTAAACTGGCCACTCCTGTGATGACCAACCAGTCCATCTTCTATCTCCTGACGCAGGCAATGGGGGCCGTGGCTACACCGGCAAATTGTCGTGCTTCCTCTTCGGCATCTCCACCCGCTTCCCCCTTAACATCGCCAGCGCCCGGGCGATCCGCCGCCGCGTCTGCCGCGGCATGATCACGTCGTCGATATACCCGCGCTCCGCCGCCACGAACGGCGACAAAAACCTATCCTCGTATTCCTTCGTGCGCGCGGCGATCTTCGCCGGATCGCCAATGTCGGCGCGGAAGATGATCTCCACCGCGCCCTTCGCGCCCATCACCGCGATCTGCGCCGTCGGCCAGGCATAGTTCAGATCGCCGCCGACGTGCTTTGACGCCATCACGTCGTAGGCGCCGCCGAACGCCTTCCTGGTGATGACGGTGACCAGCGGCACGGTCGCCTGCGAATAGGCGAAAAGAAGCTTCGCGCCGTGCTTGATCAGGCCGCCGTACTCCTGGTCGGTGCCGGGCAGGAACCCCGGCACGTCCACGAAAGTCACGATCGGAATTTCGAACGCGTCGCAGAAGCGCACGAAGCGCGCGGCCTTGCGGCTGGCGTCTGAGTCGAGCACGCCCGCGAGCACCATCGGCTGGTTGGCGACAAAGCCCACGGTGCGGCCCGCGATCCGGCCGAAGCCGGTGACGATGTTCTTTGCGAACGCCTCGCCGATCTCGAAGAAGTCGCCCTCATCGGCGACTTTGAGGATCAGTTCCTTGACGTCGTAGGGCTTGTTCGGGTTGTCGGGCACCAGCGTATCGAGGGAAGCGTCCTCGCGCTCGATGTCGTCGTGGCTCGGCCACTCCGGAACGCCGCTGTCGTTGCTCGCCGGCAGGAAGTCGATCAGCCGGCGCATCTGGAGCAGACACTCGACGTCGTTGTCGTAGGCGCCGTCGGCGATCGAGGACTTCGTCGTGTGCACGCTCGCGCCGCCGAGTTCCTCCGCGGTGACCACCTCGTTGGTCACGGTCTTCACCACGTCGGGGCCGGTGACGAACATGTAGCTCGTGTCGCGCACCATGAAGATGAAGTCGGTCATCGCCGGCGAATAGACGTCGCCGCCCGCGCACGGCCCCATGATGACGCTGATCTGCGGAATGACACCGCTCGCGATGACGTTGCGCTTGAACACCTCGCCGTAGCCGCCGAGCGAGGCCACGCCCTCCTGGATGCGCGCGCCGCCGGCGTCGAACAGCCCGATAATGGGCGCGCGGGCGCGCATCGCGGCGTCCTGCACCTTGATAATCTTCTGGGCGTGCGTCTCCGACAGCGAGCCGCCGAACACGGTGAAGTCCTTGGCGAACACGAACACGGTGCGGCCGTTGACCGTGCCCCAGCCGGTCACCACGCCGTCGCCGGGGATCTTGGTCTTGTCGATGCCGAAGTCGGTCGCGCGGTGCTCGACGAACATGTCGAACTCCTCGAACGAGCCCTTGTCCATGAGCAGTTCGATGCGCTCGCGGGCGGTGAGTTTGCCGCGCTTGTGCTGGGCCTCGATGCGGGCCTGGCCGCCGCCCTCGCGCGCCCTGGCGCGGCGCTGTTCGAGCTTGTCGAGGATGTCCTTCATGCCGGGCCTCGCAGAATCCCTTGGAAAAGGCATAGCACGGCGGCGGCCGGGGTGCTGCCGGCCGGCGATGGCCCGGATTTGCCCTCCTTCGCGCCATCGGGCATGAAGCGGCCCATGAATTCGCCCGCCAACTCCGGCCCCGACGCCAAGTCCGACGCCAAGTCCGCTCCCAAGGACCCGCTGCAGGAGGCGCTCGCGCTGCACCGCGCGGGCAAGCACGACCTCGCCATGCAGCGCTACGTGGCGATCCTGGAGCGGGACCCGAACAACGCCGACGCGCTCTATTACATCGCGGTGCTGGCGCTCCAGCAGGGCCAGATCGAAGAGGGCATCAAGGTGATCCGCCGCGGGCTGGAGGTCGGCCCGGAGCGAGGCCGGCTGCATAACCTGCACGGCCAGGCACATCTGCGGCTCAACCAGGACCAGGAGGCGCTCGCGGCTTTCGACCGCGCCATCGCCTGCGAGCCCACATTCGCCGACGCTTACGGCAACCGCGCCAATCTCCTCGCCGATATGGACCGGCGCGAGGAGGCGCTGGCCGCGTTCGACGCGGCGCTGCGGGTGCGCCCCTACAACGCCGAGGACATCTGCAACCGCGCCACCGTGCTGGCCGACCTCGGCCGGCTCGACGAGGCGCTGGCGGGCTACGGGCAGGCGATCGCGCTGATGCCCGATCTGCCGTTCGCGCATTTCAACCGCGCCGACCTGCTGCTGCGGCAGGGCCGGCTCGGCGACGCCCTGGCCGGCTACGACCGCGCCGTGGCGATCGAGCCGCGCATGGCGGAGGCGCATTCCAACCGCGGCGTGGTCCTGAAGGAACTCGGCCGGCTCGAGGAAGCCCGCACAGCGGTCGAGCAAGCACTCAAGCTCGTGCCGAAATCCGCCGAGGCGCTGGTCAACCGCGGCAACATCGCCTTCGAGCAGGGCCGCCTGGACGAGGCGCAGGCCGACTACGTGCGCGCGCTGGAACTGCGCCCGGACCTGCCGTCGGCGCAATACGCGCGCGGGCTTGCATTGATGGCGCAGGGCGACTGGGCGGCAGGCTTCCCGCTCTACGAGGCGCGCGAACGCATTGCGTCGGCGCCGTTCGTCGCGCCGCCCTACCCGCGCTGGAACGGCGAGCCGCTCAAGGACGAGCGGCTGGTGCTGCTGTGCGAGCAGGGCCTGGGCGACGCCATCCAGTTCTGCCGCTTCGGGCCGATACTCGCCGCGCGCGGCGTGGACGTGACGATCGTCACGTCCAATCAGATGCGGCCGCTGCTGTCGTCGCTGAAAGGAGTCACCGCCGTCGGTCCCGACGACGCGCCGCAGCCGAACGGCCGTGCGCTGCGGTGGCTCGCGCTGATGAGTGCACCGGGCGTGCTCGGCGTGCGCCCGGACAATGTACCGGGCGAGACGCCCTATCTCTCCGCCGAGCCGGCGCGGATGTCACGCTGGGCCAACGAGATCGGCCCGGACGGCTTCAGGATCGGCATCAACTGGGCGCCGGGCCCGACCCGCGGCGCGTTCGGGCGAAGGCGCGCCGTACCGCTGTCGCTGTTCGCGCCGCTTGCCGCCATTCCCGGCGTGCGGCTGATCTCGCTGCAGAAGGGAGACGCGCAGGACGAGATCGCGAAGGTGGATTTCGCCTCGAAGATCGAGACCTTCGACACCGATCCCGATCCGCGCGCCGACTATTTCCTCGACACCGCGGCGGCGATGACACATCTCGATCTGGTCGTGACCTGCGACACGGCGGTGGCGCATCTGGCGGGCGCGCTGGCGCGGCCGGTGTTCACCGCGCTTCCGTTCGTCGCCGACTGGCGCTGGCTCTCCGGCCGCGACGATTGCCCGTGGTACCCGACCATGCGGCTGTTCCGGCAGACCAAGGCCGGCGAATGGAGCGACGCGATGGCGCGGCTCGCGGCCGCGGTCGAGGCAATGGCGCGCTGAGGCGCGCGTTACTTTACCACTGCCAGCACCGTCGCCGCCGCCTGCAATTCCGCGAACTGAAACGCACGGCGCTTGAGCGCCAGTTCGTCGCGGCCCCAGAACTCCATGTTCCAGTCCTCGTCGACATGCGCCGCGCTCCATACCGCATCGAGCGACAGCCGCCCCGCGGCGAGCGCAAGTCCGAGCAGCGCCGAGCCCGTCAGCGCGGTGACGACGTTGAGCGCACCGAGCCGCCACGGGTCGGACGGGATCGCTGCGCGCGCCCGCGCAACCGCTTCCGCAGGCTGGCGCGCGAAGCCCACACCCTGCGCCAGCACGAAGCGCGCGCCGAGTTCGTCGCGCGCCCATTCCACCGCCGGGTCCCAGTGCTTGCTCTGCCGCGCCACCAGCCCCTCGGGCCCGTCCGCGCGATAGAACAGCAAATCGGACTCCAGATACTTCGCGATCTCGTCCGCCACCGGCTGCGGCTGCGGGGCGACGCCGTCGACGATAGAATTGATAAGCCGCGTCAGCGGCATTGCCGCCGGATCGACGGTCTCGCGCTGCGCGTCCCACTCGGCCGCGATCAACTCTGCGAGTTCGCGCGACGGTGCGGCGAGCGTCCGCCGCGCCGGCGTCCGCACCGGCTTGCCGTCCAGCGTCACCGCATGGCCGCCCTCGGCCTCCCGGACTTCGGCGGTCTTGTAGAAGCGGGCCTTGAGCGCCGGCCGCATATTGCGACGCGCCGACTCCATCGGGTCGGGCGGCTGCGCCTGGAAGATGTCCTCAAACACGTCGCGCATGGCTCATTTGTGCGATGCAGCAAAATAGGCGGTCGGGCCCGCCGCCGGGGCGGCCAAACTACCCGACCCTCGGCGGGCACGCCACGTTTCATGATGCTTTGCAGCATGGGGCAGAACCGCTCACGCCGGTTTGACGCCGGGGGCCCCCGATCGGTGGCACAATCCTGCTCAAGGCTCTGATATATACCTTTGAATTGGTGGCATTCGAGGTCCCGAACCACTAACATCCCGGCCCGGAGTCGGCCGCAAGACCGGCCAGCTTGGGATGGACCTAACCGACGCGCCGTCACGCCCCTTCGACCTTGCATCGGGGGGCGCGTCGACGAGGAGTAAATGAAACCAACAAACATTTCGGCGCCGGACTACTTCCATAAAGTGGTCGACTGCCAATGGGCCTGCCCGGCCCACACCCCCGTACCCGAATACATCCGGTTGATCGCGGAAGGCCGCTACGGCGACGCCTACATGATCAACTGGAAGTCCAACGTGTTCCCGGGAATCCTCGGACGCACCTGCGACCGGCCCTGCGAGCCGGCGTGCCGGCGCGGCCGCGTCGAGAAGGATCCGGTGGCGATCTGCCGCCTCAAACGCGTCGCCGCGGACTACAAGGAAGACGTCAAGCCGCGGATGCCCAAGCCCGTAGCGCGCAAGAACGGCAAGCGCGTCGCGCTGGTCGGCGGCGGGCCGGCGTCACTTGCTGTTGCGCGCGACCTCGCGCCGCTCGGCTACCAGTGCACCGTGTTCGACCAGGATCCGCAGGCCGGCGGCATGATGCGGACGCAAATTCCAAAGTTCCGCCTGCCGGACTCCGTGATCGACGAGGAGTGCGGATACATCATCGATCTCGGCATCGAGTTCGTCGGCGGCAAGCGCATCGACAGCATGAAGAAGCTGCTGTCCGAGAACTACGACGCGATCTTCGTGGGCTCCGGCGCGCCGCGCGGACGCGAGCTGGAGATTCCGGGCCGCAAGGAAGCGGCCAAGAACATCCATATCGGCATCGATTGGCTGTCGTCAGTATCCTTCGGACACACGAGCAAGATCGGCAAGCGCGTGATCGTGCTCGGTGGCGGCAACACCGCGATGGACTGCTGCCGCACCGCGCGCCGCCTCGGCGGTGACGAAGTAAAGGTGATCGTCCGCTCTGGCTTCGAGGAAATGAAGGCGTCCCCCTGGGAAAAGGAGGACGCTATGCACGAGGACATCCCGATCCTCAACATGCTGGTGCCGAAGGAGTTCACCCACGACAACGGCAAGCTCACCGGCGTCGTATTCGAGAAGGTCAAGGCGGTGCGCGACGACAAGGGCCGCCGCAATCTCGTGCCGACCGGCGAGCCGGACCAGCATTTCGAATGCGACGACGTGCTGGTCGCGGTCGGCCAGGAGAACGCGTTCCCCTGGATCGAGCGCGACATCGGCATCGAGTTCGACAAGTGGGACATGCCCAAGGTCGATCCGAAGACCATGGCCTCGACCAACCCGATGGTGTTCTTCGGCGGCGATGCGGCGTTCGGCCCGAAGAATATCATCTGGGCGGTGGCGCACGGCCACGACGCGGCCCTGTCGATCCACAAGATGCTCTCCGGCGAGGACGTCAACGAGCGCCCCCTGCCCGACGTGCAGGTGTCCAGCCAGAAGATGGGCATCCACGAGTGGAGCTACGACAACGACATCTCCGCCGACAAGCGCTTCCGGGTGCCGCACCGCGACAAGGTGGTGGCGCTGAAGGACATCAAGGCCGAGGTCGAACTGGGCTTCGATCCCAAGCTCGGCTTCAACGAGGCGCAGCGCTGCCTGAACTGCGACGTGCAGACGGTGTTTGCGACGCAGCTCTGCATCGAGTGCGACGCCTGCGTCGACATCTGCCCGATGGACTGCATCACCTTTACCGAGAACGGCGAAGAAGCCGACCTTCGGACCAGGCTCAAGGCCCCGGCCAAGAACCTGACCCAGGATCTCTACGTCTCGGAGACGCTCAAGACCGGCCGCGTGATGGTGAAGGACGAAGACGTCTGCCTGCACTGCGGCCTGTGCGCCGAACGCTGCCCCACCGGTGCGTGGGACATGCAGAAGTATCTCATCGACATGACCCACGCGAATTCGCCATGCCAGCAGCAAGCCCGATCAGCAGCGTAAACGACTTCGTCGTCCGGTTCGCCAACGTCAACGGTTCCGGCTCAGCCAGCGCCAACGAGCTGTTCGCGCGTTCGATCCTGCGCCACGGCGTGCCGGTGTCGCCGCGCAATATCTTTCCCTCCAACATCCAGGGCCTGCCGACCTGGTACGAGGTGCGCGTCACCGAGGACGGCCATCTCGGCGCCCGCGGCGGCGTCGACATGATGGTGGCGATGAACCCGCAGACCTGGGACAAGGACGTCGCCTCGATCGAGCCGGGCGGCTACCTGTTCTACGATTCGACCAAGCCGATGCCGTCGTCGAAGTTCCGCGACGACATCTCCGTCATCGGCGTGCCGCTGACCGCGATCACCAACTCGACTTACACCGATCCGCGCCAGCGCCAGCTGTTCAAGAACATCATCTATCTCGGCGCGCTGTCGGCGCTGTTCGAGATGGACGCCAAGCTGATCGAGCAGCTGATCGGCGAGCAGTACAAGGGCAAGGAAAAGCTCCTGTCCTCCAACGTGCACGCGCTGCATCTGGGCCGCGATTGGGCGCTGCAGAATCTGAAATGCCCGATCGGGCTTCGCGTGCGCAAGGCCGACAAGGTCGGCGACCGCATCTTCGTCGAGGGCAACAGCGCGGCCGCGCTCGGCGCGGTCTATGGCGGCGCCAGCGTCTGCGCCTGGTATCCGATCACCCCTTCCTCCTCGCTCGCCGACGCCTTCACCAGCCATTGCAAGCGGCTGCGGCACGACCCCGCGACCGGCAAGGCCAAGTACGCGATCGTCCAGGGGGAGGATGAGCTGGCCTCCATCGGCATCGTGATCGGCGCCGGCTGGAACGGCGCACGCGCCTTCACCGCCACGTCCGGCCCCGGCATCTCCCTGATGCAGGAGTTCATCGGCCTCTCATACTTTGCCGAAATCCCCGCCGTGATCATGAACGTGCAGCGCGCCGGCCCCTCGACCGGCATGCCGACGCGGACGCAGCAGTGCGACGTGATCTCGTGCGCCTACGCCTCGCACGGCGACACCAAGCACCCGCTGCTGTTCCCGGAAGACCCCGCCGAGGCCTTCGACATGGCGGCGCAGTGCTTCGATCTCGCCGAGCGGCTGCAGACCACGATCTTTCTGATGCTCGACCTCGACATCGGCATGAACCATCGGCTCAGCCGCCCGTTCAAATGGGACGACTCAAAGCAGCTCGACCGCGGCAAGGTGATGACCGCGGCGATGCTGGACGACGGCCGCGACTTCGGCCGCTACCTCGACGTCGACGGCGACGGCATTCCCTATCGGACCTATCCGGGCACGCACCCGACCAAGGGCTCGTTCTTCACCCGCGGCACCTCGCGCGACCGCTACGCGCGCTACACCGAGGAAGGCCCCGCCTACCAGGACAACATGCAGCGCCTGCTGCGCAAGTTCGAGACCGCCAAGGACCTGGTACCGCGGCCGTTGCAGGCCAACGCCGGCAAGCCGACCAAGTACGGCGTGATCTACTACGGCTCGACCACTCCCGCGATGGACGAGGCCATCGGCATGCTGGAGGCGCGCGGCCACCAGCTCGACCGGCTGCGTGTGCGCGCGTTTCCGTTCCATTCCAGCGTGCCGAACTTCATCGCCGACCATGACTTCGTCTACGTGGTCGAGCAGAACCGGGACGCGCAGCTGCGTTCGCTGATCGTCAACGAATGCGGCATCGACCCGGTGCGGCTGGTTCCGATCCTGCACTACGACGGCACACCGATCACCGCACGCTTCATCGCCAAGGCCATCGGCGATCACCTTGACCAGCTCAAGGTCACGCCGCTACGAAAGGTCGGAGCGTAAGATGCGATCCGCGCGACCGCTGCCGAAGCGCGCCGGCATCAAGCATCGTGACGAGGCCAGCGCCGCGCCTGTGGCGACTCGGCCTAATTTGGCCGGCGCGGGGGCGAATCGTGTACCAGTTCCGCCAACATGAACGTGGGCGGTGCCGAATCATACGCCTCATCGGGCGTCGCAGAGAACAGGCGGCTCTGCTGGCCAAAGGCTTGGTCGATGCCTCGTACCCAAATTCTTCGTGCCGCGTTCACGATTGCACTGCTGGTTGCCGTCGTCTCCACCGTGCTGGGAATGGCGGGCATCTCCGGCCTGCGCGAGGCCTTTTCAAGCGTTCGCCTGTCGTCGCTGCTCGCCGCCCTGGCGCTGCTCGGGGGCGGTATCCTGCTGTCGTCGCTGCGGCTTAAGCTGATCACCGACGACCTCGGCTATTCGCTGACGTTCCGCGACTCGGTGACCACGCTCTGCGTGAGCCAGCTCGCGGGCACCGTTTTCTTCCAGTTTGCCGGGCAATTGCTGGCGCGCGGCGCCATGTTCTCGGAGCGGGGCATTCCGCCGGCCGCGACGATTGTGATCTCCGGATACGAGCGGCTGGTCGCCCTTGCGGTGTCGGTCGCGCTTGCAGCCTGCGGCGGAATCTATCTGTTCGGGAAGCTAAGCCTCGACCTGAACGCTGGCGGCGTGTCGCTGATCAAGCTGGCGGCCGGCACCACGGTCGCCGTCGTGGGCGGCGCACTGTTCGCTTGGGGCGGACCGTTCCTGCGCGCGGCGCGGCAGCTTAGTCACGTCTCGGCGCTGAAGCTGCTGCGCAGTCTGGCCATATCGCTGGCGATCCAGCTTGCCACGCTTGGGGCCTACGTTGCGATCGAGCGGACGTTCGCGCCCCACATCGACATCTGGTCGCTCGCAGCCGCGTCGTGCGTCATCATGCTGGCGGCGAGCCTGCCGATCAGCCTCGGCGGCTGGGGTCTTCGCGAGGTCAGCGCCGTCGTGGCGCTGCAGGCCATCGGCATGTCGAGCGCAGCGGCGCTTCTGGTCGCGCTGATGATCGGGCTGATGTCGATTTCGATGGTCGGCGCCACCGCGCTGGTCCTGGAACTCTCCGGCTCGCGCCCGATGGTCGCGCGGGCGCGCAACGAAGACGCCCAAGCGCCCGATTACGGCGCCATTCTCGATTGGGCGCTCCCCGTGCTCGCGGCGACCGCCGTATTCATCCAGGTTCACCTGCCGACGAACAGCGGACACATCAACGTCAATCTGGCCGACCCGCTGGTCATGGTCGCGGCCGCGTTGTTCGTGCTGCGGCATGCCGGGAAAGCATGGCCGCAGTGGCGCGTCCGCGGCATCAACCTGTTCGTCGCGCTCGCGACCGCCGTGATCGCGCTGTCCTTCGTGCGCGGCTGGGCCTCGTTCGGACTGACCGACTGGGCTTTCGCCAACAAGACGCTCGGCTGGCTGGTCCTGCTCTGCTACGGCATGACCGGCGCGCTGATCGTGCGCCGCGCCGCCGAGGACGGGTTCGAGATGCTGCTGGCGACGTTTGTCGCGGTAGGCGCGGCACTGGCGCTGCTCGACGTGACCGCCTGGGTTATGGTGGCGAGCGGAGCCAGTTGGCTCAAAGGCATGGTCGGATACCAGATTACGGGCCTGTCGCAGAATCCGAATGCGTTCGGGTTCGCCCTGCTGCTGGCGCTGGCCGCCGGGCTCGCGATGCGCGCGGGCGGACGGATCGGCGCGCCGCTCATCGCGATTGCGCTCGTCGGGATCTGGTACACGGGCTCGCGGGCCGGGATCGGCACCGCGATCATCATGCTGGCGGCTGGCCCGTTCGTCGGCGTGAGCATCCGCCGGATCGCCGCGAGCATCGGCGGTGCCGCAGTCATCTTTGCCGGCATCGCGGCGCTGGCCTTGCTGGCAAACACGATCTGGCCTGCGCCGGAGGCAGGGGCCGGGTTTCTGGGCTCCATCGTGCGGATGGCGCCGGGATCGGACTACGTTCACCTGCGCACCGTTATCGACGGCTTTGCCATGTTCCTTGCGAACCCGGTGCTCGGCGCCGGCCTGGGCGCGTTCACGCATCGCGAGCTTGCCGCGACCGGCACCCCGCTGCTGATCCATTCGTCGCCGGTCTGGCTGCTGGCGGAGACGGGGCTCGTCGGATTCCTGGTGTTCGCCGTGGCGGCGGCCAGGATCGGCTGGCTGGAAATGCGCCGGACCGGCGACGTCGCGGCCCGCTTCCTGCTTCTCAGCCTGCTCGCCTTCGCGGCCATGTCGATGGTGCACGAACTGCTCTACCAGCGGGCGATGTGGCTGCTTTGGGGCGCGGCGCTGGCCCTTCCCGCACTGCGGCAATCCCCTGAGGTTTCCGGCCCAAGCGCTGGAAAAGACGGGTGATTTGCGGTAGAAGTCCGCATCATGACCTACATCGCCAAGCCCAAGTTTCATCATCCCGGCCTGCCCAAGAACGAGCTCGGCTACACCCACCGCGACTACGAGGGGAAGATCTCGACCCTCTGCGCGGGCTGCGGACACGACTCGATCACGGCCGCGATCATCGAGGCCTGCTTCCAGCTCTCGATCGAGCCTCACCGGGTCGCGAAAATCTCCGGCATCGGCTGCTCGTCCAAGACTCCGGACTACTTCCTCGGCAATTCGCACGGTTTCAACTCCGTGCACGGGCGCATGCCGTCGGTGCTCACCGGCGCCAATCTCGCCAACCGCGACCTGATCTATCTCGGCGTCTCCGGCGACGGCGACAGCGCGTCGATCGGCTTCGGCCAGTTCGCGCATTCGATCCGGCGCGGCGTCAACATGACCTACATCGTCGAGAACAACGGCGTGTACGGCCTGACCAAGGGTCAGTTCTCCGCCACCGCCGACCGCGGCTCCAAGAGCAAGCGCGGCGTGGTCAACAGCGACAACGCCATCGACCTCGCGGCCATGGCGCTGCAGCTCGGTGCGAGCTTCGTGGCCCGCAGCTTCTCCGGCGACAAGACCCAGCTCGTGCCGATCGTCGAGGCCGCGATCCGCCACAAGGGCGCGGCGTTCATCGACGTGATCTCGCCGTGCGTCGCCTTCAACAACCACGCCGGCTCGACCAAGAGCTTCGATTACGTGCGCGAGCACAACGAGGCGGTAAACCGGCTCGATATAATCACCGGCCGCGCGCCGATCCACATCGAGCAGGCGCCGGGCACGGTCCAGATGGTCGAGCAGCACGACGGCACCCGGCTCGCGCTGCGCAAGCTCGACGCCGACTACGACGCGCACGACAGGCTGGCGGCGATGGCGTTCCTGCAGAAGCACGCCGCCAAGGGCCAGGTGGTGACCGGGCTGCTCTACGTCGATCCCGAGGCGGACGACCTGCACTCCCACCTCAACACGGTGGACGCGGCGCTCAACACGCTCGAAGCCAAGGATCTTTGCCCCGGCCAATCGGCGCTGGACAAGATCAACGCAGCGCTGCGCTGAACCACGCGCTCATTCAGTTCGCGCACTGGCGGACGTACGCCTGCCGGTCGGCCGGGTTGTTGCCGATGCCGGCGTTGAGCGGCGCGGAATGGATGCAGTTCGTCACCCGGTCTCCGAACGTGTTGAGCCGCGGAGGCTGATAGACGCCCGGGCCGGGCGCGAGCGCCGATGGCGGCGGCGGAGAATTCGCAGCGCTGGGCGACGGCACCGGCGGCGGGATATAGGTGCTGCTGCCGCGCGGACGCGGCCGTTCGGCGCGGCGCGGCGTGTCGCTCCGGATCGGCTGTTCCGCGCCGGACGCGGGCTTGCGGACGCGCTTCGGGCGCGGCGCCCCCTCCTCGACCATGATGCCCCGGAACTCCGGTTCCCGGTCGCCCGCCAGCGCACCGCCTTGCGGCATGACGAGCGTGACGGTCGCGGCAGCCGCCATAGTCCGCAGAAATCGTCGTGCAAGGGGCATGGCGTCTAGATAGTCGCGTCCGGCGCTGGAACAACAAGCGCCGCGCCTCGGCCGCGCGCTGTCCGGCCCCTCCCGGTTGACCCTGGGGAACCGCCGGCGCTCCATCCCCATAAACATCCCGTAAAATCGGCCCATCCGGCGGCCAACCAGCCGTTGCATTAACGGAAAATCAGGGGCCATCAATTACTTTTATGGGGATCGCCGGAAAGTGCGTTGCGATGTCCATCCAGACCGTGTTTGCCACTCCGGCATCCCCAGCCCATAGCGCCGCCGCCAAGGTCGTCACCGCGCGCGGCGGCGAGAGCGGCATCGTCCACCGCAGCACCGACGCGCACGTCCAGTACTGGCTCGGCGGCGACATCCCGGTCGAGATTCATTCGGAGCGGCTGCTGCGCGCCCACGGCATCTGGAACGCCGCACGTGGCGATCAACTGCCGTTCCTACGCGACGTGATCGGCGAAGCCGACAGCCAGATCGACGGCGACATCCTATTGTACCTGCGCGTCGGCGACGACTATCTCGTGGTCGACCAGGGCACCGACCACGTCCGCCATGTCGGCAAGGATCTGCGCGGCATGAAGATCTCGCAGTTCAACGCCGCGGTCAGCCCGGTGCTCAAGGAGCTTTACGACGAGGCGCTGCGGACCCACCAGGCGATCTATTGCCGCTTCGTGTCCGACCTCGCGCCCAACAGCTACTTCTGGGAGGGCCTGTTCCTGCCGGTGTGCAGCGACGACATGGGTGGGGCGCATTTCGTCCTGAACTACAACCGGCCGATCGACAGCAAGGCGGACATCCTCCAGATGATCCTCGACCGCTCGCCGGTCGGCATGATCGCGGCGGTGCCGATCGGCGGCCGTGACGGCGGCATGCCCGACGGGCGGATCATCTCGATGAACGCACGCGCCAAGGCGATCCTCAAGCTCGACAGCAACCGCAGCCGCGTCAATTATATCCGCGAGCTCGCGCCCTGGCTGCGCGACGTCGCCAAGATGTCGCGCGTCGAATCGTCCAGGAACGGGCAAAACATGGACATCCTGTACCGCGGCGAGGCCGGACAGACCTACTGCTTCACGGTCGAGGCGCTCAAGCGCTTCATCCTGTTCAGCATCGTGGAACAGAACGCACAGCCCGCCGTTCAGTCCTCCGGCGCGTCTTCGATCGGATCGTAACGCTTCGCGTCGAATCCGAGCAGGTTCCACGATTGAAGCATGTGCGGCGGCAGCGGCGCGGTGACGTCGATGACGCCGCCGCGCGGGTGCGGCACCGCGATCCGCCGCGCCAGGAGATGCAGCTTGTTCTGCAGTCCGCCCGGCAGCTCCCAGTTCTCGATCTGGAAGTACTTGTCGTCGCCCACGATGGGATGGCCGATGTGCGCCATGTGGGCGCGAAGCTGGTGGGTGCGGCCGGTGACGGGCTTGAGCGACAGCCAGGCAAGCTTGCGCGCCGAAGTCTCGACCACCGCGTAGTAGGTGACGGCGTGGCTTGCGCCCTCTTCGCCATGGCGAGCGATGCGCATCCGGCTTTCGTCCTCGCGCTCCTCCTTGGCGAGGAAGGTCGACACCCGCCCCTGCCTGGGGCGCGGCACGCCCGCGACCAGCGCCCAGTAGATTTTCCGCGCCGAGCGCGAGCGGAAGGTCTTGGCGAGCGCCGACGCCGCAAAGCGGGTCTTGGCGACCAGGAGGCAGCCGGAGGTGTCCTTGTCGAGCCGGTGCACCAGCCGCGGCCGCTGGCCATCCTTTCCGGTCATCGAACCGAGCATGCCGTCGATGTGGCGGAACGTGCCGGAGCCGCCCTGCACCGCGAGCCCCATGGGCTTGTTCAGCACCAGCACGTCGTCGTCCTCGTGCAGCACGATGGACTTGATGAACGCGCGGTCCTTGCTGTCCTGGCTGGCGTTGTCGCGCGGCTTCGGCGGCTCGATGCGCAAGGGCGGCACGCGCACCGCCTGCCCCGCCTGGATGCGGTCCTTCGGCTGCGCGCGCTTGCCGTTCACCCTCACCTCGCCTTTGCGGATGATGCGCTGGATATGGCTGAACGACAGGCCCGGAAACCGCGCCTCGAAGAAGCGGTCGAGGCGCATGCCGTCCTCGTCGCGCGCGACGGTGACGGTCTGCACGCCCTGCGTCTTGTCTCCTGGTCGCTCCGTGCCGTCAGGGACGCGCGCCGGGACGGCTTCGTTGCCGCTCATATTCGAACACTTCCTTCTGCCACGCGTCGTACGCCTCCGCGCCTATCGGAAACGGGACCAGGCGACGGACGCCATCCTCGCCGCGATAGGACACGACGAAATAACCGCGGGCGAGCTGAGCCGGCGTATGCGGACGGGTTTGCCGGGCGCCAAGGCCCGGAGTGCCGAAGAACACGTCCTGCTGCACGCCCACCTGCACCGTTCCGGACAATACTTCAAGCACTTCGAGCCGGGCAAAGAAGAGGTCCTTTGGTAGCGGTGGCGGCTTTCCCGACTGGTCGCGCCCAACGAGATAGGCTGGGCGTTCCGCAACGCGAACCTTGGCGACTACGACGTCCCGCGCCGTCACCGGCAACGATGAAGCGCCCTGCCCCGCCGGCGGCACGTCTAGAAAGTACTGAAACGTTGGCGGCCCTTGGCCCGCAACAGATTCCTGTGCGGGTGCGTCGCCGGACAACGCCGCAACGAACAGCACCAGCGCCGCCGCAACACCCCGCTTCAAGGACGCCGCATCGAGCATGATGTTCGCTCAGCGATGGGGCTGCTCCGGCCCCTCGTCGAGCGAACGGATACGCCGCAACTGCGGAAAAAGGAACAGCCAAAGCGACAGGACCAGGAACACGCCGGCCCCGCCGATCAGAACCGCCGGAACCGCCCCGATCGCGGCCGCCATCGCGCCGGCCCGGAAGTCGCCGAGGTAATTGGAGGTGCCGGTGAACAGCCCGTTCACCGAACTGACCCGGCCGCGCATCTCGGCCGGCGTGCGGAGCTGGATCAGCGAGAAGCGGATCACCACGCTCACGGCATCCGCGCCGCCCAGCACCGCCAGCGCCGCGAGCGACAGGATCAGATTGGTGGATAGCGCGAACACGACGGTCGCCGCGCCGAAGATCGCGACCACGCCGTAGAGCGCCTGCCCAACCGGAACGGTCAACGGACGGCGCGCGAGCAGCAGCGACATTGCGACCGCCCCGACGGCGGGCGCGGCGCGCAGCAGCCCGAGCCCCCAGGGTCCGGTTTGGAGGATGTCGCGGGCGAACACCGGAAACAGCGCGCCCGCGCCGGCGAGGAACACCGCGCACATGTCGAGCGCGATGGTGCCCAGGATCACGCGGTCGCGCCGCACGAACTGGAACCCGCCGAACAGCGAGGCGAGGCTCACCGGCCCGCTCGACCGCTCGACCCGTTCGGTGCGCATCGCAAAGATGAAGCTCGCGCCGATGCACCACAATCCGATGGCCGTGCCATAGACCGCACCGGGCCCGAGCGTATAGAGCAGCCCACCCAGCACGGGGCCGACGATCGTGCCGGCCTGGTTGGCGGTCGTAAACAGCGCGGTCGCGGCCGGCACCAGCACGCGAGGCACGAGACCGGGAATGATCGCGACCATGGTCGGGATTTCGAAGGCGCGCGCGGCGCCGACCAGCGCGGTGATGGCGTAGATCGCGATCGGATCGAGCCAGCCCATGGCGGTGCCCAGCACCAGCGCGAGCGCGCCCGCGGCCTCGCCGACCTGGCAGGCGATCAGGATCGCGCGGTGGTCGAAGCGGTCGACGACGTGGCCGACCACCAGCGTCAGCGCGACCATCGGCACGAACTGCGCAAGCCCCAGGAAGCCGAGGTCGAGCGCGCTGCCGGTCAGCGTGTAGAGCTGCCAGCCGATCGCGACCATCAGCATCTGGAACGACAGGATCGAGACGATCCGGCCGCCCCAATACAGCGCATAGGCGCGGTGGGCGAAGGGGGACGCCTGCGGCGCGGCGGGCTCGGTCAAGGAGACTGGTCCGGGGATCGACTCGGAGGCCGATCATAGCCCGTGGGAATGCTATGGGGCTGCGCTCCCGGCGCGGGGCAGCCTTGGCCTGCGCACAAGGTCTCCCCGCGCGTGAGCGCTGCTTTCGCGGCTTACCGCATCACCAGCGGCGGCGGCTTCTTGTCGACCTTGCCCTGGTAGTTCGGCAGCCCGTCCTTCGGGCACTCGCTTGCCTCTTCCCAGAACCAGAGCTCGGCCTTCTCGCCGTTGACCCGCCAGTGCGCCGCGACCGCGCAGACGCCCGGCCGGTCGTCCGGACGCCAGGCGCCGGCGATCCAGGCCGGCTCGTTGCGCACATGTGCGTTCGGGACGGAATCGCCCGGATTGCTGTAGGCCTCGCGCGCTGCAACCGCGGAGAAGATCACGTCGCGATCCTCGGCCGCGGCTTCACCCACGGCCGGCATTTCGAACTTGATGCGTTTTGCGCCTGTACCGCGGACATCGCGCGCCGTGTAAACCGCGATCGGATTCAACTTTCCGCGTTCGGCCGGACAGGTGACGAAAAACACCACCGACTTGGCGTAGCGCTCGTGGCTCACTTCCACGTTCGCGTCGTCGGCGGCGCAAGCATGCAATGCGCGGATCGGCTTGGGCAGCTTGGCCGCCGTCATCAGCTTGGGCTCGTCGCTGCCGGCGGGACCTGCGGACTTGGCCGGCGCGTCAGGCTCCTCGGCAGCCGTGGCGGCAGGTTCGGCTTTCGCCTTGGCGTCGGCCGCGGGCTTTGAATCGGTGTTTGTCTCCGCCTTGGTTTTGGCCTTGGCTTTCGACTTCATCTTGGCCTTCGCCTCGGCCTTCTTTTTCGGCTCCGGCTTGGCCTTTGCCTTGGACTTCGGTTTGGCTTTGGCCGCAGGCTTGGCTTCGCCCTGCGGCGCGTCCTGCGCGGGGGCCTGTGCGGTCCCCAGCGCGTTAACCATCAGGCACAGCGCCACGGCGATGGCGCATCGGAACACAACGCTACGCGTTACTTGCACCGGCGCAACTCCTCGATCTTTGCGCCTCCCCACGTGACCCGCATGCGGTCACCATAAGCGTTCAACGTCGCCGGCACATCGCCCTTTCCCGAACAATGCAATTGAAGGTAAACGGCGTGGCCGATCTTGTACATTTTGCCGATCCGGCAATAGCCGTCGACCCAGGACACCGAGGTCATGGTGGCGACCAGCGCCGTGTTGCCGAAGCCGTGGCAGGCCTCCGGCGCCTTGGCCCAGCGGCCGAGGTACGGCTCCGCCGCGAACGCAGGCGACGCAACGGCCGCGCCCAGCGCGCTGGCCAGCACAATCCGACCGATCCTCATGTGAAATTCCGCCCCCGACGCAGCACGAACGCAACGAAACCCAGCGGGTATAGCGTGCCGCGGCGGCCGTCAATTGCGCGGCGTTGCATCCCGTTCGGACAAGTATAGCATGATCGGCGAGCTGCCCGCGGGACGTGCCGAAGTCCCGTTCGCACATTGCAGCGGCAGCGCAAGTGCCGTCGGCAGGCCGTCACTCTGGAAGTCATTTCCGTGCAATCGCCGCGGGCGCTTCGGCGCCCGGCTGCCGCGCATCCGCTCGACCGGCTGCGTGCAAAACTCCGGGAGGGAACGCCATGACGCTGACACGCCGCCATTTCGTATGCCTTGCAGCCACCGCCGCCGCGCTGCCGTTCGCATCGCAAAGCGCCATGGCGCAGGCTTTCCCGTCGCGGCCGATCAACATGATGGTGCCGTTCCCGCCGGGCGGCCTGACCGACGTCGCGGGCCGGCTGGTCGCCGATGGGCTTCGTACCGCGCTCAACCAGACCATCGTGATCGAGAACGTCGGCGGCGCGACCGGCAGCATCGGCACCGGCCGGGTCGCGCGCGCGGCGCCCGACGGTTACACCATCACCGTGGGGATATGGAACACGCACGTCGCCAACGGCATCACCTACGCGCTGCAATACGACGTCGTGAACGACTTCCAGCCGATCGCGCTGCTGGCCGACGCGCCGCTGGTGTTGCTTGCCAAGAACGACATGCCTGCAAACAACCTCAAGGAATTTATCGGCTGGCTGAAGGCCAATCCCGACAAGGCGTCGTTCGGCTCGACCGGCGCGGGCGGCCCCGGACACCTGCTGGCGCTCTTGATGCAGAAGGAGACCGGCGTCCGATTCGGCATCGTGCCCTACCGCGGCATCAACCCGGCGATGCAGGACGTGGTTGCAGGCCAGATCGATTTCACCATCGCCAACACCGCGACCGCGCTGCCGCACCTGGCAAACAAAAAGGTCAAGGCCTACGCCGTCACCGCCGCGAACCGGCTGTCGATCGCGCCCGATATCCCGTCGGCTGCGGACGCCGGCTTCCCGTGGTTCCAATTCTCGCTGTGGGCGGGACTGTTCGCTCCCAAGGGCACGCCCAAGGACATCGTTGCCACGCTGAACAAGGCGGCCAGGACCGCGATGGCCGATCCGGCGGTCCGTAAGCGCTTTGTCGATCAGGGCTTCGTCATACCGCCGCCCGAGCGGCAGACGCCGGAGGCGCTCGGCGCCTATCAGAAGGCCGAGATCGCCAAGTGGTGGCCGATCATCGAGAGCGCGGGCCTGAAGGCGAAGAAGGAATAAGGCGGAAGGTTCGCTCTGCCCACTCCGTTCGTTCCCGCGCAAGCGGGAACCTAGCCAAGCTAAGAAGGCGCGGTGGCGATAGCTCTCGGTCCCCGCTTTCGCGGGGACGAGCGGACCTATTCCTTTACACTACGCGCACTTCGCAGCTTCGCCCAATACTCCAGCCGCTTCCTGATCTCGCGCTCGAATCCGCGCTCCGGCGGATCGTAGAACGTCTGCCGGCCGAGCGCGTCGGGGAAGTAGTCACGGCCGGAGAACGCCTCCTCGGCGTCATGATCGTAGGCGTAGCCGCGGCCGTAGCCCTCGTCCTTCATCAGGTTCGTTGGTGCGTTGAGAATGTGCTTCGGCGGCAAGAGCGAGCCGCGCTCCTTCGCGGTCCGCATCGCGGCTCCGAAGGCGGTGTAGGCGGCGTTCGATTTCGGCGCGGTCGCGACGTAGATCACGGCTTCCGCGATGGCGAGTTCGCCTTCGGGCGAGCCCAGGAAGTCATAGGCGTCCTTCGCGGCGTTCGCCACCACCAGCGCCTGCGGATCGGCAAGCCCGATGTCCTCGATCGCCATCCGCACCACGCGGCGCACGATGTAGAGCGGGTTCTCGCCCGCATCCAGCATCCGCGCGAGATAGTAGAGCGCCGCGTCCGGGTCGGAGCCGCGCACCGACTTGTGCAGCGCCGAGATCAAATTGTAGTGGCCATCCTGACTCTTGTCGTAGATCGGCGCGCGGCGCTGCACGATGCCCTGCATTGCGGCGGTGTCGAACGTCTCGCCCGGCCGCGCCGCGCGCCAGATTTCCTCGGCGAGCGTTAGCGAAGCCCGGCCGTCGCCGTCGGCCATGCGGGTGAGCGCCGCGCGCGCATCGGCGTCGAGCGGCAGCGGCCGGCCTTCGATCGCCTCGGCGCGGGAGAGCAGCTTCTCGATTGCGGCCTCGTCGAGCGACTTGAACACCAGCACGCGGGCGCGGGACAAGAGCGGCGCGTTCAGCTCGAACGACGGATTCTCGGTGGTCGCGCCGACCAGAACGATGGTGCCGTCCTCCATCACCGGCAGGAAGCTATCCTGCTGCGCGCGGTTGAAACGGTGAATCTCGTCGACGAAAAGCAGCGTCCCCTGCCCGGTCTCGCGCCGGGCACGGGCGGCATCGAACACCTTTTTCAGGTCGGCGACGCCGGTGAAGATCGCGCTGATCTGCTCGAAATGCAGGCTGGTCGCGTCGGCCAGGAGCCGCGCCACCGTGGTCTTGCCGGTGCCGGGCGGCCCCCAGAACACCAGCGAGCCGAGCGAGCGGGTCGCGAGCATTCGCGTCAGCGCGCCGTCGGGGCCGAGCAGATGGTCCTGTCCCACGACTTCCAACAGCGCCTGCGGCCGCAGCCGGTCGGCCAGCGGCCTCGGCGCCGCGGCATCGAGACCCGCGGCGGCAAACAGGCTTGGACCGGATGTGGCGCGTTTTGCCATGGGGTCAAACTGGGACGCCGCCGGCCGATCCGCAAGCGGGATTACAGGCCCAGGGCCTGCAGCGCGTCATCGAGAACGATGAGCGGACCGCCGGGAAAAATGCAGACCACGAAGTTCACCAGGGCCGCCAGCAGATTGCGGGACAGGCCCGAAACCGCCTGCCGCAGCGGGCCGTCCCGTCGGACCATTGCGGCGAGCGCGAACGCGAGGCCCGTCATGCTCATCAGGGGAGCCAGCACGACCAGAACCGCAAGCGCCGCGAACAACGCCGGACGCTTGACCAGATCGGGCGCCAGGAAAGCAATGAGCCAGAGGGCGGCGACCGCGCCGAGCGCCGTCAGCAACGCCCTGTCCGCCATGGCGAGCGAGCGCCGCACCCACACGCTGTCCGGCGGCGGCAGCGACGGGCGGTCGTTCATCGGGGCGGCGACGATGACCGCCCCCTACCCGCCGAACACCGCGGAGATCTGCTGGCCGCCGCGCTGGATGGTGACGCGCCAGACGCGGGAACCGGCCTGCGCCGCGCGTTCGAGATCGCGGGTCTTTGCGATCTTAACGTTGTTTACCGATAACACCACGTCGCCGCGCTGAAAGCCGAAGTTGCGCGCGAGCGAGCCATCCGGGAGATCGACGATCACGACGCCGGTCGCCTCCGCGTTCAGGCGAAGTTCGTCGGCCAGCGCTGGCGACAGGTTCGCGATCTTCGCGCCCATGAACGGCGAGCGGCTCTGGATCGTCAGCTCGTCGCGCGGCCCCTCGGGCGCGGTTTCGAGCGCCACCGCCGCCGCCATTTCGCGGCCGCCGCGCACGATACCGACCTTGGCCTGCCCGCCAAGCCCGCGGGTCGTGAAGCGGTAGTCGAAGGCATTGGGATCGTCGACCGACTGGCCGTCGACCGAAACGATCACGTCCCCGGCCCTAAGCCCGGCGCGCGCGGCCGGACTTCCGGCGGTCACCGCGGTCACCACCGCGCCGGCCGGCCGCTTGAGGTCGAACTCGCGCGACAATTCCGGCGTCAGCGCCTGCAGCCGCGCGCCGAGCCACGGCCGCTTCACCGCGGTGCCGCCGGTGCGCGCGGAAGCCACGACCAGCTTCACCATGTTGGCGGGAATCGCGAAGCCGACGCCCTGCGAGCCCCCGGAGCGCGAGAAGATTGCGGTGTTGATGCCGACGATGCGCCCGGCCATGTCGACCAGTGGGCCGCCGGAATTTCCGGGATTGATCGCGGCGTCGGTCTGGATGAAGAACTGGAAGTCGGTGATGCCCACCTGCGTACGCGCGAGCGCCGAGACGATGCCCTGGGTGACGGTCTGGCCGACGCCGAACGGATTGCCGATCGCGAGCACCACGTCGCCGACCTGCAGCTCGTCGGAGTTTCCGAACTGCAGCGCAGGAAATTTCTCCCGCGCATCCTTGATCCGCAGCACGGCGAGATCGGTGCGCGGGTCCTTCAACACGATCTCGACGTCAAGCTCGCGCTTGTCGCCGAGCAGAATCCTGATCTGGTCGGCGCCGTCGATGACGTGATGGTTGGTGACGACCAGACCCGCCGGATCGACGATCACGCCGGAGCCGAGCGAACGCTGCTGTTGATCGCGCGGCCCGCCGAATCCCGGTCCGAAGAAGCGCCGGAAGAACGGGTCCTCCATCAGCGGGTTGCGGTTCTCCACCGTCTTGGCGGCGGACACCGTCACAACCGCGGGCGTCACCCGCCGCACGATCGGCGCAAACGACATCCGCAACGCCTCCGCCGACGGCGGCACGACCCGCTCCTGCGCCGCGGCAGGCGCGGCAAGGCCTGCCAGCAGCGCCGTCGCTGCCAGAACAAAGAAGGGGCGGACGCAATCGAACATGAGCAATTTCCTCGGGGCTGCGGACCCGAGATATAGGCCGAAGGCGCGGACAATAGTAGGGCGAAACCCGCCGCCGGCACCGCACCGGCCGGGCTACCCCGGCCGGCGCAGTAAGGCCGCCTATTCCTTCGCCGGAACGGTGCGCAGATAGGCCACGACCGCGTCGAGGTCCTCGTTGGTCATGGTGGCGTAGTACTGGTAGCCCATCGGGCCTTTCAGCGCCGTGCCGTCCGGCCGCTTGCCCTGGGTGATCGCTGTCTTGATCTGGGCGTCGGTCCAGCCCCCGATGCCCTTCTCCTTGTGGGAGGTGATGTTGCGCGACTCCGACTCGCCCCACGGGCCGGGGAACTTGCGGCCGCCGGTGCCGACCTTGTCGAGCTGCGGCTGGCCCTTAACCATCGGCGTGTGGCACTCCATGCAGTGGCCGATGGCGACCATGTAGTGGCCGAGCTTCACCTTGTCGCGCAGGTCGGCCGCGGTCGCCGGCTTCTCGGTGCCGGGCCAGCGGTGCATCGACATCTGCGCCTTGTAGACCGGATCCTTGACCTTGTTCTTCACCGGCTTGAGCGACTGCATGTAGGCGACCAGCGCGTCGGCGTCGGAAGGCGTCAGGATCGCGTAGAACCCCGAAGGCATGATCGGTGCGAGCGGTACGCCGTTCGGACGCACGCCGTCGATCAGCGCCTTCTTGATCTGCGCCGCGGTCCAGCCGCCGATGCCGGTTTCCTTCTCCGAGGTGATGTTGGGCGCGGTCACCGCAAAGGTCGGCGTGTCCCACGACAGGCCGCCGGAGTAATCCTTGCCTGCAACCGCGGCCGGCGGGCCTTTCGGCGTGTGGCAGTTGGCGCAGGTCATGACTCCGTTGGCGAGATAGTCGCCGCGCTTGACCGCTGCGGATTGCGCGAACGCCGACGTCGCGACCGCAACCGACGCGACGACACCCAATAGCAATTTGACCATGACCCACCCCATTTCCCGGCAGACGATCCTGCGATGGAGGAATTCTAATCGGGGCATGCGGCGCGGCCAACCGCCCCGGCGGGCGTTTCGCACCGCAAACTGAAGGACATCTCAACGCGCGCCGGCGGCCGAAAGAATCCGGATCATGTCGCTGTAGCCGCTTTTGCGCGCGTGCATCAGCGGCGTGACGCGCTCGCGGTCGGGGATGTTGACGTTGGCGCCGGCGGCGACCAGCAGCCGCACGATCTCGGTGTGCGCGGGCCCGCCGTCGCCGAGGATCACGGCTTCGAGCAGCGCGGTCCAGCCGAGATTGTTGACGTGGTCCTTGTCGATGGACGTCGCGAGCAGGAGCTTTACGTTCTCGACATGGCCCCGGTGCGCGGCGGGGATCAGGCCGGTGCCGCGATAGCGGTTAACGTCCTTCAGGTCCGCGCCGGCGGCGAGCGTCATCTTGAGGATTTCGGTCCGGCCCTCGGCGGCGGCGTAGAGATAGGGCGTGTCCTGGATGAAGTCCTTGGCGTTGACGTCGGCGCCCTCCTGAATGAGGAAACGCGCGACGGCGACCTGGTTGCGATGGGTCGCTGCCATCAGGGCGGTGCGGCCGCGCTGATCGCGCGCATCGATCCGCGCGCCCTCGGCGAGCAGCGTGCGGACCGCGACGATCTCGCCGCGCTCGGCGGCCTGGATCATCTCGCGTTCCTTCGCATTGCCCGGCTGGGACTGACCCGGCATGGCGCTCACCAGAAGCAAAAAGGCGGCCGCGAGGGCCGCCTTTGCGATTTCGAGAGCCATCGCGCCGCCCTCACGCCGCAGGCGCGGCCTCTTCCTCGACCGCGCGGACCTGCACCGGCCCGGAGTCCTTGCCCTTGGCGGACTCGTCGCGGTCGACGAATTCGATCACTGCAACAGCCGCGTTGTCGCCGTAGCGGAAGCCCGCCTTCAGCACGCGGGTGTAGCCGCCGTTGCGGTCCTTGTAGCGGGGCCCAAGCACGTCGAAGAGCTTTTTGACCATGGCGACGTCGCGCATCTGCGCGATCGCCTGGCGCCGCGCATGCAGGTCGCCGCGCTTGCCGAGCGTGATCAGCTTCTCCACCACCGGGCGAAGCTCTTTCGCCTTGGGCAGCGTGGTGGTGATCTGCTCGTGCTTGATCAGCGCCGCGCACAGATTGGCGAACATGGCCTTGCGATGCTCAGGCTTGCGGCCGAGCTTGCGGTGAACCTTGCCGTGACGCATCGCGCAATCCTCTCACTCTCGTCATTCCGGACGCCGCGTAGCGGCGATCCGGAATCCAGAAACAATCTCCGAGCTTCCATCTGGATTCCGGGTTCGCGCGTTCAGCGCGCCCCAGAATGACAGGCGCTCAGTAATGATCCTCGAAGCGCTTGGCGAGCTCCTCGATGTTCTCGGGCGGCCAGCCGGGCACTTCCATGCCGAGGTGCAGGCCCATCTGCGCCAGCACCTCCTTGATCTCGTTGAGCGACTTGCGGCCGAAGTTCGGCGTCCGCAGCATCTCGGCTTCGGTCTTCTGCACCAGGTCGCCGATGTAGACGATGTTGTCGTTCTTCAGGCAGTTCGCCGAACGCACCGACAGTTCGAGCTCATCGACCTTCTTGAGGAACGCCGGATTGAAGGCGAGGTCCGGGATCGACTCGGCCGCGGCTTCCTTCCTCGGCTCCTCGAAGTTGACGAACACGTTGAGCTGGTCCTGCAGGATGCGCGCCGCGTAGGCGAGCGCGTCCTCGGGGCCGACCGCACCGTTCGTCTCGATGGTCATGGTGAGCTTGTCGTAGTCGAGGATCTGGCCCTCGCGGGTGTTCTCGACCTTGTAGGAGACCTTCTTCACCGGCGAGTACAGGCTGTCGACCGGGATGAGCCCGATCGGCGCGTCCTCGGGCCGGTTGCGCTCGGCCGCGACATAGCCCTTGCCGGTGGCGACGGTGAACTCCATGCGGATCTCGGCGCCCTCGTCGAGCGTGCACAGCACGAGGTCCGGATTGAGCACGACGATGTCGCCGACGGTCTGGATGTCGCCCGCGGTGACGGTGCCGGGGCCGGACTTCTTGACCACCATGCGCTTGGGCCCGTCGCCCTGCATCTTGATGGCGATGTCCTTGATGTTGAGCACGATGTCGGTCACGTCCTCGCGCACGCCGGCGATCGAGGAGAATTCGTGCAGCACGCCGTCGATGTGCACCGACTGCACCGCCGCGCCCTGCAGCGACGACAACAGCACGCGCCGCAGCGCGTTGCCGAGCGTCACGCCGAATCCGCGCTCCAAGGGTTCGGCGACGACCGTCGCGACCCGCTTCGGGTCCGAGCCGATCGCCACCTGAAGCTTGTTCGGCTTGATCAGTTCCTGCCAGTTCTTCTGGATCACGTTTGCACCCGTCGTATTGAGTGGCGCGGTCTTGCGCACGTCCCACTCCGCCCCATGGGACGCCTCGGCGGCAGCCGACGGCTGATCCGCCGGCCGAAGGTAAGTGTCGCTCATACGCGGCGTCGCTTTCTCGGCCGGCAGCCGTTGTGTGGGATCGGGGTGACGTCGCGGATCGAGGTGACGGTGAAGCCCGCGGCCTGCAGGGCGCGCAGCGCCGATTCGCGGCCGGAGCCCGGACCCGCGACCTCGACTTCCAGTGTGCGCATGCCGTGCTCGGTGGCCTTCTTCGCCGCGTCCTCGGCCGCGACCTGCGCGGCATAAGGCGTGGACTTGCGCGAGCCCTTGAAACCCATGGTGCCCGCCGACGACCAGGCGATGGTGTTGCCCTGCGCGTCGGTGATGGTGATCATAGTGTTGTTGAACGTCGCGTTCACATGCGCGACGCCCGAGGCGATGTTCTTGCGTTCGCGTTTGCGGACGCGGCCGGTGACTTCCTTACCCATTCACGATCCTTTCAGAGCCCGCGGCGCGCGCAGGGCGATACAATCAGCTAGCCTCAGGTCACCTTCTTCTTGCCGGCGATCGCCTTGGCCGGCCCCTTGCGGGTGCGGGCGTTGGTGTGGGTCCGCTGTCCGCGGACCGGCAGCCCCTTGCGGTGACGCAGGCCGCGATAGCAGCCGAGGTCCATCAGCCGCTTGATGTTCATGGCGACTTCGCGCCGCAGATCGCCCTCGACCAGGTAATCGCGGTCGATCACTTCGCGAATCTGCAGCACCTCCTGGTCGGTGAGCTGCGACACCCGGCGGTCATGGGGAATGTGGACCTTCTCCATGATGTCCTTGGCGTTCTTCTGACCGATGCCATGGATGTACTGCAGCGCGATCACCACGCGCTTGTTGGTCGGGATATTGACGCCTGCAATTCGGGCCACGATCTCACTCCTGTTCCGGCCGGCTCAGACGAGCCCTGCCGATCCTGCCTGCCGCAACATCCGGGATGGGTCCTGCAAGCAATAACGCGACGCCCTCCCCTCCCTTACGGGGCCGGCATCGTGCGAACTGTGTCCGACTGAATACGGCAGTTATTAAGGGATTCCCGGTCATTTCGTCAACCTCCGGGACCGCGCGGATTTCCTGCCTTTTCCGGGGGGCTGGCGTACGGCGGGCTTGGCGGCGGCCTTCGGGCGGGACTTGGCGGCGCGCTTGCCGCGTGCGGCCGAGGCCTTCGCCGGCTTTGCGGATTTGGCCTTAACCTTACGGCGAGCGGTGGGCTTGGCGGCCCGCGGCGCCGGGGCGGGCTTCCGGGGCTTGCCGGAAGCCTTCCCCGCGGCCTTCTTGCCGCCCGCAACCGGTCTGAAGGCGGCGTCGGCCAGCGCCCGGCCGATGGCCGTGGCGACGTCCGAGATCGAGGCCATCCCGTCGACCGTCCGCAGGCTGCCCTGCGATCGAAAGTACGCGACCAGCGGCGCGGTCTGGCCCTCGTAGGCCTGCAGCCGCTGCTTGAGCACCGCCGGGTTGTCGTCGGCGCGCAGCGGCTCGCCCCGCAGCTTCATCTGCTCGACGCGGGTTTCGATCCGGCGAACCAGGATATCGGGGTCGACTTTCAATTCGACCACGGCGTCAAGGCGAAGGCCGCGCTTGGCCAGCATCCGGTCGAGCGCCTCGGCCTGCGGCACGGTGCGCGGAAAGCCGTCCAGGATGAACCCGCGCCTGGCGTCGGGCTGGCCGATGCGGTCGGCGACGATCGCGACCACGACCTCGTCGGGGACGAGCTGGCCGCGGGCCATGATGTCCTTGGCCTTGAGCCCCACCGGCGTGCCGGCGGCCACCGCCGCGCGCAGCATGTCGCCGGTGGAAAGCTGGACGATGCCGTACTTGTCGACCAGTTCCTTCGCCTGCGTTCCCTTGCCGGCCCCCGGGGGGCCGAGCAGAACGATCCTCATCGCCTGCGCCCCCGCAGTTTCGACCGCTTGATCAGGCCTTCGTATTGGTGCGCCAGCAGATAGCCCTGGACCTGCGCGACCGTGTCCATGGTCACGCTGACCACGATCAGGAGCGACGTGCCGCCGAAGTAGAACGGCACCGCCGCCTGCGAGATCAGGATTTCGGGGATCAGGCAGACGATCGAGAGATAGGCCGCCCCGATCACCGTGATGCGGGTCAGCACATAGTCGATGTATTCAGCGGTGCGCTCGCCCGGACGGATGCCCGGAATGAAGCCGCCGTGCTTCTTCAGATTGTCCGCGGTCTCGGTCGGATTGAACACGATCGCGGTGTAGAAGAAGGCGAAGAACACGATCAGCGCGATGTAGAGGATCAGGAACAGCGGCCGGCCGTGGCTCAGCTGCGTGACGACGGTCTGCCACCATTCCGGTCCGCCGCCGCCCTGCGCGGTGAACTGCGCGATCGTGGTCGGCAGCAGCAGCAGCGACGAAGCGAAGATCGGCGGTATCACGCCGGATGTGTTGAGCTTGAGCGGCAGGTGCGAGGACTGGCCCTCGAACATGCGGTTGCCGACCTGGCGCTTGGGGTACTGGATCAGCAGGCGACGCTGCGCGCGCTCCATGAACACGATGAAGGCGATCACGACCACGGCCATCACGACCACGATCAGGATAATCGCGGTCGACAGCGCGCCCTGGCGGCCGAGCTCGAGCATGCCGGCGATGGCCGCGGGCAGTTCGGCCACGATTCCCGCCATGATGATGAGCGAGATGCCGTTGCCGATGCCGCGCGCGGTGATCTGCTCGCCGAGCCACATCAGGAACATGGTGCCGCCGGTCAGCGTGATGACCGTCGAAATGCGGAAGAACATCCCCGGTTCGGTCACGACGTTGCCCGCGCCTTCGAGGCCGATCGAGATGCCGTAGGCCTGGAACGCCGCCAGCACCACGGTGAGATACCGCGTGTACTGGTTGATGACCTTGCGGCCCTGCTCGCCCTCTTTCTTAAGTTGTTCGAGCGTCGGCGAAACGGTCGTCATCAACTGAATGATGATCGAGGCCGAAATGTACGGCATGATGTTCAGGGCGAAGATCGCCATGCGGTGGATGCCGCCGCCGGCGAACATATTGAACATGCCGAGAATGCCGCCGGCCTGGGTGCGGAAAATCTGGTCCCAGGCGGTCGGGTCGATGCCGGGCAGCGGGATGTAGGTGCCGAAGCGGTAGACCAGCAGCGCGCCGAGGGTGAACCAGATGCGCTTCTTGAGCTCCTCGGCCTTGGCGAGAGCCGAGAAGTTCAGATTGGCCGCCAGTTGTTCCGCTGCTGAGACCATGGAGAGCTCCCGTTCCCACCCCGACGTCAGATATAGGGGCTAGGCGGCCTTTTCGCCCTCTTCACGCTTCGGTGCCAGAATCTTGACCGAACCGCCGGCCTTCTCGACCGCGGCCAGGGCCGGCTTGGAAGCGCCGTGGATCGCAAAATCGACCTTGGCCTTGAGTTCGCCGTTGCCGAGGAGGCGAACCCCGTCCTTTTCCCGGCGCAGCACGCCGGCCTTGACCAGGGCCGCGGCGTCGACGACCGCGCCCGCCGCGAGCCGGCCGGCGTCGATCGCTTCCTGGATGTCGCCCAGATTCACCTCGTTAAGGCGCAGCGCGAACTTCACATTGCGGAAGCCGCGCTTGGGCAGCCGCCGGTGGATCGGCATCTGGCCGCCTTCGAAGTTCTTGACCCGCACGCCCGAACGCGCGGTCTGGCCCTTGCCGCCGCGGCCACCGGTCTTGCCGGCGCCCGAGCCGATACCGCGGCCGATGCGGAAGCGCTTCTTGATCGAGCCTTCGCGCGGAGCGATTTCGTTGAGTTTCATCGCGGCTGCTCCTTACTTCTGGTCCACGATCCGCACGAGGTGCTGGACCTTGCGGATCATCCCGCGCGTCATCGGCGTGTCGGGAAGCTCGCGCGTGCGGCCGATCTTGTTGAGCCCGAGCCCGATCAGGGTCTCCTGCTGCGTGTGGTCGCGCCGCAGCGGGCTGCCGGTCTGCTCGACTTTGATGGTTTTTGCGGTGCTGGCCATGGCTATTGTTCCGTTCAGTCGGCGGCGGCTTCGCTGTCGGCGCCCTGGCGGCGGGCCTGCAGCGCCGAAACCTTGATGCTGCGGCGCGCGGCGACGGAGCGCGGCGAGTCCTGCCGCTTGAGCGCGTCGAACGTGGCGCGCACCACGTTGTAGGGATTGGACGAGCCCAGCGATTTCGCGACCACGTCCTGCATGCCGAGGGTCTCGAACACCGCGCGCATCGGGCCGCCGGCGATGATGCCGGTGCCGGGAGGCGCCGCGCGCAGATGCACGCGGCCCGCGCCGTGGCGGCCGTCGACGTCGTGGTGCAGCGTGCGGCCCTCGCGCAGCGGCACGCGGGTCACGTTGCGCTTGGCGGCGTCGGTCGCCTTGCGGATCGCTTCCGGCACCTCGCGGGCCTTGCCGTGGCCGAAGCCGACCCGGCCCTTCTGGTCGCCGACGATCACCAGCGCGGCGAAACCAAAGCGCCGGCCGCCCTTGACCACCTTGGCGACGCGGTTGATGTGAACGAGCTTGTCGACGAACTCGCTCGGCTCGCGCTCGCCGCCGCGTTCGCCGCGTTCGCCACGCTCTCGTCTGGGTTCACGTGCCATATCGCTGTTCTCTCCGCTCGGGCACCGGGCCCGTCGTCATCCGGTCAAAAGTTCAGTCCGCCCTCGCGCGCGGCGTCCGCGAGCGCCTTGATGCGCCCGTGGAAAAGATAGCTGCCGCGGTCGAAGACCACGTCCTTGACGCCCTTCTCCAGCGCCCGCTGCGCGACGAGCTTGCCGACCGCCTTGGCGGCGTCGACGTTCGCCCCGGTCTTGAGGCCGCCGCGCATGTCCTTCTCGATCGAAGAGGCCGCCGCAAGCGTTACGCCCTTCACGTCGTCGATCACCTGCGCGTAGATGTGCTTCGACGAGCGGAACACCGACAGACGCTTGCGCGCGCCGGCCGCCCGCCTGACGGCGCGGCGCACCGTCGCCTTGCGGCGCAGGGTCCGGTCCTTGACTGTCGCCATCGATAGCTCCCGTTACTTCTTCTTGCCTTCCTTGCGGAAGATGAATTCGCCAGCGTATTTGACGCCCTTGCCCTTGTAGGGCTCGGGCGGACGGAAATCGCGAATTTCGGCCGCGACCTGGCCGACCTTCTGCTTGTCGATGCCGGTCACCACGATTTCGGTCGGCTTCGGCGTCGCGATCGCGATGCCCTCCGGGATCGCGAACACGACGTCGTGGCTGTAGCCGAGCTGCAGCTGCAGGTTCTTGCCCTGCACCGCCGCGCGGAAGCCGACGCCGACGATCTCGAGCTTCTCCTCGAAGCCCTTGGTGACGCCGGACATCAGGTTGGATACCAGCGTGCGCGCGGTGCCCCACTGGGAGCGGGCGCGCTTGGTTTCGAAGCGCGGATCGATCTTGACCGCGCCCTTGTCCATCTTGACCTCGACATCGCCGTGCAGCGCGACCTGCAGCGCGCCCTTGGGACCCTTCACCTTCACGGTCTGGCCCTCGACGTTCGCGGTGACGCCGGCGGGGATCGGGACGGGCTTCTTGCCGATACGGGACATGGCTGTTTCCTTCCGCCTTCCGCCCTTAGAACACGGTGCAGAGCACTTCGCCGCCGACATTGGCGTCGCGTGCGGCGTGGTCGGCCATCACGCCCTTGGGCGTGGACAGGATCGCAAGACCCAGGCCGTTGTTGATGCGCGGCAAATTGCGGACCGCGACATAGACGCGGCGGCCGGGCTTCGACACGCGCGAGATTTCGCGGATCACCGGCTGGCCGTCGAAATACTTGAGCTCGATTTCCAGCTCGCTGCGGCCATCCGTGTGCTCGACCGAGGAGTAGCCGCGGATGAAGCCTTCGCTCTTGAGGACGTCAAGCACGCTGACGCGCAGCCGCGATCCCGGGGTCGAGACCTTCGGCTTCTTGCGCATCTGCGCGTTGGTGATGCGGGCGATCATATCGCCGAGCGGATCGTTCAGCTGCATAAGCCCCTCCTCACCAGCTCGACTTCAGGAGGCCCGGAATCAGGCCCTTGGAGCCGAGCTCGCGCAGCGCGATGCGGCTGAGCTTGTGCTTGCGGTAGAACGCGCGCGGACGGCCGGTGATCTCGCAGCGGTTGCGGATCCGGGTCGCCGACGAATTGCGCGGCAGTTCGGCAAGCTTCAGCGAGGCGGCAAACCGCTCCTCCATCGGCTTGGTCTTGTCCATTGCGATCGCTTTCAGCCGGGCGCGCCGGCCTGAGAACTTCTTCGACAGCTTGCGCCGCCGGCTGTTCTTCTCGATCGAACTCTTCTTCGCCATCTAGATCTCCTGGCTATCCGCGTTTGAAGGACGAACGGTCCCTCACTGCCGGAACGGGAAATTGAATTCGGCCAGCAACGCCCGCGCTTCCTCGTCGGTGCGCGCGGTGGTGCAGACCGTGATGTCCATGCCCCAGACGTCCGAGGCCTTGTCGTAGTCGATCTCCGGAAAGATCATGTGCTCCTTGATGCCGAGCGAGTAGTTGCCGCGGCCGTCGAAGCTCTTCGGATTGAGACCGCGGAAGTCGCGCACCCGCGGCAGCGCGATGTTCACCAGCCGGTCGATAAATTCGTACATCCGCGTCTTGCGCAGCGTGACCTTGCAACCGATCGCCTGGCCGTCGCGCAGCTTGTAGGTCGCGATCGACTTGCGCGACTTGGTGATGACGACCTTCTGGCCGACGATCGCCGTGAGCGCCTCGGCGGCCTGCTCGACCTTCTTGCGGTCGGCCACGCCTTCGCCGATGCCCATGTTCAGGACGACCTTGTCGATCTTGGGCACCTGCATCGGGTTCTTGTAACCGAACTTCTCGGCCAGCCGCTTGCGGATGACCGTGTCGAATTGCGTCCGCAGCCGCGGCGTCACCCGCTCCTCGGGCTCGCGCGGCTTCTTGTCGGCGGCCGCGGATTCCTTCTTTGCAGCCCGCTCCTTGGCGGCCTGCGCCTTCTCGGCCTTGGCGGCCTGCTCCGGCGTCTGCGGTTGAGCCTTCGGGGCGCGCTCGGCCTTCGGGGCCTTGCCGCCGTCCTTTTCCTTGTCAGCCATCGATCTCGACTCCCGAACGCTTGGCGTAGCGCACGCGCTTGCGGTCGTCGCCCTCGCCAATGACCTTGAAGCCGACGCGCGTCGGCTTGCCGTCCTTGGGATCCGCGACCGCCAGGTTAGACAGCTGGATCGGCAGCTCCTTGGAGACGATGCCGCCCTCCTGCTGCGCCGTCTGGCGCTGATGGCGCTTGACCATGTTGACGCCGCGCACCAGCGCGCGCCCGTCGGCGGGATGCACCGCCACGACCTCGCCGGTGCGGCCCTTGTCGCGCCCGGAGATGACGACCACCTTGTCGCCCTTTCGGATCTTCGCCGCCATCACAGCACCTCCGGCGCGAGCGAAATGATCTTCATGTGATTCTTGGCGCGCAGCTCGCGCGGCACCGGCCCGAAGATGCGGGTCCCGACCGGCTCCATCTGCGGGTTGATCAGCACCGCGGCGTTGCGGTCGAAGCGGATCACCGAGCCGTCCGGACGCTTGATGTCCTTGCGCACGCGCACCACCACGGCCTTCATCACCTCGCCCTTCTTGACGCGGCCGCGCGGGATCGCCTCCTTCACCGACACGACGATGACGTCGCCGATGGTGGCGTATTTGCGCTTCGAACCGCCCAGCACCTTGATGCACATGACGCGGCGCGCGCCGGAATTGTCCGCCACGTCGAGGTTGGTTTGCATCTGGATCATGAGGCGCCTCGCATATTCCTTAAAAGCTCGTTCTTGCGCTCAGTTCGCCTTGGCCGCCGCGGCGTCGCCGGACTTATCCGCGCTCCGCGACTTCCGCGACCGCTTTTCCGACTCGGCCTCGATCGGCGCTTCCGTCCGCTGCCGCTTCTCGCCGCGGATCACCGTCCAGCGCTTGAGCCGCGATATCGGGCTGTGCTCTTCGATCCAGACCAGATCGCCGACCGAGAACTCGTTCTTCTCGTCGTGCGCGTGGAACTTGTTCGACCGGCGGACGGTCTTCTTCATCACTGGATGCGTGAAGCGGCGCTCGACGCGGACAATGACCGTCTTGTCCTGCTTGTCGCTGACCACCACGCCCTGGAGCGTACGCTTCGGCATCTCGTTCCTCTTGCCCTGTCCGTCTTAAGCTTTGGCCGCGCCGCGCTTCTGCTTGGCGACCGTCTTCATGCGCGCGATGTCGCGCCGCACCTGGCGGACGCGCGCGGTGTTTTCGAGCTGTCCCGTCGCCCGCTGAAAGCGGAGATTGAACTGCTCCTTCTTGAGCTTCAGCACCTCGTCGTCGAGCTGATCGACGGTCATGGCGCGCGCATCGGAGGCTTTCATGGCTCTTGCTCCAACTAGGCCGGAATGCGGGCGATGAAACGGGTTTTGATCGGAAGCTTGGCGGCGGCGAGCGCCAGCGCCTCCTTGGCGGTGTCGAGCGAAATGCCGTCGACCTCGAACAGGATGCGGCCGGGCTTCACGCGGCAGACCCACAGCTCGACGCTGCCTTTGCCCGAGCCCATGCGGACTTCCAGCGGCTTCTTCGACACCGGCACGTCCGGATAGACCCGGATCCAGACCTGGCCGGCGCGCTTCATGTGGCGCGTCAGCGCGCGCCGAGCGGCCTCGATCTGGCGCGCGGTCACGCGCTCGGGCTCGACCGCCTTGAGCCCGTACTGGCCGAAGGCCAGGTCCTGGCCGCTGGTCGCCAGACCGCGGATGCGGCCTTTGTGCGCCTTGCGGAACTTGGTGCGCGTCGGTTGCAGCATGACTTAAAACCCTTCTCGTCCTTCCCGTGCGCGTCAGGCGGTTTCGCGCCGCGGACGGCCGGCCTCGGCCTCGGCGAGCCGCTTGTCCTGCGCCATGGAGTCGTGCTCGAGAATTTCGCCCTTGAAGATCCAGACCTTGACGCCGCAGGTGCCGTAGGTCGTGAACGCGGTGGCGACGCCGTAGTCGACGTCGGCGCGCAGCGTGTGCAGCGGCACGCGGCCTTCGCGGTACCACTCCATGCGCGCGATTTCGGCGCCGCCGAGACGGCCGGAGCAGTTGATGCGGATGCCTTCGGCGCCGAGCCGCATCGCCGACTGCACGGCGCGCTTCATGGCGCGGCGGAACGCGACGCGGCGTTCGAGCTGCTGGGCGATCGATTCGGCGACCAGCTGGGCGTCGAGCTCAGGCTTGCGGATTTCGATGATGTTGATGACGACGTCGCTGTCGGTGAGCTTGGCGACCTGCTTGCGCAGCTTTTCGATGTCGGCGCCCTTCTTGCCGATCACGACGCCCGGACGCGCGGAGTGGATCGTCACCCGGCACTTCTTGTGCGGGCGCTCGATCACGATCTTGGACACCGCCGCCTGCTTGAGGGCCTCCATGAGGTCCTCGCGGATCTTCATGTCTTCGTGCAGCAGCTTGCCGTAGTCGTTCTTGCCGGCGTACCAGCGCGAATCCCAGGTCCGGTTGATGCCGAGACGCAGGCCGACGGGATTGACCTTTTGACCCATGATCGTCTCCTTAAGCGGCCTTGCTCTCGACCTGACGCACGACGATGGTCAGGTTCGCGAACGGCTTGAAAATCCGGCCCATGCGGCCGCGGCCGCGCGGGGTGAAGCGCTTCAGAACCAGCGCCTTGCCGACATGCGCCTGGGCGACGATCAGATCGTCGACATCGAGGTCGTGATTGTTCTCGGCGTTGGCGATCGCCGATTCCAGGCACTTCTTGACGTCTCTGGCGATGCGCTTCTGCGAGAACTGCAGGTCCGCGAGCGCGGTCGACACCTTCTTGCCGCGGATCAGTTGCGCGACCAGATTGAGCTTCTGCGGCGACACCCGCAGCATGCGGGCGACGGCCTTGGCTTCGTTCTCGGGAAGGTCCCGTTCGCGTGCGCGCTTGCCCATGATCGTTTCCTCGTCAGGTCGCCGCCGGAGCCGGCGCCGCGGCGCCGGCCGCAGGCGCGCGTTTGGCCTTGCGATCGGAGGTGTGGCCGTAGAACGAGCGGGTCGGCGAGAACTCGCCGAACTTGTGTCCCACCATCTCTTCCGTGACCATCACCGGGATGTGCTTCTGGCCGTTGTAGACGCCGAACGTCAGCCCCACGAACTGCGGCAGGATCGTCGAGCGGCGGCTCCAGATCCGGATCATCTCGTGCCGGCCGGACGAGCGTGCGGCTTCCGCCTTCTTGAGCAGATAGCCGTCGACGAACGGGCCTTTCCAAACCGAACGTGTCATGGAGCGTCCCTTACGATGTCTTCTTGCGCGCGTGGCGGCTGAGCATGATGAACTTCTGCGTCGACTTGTTCTTGCGGGTCTTCTTGCCCTTGGTCGGGAAGCCCCATGGCGTGACAGGATGGCCGCCGCCGTTGGTGCGGCCGCCGTGCGGGTGATCGACCGGGTTCATCGAGATGCCGCGGTTGTGCGGCATGCGGCCCTTCCAGCGCTGGCGGCCCGCCTTGCCGATGCTGATGTTCATGTTGTCGGGGTTCGACACCGCGCCCACCGTCGCAAGGCAGCGGCCGTGGACGAGGCGCTGCTCGGTCGAGTTCAGGCGCAGGATGACATACTCGCCGTCGCGGCCGACGATCTGCGCGTAGGTGCCGGCGGAACGCGCAATCTGGCCGCCCTTGCCGATCTTGAGCTCGACGTTGTGGACGATGGTGCCGACCGGCATGTTGCCGAGCGGCATCGCGTTGCCCGGCTTGATGTCGACCTGCTCGCCCGCGACGATCGTGTCGCCGGGCGCCAGCCGCTGCGGCGCCAGAATGTAGGACAGCTCGCCGTCGGGATACTTCACCAGCGCAATGAAAGCGGTGCGGTTCGGATCGTATTCGATCCGCTCGACGGTCGCCGGATCGTTCTTGCGGGCGCGCCTGAAATCGACCTTGCGGTAGGCCTGCTTGTGGCCGCCGCCGCGGAAGCGGCTGGTGATGTGGCCGTGGTTGTTGCGGCCGCCGGTCTGGTTCTGACCCTGGACCAGCGACTTCACCGGCTTGCCGCTGTACAGGCCCGAACGGTCGACGATGACGAGCTGGCGCTGGCCGGGCGTCGTAGGCTTGTATGATTTCAATGCCATGATGCTCTCCCGCGCCTACAGGCCCGTGGTCACGTCGATGCGGTGACCCTCTTCCAGAGTCACCACCGCGCGCTTGGTGTCCTGAAGCTCGCCGAGCCGGCCCTTGAAGGCCTTCACCTTGCCCTTGCGGACCAGGGTGTTGACCTTCTTGACCTTGACGTCGAACAGCTTCTCGACCGCTTCCTTGATCTGCGGCTTGGTCGCGGTGCGCGCGACCTTGAACACAACCTTGTTGTGCTCGGACGCGGTCGTCGCCTTTTCGGTGATGACCGGCGAAAGCAGGATGTCGTAATGGCGCGGATCGGTGGTGCTCATTTGAAGCGCGCCTCCAACGCATCGAGCGCGGCCCGGGTCAGCACGAGCTTGCCGCGGCGCAGGATGTCGTAGACGTTGATGCCCTGGATCGGCAGCACGTCGATATTCGGGATGTTGCGGGCGGCGTTGCGGAAACCGGTGTCGACCTCGGCGCCGTCGATAATCAGCACGTTGTCCCAGCCGAGCTTCTCGAAGTGCCCGATGAGCACCTTGGTCTTGGCGTCCTTCACGCTCGCCTTGTCGAGGACGACGATGCCGCCGTCCTTGGCCTTGGCGGACAGCGCGTGCTTGAGCGCCAGGGCGCGAACCTTCTTCGGCAGGCCGACCTCATGGCTGCGCACCAGCGGGCCGAAGGCGCGGCCGCCGCCGCGGAACTGCGGCACGCGGGCGGAACCGTGGCGTGCGCCGCCGGTGCCCTTCTGCGCGTACATCTTCTTGCCGGTGCGCCAGATTTCGGCGCGATTCTTGACCTTGTGGGTGCCGGCGCGGCGCTTGGCGAGCTGCCAGACGACGCAGCGATGGATCAGGTCGGTGCGCGGCTCGAGGCCGAAGATTGCCTCGGGCAGCGTGACCGATCCGGCCTCCTTGCCGTCGAGCGTGGTGACCTTCACATCCATGTCACGCGCCCTCCTTCGGGGCCGCTTCGGCAGCTTCGGCTGGCGCGGGAGCCGCCTCGGCCGCCGGCGACTTGAACTTGCCGGGCTTCGGGGCTTCCTTCGGCAGCGACTTCTTCACCGCGTCGCGCACCGTGATCCAGCCGCCCTTGGCGCCGGGCACGGCGCCCTCGACCAGGATCAGTCCGCGCTCGACGTCGGTCTGCATCACGCGCAGATTGAGCGTGGTCACGCGCTCGACGCCCATCTGGCCAGGCATCTTCTTGTTCTTGAAGGTCTTGCCCGGGTCCTGACGGCCGCCGGTCGAACCGATCGAACGGTGCGAAACCGACACGCCGTGCGAGGCGCGAAGGCCGCCGAAGTTCCAGCGCTTCATGCCGCCGGCAAAGCCCTTGCCGATCGAGGTCCCGGTCACATCGACGTACTGGCCGACGATAAAGTGATCGGCGGTGATTTCCGCGCCGACCGGAATGAGCCCGTCCTCGCTGACGCGGAACTCCGCGATCTTTCGCTTGGGCTCGACCTTGGCGACGGCGAAGCGGCCGCGCTCGGGCTTGCTCACGTTCTTGACCTTGCGGGTGCCGGCGCCGAGCTGCAGCGCGACATAACCGTCTTTGTCCTTGTTGCGGTGTGCGACCACCTGGCATTGCGCCAGACGCAGCACCGTGACGGGCACGTGTTCGCCGGCCTCCGTGAAGAGGCGGGTCATGCCCATCTTCTGTGCGATCACCCCGGAGCGCATGGTCCTGTCCTCTATCCTTCCGTCCGGATCACAACTTGATCTCGACGTCGACGCCGGCGGCGAGGTCGAGCTTCATCAGCGCGTCCACGGTCTGCGGCGTCGGATCGACGATGTCCAAGAGGCGCTTGTGGGTGCGCATCTCGAACTGCTCGCGGCTCTTTTTGTCGACGTGCGGCGAACGGTTCACCGTGAACTTCTCGATCTTGGTCGGCAGCGGGATCGGCCCACGCACCTGAGCGCCGGTGCGCTTGGCCGTGTTGACGATCTCGCGGGTCGACGCATCGAGGATGCGGTGATCGAACGCCTTGAGCCGGATCCGGATGTTCTGGCCGTTCATTGCTTCGTCTCTCTCGTCCCGTCATGGCCGGGCTTGTCCCGGCCATCCACGTCTTCTCATTCGGCTCTAAGTCGTGGATGCCCGGCACAAGGCCGGGCATGACGACGGAAACACCTCTACTCGATGATGCTGGCGACGACGCCCGCGCCCACCGTGCGGCCGCCTTCGCGGATGGCGAAGCGCAGCTTCTCCTCCATCGCGATCGGCACGATCAGCGTCACTTCCATCGCGATGTTGTCGCCGGGCATCACCATCTCGGTGCCTTCCGGCAGCGTCACCACACCGGTCACGTCGGTGGTGCGGAAGTAGAACTGCGGACGATAGTTGGTGAAGAACGGCGTGTGGCGCCCGCCTTCCTCCTTGGTGAGGATGTAGGCTTCGGCCTTGAACTTGGTGTGCGGCTTCACCGAGCCGGGCTTGCACAGAACCTGACCGCGCTCGATCGCCTCGCGGTCGATGCCGCGCAGCAGGCAGCCGACGTTGTCGCCCGCCTCGCCCTGATCGAGCAGCTTGCGGAACATCTCGACGCCGGTCACAACCGACTTCTGCGTCGGCTTGATGCCGACGATCTCGACTTCCTCGCCGACCTTGATGATGCCGCGCTCGATGCGGCCCGTGCACACCGTGCCGCGGCCGGAGATCGAGAACACGTCTTCCACCGGCATCAGGAACGGCAGGTCCTTCGGGCGTTCTGGCTGCGGGATGTAGCTGTCGACCGCTTCCATCAGCTTGAGGATCGCGTTCTTGCCCAGCTCCGGGTTCTTGTCTTCCAGCGCGCAGAGCGCCGAGCCCCGGATGACGGGAATCTTGTCGCCGGGGAACTGGTACTTCGACAGAAGCTCGCGCACCTCAAGCTCGACCAGGTCGAGGAGCTCGGCGTCGTCGACCATGTCGACCTTGTTCATGAACACGACCAGCGCCGGCACGCCGACCTGGCGGGCAAGCAGGATGTGCTCGCGGGTCTGCGGCATCGGGCCGTCGGCGGCCGACACGACCAGGATCGCGCCGTCCATCTGGGCCGCGCCGGTGATCATGTTCTTCACGTAGTCGGCGTGACCGGGGCAGTCGACGTGCGCATAGTGCCGGTTCGTCGTCTGGTACTCGACGTGCGCCGTCGCGATCGTGATGCCGCGCGCCTTCTCTTCCGGCGCCTTGTCGATCTGGTCGTAGGCGGTGTAGGTGGCGCCGCCGGTCTCCGCCAGGATCTTCGTGATCGCCGCCGTCAACGACGTCTTGCCGTGGTCGACGTGACCGATGGTTCCGACGTTGCAGTGCGGCTTGTTGCGGTTGAATTTCTCTTTGGCCATTGAAGTCTCCCGGCTCTCCGGTGGTGTTGATCGTTGTTAAGCGTGGCGGTCAGGCGTACTTCGCCTGAACCTCCTGCGCGACGTTCTGCGGTACTTGCTCGTAGTGATCGAACTGCATGGTGAAGGTGGCGCGGCCCTGGCTCATGGAGCGCAGGTTGTTGACGTAACCGAACATGTTGGCGAGCGGCACCATCGCGTTGACGACGTTGGCGTTGCCGCGCATGTCCTGACCGTGAATCTGGCCGCGCCGCGAATTCAGGTCGCCGATGACGGAGCCGGTGTAGTCCTCCGGCGTCACCACCTCGACCTTCATGATCGGCTCAAGCAGCACCGAGCCGCCTTTCTGCAGCGCCTCGCGCAATGCCGCGCGCGACGCAATCTCGAAGGCCAGCGCCGACGAGTCGACGTCGTGGTAGGCGCCGTCGATCAGCGAAACCTTCAGGTCCACGACCGGGAAGCCGGCAAGAATGCCGGAGCCCAGCACCGATTCCAGCCCCTTCTCGACGCCCGGGATGTACTCTTTCGGAACGTTGCCGCCGACGATCTTCGACTCGAACTCGAAGCCCTTACCGGGTTCGTTCGGCTCCACGACGATCTTGACCCGGGCGTACTGGCCCGTGCCGCCGGTCTGCTTCTTGTGCGTGTAGTCGACCTCGACGCGCCTGGTCACCTTTTCGCGGTAGGCCACCTGCGGCGCGCCGATGTTGGCCTCGACCTTGTAGGTGCGCTTGAGGATGTCGACCTTGATGTCGAGATGCAGTTCGCCCATGCCCTTAAGGATGGTCTGGCCGCTCTCCTGGTCGGTCGTCACGCGGAACGACGGATCTTCCGCGGCGAGCTTGGCCAGCGCGACGCCGAGCTTCTCCTGGTCGGCCTTGGATTTCGGCTCGATCGCGATCTCGATGACCGGATCGGGGAATTCCATCTTCTCCAGGATCACGAAATGCTGCGGATCGCACAGCGTGTCGCCGGTGCGGGTCTCCTTGAGGCCGGCCAGCGCGACGATGTCGCCGGCGAACGCCTCTTTGATGTCCTCGCGGTTGTTGGCGTGCATCAGCAGCATGCGGCCGATGCGCTCCTTGCGCTCCTTGGTCGAATTGATCACGCCGGTGCCGCTCGACAGCGTGCCGGAATAGATGCGGCAGAACGTGATGGTGCCGACGAAGGGGTCGTCCATGATCTTGAACCCGAGCAGCGACATCGGCTCCTTGTCGTCCGCCTTGCGCACGATCTCGTTGCCCTTGGCGTCGACGCCCTTGATCGCGGGCACGTCGAGCGGCGACGGCAGATAGTCGACGACGGCGTCGAGCAGCGGCTGGACGCCCTTGTTCTTGAACGCCGAGCCGCACAGCACCGGATAGAACGCCCCGGTGATCACCGCCTTGCGGATCAGCCGCTTCAGCGTCGCCTCGTCGGGCTCCTTGCCTTCCAGAAAGGCGGTCAGCGCGTCGTCGTCGAGCTCGACCGCGGCCTCGATCATCTTCTCGCGATATTCCTTGGCCTGATCGACCATGTCGGCGGGAATGTCGATGTAGTCGAACTTCGCACCGAGCGATTCGTCGTTCCAGATGATGCCCTTCATCTTCACCAGATCGACGACGCCCTTGAAGTTCTGCTCGGCGCCGATCGGAAGCTGGATCGCGACCGGTTTCGCACCGAGGCGCTCGACGATGTCGGTCAGGCACTGGAAGAAGTCGGCGCCGATCTTGTCCATCTTGTTGGCGAAGACGATGCGCGGAACCTTGTACTTGTCGCCCTGGCGCCAGACCGTCTCGGTCTGCGGCTCGACGCCCTGGTTGGAGTCGAGCACGCACACCGCGCCGTCGAGCACGCGCAGGCTGCGCTCGACCTCGATGGTGAAGTCGACGTGGCCGGGCGTGTCGATGATGTTCAGGCGCTTGCCGTTCCAGATCGCGGTGGTCGCGGCCGACGTGATCGTGATGCCGCGCTCCTGCTCCTGCTCCATCCAATCCATCGTCGCGGCGCCTTCGTGCACCTCGCCGATCTTATGGCTCTTGCCGGTGTAGTAGAGGATCCGCTCCGTGGTCGTGGTCTTTCCGGCATCGATGTGGGCCATGATGCCGAAATTGCGGTAGTCCTCGATCGGGTGGCTGCGGGGCATGGGGATTCCGTTTCCTTGCGTTCCGATGGCTGGCCGTCACCAGCGGTAATGCGAGAAGGCGCGGTTGGCTTCCGCCATCCGGTGCGTGTCCTCGCGCTTCTTGACGGCGTTCCCCCTGTTATTGGACGCGTCCAGCAGCTCCGACGAGAGCCGCTCGGTCATGGTCTTTTCGCTGCGCTCGCGCGCCGCCGAGATGATCCAGCGGATGCCGAGCGCCTGGCGCCGCGACGTGCGCACTTCCACCGGCACCTGATAGGTCGCGCCGCCGACGCGCCGCGAACGCACCTCGATCGACGGCATGACGTTGTCCAGCGCTTGCTCGAACACCTTGATCGGGTCCGACTTGGTCTTGGACTCGATGATGTCGAAGGCGCCGTAGACGATGGCCTCTGCCACCGACTTCTTGCCTTCGTACATGACCGAATTCATGAACTTGGACACGACCATGTTGCCGAACTTGGCGTCCGGATTGATCTCGCGCTTTTCCGCTGAATGGCGACGGGACATGACGCTGATCCTCGATTATTTCGGCCGCTTGGCGCCGTACTTCGAACGGCGCTGCTTGCGGTTCTTGACGCCCTGGGTGTCGAGCACGCCGCGCAGAATGTGATAGCGGACGCCCGGCAGGTCCTTCACGCGGCCGCCGCGGATCATAACCACCGAGTGCTCCTGGAGGTTATGGCCCTCGCCGGGGATGTAGCCGATCACCTCGAAGCCGTTGGTCAGGCGCACCTTGGCGACCTTGCGAAGCGCCGAGTTCGGCTTCTTCGGAGTCGTCGTGTACACGCGCGTGCAAACGCCGCGCTTTTGCGGGCTCTGCTGGAGCGCGGGCACCTTCTTCTTGGCCTTCTGCACCACCCGCGGCTTGCGGATCAGCTGATTGATCGTCGGCATGCTTCGCCTTCTGCCTCGGCCGGATCGCCGGCTCCCCGTCCCGCCCAAAGAACACCGAAGCAGCGCGTCCGCGCATCGGCGTTCACGATGCGGCCCGGACCCGCGCGCAAAACGAAATCGCGCCATCCGCCCCGGCGGCGGAGGACGCTATGCGGTTCAGAGGACCGCAGCGCGTTGTGCCGCGGTCATGCACCCGAGATCTGACAATCGTTCGACGTCAGAGGCAGCGTTTGAGCGTCATTCGTCGAGGCTCGGTGGGCCCCATCCGCAGCCGAATAAGATCAACGATCTCAGCGGTTTAGCGGGTTTCGGAGGCAGCCGTTCCGACGGGCGATGCTCACCGCCTGCCGTAAAGTTGCGCGTATGTATCGGCGGTTGCCCGGGGTGTCAAGGCGGAAAGGGCCGGAAATATTGGTGTTTTCGGGATTTTGGAGGTTAGTAAATAGTTAAGGGCCGCCCCGGAGGGCGGCCCTGTCATGTCTTCGAGTCCGGCGCGGCGGGATGCGTCGCTTGCGCCGCCCGTCACTCCGCCGCCGGCAGCGCGGGCTGCTCCGCCGGAGGCTGTGCCGCGACGGCGGCGGCGGCCGCGGCCTTCGCCGCCTCTTTCTCGCGCTCCTCGAGGATGAGTGCGTCGCGCTTGGTCGCAACCTCACGCAGCTTGTTCATCATCGCGCCGGTGCCGGCCGGGATCAGGCGGCCGACGATGACGTTCTCCTTGAGCCCGTCGAGCGTGTCGGCCTTGCCGTTGACGGCGGCTTCGGTCAGCACGCGCGTGGTCTCCTGGAACGACGCCGCCGAGATGAACGAGCGCGTCTGCAGCGAGGCCTTGGTGATGCCGAGCAGCACCGGGTGCGCGGTCGCGGCCTTCTTGCCCTCGGCCACGAACCGGGCGTTGATCTCGTCGAACTCGATCTTGTCGATCTGTTCGCCCTGGATCATGTCGGTCTCGCCGGAGTCGTCGATCTCGACCTTCTGCAGCATCTGCCGGACGATCACCTCGATGTGCTTGTCGTTGATCTGCACGCCCTGCAGCCGGTAGACGTCCTGGATCTCGTTGACGAGGTAGCCCGCGAGCTCCTCGACGCCCTTGATCGCCAGGATGTCGTGCGGCGCCGGATTGCCGTCGACGATGTAGTCGCCCTTCTCGATCGTGTCGCCGTCCTGCAAGTGGATGTGCTTGCCCTTCGGGATCAGATACTCGGAGGGCTCAGCGTCCTTGTCGTTCGGCACGATGGTGATGCGCCGCTTGTTCTTGTAGTCGCGGCCGAACTGCACCGTGCCGGAGATTTCGGCGATGATCGCGGCCTCCTTCGGCCGGCGCGCCTCGAACAGCTCCGCCACCCGCGGCAGACCGCCGGTGATGTCGCGGGTCTTGGCGCTTTCGGTCGGGATACGCGCAATCACGTCGCCGGGCTTCACGTCGGCGCCGATGTCGACCGACAGGATGGCGTCGACCGCCAGCATGTAACGGGCGTCGCCGCCGCGCGCCAGCTTCTGGACCTTGCCGTCCTTGCCCTTGATCACGATGGCGGGCCTGAGATCGGCCGCCCGCGTCGAGGTGCGCCAGTCGATGACGACGCGCTTGGCGATGCCGGTCGACTCGTCGAGCGTCTCGGACATGGACTGGCCTTCGACCAGGTCCTCGAAGCCCACCGTGCCTTCGGCCTCGGTGAGGATCGGCCGGGTGTAGGGATCCCACTCGGCGATACGAGCGCCGCGCTTGATGTCCTGGCCGTCCTCGATGCGCAGCCGCGCGCCGTTCTGGATGCGGTGCACGGCCCGTTCGGTGCCGTCCGGATCGGTGACCGCGACGACGATGCTGCGGCCCATTGCGATCCACTCGCCGTCGGTGTTCTTGACGACGGAGTTCTTGCCCTTGGTCTTGATCCGCACCTTGCCGTCGAAGTTCGACTCGATGAACGACTGCTCGGAGATCTGCGCCGCGCCGCCGATGTGGAACGTGCGCATGGTGAGCTGGGTGCCCGGCTCGCCGATCGACTGCGCGGCGATCACGCCGACCGCCTCGCCGATATTGACCGGCGTGCCGCGGGCCAGATCGCGGCCGTAGCACATGCCGCAGACGCCGTTGACATTCTCGCAGGTCAGCACCGAGCGGATCTTCAGTTCCTGGACGTTGGCCTGGACGATCTTGTCCACCTCGGGCTCGCCCAGAAGCGTGCCGGCCTTGACCAGCAGCGCGCCGGACGTCGGGTCCTTCACGTCCTCGGCCGTGGTGCGTCCCAGGATGCGGATCGCGAGCGAAGCCACCACGGTGCCGGCGTCGATGATCGCCCGCACGGCGATGCCGGCCCTGGTGCCGCAGTCTTCCGACGTGATGATGCAGTCCTGCGCCACGTCGACCAGACGGCGGGTCAGGTAGCCCGAGTTCGCGGTCTTGAGCGCGGTGTCGGCAAGGCCCTTGCGGGCGCCGTGGGTCGAGTTGAAGTACTCGAGCACCGACAGACCTTCCTTGAAGTTCGAAATGATCGGGCTCTCGATGATCTCGCCGGAGGGCTTGGCCATCAGGCCGCGCATGCCGGCAAGCTGGCGCATCTGCGCGGGCGAACCGCGCGCGCCGGAGTGCGCCATCATGTAGATCGAGTTGACCTGCGCCGCGCGGCCGGTCTTCTCGTCCTTCTTCACCGCCGAAATTTCTTCCATCATCTTGGCGGCGATCTGGTCGGTCGCCTTCGACCAGGCGTCGACGACCTTGTTGTACTTCTCGCCCTGAGTGATCAGGCCGTCGTTGTACTGCTGCTCGAAGTCCTTGGCTTCCTGCCGGGTCTTGTCGACGATCTGCCATTTGGCATGCGGCACCACCATGTCGTCCTTGCCGAACGAGATGCCGGCCTTGAACGCGTGGTGGAACCCGAGCGCCATGATGCGATCGCAGAAAATCACGGTCTCCTTCTGGCCGCAGTGGCGATAGACGGTGTCGATCATTCCCGAGATTTCGCGCTTGGTCATGAGCTTGTTCACGACGTCGAACGAAACCTTGGACGACACGGGCAGCACCTGGCCGAGCAGAGCGCGGCCCGGCGTGGTCTCGTACCACTTGAGGATGGGCTCGCCCTTCTCGTCGATGCCCTGCCAGCGGTACTTGATCTTGCTGTGCAGGCTGAGCGAACGCTGCTGCAGCGCGTGCTCGATCTCCGCGAGGTCGCGGTAGAAGCCGCGAACCTGATTCACCTTCTTCGGGTCGCGCTTGAGCTCGTCGGCCTTGTGCAGTTCGAGCTTCCACTCGCCCGCGCCGCCGTCCGACATGATGGTCAGGTAGTACAGGCCCAGCACGATATCCTGCGACGGCACGATGATCGGCGAGCCGTTCGCGGGGTGCAGGATGTTGTTGGTCGACATCATCAGCACGCGCGCTTCCAGCTGCGCCTCGAGCGACAGCGGGACGTGCACGGCCATCTGGTCGCCGTCGAAGTCGGCGTTGAAGGCGGCGCAGACCAGCGGGTGAAGCTGGATCGCCTTGCCCTCGATCAGCACCGGCTCGAACGCCTGGATGCCGAGGCGATGCAGGGTCGGCGCGCGGTTGAGCAGCACCGGATGCTCGCGGATCACCTCGTCGAGGATATCCCAGACCTCCGGCTTTTCCTTCTCGACCAGCTTCTTGGCCTGCTTGACGGTGGTCGACAGGCCCTTGGCGTCGAGCCGCGAATAGATGAACGGCTTGAACAGTTCGAGCGCCATCTTCTTGGGCAGGCCGCACTGGTGCAGCTTGAGTTCCGGACCGACCACGATCACGGAGCGGCCCGAATAGTCGACGCGCTTGCCAAGCAGGTTCTGGCGGAACCGGCCCTGCTTTCCTTTCAGCATGTCGGCGAGCGACTTCAGCGGACGCTTGTTGGCGCCGGTGATGACGCGGCCGCGGCGGCCGTTGTCGAACAGCGCATCGACCGCTTCCTGAAGCATGCGCTTCTCGTTGCGGATGATGATGTCCGGCGCACGCAGCTCGATCAGCCGCTTCAGGCGGTTGTTACGGTTGATGACGCGGCGGTAGAGATCGTTCAGGTCCGACGTGGCGAAACGCCCGCCGTCGAGCGGCACCAGCGGCCGCAGGTCGGGCGGGATCACCGGCACCTGAGTCAGGATCATCCACTCCGGCTTGTTGCCGGACTGGGTGAAGGCCTCGATCAGCTTCAGGCGCTTGGCGAGCTTCTTCGGCTTCAGCTCGGACTTCGACTCGGCAATCTCGACGCGCAGGTCGGCCGCCATCTTCTCAAGGTCGAGCGCCTTGAGCATCTCGCGGATCGCCTCCGCGCCGATCATGGCGGTGAAGCTGTCCTGGCCGTATTCGTCCTGCGCCTTGAGATACTCTTCCTCGCTCAGGAGCTGGCGGTCCTGCAGCGGGGTCAGGCCCGGCTCCAGCACGACGTAGTATTCGAAGTACAGAATCCGCTCGAGGTCCTTCAGCGTCATGTCGAGCAGAAGGCCGATGCGCGAGGGCAGCGACTTCAGGAACCAGATGTGGGCGACGGGCGCGGCCAGTTCAATGTGGCCCATGCGCTCGCGCCGCACGCGGCTGAGGGTGACTTCGACCGAGCACTTTTCGCAGATGATGCCCTTGTACTTCATGCGCTTGTACTTGCCGCACAAGCACTCGTAGTCCTTGATCGGCCCGAAGATGCGCGCGCAGAACAGGCCGTCGCGCTCGGGCTTGAAGGTCCGGTAGTTGATGGTCTCCGGCTTTTTGATCTCGCCGTAGGACCAGGACAGAATCTTTTCCGGGCTCGCGATCGAAATCCGGATCTGGTCGAAGACCTGCGCCGGCGCCTGCGGGCTGAAAAGATTCATGATCTCTTGGTTCATCGTCGTCTCCGCTTGCCGAACGTGTCGGCCGCTGAATTTCTATCTCTGCCCCGTGTGGCCGGCCGGAGGCCGGCCACCTGGTTCGGGAGGAAGCCGCCTCCCGCTCGTTCCGCGCGGACCTGGCCCGCGCGCCGCGGCTCGCGTTACTCGGCTGCCTCGGCCTGGCCTTCGCGTCCCTGCTTCGAATTATGCAGATCGACGTTGAGGCCGAGCGAGCGCATCTCCTTGACCAGCACGTTGAAGCTTTCCGGAATGCCGGCCTCGAACGTGTCGTCGCCGCGCACGATCGCCTCGTACACCTTGGTGCGGCCGGCGACGTCGTCCGACTTCACCGTCAGCATCTCCTGCAGGGTGTAGGCCGCGCCGTAGGCTTCCAGCGCCCAGACCTCCATTTCGCCGAAGCGCTGGCCGCCGAACTGCGCCTTGCCGCCCAGCGGCTGCTGAGTGACGAGCGAGTACGGGCCGATCGAACGCGCGTGGATCTTGTCGTCCACGAGGTGGTGGAGCTTGAGCATGTAGATGTAGCCCACCGTGACCCGGCGATCGAACTGCTCGCCGGTGCGCCCGTCGAACAGCGTCACCTGGCCGGAGTGATCGAGACCGGCGAGATCGAGCATGTTCTCGATGTCGGCCTCCTTGGCGCCGTCGAACACCGGAGTGGCGATCGGCACGCCGTGGCGCAGGTTGGTGCCAAGTTCCACCAGGCTGTCCTCGCCCAGCGACTTGATGGTTTCGTCGTCGCCGTAGACCTTCTTGAGGATGTCCTTGAGCGGCTTGGTGTCGCCCTTGCCGTTATAGGCGTCGACCGCCTGGCCGATCTTGAGGCCGAGGCCGGCGCAGGCCCAGCCCAGATGCGTTTCCAGGATCTGGCCGACGTTCATACGAGAGGGCACACCAAGAGGATTCAGCACGATGTCGACGTGGGTGCCGTCGTCGAGGAACGGCATGTCCTCGACCGGAACGATCTTGGACACCACGCCCTTGTTGCCGTGCCGGCCGGCCATCTTGTCGCCGGGCTGAATCTTGCGCTTCACCGCGACGAAGACCTTGACCATCTTCATCACGCCCGGAGGCAGCTCGTCGCCGCGCTGCAGCTTGTCGACCTTGTCGAGGAAGCGCTGCTCGAGCAGCTTCTTCGACTCGTCGTACTGCTTCCGGATCGCCTCGATCTCGGCCATCAGCTTGTCGTTGGGCGAAGCGAACTGCCACCACTGGGCGCGCGGATACTCCTCCAGCACCGCCTTGGTGATCTTGGAGTCCTTCTTGAAGCCCTTCGGACCCGCGATGCCCTGCCGGCCTTCCAGCATCTCGGAGAGACGGCCGTAGACGTTGCGGTCCAGGATCGCCTGCTCGTCGTCGCGGTCCTTGGCGAGGCGTTCGATTTCCTCGCGCTCGATCGCGAGCGCGCGTTCGTCCTTGTCGACGCCGTGGCGGTTGAACACGCGCACCTCGACGACCGTGCCCTGCACGCCCGGCGGGACGCGCAGCGACGTGTCGCGCACGTCGGAGGCCTTCTCGCCGAAGATGGCGCGCAGGAGCTTTTCCTCCGGCGTCATCGGGCTTTCGCCCTTGGGCGTGATCTTGCCGCACAGGATGTCGCCGGCGCGGACTTCCGCGCCGATGTAGACGATGCCGGCTTCGTCGAGGTTCTTCAGCGCCTCTTCCGAAACGTTCGGGATGTCGCGGGTGATTTCCTCGGGGCCCAGCTTGGTGTCGCGGGCCATCACCTCGAACTCTTCGATGTGGATCGAGGTGAAGACGTCGTCCTTCACGATCCGCTCGGACAGCAGAATCGAATCTTCGAAGTTGTAGCCGTTCCACGGCATGAACGCGACCAGCACGTTGCGGCCGAGCGCAAGTTCGCCGAGCTCGGTCGACGGGCCGTCGGCGATGATGTCGCCCTTCTTGACGTGATCGCCGACCTTCACCAGCGGCCGCTGGTTGATGCAGGTGTTCTGGTTGGACCGCTGGAACTTCATCAGCCGGTAGATGTCGACGCCGGGCTTGGCCGGATCAGCCTCGCCGGTGGCGCGGACGACGATACGGGTCGCGTCGACCTGGTCGATCGTGCCGGTGCGGCGCGCGGCGATGGCGGCGCCGGAATCGCGCGCGACCACACCCTCCATGCCGGTGCCCACGAACGGCGCTTCGGCGCGAACCAGCGGCACCGCCTGGCGCTGCATGTTCGATCCCATCAGCGCACGGTTGGCGTCGTCGTTCTCGAGGAACGGAATGAGCGCAGCGGCCACCGAAACGAGTTGCTTCGGCGACACGTCCATGTAGTCGACCTTCTCGCGCGGCAGCATCAGCACGTCGCCGGCGTGACGGCACACGATCAGGTCTTCGGTGAAGCGGCCGCGCGCGTCGATCGGCGCGTTGGCCTGCGCCACGGTGTAGCGCGACTCCTCCATGGCCGACAGGTACAGCACCTCGTCGGTGACGCGGCCGTCCTTGACCTTGCGATAGGGCGTCTCGACGAAGCCGTACTTGTTCACCCGCGCAAAAGTCGCGAGCGAATTGATCAGGCCGATGTTCGGGCCTTCCGGCGTCTCGATCGGGCAGATGCGGCCGTAGTGCGTCGGGTGCACGTCGCGCACCTCGAAGCCGGCGCGCTCGCGCGTCAGGCCGCCCGGACCCAGCGCCGAGAGCCGCCGCTTGTGCGTGATCTCGGACAGCGGGTTGGTCTGGTCCATAAACTGCGAGAGCTGCGAGGAGCCGAAGAACTCGCGCACCGCGGCCGCCGCGGGCTTCGCGTTGATCAGGTCCTGCGGCATGACGGTGTCGATGTCGACCGAAGACATGCGCTCCTTGATCGCGCGCTCCATGCGGAGCAGGCCGATGCGGTACTGGTTCTCCATCAGCTCGCCGACCGAGCGCACCCGGCGGTTGCCGAGGTGGTCGATGTCGTCGATCTCGCCCTTGCCGTCGCGCAGGTCGACCAGCGTCCGCACCACGGCGACGACGTCGTCCTTGCGCAGCACGCGCATGGTGTCGGGCGCGTCGAGGTTGAGCCGCATGTTCATCTTCACGCGGCCGACGGCGCTGAGGTCATAGCGCTCCGAGTCGAAGAACAGCGACTGGAACATCGCCTGCGCGGTGTCGAGCGTCGGCGGCTCGCCGGGACGCATGACGCGATAGATGTCGAACAGCGCGTCCTCGCGCGTCATGTTCTTGTCGACCGCAAGCGTGTTGCGGATATAGGCGCCGACGTTGACGTGGTCGATGTCGAGGATCGGGATTTCCTTGTATCCCGCCTCGTTGAGCAGCTTCAGCGACTTCTCGGTGATCTCGTCGCCGGCCTCGGCGTAGATTTCGCCGGTCTTCGGATTGACGAGGTCTTCGGCGATGTAGTGGCCGTAGAGCTCCTCGTCGGTCATCCGCAGGGCCTTCAGGCCCTTCTCGGCGAGCTGGCGCGCCTGGCGCACGGTGATCTTCTTGCCGGCCTCGACCACGACGCGGCCGCTGTCGGCGTCGACCAGATCGTTGACTGCCTTGTAGCCGCGGAGCCGGTTGGCGTCGAACGGCACGCGCCAGCCGTCCTTCTGCCGCTTGTAGGGGATGTGCTTGAAGAACGTGTCGAGGATTTCCTCCCCGTCCATGCCGAGCGCGAACAAGAGCGACGTCACCGGAATCTTGCGGCGGCGGTCGATGCGCGCATGCACGATGTCCTTGGCGTCGAACTCGATGTCGAGCCAGGAGCCGCGATACGGAATGATGCGGGCGGCGAACAGAAGCTTGCCGGACGAATGCGTCTTGCCCTTGTCGTGATCGAAGAACACGCCGGGCGAGCGGTGCATCTGGGAGACGATGACGCGCTCGGTGCCGTTGACGATGAAGGTGCCGTTGTTGGTCATGAGCGGGATGTCGCCCATGTAGACATCCTGCTCCTTGATGTCCTTGACCGACTTGGCGCCGGTTTCCTCGTCGACGTCGAACACGATCAGGCGCAGCGTCACCTTGAGCGGGGCGGCGAACGTCATGCCGCGCTGGCGGCACTCGTCGACGTCGTACTTCGGCGCTTCGAACTCGTACTTGACGAATTCGAGCATCGACGTGTTCGAGAAATCGGAGATCGGGAACACCGACTTGAACACGGCCTGCAGCCCTTCGTCGGGGCGGCCGCCGGCCGGTTCCTTCACCAGCAAAAATTGGTCGTAGGACGCCTTCTGAACCTCGATGAGGTTCGGCATCTCCGCGACTTCCTGAATTTTTCCGAAAAACTTCCTAACGCGCTTGCGACCCGTGAACGTCTGCGCCATCGTGCTCTCTCTGTTGTCGTCCGGCCATTGCCAGGGCAGCCTGGCAACCGTGCGGTCCGGCGACCGGGACGACTCTCCGGAAAGCCGCTATCCATCGCGACCATCTGGACAGGCGTGCGGAAGCCTATCTTCTAGACGATTCGGGGTTCCCGAACCGCCGCCTCGCCCTCGCCGGGAACCGGCGAAGCCGGCCATTCCGCGGGCCACCGCCCGGAAATCACCGGATCGTGTTCGAAACACTCAGACGGCCGCGGCCGGAACCCGTCCGGCCAACGGCGCTTCTCGTCGGTTTGGGTCCCGGGCGGCTTCGGCCGTCCGCCCGGGATACCGCTTAAGTAAGCGCGGCTTACTTAAGCTCAACCTTCGCGCCCACCTTTTCCAAGGTGGTCTTGATCTTGTCGGCCTCTTCCTTGTTGACGCCTTCCTTGACCGGCTTGGGCGCACCCTCGACCAGGTCCTTGGCCTCCTTCAGGCCGAGGCCGGTGAGCGCACGCACCTCTTTGATGACCTCGATCTTCTTGTCGCCGGCCGCAGCCAGGACCACCGTGAACTCGGTCTTCTCTTCGGCAGGCGCGGCGCCGGCGGCGCCCGGGGCCGCAGCGACCGCGACGGCGGCAGCGGCGGTGACGCCCCACTTCTCTTCGAGCATCTTGGCGAGCTCGGCCGCCTCAAGGACGGTGAGCTTCGACAGATCGTCAACGATTTTGGACAGGTCAGCCATTTCGGTAGTTCCTTTTTCGGTTCGAACCGTTTGAGTTTGCAGCCTCGCTTGGGCTTCAGCTCTTGAGCTTCAAGTCCTGGGCGTCAGGTCTTGCTGGCGTAGGCCTGGACCACTCGGGCCACCTTCGCCGCGGGGGCGTTGACGACCTGCGCGATCTTGGTCGCGGGCGCCTTGAGGAGCCCCACGATCTTGCCGCGAAGCTCGTCGAGCGACGGCAAGGACGCGAGCGCCTTGACGCCGTTCGGATCGAGCGCGGTCTTGCCCATCGCTCCGCCCAGGATCACAAATTTCTCGTTGGCCTTGGCGAAGTCGACGGCGACCTTGGACGCGCCAACCGGATCGCTGGAATAGGCGATCACGGTCGGTCCCTTCATCAGGGAGCCGATGCTGGCGACATCCGTGCCCTCAAGAGCGATTTTGGCGAGGCGGTTCTTGGCGACCTTCACGCTGGTTCCAGCCTGCTTGGCCTGCCTGCGCAGGGTCTGCATCTGGGCCACCGTGAGGCCGGCATAGTGAGCCACGACGACGGTGTTGGCGGTCGAGAAGACCCCCTTCAGCTCCGTCACCATTTCGGCTTTTGCCGCTCTTTCCACGTGCAAGCTCTTTCAGGTTGGCGGCGCACGTCGCGTGGGACTGCCACTTGGGACCGTCCCCGGGACGATGAGCCGCCGGTTGCGACTGCCGTCCCGATCCAACGCGACCTGCGGGGACTGGGACGACGTTTCGTGCCCTGCCTCCGGCGCGGGCAACCGCCCGCTCCAGGTCCAACGGTTCGAACCGGAAACACCCGATCGCTCGGGAAATCCGGCCTTACCCGTCTGTGCAGGCTGGTCGATTAAGCCGGATCGCCCCAAGCGGAACGTCTGGCGCCTGCAGTCTCGGACAGGACGCGGCTTCGACTGAGCGGACTGCGATCTTTCCCCTTCCCTTCAGATGTCCCGGAGGATGTCCAAAAGGAATTGGTTCCTGACCACCGTCGTTTCCGTGAAGCGCGCAAAGGCGCGCCGACAAAGTGAGGCCGGCACGCCCGTAACACCTATTTAGACGGTCGGGCGGACTTTGCCAAGCGGATTCCGAACCCCGCCGACCGCCGCCGGTCAGGCCGCAAAAGGCCGGGTACGCGCCGAGGCGCGCACCCGAAATGTCAAAAGCCGCTGTCCCCGCGCCTGCCTACAGGATGACATCCACCCCGATATGGTTCTGCGCGATCAGGTTGTTCGACAGATCGTAGGCTTGCAGGATCATGTCAAAGTGCGCCGGGCCGGCGAAGCTGTTGCCGGGACCATACGCGCTCGTCAGGTTCGCCTGATACTCCCCGAAACCGTAGTTCCGGGAATTCTGCGTGACGTTGGCATTGCCTTCGTCGTCGACCGGCACAACGACCAGCGGATTGTCCATGCTGCGCCAGACGAAGTTCGACTGCGTGCTACCGCCGACACCGGGCAATACCTCCGGCTCCAGCTGGAACGTGAGGTATTCCGTATCGAGCGACGGATCGACGTCGAACAACAGCCGGAACACGAAGTCGTCGAGGCTCGTGGTTTCACCGTTCAAGCCGGTGGCAACGGAATACGTGTAGTTCCACGCGGCGCGCGTGGCGTCGTTGCCGCTCGAACCGTTGACCGTGGATTGCGGCCCGTCGTTGACGTTGAACCGCAGCACGCCGTCGGCGTAGTCGTCCGTTGTCAGGACGTTCGGTCCGCTCCGGTAGATGACCTTGAAACCGAGTTCGATTCCGGCGTCCTCGTTGCGGGCGATGCCGAAGCCGGTCGCGGGATTTCCCGTGCCCTGGAACAGGAAGCCGTTGGGATGCGCAATCGTGGGCGGCTGTCCAGGATCGCGCGCCACGGGATCGACCGTAGCGTTGACCTGGTAGGACCACACGTCGCCGCTCGCGACGTTGTAGGTCGCGTCGGCGAATTGCAGATACTCGACGTCGGACAGCCCGTCCGTGCCATCGCGGCTGACGACGGTGTCCTCGACCGTGAGGCTCGCAAGGCTGCCGCCGATGTTGTAGTCGGCGAACACGCCGTCGTAGTAGGCGGTATCGAAATCGCCGGCGCCGCCGTCGATGGCGTCGTCGCCGCCGTTGCCCTTGAGATAGTCGTCGCCGCCCTGCCCGTTGAGTACGTCGGCCGCGGCGGCGCCGTTCAGGAAATCCTTCACGTCGCTGCCGGAGACGTTGAACGCGGTGGTCAGGCCGGTGTCCGGCCAGAAATCCACGCCGGAGGCGAAAGGATCGCTGGTGTCGACGTCGGTGACCGTATTGCCTGAGATCGCGATCCCGTCCGGCTGAATGTCGCCGTACACGCCAACGCCGATGTCGGCGTGCGAAACCGAGTTCCCGGTGATGCTCCCGCCGCTGATTGCACTCGCGCTGCTGAACACGAAGATGCCGGCAACCTTGGCGGCAAGCGACTGATCGTTGGAACCGGCGACGACGTTTCCGGTGACGTCCAGATCGGTGTTGTCGAACAGCAAGATGGCGCCGGAGTAGACGAACGACGGTCCGGCGTATCCGATCCCGGTGATCGTGTTGTTGGCGATCGAGCCGGTCGAACTCACGGCCTGGATGCCGTTCTGCGCGTTGATCGTCTGCGCGCCGCCGCCGGTGATGGTGACGCCGTCGATGTCGAGGTCGGTACGGAAGAAAGAGGTGGCGTTCTTCTGGAAGCCGCCGATCGAACCGCCGTGCATGTAGAAAGCAAGCAGCGTGTCGTTGTCGGCCTGCACGCCCACGCCCCGCTGAATTCCGCTCACCAGCGGATCGCCGCCCACGGTCGTGCCCACGGCGTACGGATCGCGAATGCCGGTGATGTCGACATCCGTTAGACCGCCGGACGCATTGCGATAAGCCACGCCGACGAAATTGGCGCTCGGCCCATCGACTGTATTCGCCCGGCCCAGACCGTCGACGTTCAAATCGCCGAGGTGGACGTCGTCGGCGTCGATCACGGTGATTAGCGCGTTGATCGCCCGCCCGCTGCTCGACGTCGCGGTCTGCGTCACATCGAGCGGCGCGACGATATCCACGGTGGCCCCGGCGTCGGCCTGGATCGTCAGCCCGTCCTTGCCGTGGCCGCTGACGATCACCTGCTCGGCGTAGGTGCCCGAGGCGATGCTGATGAGCTGGTTCGCGCCGGCAGCGTCAACCGCGGCCTGGATGGTGGAATACGACCCGAGCAGGGTCGTGTGATTGGTGTCGTACAGCTTCGCCGGCAGCGTGATCGCAAACGATTGCGTGTGCGAAAGCCCGCCGCCGTCGGTGGCCGTGATCTGGATCGAGGCCGGCAGTTCGTCGACGTGATGCAGCAGCTCGAGCTGATAGGCGCCCGGCGATCCCGTCACGACAAAGTCGGCATTCGGCGAGTCGTCGGCATTTGTGACCGCGAACGTAAAGGACGTCTCGCCGTCCGGATCGGACACGGTGACGCCGCCGACCACCGTGCCGGCGCCGTTGCCCGCTCCGACCGACGTGCTGGCCAGCGAAATCGCGGTCGGCGCCTCGTTGGCGTCGGTCACGGTGATCGCGATGGCCTGGGTGTCGAAGGTCGTGCCGTCGCTGACCTTCACGATCACGTCGTAAACGTTGTTGCCGCCGTTGTCGGTCGGCGTCTCAAAGTCGGGAGGCGCAATGAACGACAGCGCGCCGGTGACCGAGTCGATGGTGAACTTTGCCGCGTCCGCGCCGCCGACGATCGAGAACGTCAGCGTCCCGCCGCCGGCATCGACGGCCGTCACGGTCGTCACTGCGGTCTGGTTTTCCGCCACGTTCAAGGCCGCGTTCGCGCCGCCGCCGTTCGACGTGATGACCGGCGTGTAGTTCATCGTGCCGTTCTTCACGTCATAGATGCCGTCGGCGAATTGCAGGTATTCGACGTCGTCCAGCGTGTCCTTGCCGTCGCGGCCGGCCACCTTGTCTTTGACCGTGATCTTACCGTCGTGATGATGGTGGTGATTGTGATGGTGATGATGGTGGTGTCCGCCGGAAATCACATAATCGGCGAACGAGCCGCTGAAGACCGCGGTATCGATGCCCTTGCCGCCGTCGATCTCGTCGTCGCCGGCGCCGCCGATCAGGACGTCGTTGCCCTTGTCGCCCTTGAGCTTGTCCTTGCCTTTGCCGCCGAGGATGACGTCGTCGCCCTTGCCGCCGAACAGCTTGTCGTTGCCGTCTTTGCCATCGATGGTGTCGTTGCCGCCCTTGCCGAGGATGATGTCGTTCTTGTTCGTTCCGTTCAGCGTGTTGGCGGAATTGTTGCCCTTGATAACAGCCATTGGTTCCTGCCCCTCTTGACTACGAACGCCTCGTTCTCTGCCGCAACTCGCAACAGCTTAGCACCGGAGCCCGGCGGCCAGCCACGACGCTCGATGTAACGTTATTGCCGGCCCCGGACGGATGTCTCATCCTGGCACTGGCTTTTCGACGCCGCGATGACAGGATCGGCCGGCCCGGCCGATCACAACGGAAAAAGCCCCGGGCGGCTGTGCCCGGGGCTTCGATTTGACGCGGCGGCCGGAGAGCCGAACCGCGCAATGCGTTATTGCTGGGCTCCGCCGCCGATGCCGAGCGTCGACGGATCGATCTTGATGCCGGGCCCCATGGTCGAGGAGATCGCGACCCGGTTGATGTAGGTGCCCTTGGAGCCCTGGGGCTTCGCCTTCTGCACCGCGTCGGCGAACGCCTTGATGTTCTCCACCAGCTTGTCCTCGGAGAACGAGGCCTTGCCGACGCCGGCCTGTAGAATGCCGGCCTTCTCGACGCGGAACTCGACCGAGCCGCCCTTGGCGCCCTTCACCGCATTGGCCACGTCCATGGTGACGGTGCCGACGCGCGGGTTCGGCATCAGGCCGCGGGGCCCGAGCACTTTACCGAGCCTGCCGACCAGGCCCATCATGTCGGGCGTGGCGATGCAGCGGTCGAAGTCGATCTGGCCGGCGTTGACCTTCTCGACCAGATCCTCCGCGCCCACCACGTCGGCGCCGGCGGCCTTGGCTTCGTCGGCCTTGGCGCCGCGGGCGAACACGCCCACGCGCTGCGTGCGGCCGGTGCCGTTCGGCAGCACCACCACGCCGCGCACCATCTGGTCGGCGTGCTTGGGATCGACGCCGAGGTTCATGGCGATCTCGACGGTTTCGTCGAACTTCGCCTTGGCGCGTTCCTTGACCATCTTCACGGCCTCCGCGAGCGGATAGGCCTTGGCGGGATCGACGCCTTCGCGCGCCTTGGTCGTACGTTTTCCGAGTTTCGGCATGGCGCTTACCCCTTCACCTCGATGCCCATCGAACGGGCGGAGCCCTCGACCATGCGCATGGCCGCTTCGACGGTGTCGCAGTTCAGGTCCTTCATCTTGGCCTGTGCGATCTCCTTGACCTGAGCCTTGTTGATCGAGCCGGCGATGTCGCGGCCCGGGGCCTTCGAACCGCTTTCCAGCTTCGCCGCCTTCTTGATGAAGTGCGACACCGGCGGGGTGCGCATTTCGAAGGTGAACGAGCGGTCGGCGTAGATGGTGATGACGACCGGGATCGGCGCGCCCTTCTCCAGCTTCTGGGTCTGCGCGTTGAACGCCTTGCAGAACTCCATGATGTTCAAGCCGCGCTGACCGAGCGCGGGACCGATCGGCGGCGCGGGATTCGCGCTGCCGGCCGGCACCTGCAATTTCAGGAATCCGGTGACTTTCTTTGCCATTGCCTTGCTCCTGCATAGGGCCGGCATCGCCGGCCCGTGCTTGGGTTTAGTGGTTCGGATATTGACGGTTGGCGGCCGCCTCACCTCCCACGCCGTAAATCCGCACTCCGGACGGAGAGCGGAAACTCTCTATACCTTCTCCACCTGCCCGAACTCCAGCTCGACAGGCGTCGCACGGCCGAAGATCGACACCGCGACCTTGACCCGCGAGCGGCCCTCGTCGACCTCCTCGACCGTGCCGTTGAACGAGGCAAAGGGCCCGTCGGAAACGCGCACTTGCTCGCCGACCTCGAAGGTGATCGAGGGCTTGGGCCGGTCCACGCCCTCCTGCACCTGCTGCAGGATGCGCTGCGCCTCGGCCTCCGAGATCGGCATCGGCTTCTTGTCGGTGCCGAGGAAACCCGTGACCTTGGGCGTGTTCTTGATCAGGTGATAGGCCTCGTCGGTGAGGTCCATCTTCACCAGCACGTAGCCCGGGAAGAACTTGCGCTCGGCGTCGATCTTGCGGCCGCGGCGAACCTCGGTGACCTTTTCCTTGGGCACCAGGATTTCGTCGAACAGCTCGCCCAGGCCGCGCTGCTTGGCCTGCTCGCGGATCGACTCCGCGACCTTGTTTTCGAAGTTCGAATAGGCGTGAACGATGTACCAGCGCTTGGCCATGGTCGCCTCAGGTCCCGATACCGAGAACGGTGGTGATGAACAGCCGGATCACCTGGTCGGAGATCAGGAACAGGATCGCCATCACCGTCGCCAGGATGGCCACCATGATGCTGGTGATGAAGGTCTCGCGCCGCGTCGGCCAGGTGACCTTGTCACCTTCCGCGCGCACCTCCTGAAGAAACTTGAACGGACTGAGCTTGGCCATGGTTCACGTCAAATAGTCGGTCGCAGCCCAACCTGAAAGGAAGAGACTGGCACGGTCCCGAAAGACCGCGATCCTCGATTTGGGGATTACGTTCGCCGCGGATGTCCGTTACCGGGCCGCTAGGCGATGGCGCGTTCCTAGCGGCGGCGCGCGGCGACGTCAAGCAAGGAACCGGTTCGCTCTGCGATTCAAGGGGTTAACGGCAAATTCGAAATTCGGATGGCAACCGGCGCAGCAGGGCTAATGGCAGGGGTGGAGGGACTCGAACCCCCTAATCCGCGGATTTGGAATTCGCCAAAGCCCATCCCGTTCGATCCGCCCGCGTGCTCAAGCGTGCGATTTCGTTGCCTGTTTCCGCGCGCTGCATCCCTGCCAATGCGGAACTATGCCGACCGGTTCTGGCAACTCTCCAAACGCTCCCCGACAACATTGACGAAACGAAGCCACGACCACATATTGGCTGCGCATCCTGAGAGGACCTGACGGTCCCGCCAACCAGCCTTGACCGGCAACGGTGGCACGACGATGTGGCCCGCGAGGGCAACAGTAGGTCGCCAGCCCTCCAGATGCGTCGACATCTTGGAGGGTTTTTCAATGATCCACCGCCGTCACCTGATCACGGGATTGATCTCGTTCATGGCTGCGCCTGCCATCGTGCGGGCGTCATCGCTGATGCCCGTCAAGGCCTTGCCGGAAGGATTGGTCACGGGGCCAGAGATAACAGCGAGATCGCGAAAGTTTTGACCGAACCTTCAACAGTTGATCAATGGCACGCGACAACGTCACTGAAGCGTCCATGCAGCGCCGTTGGGGAAAGCTTGGGCTGGGCGAGTTCGTTCGCACCGAATTCGAGCGCCAGCGTGCTTACATCAACTGGAAGCGCGAGCATTGGCGGGCGATGGAGGCTCGCGACGAGGCTGAGCGGCTACCAGCGCAGCAAGACAAACCGGAGCGGTGAAATGGTTCTGAAATTCAAGGATGGCGATTTCGAGTACCACGAGCCGCCGTACACCAAGAAAGAACAACGCGCGCTGGATCGCTCGTTCAATCGTGGCCCGTGGACCACGATGTGGCGACGGGGGCCGGAACTCATGAAGGAAGCCGCGCCCCAGCCTGCCAAGCCTTCAGCGGCAGATCGGGCAAACAAGAAAACCGGCGCAGTCAAGAAGCGGCGACGATGATGCCTGATGTGGCCTCGTCGACCGCTTCATGCGGCACTCCAAGGTCGGCATTGCGCAGGACCTGAATTCGCACGCCATGCCGGGAATGCAGGACGGAGCCGAGGCCAAGATCGATGCCGCCTTTAGGGCCGCTCAGAAGCGGCCTTACCACGGCACCCATGGGCGGATTGTCGCTCACCGCCTGTTTTCGGATTCCGGCTCAGTGGCGTCGGCGAACAAAGCGTGTCCCAAGACCGGAACTCGGACCCAAATCGGTAGCAAGAGCCGTCGTGGCCGAAACTGCCCAGAACCCATTTCGCAGAAATATCAGCCCATCAAATGGCAGGAGTGGAGGGACTCGAACCCCCAACCCCCGGTTTTGGAGACCGGTGCTCTAGCCATTGAGCTACACTCCTGCAGGGCCGGCGCGGCGAACATAGTCGCCCGCCCCGGCCCTGTCATCCCCGAAGCGATTTCCGCGATTTCAGGCCCGCTCCACCGTCACCGCCGTGCCATAGGCAAGCACCTCGGTGATGCCGTCGGCGATCTCGTTGGCGTCGTAGCGCATGCCGACGATGGCGTTGGCGCCGCCTTCGGCCGCGTGCTCGACCATCAGGTTGAAGGCCTCCTCGCGCGCCTTCTCGGCCAGCTCGGTGTAGATCGAGATGTTGCCGCCGAACAGCGACTGGATGCCGGCGCCGATGTTGCCGACGATGCTGCGCGAGCGCACGGTAAGGCCGCGGACCACGCCGAGATGCTTGACCACGCGGTAGCCGGGCACGTCGTTGGTGGTGGTGACGATCATTTTGACGATGATCCGGGCGCCGCTCAGCGCCGCGGCTCGTTGGCGCGTTGCTCGCGCCACAGGTCGAGCTTCTCCAGCACGGCGCGGTCGGAGTAGCTGAGCAGCACCAGATCGTCGTCGGCCTCAAGCTGCCACCAGGTCCAGTTCGGCACCACGAAGATGTCGTTCTTGCCCAAGGTGTAGGTCCGGTCGCCGACGGTCGCCTTGCCGCGCCCTTCCGCGGTCATCACCACCGTCGCCTCGGTCGAGCGGTACTGCGCGGTCTTGAAGCCCTTCGGCAGCAGTTGCGCAAAGGTCGCGATCGTCGGCATCACCCAGTCCCCGGTCGCGGGATTGGCGAACTTCAGCTTCAGGCCGTGGCAGGCGTCCCAGTCGTTGGCCTTGCGCAGGTTCTCCAGCGCGGTGCGCGTGCGCTCGTAAGGGTAGGCGAACATCGGCGACGCGCGCTGCGTCACGGGCTCCAGCGGCAGAAGGCCGGACCCATAGCGCGAGAACGAGTCGTGCGGCGGCCGCGACTGCGGGAACGCGCCCTCGCCGTCGTAGTCGTCGGAGAAGGTGGCGCCGAGATGGTTGACCAGCGGCACGTCGAGGCCGTCGAGCCAGATCATCACGCCGTCGGTTTCCTTGCCGTGGTCGTGCCAGGTCCAGGCCGGCGTCACGATGAAATCGCCGGGATGCATGTAGATGCGCTCGCCGTTGACGGCGGTGTAGGCGCCCTCGCCCTCGATGATGAAGCGCAGCGCCGCCTGCGAATGCCGGTGCGCGGGCGCGATCTCGCCGCCTTTGATGGCCTGGATGGCACAGGTCATCGTATGCGTCGCGCCGTGCTTGAGCGCGGGATTGTTCAGCACCAGCACGCGGCGGTGCGCCTCGGCAGCGGTGATGAGGTCGGCGGCTTCGAGGATGAACGGCCGCACGTCGCGCTGGTAGTTCCAGTACACCGACGGGATCCGCGGCTCGGGCTCGCGCTTCACAAGCTGCTTGCCGACCGTCCACAGCGGCGTGATGTTCCTCTCCAGCATTCGCGCGGTGAACGCCTGCTGGGCCTCGTTCTGTGCGACCGCCATGGGTTCCTCCGGGACTGCGCCGCTCCGCCCTGCGGCGCGGAGCAGCCGATCGTCGTTCGCCGATGCTATCTTAGAGGACGGCGGCCCCGTGTAGAAGGACACGCCCGGTCCCGAATGCATGGCGACCCTGCCCGATTGACCCGGATCAAGGCTTGCGGACGACGCGGCTATACTGGGAATTGCAGACGCTTTCACGTCCACCGCAAAGCCACGCAATGACGACCTACCGCCTCGACCGCCTGTTCGCCCCGCGCTCGGTCGCGGTGGTCGGCGCGAGCCCGCGCGAGCGGTCGGTCGGCCGCAGCATCCTGCGCAATCTGAAAGACGCGCAATTCCCCGGTCCGATCCGGCTGGTCAATCCACGGCACGGGGAAATCGAGGGCATCGCCGCGTCGAAAAGCGTGGCCGACCTGCCGGAGACCGACCTGCTGGTCGTCGCCTCGCCGCCCGACAGCGTGCCCGGCACGATCGCCGAGGCCGGCGCGCGCGGCACCGCCGGCGCGGTGATCGTCACGTCGGGCCTGGGCGACGGCCCGGGCTCGCTTGCGGAGGCGACGGAGCGAGCGGCGCGCGCCCACGGCATGCGGCTGATCGGGCCGAACTGCCTCGGCATCCAGATACCCGGCGCGAAGCTCAACGCAAGCTTTGCCGCGCGCATGTCGCGGCCCGGCGATGTCGCGCTGATCTCGCAGTCGGGCGCGGTCGCGGCCGGACTGGTGGAATGGGCCGCGCAGCGCTCGATCGGGTTCTCCGGGCTGATCTCGCTCGGCAACCAGATCGACGTCGACATCGCCGACTTGGTCGATCACTACGCCGCGGACCGGGCGACACGCTCGATCCTGCTCTACATCGAGTCGATCCGCGACGCGCGCAAGTTCATGTCGGCGGCGCGCGCCGCCGCGCGCGTCAAGCCCGTCATCGTGGTCAAGTCGGGACGGCACGCGCAGGGCGCGGCCGCCGCACGCACCCACACCGGCGCGCTCGCAGGCTCCGACGCGGTCTATGACGCGGCGTTCCGGCGCGTCGGCCTGGTGCGCGCCTTCGACCTCGACGAATTGTTCGACGCCGCGGAAACGCTCGGCCACCTGCGGCCGTTTCCGGGAAACCGGCTCGCGATCCTGACCAACGGCGGCGGCATCGGCGTGCTGGCGGTGGACCGGCTGATGGACCTCGGCGGCAAGCTCGCCTCGCTTTCGCCGGAGGTTGTGGCCGCGCTCGACCGCGTGCTGCCGCAGGTGTGGTCCAAGGCCAATCCGATCGACATTTCCGGCGACGCCGACGGCGCGCGCTATGCCGCCGCAATACAGGCCGTGCTCGACGATCCCGGCAACGACGCCGTGCTTGCGATGAACGTGCCGACCGCGCTGGCCTCCTCGCGCGACGCCGCCGAGGCGGTCGCCACGACGGTGCGCGCGCACCAGGGCCGGCGCGCGCCGCCGAAGCCCGTGTTCGCTGTGTGGATCGGCGGCACCTCCGGCGATACGGCGGCGTTCGAGGCGGCGCGGATTCCGAACTACGGCTCCGAGGCCGACGCGGTGCGAAGCTTCATGCATCTGGTCCGCTACCGCGAGGGCATCGACCAGTTGATGCGTACGCCGCCGGCGCTCCCGCAGGACTTCCGGCCCGACGCCGCGAAGGCCCGGCAGGCGGTGCAGCGAGCGGTGGCCGAAGGCCGCGCCTGGCTCGATCCACTGGAGATCGACGCACTGATGGCGGCCTATGACATCCCGATCGCGGGCGTCGCGCTCGCGCGCAACGCGGACGATGCCGCAGCCGTTGCCAAACGCTGGCTCGGCGACGGCCCGGTGGCGCTGAAAATTCTTTCGCCCGACATCGTGCACAAGTCCGACGTCGACGGGGTGCGGCTCAACCTGCGCGACGCGACTGCGGTTCGGGAAGCCGCGACCGGCATTCTCGCGCGCGCGCGCGAGCTGCGGCCCGATGCCCGCATCGCCGGCGTCACCGTGCATCCGATGATCGTCCGGCCGAAGACCCGAGAGCTGATCGCCGGCCTGGCCGACGATCCGACGTTCGGTCCGGTCATCGCGTTCGGCGCGGGCGGCACCGCGGTCGAGGCGATCGCCGACAAGGCGCTGACGCTGCCGCCGCTCGATCTCGCTCTGGCGCGCGACCTGATCGAACGCACGCGCGTCTCGCGCATCCTGCATGCCTATCGCGACGTGCCGGCGGCCGACCTCGACGCCGTTGCGCTGGTGCCGGTGAAGCTCGCAACCATGGCCGCGGAAATCCCAGAAATCCGGGAGATCGACCTCAACCCGCTGCTCGTCGGCGCCTTCGGCGTCGTCGCGCTCGACGCGCGGGTGGCGGTTGCGCCTGCGGCGAGCGAAGGCGCGGCGCGTTTCGCGATCCGGCCCTATCCGAAGCAATGGGAGCGCAAGGAGCGGCTGCGCGACGGTTCGCAAGTGCTGGTCCGTCCGGTCAAGCCCGAGGACGAGCCGCTCTACCCACCGTTCCTCGGCCGCGTCACGTCCGAAGACCTGAGACTGCGGTTCTTCGCGCCGGTCAAGGACGTCAGCCACAACTTCATCGCGCGCTTCACCCAGATCGATTACGCACGCGCCATGGCGTTCGTCGCCATCGATCCGCTAACCGGCGAAATGTTCGGTGTTGGACGACTACACACCTCCCGTCAGGCCAATCGCGCCGAATATGCAGTGCTGGTGCGGTCCGACTTCAAGGGCCGCGGTCTCGGATGGCTGCTCATGCAGCAGCTGATCGAATACGCCCGCCGCGAGGGCATCGCGATCCTGCACGGCGAGGTGCTGACGGAGAACACGACGATGCTGCGGATGTGCGCGGAACTCGGCTTCCGCATCACGGACAGCGCGGACGACTCGACCGTCCGATATGTCGAGCTGAACGTCGCCGACGCTCCGCCGGGCGGCGCCTAGAACCCGCTCAGCGCGTTCTTTGGCATGTAGTGCAGCACGCGCCGCTCCGCGAGGATCACCAGCAGATAGGCGACGCCGCCGACCAGCGTCAGCATCAGGATCGCCACAAATACCATCGGCGTGTTGGCCTGGCCTTCGCCGAAGGCGAGCAGATAGCCGAGGCCGAGATTGCCGCCGACCAGCTCGCCGACGACCACACCGACCACGGCCAGCGTCGAACCGATGCGCAGGCCCGCGAACAACGGCGGCAGCGAGGCCGGGAACTCGATCTTCCAGAAAATCTGCGCGCGGCTCGCCTTGAATGCGCGCGCCAGATTGATCAGATCGGGATCGACGTTGCGCACGGCGGTGAGCACGTTGATGAGCACCGGAAAGAACACGATCAGGATCGCCACGAGAATCTTCGGATAGATCGTAAACCCCATCCAGAGAACGAACAGCGGCGCGAACGCGACCTTGGGCGCGATCTGCAAAGCGAGGATATAGGGCGACAGCGCGACCTCCGCTGTCGGCGACATACCGAGGATGTAGCCAAAGAACGCGCCCAAGAGCGAGCCAAGCAGGAAGCCGATCAGCACCTCGGCTGCGGTGACGCCGGTGTGCATCGCAAGCCCGCTCACGTTCCACATCCGCACCGCTTCCTTCGCCACCGCCGACATCGGAGGCACGATATAGGGCGGAATACCGAGACAGCCTGGGCCCCACTCCCAGGCGGCGAGGAACACGACGAGCAGCGCGACGCTCGCAAGCGTGCCGCGGCGCAACTGGGCGCTTTCCGGGTTTCCGCTCATGCCGGCACCGGTTCGCCGTCATGGCCGATGCCGAGGCGCTGCATCAGGCGGTTGACGTACTCGCCCGTACGCGGATGCCGCCGCCGCGCCAGCGGATCGTCGCGGCCGGGCATGTCGACCGCGATCTCGTCGACGATGCGGCCGGGCCGCGGACTCATCACCAGCACGCGGTCGGAAAGCGTCACGGCTTCGAGCAGGTCGTGGGTGATCAGCAGCGCGGTCTTGCCGGCGCTCTTCAAGGTCTGCGCGAGCTCGCGCTGCAGCACCATGCGCGTCTGCGCATCGACCGCCGAGAACGGCTCGTCGAGCAGCAGCACGGTCGGATCGACCGCAAGCGTGCGCGCGAGCGCAACGCGCTGGCGCATGCCGCCGGACAACTGATGCGGATAGTGCCCGGCGAAGTCCGACAGTTTGAGATTGTCCAGCAGCGCCTGCGCCCGCTGCCTGCGCTCGGCCGAGGGCACGCGCTGGATCTCGACCCCGAACATCACGTTCTCGATCACCGTGCGCCACGGCAACAACAAGTCCTTTTGCAGCATGAAGGCGACGTGGGCGTTCGGCCCTTCGACGCGCTCGCCGTCGACGAAAGCATCGCCCGCGCTCGGGGCGGCAAGCCCGGAGCCGATGTTGAGCAGCGTGGATTTGCCGCAGCCGCTCGGCCCGATCAGCGCCACAACCTCGCCGTCGCGCACCGAAAGGCTGACGTTCTCGACCGCCGTGAGATGGCCGGCGCCCTGCGCGAAACGCATCGTGACGTTTCGGTATTCGAGGCGGATCGTGTCGGTCATACGGGGCCGCGTTCTCTGACGTTATGGAGTATAGCCGCAGAGTGCGCGGCGGCGGCAATGCCGAGGCAGGCCGGCTTCAATCCGCCTCAACCCGACGCGCGCGCGCGCCCGAATGCCCGTGGAGTGTCTCGCGTAGGCCTGCTACGCTTTGCCTCAACTTACGCATCCGGATGGGGAGAGTGCCATGTCCGCATACAATACGAACGTGTCCCGCCGCACGCTGCTGGCGGGCTCCGCTGCGCTCGGCGCCGGCACGCTGATCGCGCCGCTTGCAACGCCTGTGTCCGCGCAGGCGCTTGAAAAGGTCACCTACCTCTTCCCCGCGCCGCCGATCCTGCCGGCGTTCGGCCCGATCCGCCTGGCGCTCGGCAAGGGCTACTTCAAGGATGCGGGCCTCGATGTGAGCTTCGCGGTCGGCCGCGGCGGCGTCGACGTCGCCAAGCAGGTCGGCGCCGGCAACGCTTCGCTCGGCGGTATCGTCGCCGACGGCCCGATCATCGTGCGCGGCAACGGCGTACCGGTGAAGATCGTGTGCGTGTTTGGCGGTCGCGGATTCATGCAGCTCGTGGTGCGCGAGGATTCGGGCATCGAAAAGCCCGCCGATCTCAAGGGCAAAACCCTTACGGTCATGTCCTATCAGGACACGACCTTCTATGCGCTGCTCGGCCTGATGGCGAGCGCGGGCCTGACCCAGAACGACGTCAACATCCAGCAGGCCGGCCCGACCGGCGTCTGGCAGTTCGTCGCCGAAGGCAAGTCGGCCGGCATGGCCGGCGTGCCGGACTGGATTCCGCCGGTGCAGGCCGCGGGCGTGAAGGTGCGCGTGATCCCGACCGAGACCTTCTTCCCGCACATGGCGCAGGGCATCGCCGCGTCCGAGAAGCTGATCAAGGACAACCCGGCGATGATCCGCAAGTTTGTGCAGGCGGCGCTACGCGGCATGAAGGACGTCATGGACAATCCGGACAAGGCCGCCGAGGACTTCGTGTCGTTCGTGCCCGACTGGAAGGGCCGCGAGCGCGGCGTGCAGTTCGCCATGCGGATGTACGCCAAAGACGTCTATCCAGGGCAGAAGGTGCTGGGCGAGGCCGACGGGGCGCGCCTCGACAAGCTGCAGCAGTTCTATCTATCGAAGGGCTTCATCCAGAAGGCGACGCCGGTTGCGGAGCTGTTCACGAACGAGTTCGTGAAGTAGCACCGGCAATTGCTTGAACGCGACCGCGCAAATGGCCGGGCATGACCCGGCCATTTCGTTGGCACAATGCCAACGGGCGTACGCGGCTACTTCTTATAGCTGTCGGTGCCCTGCCAGCCGTTCTTGGAAATGTCGAAGATCACCCCGTCGGGGTCCTTGAACTTGCGCTCGAAGTTGCCGTGGCGCTCGTCGCCGAGGTCGAAGAAGAATTTGCCGCCCGCGGCCTCGATCTTCTTCTGCGCCTCGGCGAGATCGTCGACCTGAATGCCGAAATGGTGCGCGCCGACGAATGCGTTGGCGTCATCGAGGCCGGAGCCTTCCTTGCCCTTGAAGTTGAGCAGCGCGAGGTTGATCGTGCCGTCGCTCATATAGACCGCCGACCCGATGTCGAGGTCCTCGCGGCCGATGCGTTTGAACTCGAAAACGTCGGAATAGAACTTCGCGGCCTTGTCGAGGTCCTTCACGCAGACGGCGATGTGGCGCAGCCGGGCCATGGTGTCCTCCTGGTATGCGTATCGCATCATAGCGCCGCGCTGGCCGCCTGGGCTACCCTTCGGCGCGCCAGGCCGTAACATGCCGCCATGACGACCCGCCATGCCGAGATCGCCGGCGCCGGATTTGCCGGTCTCACCGCCGCCGCCGCCCTCGCCCGCCGCGGCTGGAGCGTGCGCGTCCACGAACGCGCCGACCGGCTGCGCACCGCGGGCGCGGGCATCTACATCTACGAAAACGGCCTGCGCGTGCTGGAAGCCGTCGGCGCCTACGAAGCGGCGGTGAAGGGCGCGCCGTTCGCCCACACGCGCGAGGTGCGCGACGATCAAAACCGCACCGTCTCGGTACACCGCTGGCAGGGCAGCCGGGTCTATTCCATCGTGCGCCAGACCGTGATCAACGCGCTCGCCGACGCCGCGCGCAGCGCGGGCGCGGAGATTGTCGTCAATTCAGAAGCCGCCGGTGCGACGCCGGACGGCGAACTGCTTCTCGCCGATGGACGGCGGTTTAAGGCCGACCTGGTAATCGGAGCCGACGGCGCAAACTCCCGCGTCCGCGACAGTCTCGGGCTCGTCGCCAAGCGTAAGCCGCTGGTCGACGGCTGCACGCGCTTCCTGATCGACAAGCTGCCCGAAGAGCGCGGCCAGGACGGCGCGACCACGATCGAATACTGGTCCGGCAGCCGCCGCGTGCTCTACACGCCGTGCAGCGAGACCGAAGTCTATATTGCGCTGACCATGCTCGACTCCGACGGCGAGGCAAAGGCCGTGCCCGTCGACCGCGAGGCCTGGACGCGCTGGTTCCCACATCTGGCGCCGTTGATCGGTCGGCTCGGCGGCGAAGCGCGCTACGACCGTTTCGAACTGATCAAGCTGAGAAGCTGGTCGGCGGGCAAGGTCGCGATTATCGGCGACGCCGCGCATGCGCTGCCACCCAACATCGGCCAGGGCGGCGGCTGCGCCATGATGAACGCGCTGTCGCTTGCGGTGCATCTCGACGGTGCGGCCGAGGTACCGGCCGCACTCGCTGCCTGGGAGCGCGCGGAACGGCCGCTCACCGAGCACACCCAGCGGATTTCCTGGCTATTCGGATTGCCGACGACCTGGCCGCCGTACATCCGGGCCAAGACGCTGGCACTGGCGGGCAAGTCGAAATGGCTGGTGGCGCAGCGGACGAAGACCGCGCTGCATCGGCCGACGGGGACGTAGGTCACAGTTCAAAACGGTTGCGTGATCCCGTCCATCGGCGCGTCGCAATTGACGAGGTCGACCCGCTTCCAGGCAATTCGGATAGCGCTGCCGGTCTGTACCAGACGGTGCCAAGCGGTGCCCGCGAACAGGCGCTGCTGCTCGCGCCGGTACTCGATCATCAGGAACTTCGAGCGCACTGTCGCGCCCGCGCCGTCGCTCTCCTCCAGCGTGACGTTGGCGACGATGCGCGAGCAGCGCGAGCGCGGCTCCTGCGAATACATGCGCGGGCTTGCGAGCCGCCGCACCCGCGTCTCCAGAAGCCGCCGGTCGTCATAGATCAGCGACACCGTGTCGTGCGGGTTGTTCTGGCCGGGCTCGCTCGGGACCCAGTACCAGGCGTCGGCTGCGAACAGCGCCAGCCAGTCGTCGAATTTGGCCTCGTCGAGCAACCGCGCCTCGTGCATCAGGAACTGCTCGCAGCGGTTCAGGTCGAGCCCCGCAGTCACGCGCGGCGCGCGGCCACGCAACGGCATGGCGCGCCTGCGACTCGGCGCCGCGATCTTGGGGCGTGACTTGTGCTTGCGGGCCATCGCGCGGTCAGGATACCGCGCGCGCAGGCTGGGCCGGCGTGCCGTTCATGTAGCCAAGCCAGGCGTCGAGCATGTTGCGGATGTAGACCTCGCTCGTGGAGTTGATGCCCTTGCGCCCGCCGTGCGGGTCGGGCTGATCGCTCTGGTAGCCGCGGCCGACCTGCAGCCATTCGGTGCCCTGCGCCGACAAGCCGATATCGATGCGGTTGTAGATTTCGAGATCGTCGGTCAAGACCAGCGAGCCGGTGCCGTTGACGATGTTGGCAAAGGCGATGGTGTTGCGGAACATCTGCTCCGGCGCGCCCTTGAGCCGGAAGTTGAACGTTTGCACCACGGTGCGGTCAACTGCGATCGGGTGCACCACGCGAAGCTGCTGAAACTGGCTCATCAGCGACACGTTCGGATAGATGTTGGAATTCCAGCGCCGCACTTCGAGGATGCGCTGCGCTTCCTTCTTGCCCTTCTTTTTCTCCAGAGCGTTGAGATAGTCGCGGAACACCGGGTCCTTCATGGCGGCGACGAGCTTGGAGTCGTCGTGATAGTCGCCGAGGTAGGAGTGTCCGTTCGGGTAAGTCCAGATGCCGACCTGCCCCTCCCAGAACGAATAGGGCGCGCCATTCTGGCGCATCTGCCGGATTGCGATCTCGCCGGTGCCGTCGGAGTGGACCGCGTCGGACTGCTGCTGCGCGGCCTCGATCGACGAGCGGTGCGTGAACAGCGGGTGTGCCGCGTCGCACAGATTCTCGAAATAGACTTTCCAGTTGGCGTCGTAGGCGTGCTTGAACGTGCCGCCCGCGACCTCGATTTCTCCGTCCGGCGCGCGGTCGATCATGTCGTCGAGCGAGGTCGCCATGTGGCCGAGCGATTCTTCGAGCGAAAGGCCGTCGGCTGCCTCGCTCGCGAACACGAAGCCGCGATAGCTCGACACGCGCTTGACCGGCGTCATCGCGAGCTGCGGATTGCCAGTATCGAAATCGCGCGGATAGCCGTGGTTCAGCGGAACGGCCTTGAGCTTGCCGTCGAGGTGGTAAGTCCAGCCGTGATAGCAGCAGGTGAACTCCGGCGCGTTGCCGGAATCCGTCGCCACCACCATCGCGCCGCGATGAGCGCACTGGTTGTGGACGACGTGAATTTTTCCGCCCTCGCCGCGCACCATCACCACCGGGCGGCGGCCGAGCCGGGTCGCGAAATAGTCGCCGGGCTTTCTGATCTGGCTTTCGTGACCGACGTAGATCCAGGCGCAGCCGAAGATGCGCCGCATCTCGATCTCGAAGATCGCGGGGTCGGTGTAAATCTGCCGATGCACACAACCGGGCTTGAAATAGCGCGAGAAGTCGTCGGGCATGCCTGAAAGGTATCGCAGGGTATGGGGGCGGACAAGCGACGGTCCGGCCACGCCCTCCCCGCCGGAGCGCTGCCCGCCGCCGGAGTGAATTCGCGGTCAGGGCCGAAACATGCGCTTCCGGGCGCCGACGCCGCGGGGCTCGCCGCAGATCTGGAGCGAGGACAGCTAACGTTCGATTTTGGCGTCGGCGCAACAGGCTCCTGTCGAGCCGTCCAATGCGGCTGCCATCGCTCTCCGCAAGAATATTTCGCCTGGATCCTTGGACCGTGACATCAAGGCGATCAAGGTCAGCCATTCGTCTTCACGAGAACCGGCGACGTAGCGATCGACCGCGCGCTGGATGTACTCGCCGGACGAAATCCTCTCGGCATCGGCAGCCTCGGCAATGCGCGCGGTCAGCACCAGATCGTCCACCGCCGCGAAAGCTTCGCCGGCGAACGCCGGATTGGAACATCGCTCGATCAGATCGCTGAGCAACATGGCGGATGGCCTTCAATTGACGCGCAGCACTTCGGGCGTCGCGAATTCGACGCCCTCGATGCGAGCGGCGCCGGCGAGGCGCGCGATGTACTGCGCGGTCGCGCGCCGCCGGACGCTTTCGTTCAGATATTCGGCGATGCGAGCGGCGACCAGTTCGAACGGCAGCTCGCGGCCTTCGATCCTGCGATCCAGCCGGACGATGTGAAAGCCGTAGCGCGTCGCGACCGGCTCAAGTGCGATGGTTCCGGGATCGAGCGCGAACAGCGCGCGCTCGAACTCGGGCGTGGTCTGGCCCGGGCCGATCTGGCCGAGATTGCCGCCCTGGTTCGCCGACGGGCAGTCGGAGCGGCTCTCGGCGTACTCGGCGAAGCACTCGGGACGATCGCGTAACTCCGCGAGAACAGCGGCCGCCTCGTCGCGCGCCTTGGCGTAAGCCTGCGCGTCGTCGCGCGAGGCGGCGAACAGGATGTGCGCGGCCTCGTAGATGTCGCCGGAGCGGAAGCGGCCGCGGTTTTGTTCGTAGTAGCGGCGGCAGGTGTTCTCGTCGGCCGTCGGCACGCGCACTTCGCGCTCGACGAGCTCGCGGACGGCCGCCTCCTCGGCGGTTTCGCGCCGTCCCTCGTCGTCCTCGGCCGGCTCACCGACGACACCAAGACGCCTCGCCTCCTGAACCAGCAGCTCGCGCACCGCCAGCGCGCGCGCGGCGGCCTTCCAGGCCTCGATCGGCGTCCGCGCCGGATGATGCTGGACCTCGCGCGCGATCAGGTCGCGCGGGATTGCCGTGCCGTTGACCCGTACGCCAGCGCCACGAGGCAGCGCGGATTGTGCGGTTGCGCTTTGCATCGAGATCACTCCGCCGGAACCGCGCCGCGCCCGCGCAGCGGCGCACGGCCGATGCGATTGCTGCGCACCACCTGATAGCCGCGGCGACCGAGATACCAGACCGGCGCGCTCCACATGTGCACCAGCCGGGTGAACGGAAACACCAGGAACAGCGTCATGCCGAGGAAGAGGTGCGCCTTGAAGATCGGATGCGCGTCGGCGACCAGCGCGGCAACGCCGGGCTGCAGCATCACGATTCCCTGCGCCCAGGTCATGAATTTCACCATCTCGTGGCCGTCGAGATGGCCGAGCGAGACGAAGATGGTGGCCATGCCGAGGATGAGTTGCGCATAGATCAGCAACAGGATCGCAATGTCGCCGAACGACGACGTGGTGCGGATGCGCGCATCGAACAGCCGCCGGTGTACGAGCAGCGTCATACCGATGAAACAGGCGATGCCCGCGACGCCGCCGATGACGATCGCCATCCACTGCTTGAAGGTGTGCGAGATGCCGAGTGCATCGAAGATCCAGATCGGCGTGAGCAGGCCGAAGAAGTGGCCGAGAAAGATGACCAGGATGCCGACGTGGAACAGGTTCGAGCCCCACATCAACTGGCGGCGGCGCAGGAGCTGACTCGATCCGCTGCGCCAAGTGTACTGCTCGCGGTCGAAGCGCCACCAGCTTCCGACGACGAACACGATCACGCAGAGGTAGGGGTACCAGCCGAACACGATGTGATTGAGCGCGTCACGCATGGCGGTCTCCTTCGCTGCGCGGCGTCGAGGCACGGGCCGGCTCGACTCCCGGCGCCGGGCGGCGGCCAGAGCGAATCTTTGCGATCAGGCCGTCCTTGCAGGAATTGGCCGAAGGCCCGAAGCTGACCGGCTCGTCCTCCCAGGCGGCGTCGAGCGCCTTCAGATCGTCGGGCTCGGGATCGGGCTCGTCGAGCAGCGCGGTCAGCGCCTCGCTGTTGGGCTTGGCCGCGGCGAGCGCGACCAGCGCGCGCAACACCGCCTCGTAGGCCGAGTGGCGCTTGCGCAGCCGCTCGGCGAGCGCCTGAAGAATATGCACGGGCTGGCCGAGCATCTCCCAGGCCTCGGCGGGCGGCCGCGTCGCAACGAACTCCAGAAACAGCGGCAGGAAGTCCGGCAGCTCGGTTGCGCCAATCTCAAGGCCTGCATTCTCATATTGACTCTTGAGATCGATCATGGCCTGGCCGCGGTCGCGGCTTTCGCCGTGGACGTGCTCGAACAGATGCAGCGAGAGCGAGCGCGTGCGGTCGAACAGGAGGACATAGCGCTCCTGCAGGTCGTAGATGTCGCCACTTTCGATTTCGCGCAGCAGCACTTCGAGTTGCCGGCGCACGCCTCCGGGCAGCAGCGCCTCGCGGTCGAGCGCATTGCGAATATCAGCGGCGGCGGCTTGCAGCCCGGCCGTGGGATAGGCGAGCAAAGCCGAGAGTGCCTTGACGGTCCGGATCATCACTCGACCTCCATCGGGGTGCGCACGCGCTTCGGCGTGCCGAACAGGTTTATGCCGGTGGTGCCGTCCGAGCAGCCGTTGCCGAAGGAGAAGCCGCACGAGCCGCGCAGGTCGTAGGCGTCCTCTTCGAGCTCGCGATGCGCGGTCGGGATCACGAAGCGGTCCTCGAAATTGGCGATCGCCATGACGTGATACATGTCCTCGATCGCCCGTCCCGAGAGACCGACACGGCGCGCGATGCCCTCGTCGATCACGCCGTCGACGGTCTTGGCGCGCATGTAGGCGCGCATCGCCAGCATGCGCTCCAGGCCGCGCGCCACCGGCTCTTCCTTGCCGGCGGTCAGGAGGTTGGCGAGATACTTCAGAGGAATGCGCAAGCTGCGCACGTCCGGCATGTCGCCGTCGACGCCGATCTTGCCGGCTTCTGCCGCCGACTGGATCGGCGACAGCGGCGGGACGTACCAGACCATCGGCAGCGTGCGATATTCCGGATGCAGCGGGAACGCCACCTTCCACTCCATCGCCATCTTCCAGATCGGCGAACGGCGCGCGGCCTCGAGCCAGGAATCCGGCACGCCGTCGGCGCGCGCCTGCGCGATCACCGCCTCGTCGTTCGGGTTGAGGAAGATGCGAAGCTGCGCCTCGTAAAGGTCCTGCTCGTTGGGGACGCTCGCCGCCTCCTCGATCCGGTCGGCGTCATAAAGCACGACACCGAGATAGCGGATGCGGCCGACGCAGGTCTCCGAGCACACCGTCGGCTGACCGGCCTCGATGCGCGGATAGCAAAAGATACATTTCTCGGATTTCCCGCTGGACCAGTTGTAATAGATTTTCTTGTACGGGCACCCCGACACGCACATGCGCCAGCCGCGGCACTTGTCCTGGTCGATCAGGACGATGCCATCCTCCTCGCGCTTGTAGATCGCGCCGGAGGGGCAGGACGCGACGCAGGCCGGATTGAGGCAGTGCTCGCAAAGCCTCGGCAGATACATCATGAAGGTGTTTTCAAACTGGCCGTAGATGTCCTTCTGCACTCCCTCGAAGTTGTAGTCCTGCGAGCGCTTGGTGAATTCGCCGCCCAGGATTTCCTCCCAGTTCGGACCCCACTCGATCTTCTCCATGCGTTCGCCGGTGATCAGCGAGCGCGGCCGCGCAGTCGGGAACGCCGGCAGCTCGGGCGCCTTCTGCAGGTGCTCGTAGTCGAAGGTGAAGGGCTCGTAGTAGTCGTCGATTTCGGGCAGGTCGGGATTGGCGAAAATCTTCGCCAGCACGCGCCATTTCGACCCAATCTTCGGCTCGATCCTGCCGTTCTTCTTGCGGACCCAGCCGCCATTCCAGCGCTTCTGGTTCTCCCAGTCCTTCGGGTATCCGATGCCGGGCTTGGTCTCGACGTTGTTGAACCAGGCGTATTCCATGCCCTCGCGGTTGGTCCACACGTTCTTGCAAGTGACCGAGCAGGTGTGACACCCGATGCACTTGTCGAGGTTCAGCACCATCGCGATTTGCGCGCGGATTTTCATTCTGCGGCCTCCAGCTTGTTCTTAGGCGCAACTTCGGGTGCGACGGCGAGCGGTTGCGGCTGATCGGCGGAAGGTTTGTCGAGCCAGTCGACCTTCGACATCTTGCGGACGATCACGAACTCGTCGCGGTTGGTGCCGATCGTGCCGTAGTAGTTGAAGCCGTAGGACTGCTGGGCGTAACCGCCGATCATGTGGGTCGGCTTGACCACCGCGCGCGTTACCGAATTGTGGATGCCGCCGCGCTGGCCCGTGATCTCGGAGCCCGGCACGTTCACGATCTTCTCCTGCGCGTGATACATCAGGCACATGCCTTCCTTCACGCGCTGGGAGACAACGGCGCGCGCGACCAGCGCGCCGTTGGAATTGTAGGCCTCGATCCAGTCGTTGTCGGCGATGCCGGCTTTCTTCGCGTCGGTCTCGCTGATCCAGACGATCGGCCCGCCGCGCGACAGCGTCAGCATCAGGAGATTGTCGGTGTAGGTGGAGTGGATGCCCCACTTCTGGTGCGGGGTGATGAAGTTCAGCACCACCTGCTTCTCGCCGTTGGGCTTGGAGTCGATCACGGGCTTCACCGCCTTAAGATCGACCGGCGGGCGATAGACGCAGAGCGCCTCGCCGAACGCCCGCATCCACAGATGGTCCTGGTAGAGTTGCTGGCGGCCCGACAGCGTGCGCCAGGGGATCAGTTCGTGGACGTTGGTGTAGCCGGCATTGTAGCAGACCTTCTCCGATTCAAGACCGGACCAGACCGGTGATGAGATGATCTTGCGCGGCTGCGCGACCACGTCGCGGAAGCGGATCTTCTCATCCTCCTTCGGAAGGGCGAGATGCTTGTGGTCGCGGCCGGTGGTCTTGGACAGCGCGTCCCACGCCTTTACCGCAACCTCGCCGTTGGTCTCCGGCGCAAGCGTCAGGATCACCTCGGTCGCGTCGATGTCGCTTTCGATCTTCGCCAACCCCTTGGTCGGCCCTTCCTCGGTGACTTCGCCGTTCAGACGCTTGAGCAGGTCGACCTCGTGCTCGGTGTTCCAGGCCATGCCCTTGCCGCCGTTGCCGAGCTTTTGCATTAGCGGACCGAGCGCGGTGAAGCGCTTGTAGAGGTTCGGATAGTCGCGCTCGACCACCGTCACGCTCGGCATGGTCTTGCCGGGGATCGGGTCGACCTCGCCCTTCTTCCATTCCCTGACGTCGGTCGCCTGCGCGATCTCGGCCGGTGTGTCGTGCAGGATCGGGGTCAGCACCGTGTCCTTCTCGACGCCGAGCACCTCTGGCGCGACCCGCGAGAACTGCTTCGCGATCGCCTTGTAGATGTCCCAGTCGCTCTTGCATTCCCAAACCGGGTCCACCGCCGCAGTCAACGGGTGGATGAAGGGATGCATGTCCGAGGTGTTGAGATCGTTCTTCTCGTACCAGGTAGCGGTCGGCAGAACGATGTCGGAATAGACGCAGGTGGTCGACATGCGGAAGTCGAGCGTCACCAGCAGATCGAGCTTCCCCTGCGGAGCGTCTTCATGCCAGGCGACCTCCTGCGGCTTCTTCCTGCCGCTCTCGCCCAGGTCCTTGCCCTGCACGCCATGCGAGGTGCCAAGCAGGTGCTTGAGGAAGTACTCGTGGCCCTTGCCCGAGGAGCCGAGCAGGTTGGAACGCCAGACGAACAGGTTGCGCGGCCAGTTATCGGGGTGATCCGGGTCCTCGCAGGACATTTGCAGCTCGCCGGACTTCAGCGCCTTGGCGACGTAGTCCTTCGCCTCCTGCCCCGCCGCTTCCGCCTTCTTTGCGATCGAGAGCGGGTTCTGCTTGAGCTGCGGCGCGGACGGCAGCCAGCCCATGCGTTCCGCGCGCACGTTGTAGTCGATCAGCGCGCCGTCCCACGGACCGGCCGGCGCGGTCGGCGACAGGATTTCGTCGACGCCCAGCGTCTCGTAGCGCCATTGGTCGGTGTGCGCATAGAAGAACGACGTCGAGTTCTGCTGACGCGGCGGCCGGCTCCAGTCGAGCGCGAACGCCAAGGGAAGCCAGCCGGACTGGGGACGCAGCTTCTCCTGCCCGACGTAGTGCGACCAGCCGCCGCCCGACTGGCCGACGCAACCGCACATCACCAGCATGTTGATGACGCCGCGATAGTTCATGTCGGCGTGGTACCAATGATTCATCGCCGCGCCGATGATGACCATGGAGCGGCCCTTGGTCTTTTCGGCGTTGCGGGCGAACTCGCGCGCGACCGTAATGATCTGATCGCGCGGCACGCCGGTGATCTTCTCCGCCCAGGCCGGCGTGTACGGAACGTTCTCGTCGTAGGACTTGGCGACGTGCTCGCCGCCGAACCCGCGGTCGAGTCCGTAGTTGGCGACGAACAGGTCGAAAACGGTCGCGACCTCCGCCTCGCCATTGGCAAGCGCGATCCTTTTCACCGGCACCTTGCGTGTGAGCACGCTCGGGTGCTCGGTGCCGGCGAAGTGATCGTGCTCGCGGTTGCCGAAGTACGGAAAGCCGACATCGGCATAACCGTCATTGCTGCGGGCGAACGACAGCCGCAACGAGGTTTCGCGGCCCTCGGAGTCCTTCTCTTCGAGATTCCACTTGCCTTTCTCGCCCCAGCGGAAACCGACTGAGCCGCGCGGCACGATTGCACCCTCGGAGACTTCGTCGAAGCCGACGGTCTTCCATTCCGGATTGTTGGTCTCTCCGAGATTGCCGGGAAAATCGGACGCACGGAGCAGCCGGCCCGGGACGAGCCGGCCGTTCTGCTTTTCGAGCCGCACCAGCATCGGCATGTCGGTGTATTGCCGGACATAGTCCTCGAAATACTCCGCCTGCCGGTCGAGATAGAATTCGCGCAGGATCACATGGCCCATGGCCATGGCGAGGGCTGCGTCGGTGCCCTGCTTCACCGAAATCCAGAGGTCGGCGAATTTCGAAGCCTCCGAATAGTCCGGGCAGATCACGACGCTTTTCGCGCCGCGGTAGCGCGCTTCGGTGTAAAAGTGCGCGTCGGGGGTGCGGGTCTGCGGGACGTTGGAACCCCAGAGAATGAGGAAACCCGAATTGTACCAGTCGGCGCTTTCGGGAACGTCGGTCTGCTCGCCCCAGGTCTGCGGCGACGACGGCGGCAGGTCGCAGTACCAATCGTAGAACGACATGCAGACGCCGCCGAGCAGCGAGAGATAGCGCGAACCCGCCGCATACGAGACCATCGACATCGCCGGAATCGGCGAGAAGCCGACGACGCGGTCGGGGCCGTGATTCTTCACCGTGTAGGCATTGGCGGCCGCGATAATCTCGGTGACCTCGTCCCATGTCGCGCGCACGAAACCGCCGAGACCGCGCTTGCCGGTGTAAGCCTTGCGCTTCTCGGGATTCTCGACGATCGAGGCCCAGGCTGCGACCGGCGTGCGGACCACCCTCGCCTCGCGCCACAGCTTGAGCAGCCGCGAGCGCACCAGCGGGTATTTCACCCGGTTGCCGGAGTAGAGATACCAGGAGTAGCTCGCGCCGCGCGAACAGCCGCGCGGCTCGTGGTTCGGCAGCTCCGGCCGCGTGCGCGGATAGTCGGTCTGCTGCGTCTCCCAGGTGACGATGCCGCCCTTGACGTAGATTTTCCACGAGCAGGAGCCGGTGCAGTTCGCGCCATGCGTGGAGCGCACGATCTTGTCGTGCTGCCAGCGCTTGCGGTAGCCGTCCTCCCAACGGCGGTCTTCGCCGGTGGTGACGCCATGCCCGTTCGAGAACGGTTCGGAGGCTTGCCGGAAGAAGGTCAGGCGATCGAGGAAATGGCTCATGGCCTTCGCTCCGTTACTGCGCGGGTTGCGGGGCTGCGGGCGGCAGCGAGCCGCCGCGCTCGATGTCGTGCAGAAGCCCGCCGCGCCGCGTGTAGAAGAACCAGGTGATGGCGAGGCAACTGACGTAGAAGGCCAGGAACCACCACAGCGCGGCTTCGGGGCCGCCCGTGAGAGAGATTGAGGTGCCGTAGCTCTTCGGGATGAAGAACGCACCGTAGGCCGCGACCGCCGAGGTGAAGCCGATGATCGCAGCCGACTCCATCTCGGACTGGCGTGCGCGTTCAACCGGGCTCATGCCGGGAGCGAGCCGCGGGATCTCCTGGCGCATGATCGCTGGGATCATCTGGAACGTGGACGCGTTGCCGACGCCGGTCGCGAAGAACAGGACCATGAACATCGCGAAGAAGCCCCAGAATGCGTGCGGCTGATCCTTGATGCCGAGGAAGTAGAGGACGCCCGCCACCGCCGCGATCATCAGCGCGAACACCCAGAACGTGACGCGGCCGCCGCCATAGCGATCGGAAACCCAGCCGGTCGCCGAACGCGACAGCGCGCCGACCAGCGGCCCGAGGAACACGAACTTGAGCGAGTCGACCTGCGGGAACTGGGTCTTGGCGAGCAGCGGGAAGCCCGCGGAATAGCCGATGAACGAGCCGAAGGTTCCCGTATAGAGCCAGCACATGATCCAATTGTGCTTGCGCTGGAAGATCACCGCCTGATCGGCGAACGAGGCTTTCATGGCGGCAATGTCGTTCATGCCGAACCACGCCGCGGTCGCCGAGGCCGCGATGAACGGCACCCAGACGAAGCCCGCGTTCTGCAGCCACAGCCTGGTCGTCGCCCCGGCCTCGGCCGCGGACTGCGGATCGCCGCCAAGCCAGCCGAACACGCCCGCGGTGATGACCAGCGGAATGACGAATTGCACCACGCTGACGCCGAGGTTGCCGAGGCCGGCGTTGAGCGCCAGCGCATTGCCCTTCTCCGCCTTCGGGAAGAAGAAGCTGATATTCGCCATCGAAGAGGCGAAATTGCCGCCGCCGAAGCCGCACAGCACCGCGAGCGACAGGAAGATGATGTAGGGCGTGTCGGGGCTCTGCACCGCCAAGCCTATGCCGACCGCCGGGATCATCAGCGACCATGTCGCGATCGCCGTCCACAGCCGGCCGCCGAAGATCGGCGGCATGAACGAGTAGAAAATGCGCAGCGTCGCGCCCGACAGGCCGGGCATGGCCGCGAGCCAGAACAGCTGGTCGGTCGTGAACTTGAAGCCGACCGCCGGGAGCTTCGCCACCACCACCGACCACACCATCCAGACCGCGAACGCAAGCAGCAGGCACGGGATCGAGATCCAGAGATTGCGGCGCGCGATGGCGCGGCCCCTCGATTCCCAGAAGTCCTTGTCCTCGGGCCGCCAGTCTTCGAGGACGTGCTCGCCAAGCGCACCGACGTGCCTTTCCTCATGGATCGGCTGCATCTCCGGGAGTTCCGGAAGCCTGCGCAGCGTCGGCTGCATCGCCTCGCGTTCCATGCGCTGGATCGCGAGATGCATCCACAGGAGCGCGACCGACACGAATACGAACAGCAGCATGAAGCAGCTGGTCCAGATGCCGGTGAGATCGTTGAGGATGCCGAACGCGATCGGCAGCACGAAGCCGCCGAGCCCTCCGATCATGCCGACCAGCCCGCCGACCGAGCCGACGTTGTTCGGGTAGTAGACCGGGATGTGCTTGTAGACCGCGGCCTTGCCCAGGCTCATGAAAAAGCCGAGCACGAACACGAGCACCGTGAAGGTGACGACGCCGGTCTCCATATGGAACGAGATCGGACCGGTGATGCCCTTGATGGTGTATTGGGTCGGCGGATAGGACAAGATGAAGGTGACGATCACCGAAACCAGGAACGTCCAGTACATCACCCGCCGCGCGCCGTACTTGTCGGACAGATGCCCGCCGTAGGCGCGGAAGATGCTGGCTGGCACCGAGTAGGCCGCGCCGAGTATGCCGGCGGCCTCGATGCTGACGCCATAGACGCCGATCAGGTAGCGCGGCAGCCAGAGCGCCAGTGCAACGAAGGCGCCGAACACGAAGAAGTAATAGAGCGAGAAGCGCCACACCTGAACGTTCTTGAGCGGCTCAAGCTCGAGCCAAGCGCTCCTTGGCTTCTCGCCGCGGGCACGGCGCTCGCGCAGCACCGGATCGTCGCTGGTTGCGAACCAGAAGATAACGGCCATCGCCGCGATGCCGATCGCCCAGACCTGCGCCACAGCGTGCCAGCCGTAGGCGACCAGCACGAACGGCGCGATGAACTTGGTGACGGCGGCGCCGACGTTGCCGGCGCCGAAAATGCCGAGCGCGGTGCCCTGCTTGCCGATCGGGAACCAGCGCGAGACGTAGGCGACGCCGACCGCGAACGAGCCGCCGGCAATCCCGACGCCGAGCGCTGCGATCAGCATCTGCGGATAGGTGGTGGCGTAGGTCAGGAGCCAGGTCGCAACCGCGGCCGCGAGCATGGTCGCGGTGTAAACCAGCCTGCCGCCGTATTGGTCGGTCCAGATACCGAGAAAGATGCGCACCAGCGAACCGGTGAGGATCGGCGTACCGACCAACAGGCCGAACTGCGTCTCGTTGAGACCGAGGTCGCTTTTGATCTGAATGCCGATGATGGAAAAAATCGTCCAAACGGCGAAACAGACCGTGAAGGCCAGCGTCGACATCCAAAGCGCCACTTGCTGCTGTGCGCGCCCGGCCGATATCGCGTTCATGCGCTTTCCTCGCCCCGAAAAGAATCGAAGTTTCAGCGGACAACATGCTCGATATCGGCAGGCCGAATGTTGACGCAGGTCAAGCAACGCTGCCAATCGGCGCCGCCGAATACTGCACAAATGTCGCATTGTTGTTTGTCGTTCTTCGACTTGACGCGATCACCATTATGAATTGACAATTGTCAAAGATGATCGCGTCAGCATCGGATGTATTTTTGCTATGCGCCGATCCGATATCGAACAGGTCCGAAGCCTGCCGCTGTTTCGGGAAATGACCAAAACTCATTTCTCGACCTTGATGAGCGCGGCTTTGCTGCAGAAATTCCCCGCGCGCACCGTTCTCATCCGCGAGGGCGAGCTTCCTGACTTCCTGCACATCGTGGTCGAGGGTACGGTCGAGCTCTATTCGCGATGGGAAGACCGCGAGACGACCATCGACATCATCCGCCCGGTGACGACGTTCATCCTCGCGGCCGTGATCCAGGACGACGTGTACCTGAAGTCGGCGCGTACGATCGATGCCGCGCGCATCCTCATGATCCCGTCGGAAGCCATCCGGGACATATTCGGGCGCGACGCGGGGTTTGCGCGCGCCATCGTCAGCGAGTTGGCCCTGCGTTATCGCGGGATCGTCCGGGTCTTGAAGGACCGGAAGCTGCGCACCAGCGTCGAGCGGCTGGCCAACTGGATTCTGGCGATGGACCGCAGCGAAGGCGGCGGCGGCCGCATTGTGCTGGCCCACGACAAGCGGACGTTGTCCTCACGGCTCGGGATGACGCCGGAGAATCTCTCGCGCAGCCTCGCGATCCTCGGCGATCACGGGGTCGAGGGCACCGGACGCGAGATCGTCATCGTCGACCGCGAGGCGCTGCAACGCTGCGCCAAACCAAGCCCCCTGATCGACGGCTAGGAAATCCTAATCTCGGAGCGCCAGCCCGCCAGCGATGGGGTTACCCGGAAGTCACGCCGGAACGAAAAATGAGGGCCTAAGCTTCGCAAAGTATTGGAGCGGGTGAAGGGAATCGAACCCTCGTCATCAGCTTGGAAGGCTGTTGCTCTACCATTGAGCTACACCCGCCTACGCTTCGCTTCGGCGGGCAGGCCCGCCTCCGTTATCGCAGGCTTGCCAGCCGGAGCGCCGAAGGCGCGGAGGCTGGTGGGAGAGGCAGGACTCGAACCTGCGAAGGCGTAAGCCAGCGGATTTACAGTCCGCCCCCTTTGCCGCTCGGGACACTCTCCCAAACCGTCGCACCACGTTGATCCCGAAAGACAAACGGGCTTGGCCTGCCGGCCGTTCGGACGCCGCGCTTTATGGTCAGCGCCCCGCGCGAAGTCAATGGAGCCGAATGCGCCGCCACCCGATTGCGGGAACCCTCGGCCACGGCTACCACCGTCCGCCATGGCCAGCCGACCGCCACGAACCTCCGCCAAGCCCGGTGCAACCCGCGAGCAAGTCGATCGGCGGGCGCGTTTCGAGCAGGCCCGGCGCGACAGCCTGCGGCCGGGTAACGACGTCGCCGTGCTCTACGGCTGGCATCCGGTCCTTGCGGCGCTCGCCAACCCCGGCCGGCGCATCCGCCGCCTGCTCGCGACCGAGAACGCCGCCCGGCGGCTTGCCGAGGAAGCTCCGTCCGCCGTACAGCCGGAAATCGTGCGGCCCGACGCCATCGCCGGCCGCCTGCCATCGGACGCGGTGCATCAGGGCCTCTATCTCGAAGCCGACCCCTTGCCCTCGCCCGGCATCGACGCGCTTCAACCCGAAGGCGTGGTGCTGGTGCTCGACCAGGTGACCGATCCGCACAACGTCGGGGCGATCTTTCGCAGCGCTGCAGGTTTTGGCGCACGCGCCATCGTGCTCACTGCCCGCCACAGCCCGGAGGCGACCGGCGCACTCGCCAAGGCCGCATCGGGTGCGCTGGAGCACGTGCCGCTGGTGACGGTGCAGAACCTCGCCCGCGCGCTCGCGACGCTCAAGGAGCGCGGGTTTCTCGTCGTGGGCCTCGACGCGGACGGCACGGAGGAACTCGCGGCGCTGCCGCTCAAGCATCCGCTGGCGCTGGTGCTCGGCGCCGAGGGCCGCGGGCTGCGCCAGCTCACGCGCGAATCGTGCGACCGGGTCGCGCGCCTCGACCTGCCGGGCGAGATCAAGAGCCTCAACGTCTCGAACGCAGCCGCGCTCGCGCTCTATATCGCCACCCGAAACCGCGGTTAGTCGTCCGCCTCGATCGCGATGATGCGCGCGTTGGGCGCGATGGCGTAGCCCGGCGTCACGCGATAGCTGTATTCGGCGCGGCGATCGTAGGCGCTTCCCGCCGGCGGACGTGCGTATGGCGCGGGCCGCGTCCTGTGCACCACCCTCACCGCGGGCCGGTCTTCGACGCCCGGCGCGGGACAGTGTTCCACAGTCTCTCGGACAAGCGGCTTCGGCGTCACGGGCCGCACCGGCTGCGGGCGCGCGTTGTCGTCGTAGCGCGGCGGCGGTTGCAACGCCTGCTCGCGCGGGGCCGGATCGACCACCATCCGCGGCTGTGCGCGAACCGGCGCTTCGGCGCGCGCCTCGGCGGGTGCGCCAACTTCGGTCTCCGGAGGCACGTTGGGCAATTCCCGCGGCGTCGCGGCGGATGCCGCAGGCGCGGCGGGCGGCGGCTCGACCACCGCCGGCATCAGCTTGCAGGATTTGTCGAAGCACTCGCGGTCGGCGAGCGCGGCGGTTGCGGTCAGCGCGGCGGAAGCGGCCAAAAGGCCAAAAGCGATGCGGCGGGACATGGTTCTCCCCGTGTCTTGTCTTCGTTCCGCATCTCGATGGCTCTTGTGTTGACCCGCGGTGGCCGCGCGGGCGGTGAATGGGTCACTTAAGGTCTACGCCCCGGCACCACCACGATCGGCGGCATATAGGGCTGCGGCTCGTGGATGGTCGGTGGCACGATGTCGATGCCGGGCGCGAACGACTGCGGCTCGCCGCGCGGCGCGCCGTCGCCCGGCTGCGGGGTCGCGTAGGACGAGGGCGCGAAAGACGGCGGCGCATAGGAGGACGGGGCGTAGTGCGGAGGGACGTAGGACGGCAGCGGCCCGGTGTGGCTCGACCACGAGCGCGAGTAGCTCTCGGCCGGCGGCGGCAGTTGCCGGTCCGGCGGCGGCTCGACCTCGTTGCGGCCGCGCTCGGGCGCACGACCGTAGCGCGGATGATAGCTGCGGCGCGGCGCATACTCAGAGCTCGCACGCGGCGCGTGCCCGCCGATGATGGTGACGCTCATGTGGCCCGGCCGCGCCAGGCCCCAATCGCCTTCCACGATGGCATAGGACGCGTCGCGGCCGTTGATCATCACCGGAATGCCGGGCCGCGTCGGCACGACATAGACCGGGCCGGTGTCGGCGGCGCGTACCGGCGCCACGGCCGCAAGCCCCAGCGCGGCAATCGCAATCAGTCGAATAGTCTGCAACGCCATGAATCGCCCCGAAGCCCCCTCAACCGCCGGCATTTTAGACGAAATGCGCGGGTGTCCCGTGAACGACGAACGGGAATCGCCCGATAGCATTAATTCGGAACTACCGGGCGGCAGCGGAGCCACCCACCGGGCAAACTGCGCCGGGTTCGCCCCATCCAGTCGGGTGGCGGCATCGTTAACGAAGCGTGCTTGTGGCGGACGGCCCGCGCTGGTAGCCCCGCTGACCTGAGCCCCAAGAACTCCTCCAAAAATAGGTAGAGTCCATCACCCTGGAAGGGGATGGACATGAAGCCGAGCCGTTTCACGGAAGAGCAGATCATCGGGATTTTGCGGGAGCAGGAGGCCGGGGCGAAGACCGCCGATGTCTGCCGCAAGCATGGGATCAGCAGCGCCACGTTCTACAAGTGGAAGGCCA
>Ga0194131_10000250_pt1 | contig 86905 bp, 77 predicted proteins | sample TA2KigO120mmetaG_FD_148631 | JGI IMG/M metagenome (GOLD analysis project Ga0194131, IMG submission 148631) | Freshwater microbial communities from Lake Tanganyika, Tanzania - TA2015053 Kigoma Offshore 120m | ecosystem: Environmental > Aquatic > Freshwater > Lake | place: Tanzania: Lake... | reverse complement strand
CCAAGCAGCAGCGAGGCCAGCGCGTTGCCGGAGGGCGTCGCGCCGTCCACGCCGTTGGTCAGCGGATTGAGCGAGGTAAACCGCCGATCGAACTGGAAGCTACCGGCGCCGCCCGAGAACGACTGCGTGTCGTTCCCCATCCTGCGATAGTCGACCCCCGCTTTGACTGTGTGTCGTCCCACCAGTCTCGACACCGTGCCGTTCGCGCTCCACGAATACCAGTTTCGATCCGACGGATCGATCGCACCCAACCCGTAGTAGTCCGTGATGCCGACTGACGGGAACTTCTTCTTCTGAATCGCGCTGCTGTACGCGGACGCGAAGCCCAGCGTCGACGGATCGAAGTCGATCGACAGCGTGTCGTCGTCGAAGAACTGCGTCCAGCCGTAGCGCAGCGTCACCACGGTGTTGCTGCTGGGCAACCAGGTGTTGTTCAACGCCAGGGTTTGGACGCGACGAAGCAGCAGATAATCGCCGTTATCGACAAACCGGTTGGGGCCATTGAGGCCGGGCTCGAGGTAGTTCGCGCACGGTTCGTCGGTCTTGTTATAGAGGTAAAAACCCGACAACGATACCGCGTCGCTGAAGCGATGATCGACCTTGCCCGTGTACATCATTGCGCGGTCGTGGATCTCGGCAACGCTCGAGAAGTTCGACGAGCCGTTACTGACATCCCGCTGCGGGGTCGGCAGATAACTCAGCATCTTGGTGGCGATCGGGTTGAGCCGGCCGGCCGGGATGATGTTGTTCGTAAACGGCTGCCGGCCGTTGCCACTGGCGTCGCCGGTCAGCGGGTCGTAGATCACCACGAGGCGACCCGACGAATCGGTCGTCTGCGAAAAGTCTCCCGCCCGCTCGCGCGTGGTAGGCAGCCGGATCGACGGCGAGTTGCGCGTGGTGTTGGAGCCGTAGCCCTCCATGGCGTACCAGAAGAAGGTCCGGTTGCGGACGATCGGGCCGCCCACGCCGCCGCCACCCAGGTGGAAGTAGGTCTTCGGCAACGGAAGGCCGGCTTTGTCCGAGAAGTAGTTGTTCGCCATGCCCCAGCGCGGCCGCGTCTGGTAGAAGCCGCTGCCGTGCCAGTCGTTGGTGCCCGAGCGCGTCGCGACGTTGAAGGTGCCGCCGCCCGTGCGGCCGGCCTCCGCGTCGTACTGGTGCACCTGCACCGCCACGTCATCCAGCGCCTCGATGGTCGGGTTGGCGGAGGCGCGGTTGCGCATGTCGGTCACCGGCACGCCGTCGACCAGGTAGTTGTTGCCACGGCGCGTGCCGCCGCCCAGTGACAGCAGCGACGCGTTGGTCTGATCCTGCTGGCGATTGAACTGCGGGTCGCCCGTGGCGATCACCGTCGGCAGCGTGACCGCGAACAGGAACGCGGACCGGCCGCCGCTCGGCAGCGTCGACAGCTGCTCGGTGCTGATCACGCCGCCGCCGGTGGCGTTGGAGGTGTCAATCAGCGGCGCCGCGCCGGTGACCGTGATGGTCTCCTGCAACTGGCCGACCTCGAGCGCGATGTCCAGCGTGATGAACTGCTGGGCCGCGATGCGGATGTTCTGGTTCTCGTAGGTCTTGAACCCCGAGAGCTCGGCCCGAACCGTGTAGTTGCCAGGAGGAACAGCCGTGAAGCTGTACTCGCCAGATTCGTTCGATACCGCATCACGGCTGGCGCCCGTCGCCGTGTTGAGCAGCGACACCGTGACGCCGGGAATGACGCCGTTGGCGTCGCGCACCGCGCCGCGAAGGCCGCCCGTGAACGTCTGCGCCCACGCAGTACTAGTGGCCAATGCAACAATCAGCAGTGCCGCCACGCACCACCGCGACACAAGGTTCGTCATACTCGTCATTCCTCCAAATCGAAGAGACCAGACCCACTGCAGTGGGCCCCGGACACGAAGGCACCAAGGGACATTGAAATTCGTGCGAAACAGCTGCGACGCGCCTGCGACAAGACTCCGAAGTGTATGCGCTCCAGACCACTACTTGCAAGCAGAGTTGACGAAGGACGATCGGTCTACGGAATTTTGGATTAGTCCGTGACCGCGCCGGTGCTCGCCGTCGACACCAACTTCGCGTATTTCGACAGTACGCCGCGCGCGTAACGCGGCTTGCGGGCCCTCCACGCGCGCCGCCGCGCCGTCAGCTCCTTCGTCGCCACATCGAGCGTCAGCAACCGCCGGCGCGCGTCAATGGTGATGCGATCGCCGTTCTTTACCAGCGCTAATGGACCTCCAAGAAACGCTTCTGGAGTGATGTGACCGACGACGAAGCCGTGCGTGCCACCGCTGAAGCGGCCGTCGGTGATCAAGGCCACGTCGCTGCCGAGTCCGCGGCCCATGATGGCCGACGTCGGCGACAACATCTCGCGCATGCCGGGGCCGCCGCGCGGCCCTTCGTAGCGAATCACGATCACGGAGCCCTTGGTGACGCGGCCCTTCAGGATCGCCGCCAGCGCGTCTTCTTCACGATCGAACACGCGCGCCTTGCCGGTGAACCTCTCACCTTCCTTCCCGCTGATCTTTGCGACCGCGCCATCGGGCGCCAGGTTGCCGCCGAGGATCACCAGATGCGAGGTCGGCTTGATCGGTTGATCGAGTGATCTGACGATCTGTTGACCGGCTGGATAGTCGGCCACGTCGCCCAGATTCTCAGCCAGCGTTTTCCCGGTCACGGTCATGGCGTCACCGTGCAGCAGTCCGGCTTGGAGCAGGCGCTTCATCAGCGGCGCCAGACCGCCAATCTTGATCAGTTCGGCCATCACGAACTTGCCGCTGGGTTTCAGATCCGCGATCACCGGAGCGCGTTTGCCAACGCGAGTGAAATCGTCGATCGACAGCTTGACGCCGGCCGCGTGTGCAATCGCCAGCAGGTGCAGTACCGCGTTGGTGGAGCCGCCCAGCGCGCTGATGGTGACGATCGCGTTCTCGAACGCCTTGCGCGACAGGATGTCGCGCGGCCGGATATTCCGCTGAATCAGGTCGACGACCGCGGCGCCGGCACGCGCGCAATCCTGTCGCTTGTCATCCGAGACGGCGGCCTGCGCTGAACTGTTCGGCAAACTCAGCCCGAGCGCCTCGATGGCCGAGGCCATGGTGTTGGCCGTATACATGCCGCCGCACGATCCTGCGCCGGGGCAGGCGTGTTGCTCGAGGTCCGCCAGCGCCGCATCGCTCAACTTCCCAGCCGCGTGCTGCCCAACCGCCTCGAAGACCGACACGATGTCCACGGCGCGTCCCTGAAAGGTGCCGGGCAGGATGGTGCCTCCGTAGACAAACACCGCCGGCCGGTTCAATCGGGCCATGGCCATGACGCACGCCGGCATGTTCTTGTCGCAGCCGCCAATCGCCACCAGGCCGTCGAAGCCTTCGGCGCCCATCACGGTTTCGATCGAGTCGGCAATCACCTCGCGGGAGACGAGCGAGTACTTCATGCCCTCGGTGCCCATCGAGATCGCATCCGACACGGTGATGGTGTTGAAGATCACCGCCTTGCCGCCAGCCGTGTCGACGCCCGCGGCGGCGTGCCGCGACAGGCCGTCGATGTGGACGTTGCACGGCGTCACCTGGCTCCAGGTCGAGCACACGCCCACCTGTGACTTGGCGAAATCGGCGCGCGTAAAACCCACGGCGTGCAACATGGCGCGCCCCGGCGCGCGTTCGGGTCCGTCCAATACCAGTGATGAGTGCGGTCGCTTGGCCATTGGTCCAGATTCTAAATGCACCACGAAGACACGGAGGCACAGACTTCTTGGGACAACGCCAGTGCCCCTTAGCGGCTATCGCATTTCCCAGAAATGGCTCCGTGGCTCCGCGTCTTTGTGGTGCATTAAGCTGGCCACGTGGCTCATGTTCGACTGGACACGTGGCTCGACGTGGCGTGCCTGTTCAAGACGCGTTCCGAGGCGCAGAAAGCCTGCAAGCTGGGCAAGGTAGTCGTCAACGGCCAGGCCGCCAAGCCGCACCGCGACATGAAGATCGGCGATGAGATGGAGATCCATCGGCCGATGGGGCGCCGGCAGTTCATCACGGTCCTCGGCGTGGCCGGGACACACGTGGCCAGGGCCGAGGCGCGGCGGCTCTACGACGACCGCACGCCCCAGCCTACCGCCGAGGAGATCGCGATCCGCCGTCTCGAGCGCATCTACCGGGCTGCCGCCACCCCGCCAACGCGGCCCGATCGCGATCAGCGCCGGACGCTGCGCCGCCTCAAGCGCGGGGAATGACCGAATTTTCGAGGGAACAGTTCGAGATTGGCGATGGAGCGGACGTGCGCTCAGGCGGTAGACTTCCCTCGTGAGCATCCGCGCCATTGTCCTGGCCCTGGGCGCAGCCATCTTCTTCGTGCTGCCGGCCTCCTTGGATTTCGTCGCCGACTGGCTGTGGTTCGGGGAAGTGGGCTTCCAGCAGGTCTACTCCACCGAGATCACGGCCCGGGCGATCACCTGGGGCGTCGCGTTCGTCATTGCGGTCGCCTGGCTGACCGCCCACGCGCGGCTGGCGCTGGCCTCCATGTCAGCGGCGCCCCTGACCTTCACGACCCGCGAAGGCTTCACGATGGCGCTGCCGACGCGCGATCAGGTGCGACCGGTGGTGTTGGTCCTGGCCGCCATCGGGTCGTTCCTGCTGGCCTCGTTCGTCTCGAGCCAGTGGATGCCGCTGCTGGCCTGGTGGAACCAGGTGCCGTTCGGCAAGGCCGACCCGGTGCTCGGCCACGACGCGGCGATGTACGTGTTCACCCTGCCCGCGCTGGAATTGCTGCGCGCCTTCCTGTTCGGGCTGGTGGTGCTGGCCGCCATTGGTACGGCCGCCCTCTACTTTGCGGCCGGACAGATTGCGCTGAGCCCGTTCGGCGTGCGCATCGAGGACCGCGCGCGCCGTCACCTGTCATGGCTGGCGGTCGGCCTGTTCCTGATCCTGGCGCTCGGCGCGTGGCTCGGGCGCCTGCAGGAGATTGTGTCGCCGTCGGGCATCATCCAGGGCGCCGGCTACGCCGATGTCCACGGACGCATGCCCGCGGCGCTGGCGCTGACGATTGCGTCGGTCGTGTCGGCCGGCCTCGCCCTCGCCACCGCGGTGGGATCGTCGCCCCGTCATCTCATCGCGGCCGCCGCCGTCTACGCACTCGTGCTGCTCGGCGGCGAGGCCTACGCCGGCGTCCTGCAACGGTTTGTCGTGACCCCGAACGAGCAGGTGCGCGAGACGCCGTTCATGGAATACAACATCGCCGCCACCCGCGAAGCGTTCGGGCTCGATCGCGTCGAGGAGCGCGAGCTTCCTGCCGAAGCGTCGCTGACACGGCAGGACATCGAGGCCAATCGCGCCACGCTCGACAACGTACGGCTGTGGGACCACCAGCCGCTGCTCGAGACCTTCGGACAGATCCAGGAAATCCGGACCTATTACGACTTCGTCTCCGTCGACAACGACCGCTATCGCATCAACGGGCAGAACCGGCAGGTGATGCTGTCGGTGCGCGAGCTCAATCCGTCGGCGCTACCCAATCGCACCTGGGTCAACGAGCGGCTGGTCTTCACCCACGGCCATGGCCTGACGCTCGGGCCGGTCAACCAGGTCACCGCCGAAGGGCTGCCGGTCCTGTTCGTCCAGGACCTGCCGCCGGTCACCTCGGTGGACCTGCCGATCACCGAACCCAGCATCTATTTCGGCGAACTGGCCAACGATTACGTGATCGTCCGCACGCGGGCGCAGGAGTTTCACTATCCCAAGGGCGAAGACAACGTCTACAACCAGTACAGCGGCACCGGCGGCGTCCCGATCGGATCGCTGTGGCGCAAGCTGCTGTTCGCCGCGCACTTCCGCAACTACCAGATCCTGTTGAGCGACGACATCACCAGCGAGAGCCGGCTGATGTTCGATCGCCAGATTCGCCGCCGCGTGCAGAAGATCGCGCCGTTCCTGGTGCTGGATGACGATCCGTATCCGGTGGTGAGCGACGGACGCATCTTCTGGATCCAGGACGCCTACACCGTCACCCAGCGCTACCCGTACTCCTCCGCGGCGGGCGGCGTCAATTACATCCGCAACTCGGTGAAGGTGGTGGTCGACGCCTATCAGGGATCGGTGACCTTCTACGCGGCCGAGCCCACCGATCCGATCGCGCAGTCGCTGACGAAGATCTTCCCGAGCCTGATGCGTCCCTTGGACGAGATGCCGGCCGACCTGCGCAGCCACGTGCGCTATCCCGAGGGGATCTTCCAGCTCCAGGCGTCGGTGTTTGCGACCTATCACATGACCAATCCCGCGGTGTTCTACAACAAGGAAGACCAATGGGAAGCGCCGGCGGTGGACAGCGGCGGCGAGAGCCGCCGGATGGAGCCGTACTACACGATGATGAAGATCCCCGGCGAACAGACCGCGGAGTTCATCCAGATGCTGCCGTTCACGCCGCGGCGTCGCGACAACCTGGCGTCGTGGATGGTGGCGCGCAGCGACGGCGAGCACTACGGCAAGCTGCAGGTGTTCGCCTTCCCCAAGCAGACGCTGGTGTTCGGCCCCCAGCAGGTGGTCGGCCGCATCAACCAGGACCAGGTGATCTCGCCGCAGATCACGCTGTGGAATCAGCAGGGCTCGACGGTGATTCAGGGCACGCTGATGGTGATTCCCATCGAGGAGTCGCTGATCTACGTGCGTCCGCTCTACCTCCGCTCGCAGGCTGGACGCATCCCCGAGCTGACCCGCGTCATCGTCGCGCATCAGAACCGGATCGTCATGGAGCCGACGCTCGATCAGGCGCTGGCGCGGCTGTTCGGAGGACCGGCCACGGCGCCGCCGCCGGCCAGGCCAGCGGCAGCCGGCGTCACGGGTGTGGCCGTGCCGCCGCCGTCGCCGCCGATCACCGATCGAGCCGGCTGGGAGCGGCTGGCCATGGAAGCCCGCGAGACGTATCAGCGCGCCATTGACGCGCAGCGCGCCGGCGACTGGGCGAAATACGGCGAAGAGATTCGCCGGCTCGGCGACATTCTGGAGCGCCTGAAACAGCAGCAGTAGTAACGAATGCGCCTCCGATCGCTGGACGTCTTTCGCGGTCTCACCGTGGCAGGCATGGTGATCGTCAATAACCCCGGCGACTGGAGCACGGTGTACGGGCCGCTGCTCCACGCCGAGTGGCATGGCTGGACGCCCACCGATCTCATCTTCCCGTTCTTCCTCTTCATCGTCGGGACGGCCATCGGACTGGGTACTCGGCCGGCGTCGCTGGCCGCCATCGGGCGGCGCGGCGCGATCATCTGGGGACTGGGGCTGTTCCTCGCCGCGTTTCCCTTCTTCCGCCTGTCCACGGTGCGTATTCCCGGCGTGCTGGCGCGGATCGCGTGGTGCTATGTCGCCGCCGCGCTGCTGGCACGCGCCGTGGCCGGGCGTCCCGCTCGGCGCCGCGTGATTCGCACCATCGTGGTGTTGCTGCTCAGCATCTACTGGATCCTGCTGGCGGTGGTGCCCTTCCCGGGCGGCACTCCCGGCGACTTGTCCGCGGCCGGCAACATCGGCGCGTGGATCGACCGGTCGATCTTCGGCGCGCACTTGTGGCGCGGTGGCGAGTGGGACCCCGAAGGCCTGCTGAGCACCGTGCCGGCAATCGCCACCACCCTGCTCGGCGTCCTTGCCGGCTGGTTCATCGCCGACACCCCCTCGCCGCGAGCGATCGTGCGCGGATTGCTGATGTGGGGACTGTTCGGCGTGACGCTCGGGCTGGCGGCCAGCACGCTGATGCCGATCAACAAGAGCCTGTGGACCAGCACCTACGTGTTGTTTACCGGTGGCCTCGCCGCCGCGGCCCTGGCCGTGTGCTATTGGACGTGCGACGTCGCCGCCACGCCGCGGAGCGCACGCCTGACCGAACCATTCGTCGCGCTGGGGCGCAACGCGATCCTGCTGTTCGTGCTGTCGGGATTGATCGCCAAGACCTTGCTCTACCTAAAGTGGCCCGACCCAGGGCTGTCGCTGGGCGGATGGTTTTACAGAAACGCGTTCCTGCCAATTGGCCTGCCCTACGTCGCGTCGCTACTGTATGCCGTTGCCAATCTCCTGCTGCTCTATGCGCTGCTCGCCTACCTACACCGGCGGAAACACTACTTAACCGCCTGAGTCAGCAGTCAGCAGTCAGCAGTCAAGTCAGCAGTCAAGTCAGCAGTCAGACAGTCTTCTTGCGCCGCCTGGCTTGTTCCTCTTCCGCAATGCGCATCGACATATTGGTGATGATCTTCGAGAAGATGGCGCAGAGCTGGTCGGCCTCGTCCTCCAGGTTGTGTCGTGCTACGAGCGGCGCGTTTTCTAGCGGTGTTTGGACGGTCTTCGTCAGGCATGCCTTTGACTCCTTGGCTTCACGCAGGGCGAGTCGCATCTTGTTGAGGAAATCAGCATCCGAAGACCCGTTGCCGGCTTCGATCAGATTGCCGGAAGCGCTGTCTGCGCATCGCACGAGTTGTTTCCACACCACCTCACTCGGATAGCTCATCTCGTGTTTCGGATAGAGCCGGTTGACATCCGTGCTGAACCTGATGGCCCGCGAGTGCAGTGCCAGCGTCCGCTTGCGGGCAGGCGATGGTTCTTTCATGGGGCTGGGACATTGCAAACGAAATGCCGTCAGGTTTCTCCCAAGAATCGCGACGGCAGGGTCTCAGGTGGCGCAGAAACTGCGTTGCCGAAGCCGCCGGCACGTGGCACGAATTTCGGACTGAAGACTGCAGACTGAACTGCTGACTGCCGACTGACAACTCTTAACTGCCGATTGTCGACTGCTGACTGCTGACTGCCGGCTTAGCCTCCTCGCGTGTGCATTTCGAGGTGGGGGTCGCGCTTCAGTACGTTGAGCGGAATCAGCGGGGCGCGATCGCGGGTCGCGAGCCGGTGCTCGGCGCCGCGATCGGTCCGGGCATGCCACACGCTGGTGATGAGATCGCGAAGCGCCTCGTCGCTCACGCCACCGCGCAGTGGCCCGCGCAGATCGATGCCGCGCGCCGCATACAGGCAGAGGTACCACAGGCCGTCGGCCGTCAGACGGCTGCGATCGCACGTCCGGCAGAACGGCTCGGTCGTCGACGCGATGATCCCGAACACCGTGCCGTCCGGAAGGCGGTAGCGGTCGGCGGGCGCCGACGAGTCTTCGCGCAGATGCGCGACCGGGCCGTAGTGCGAGCCGATCGTGTCCAGCATCTGCGGTCGCGACACGACTTGCGCGCGCGACCAGGTAGTGGCTCCGCCCACGTCCATGTACTCGATGAATCGAATCTCGGCGCCGCGCGCCTTGGCGAACTCGAGCAGCGGGATCATCTCGTCATCGTTGACGCCGCGGATGACGACCGAGTCGATCTTGAATCCCGGGAAGACGTCGACGGCCGCGTCAATGCCCGCCTGGACGCGCGCCAGCTCGTCGAATCGTGCCAGCGTGATGAATCGCTCGCGCTGCAGGGTGTCGAGGCTGATCGTCAGCCGGTGCAGACCCGCGCGTTTGAGGTCGTGGACCGCGGGACCGAGCAGCACGGCGTTGGTGGTCATGGCCAGGTCGCGGATGGCGGCCTTGCCGGACAACCGCTCGATCAGCGCCGGGAGGTCTCGCCGCAGCAGCGGCTCGCCGCCGGTCAGACGCACCTTCGCCACGCCCAGGGCCAGGAAGTGATCGACCAGGCGATCCATCTCCTCGAACTGCAGAATGTCTTCCCGCGGCAGCCAGAGATAATCTTCCTCCGGCATGCAGTACTGACAGCGCAAGTTGCAGCGGTCGGTCACCGACAACCGCAAATTGGCCAACGGCCTCTGGTGAACGTCAATAACGGACACAGGAAGGGGATTGACTCACAACTCGTAATTGCCGACTGTCGACGGCTGACTGCTGACTGTTTCAGCAGTGTTTCTCGAACGCTTCCTGCAGTTCGGCGGCGATCATGTCCGCCGAGCGTCCCTCGATCTCGCGGCGCTCCATCATGTACACCAGCTGGCCGTCCTTCATGATCGCAATGGACGGTGATGACGGCGGGTACGGTGCGAAGTGGTCGCGCGCGGTCTGGGTGGCTTCCACGTCGGCGCCGGCGAACACCGTCCCGAGGTGATCGGGGCGCTTGCCCTTCGCCAGTGCGATGGCGATGCCGGGGCGGGCCTTGCCGGCGGCACAGCCGCACACCGAGTTCACGACGATCATCGTGGTGCCGGATTGCCTGACGGCGGCGTTAACGGCTTCCGGCGTCTTCAGGTCTTCGAACCCCAACCGCGACAACTCGGCGCGCATCGGCGCAATGAACGGTTCGGGATAGCGCTGGACGATCATGTTTTCAAACTCCTATCAGCTATTTGCCAAACAGACGGTGAATCTCAGCTTCGACCTTGCCATATTCGACGCCGAGCGCGTCCACCAGCGGCGGTGCCAGAATCACATCGGTGGGCGTCGGCACATCAGGGCGGGTGCGCAGCCGTTGCACGACCTTGGGCCCCGAAATGCCGGGCATCTCCCAATCGAGCAGTGCCAACGCCGGCGGATCGTTGCTGTTGAGACACGCCCAGGCCTCGTCGCCATCCTGCGCAAAAATCACCGCATAGCCCGCCTTTTTCGGCATCGCGCCGACGACGGTTCGTGACACCGGCTCGTCGCCTGCGACCAGGACCTGCAGGGGCACCATCTGACCAGATGTTATCCCACTTGTCGGCCGTCGCCCGTTGGGGAGCGATGGATCCTTGATAAGCTACGGCGCCATGAGAACCCGCATGACGCTCGCGTTGCTGGCCGCTCTGGCACTCCCGGCGGCGGTTTCGGCGCAAACCACCGCCTTCGTGGGTGGCCGGGTCATCGACGGTACGGGCAAGGTGATCGACCGCGGAACCGTGGTGATCACCGGCGCCAGGATTACCGCCGTCGGTCCCGCATCGACACCGGTGCCGGCCGGCGCGGCCCGTGTCGATCTCACGGGCAAGACGATTCTGCCCGGCCTGATCAATGCCCACGGCCACGTCCCGGCCACCACCGGGCTCCGGACCGATCCCGCGTCGTATACGCGCGACAACCTGTTGCGGCAGCTCCGCACCTACGCGATGTACGGCGTGACCACGGTGTTCAGCCTCGGTGACGATCAGGCCGCCGGGTTCACCCTCCGTGACGAGAATGCCACCGCCACCGATCGCGCCCGGATCTTCGTGGCCGGCGCGGTGATCGGCGGCACGACGGCCGATGAGGCGCGCGCCGGCACCGCCAAGGTGCTGGAAATGAAGCCGGACCTGCTCAAGATTCGCGTCGACGACAACCTGGGATCGACGCGCAAGATGCCGGAGCCCGCATGGCGCGCGGTGATCGCCGACGGCGACGCGCGCAAGCTGCCGGTCGCGGTGCACATCTACTACCTGGCCGACGCCAAGGCGACGCTGATGGCCGGTGCCGACCTGATCGCGCACAGCGTGCGCGACGTGCCGGTGGACGATCAGTTCATCGACGAGCTCAAGTCGCGCAACGTCTGCTACTCGCCAACGCTGACGCGCGAGATCTCCACGTTCATCTACGATTCAACACCGCCCTGGGTCGATGATCCGTTCTTCCTCAAGGGCGTGGAGGCAGGCGTCCCCGAACAGCTGAAGGATCCGAAGCGCCAGGAACAGATTCGCAACAGCGCGGCGTGGAAATCCGGCCAGCAGTACAAGGCGAGCCTGGAAGTCGCCAAGGCAAACCTGAAGACGCTGGTCGATCGCGGCGTGCGGATCGCCATGGGGACCGACACCGGTCCGCCGGCACGCTTCCAGGGATTCTTCGAGCACGTCGAGCTCGACATGATGATCGAATCCGGCATGACGCCAATGCAGGTGATCGTCTCTGCGACCGGCGATGCGGCCCGCTGCCATGGCAAGGCCGGTCAGCTTGGCGCTCTCACGTCGGGCGCCGCCGCCGATTTGCTGATCGTGAACGGCAACCCGCTCGACAACATCCGCAACCTCCGGAACATCGACGCCGTCTGGATCAACGGCAGGAAGGGCTACTAGAACCGGCCGCTATTGCCGGCGCGCCGGTCCGTACAGCGGACGTCCGGGCCGGGCGCCCGTCAGGCCCCTGGGATCGAGCACCGTGACGCCGTTGACCACGACATAGTCGATGCCCGTCGCATATTGATGCGGGCGCTCGTAGGTGGCGGTATCGGCAATCGTGTCCGGAGTGAAGACCACCAGATCGGCCAGGGACTTGTCGCGGATCTGCCCGCGATCGGGAATGCCCATCTGCGCCGCCGCAAGTCCGGTCATGCGATGCACCGCCTCATGCAGCGGCAGCGTCTTCGTCTCGCGCACGTACTTGCCCAGCACGCGCGGGAAGGTGCCGTAGGCGCGCGGATGCGGAGCGCCCTGCGCCAGGATCCCCTCGCTCCGCAACGCCGCCGAGTCGGTGCCGATCGTGACGAACGGCGCCCGGAGTCCGGTGACGACGTCGGCTTCACTCATCATGTGATACAGCGCGCCGACGCGGCCCCCGGTGTCGATCAGCAGGTTGAAATACACGTCCCAGGGGTCCGCCTTGCGCTCGGCGGCGATCTGCGTGATGCGCTTGCCAACCAGCGACTGGTCGAACTCCCGAGGCACCGACGCCACCTGGATCCCGCTGAAGGTGGTGGCCATCAACAGATTCTCCCAGCCGTCGATCGTGGTTTCAATCTCCCGGCGGGCCCGCGACCGCGTGGCCGGATCCCTGAGCCGCTCGAGCAGTTTCTCGCGACCGCCCTCCTGCATCCACAGCGGCAGCGTCGCCGCCAGGCCGGTGCCGCCGGCCGTGTAGGGATACATCGTGGCTGACACGCGAATGCCCGCGCTGTTCGCTCTCTCGATCAGGGCGACGGCTTCCGCCATTCGGCCCCAATTGGCCTTGGCGGCCACCTTCAGGTGATAGATGACCACCGGCAGCTTCGCGTCGCGGCCGATCGCGATCGCTTCCTCGAGCGCGTTGAACAGGTTGAAGCTCTCGCCGCGTACGTGCGAGATGTAGATGCCGTTGTTGCGAGATGCGACGCGGGCCAGCGCGACGAGCTCGTCCGTCCTGGCGAACGTGCCGGGCACGTAGATCAACGCGCTGGACAGGCCGAAGGCGCCATTTCTCATCGCCTGTTCGACCATGGCTTCCATCCGCGACAACTCGTCAGCGGTCGGGGCGCGATTGTCCAGCCCCACAATGGCGCGCCGCACCATGGTGGCGGGCACGAAGGTCCCGACGTTCACCGTGGTGCCCTCGGCGCGCAGCTTGCCGAAATAGCCGTCGAAGCCGGTCCAATCGAAGGTCAATCCGAACGGCGTGAGCGAGTCGCCCTCCTCGGTGCCTTTGGCCCAGAAGGCCGGCGAGCCGGCCTCCCCGATGATCTCGCTGGTGATGCCCTGCCGCAGATGGCTCTCGGCGTTCCCGTCGGCCAGCAGCGTCGTCCCCGACTGCCCCTGCACGTCGATGAACCCGGGCGCGACCACGCGGCCGCTCGCGTCGATCTCGCGCCCCGCACTCTGGCCGGCGAGATCGCCGACAAACGCGATCCGGTCGCCCTGCACGCCGACATCCGCGCGTCGCGCGAGCTGTCCCGAACCGTCGATCACCTGGCCGCCGCGAATGATGAGGTCGTATCGGTGCGGTGCCGTGGTGCAGCCGGCGGCAACGAGGCCGGCGGCGGCGAGTGCCAGGGGAACACATCGAAAGGGCATCATCGGGGCAACTATAATCGCTGGATAATTTCCCGCTCAAATACCGTATCGGTCTTCCTCCACCCAGCCGCAAGGACGCGCGGCCTGTTCACGGCCGCGGACTATGGGCAAATGCGGGCATTCTTTGCCGCCCGCCCGCATCTGTCAAAGAGCCCGCTCACGAGTCTCCCCGAACTGGCGCGGCGCAGCGACGTCGTGTCGATTGCCGCGAAAGATGAAACCGCCAGATTCGGTCTCAACGCCTTCAAGCTGCTCGGCGCCAGGTTCGCAATCGAAACGCTGATCGCCGACGGCGCCGTGAAGACCGGCGACACGCTGGTGTGCGCCAGCGAAGGCAACCACGGTCGCGCCGTCGCCCGTGCCGCGCGCGACGCGGGGTGTGCAGCGCGCGTCTACCTGGCGCATGACGTCGCGCTCGCGCGGGTGCATGCGATCGCCGGCGAAGGCGCGGATGTCGTTCGGGTCGATGGTTCGTACGACGATGCGGTTCGTGTGCTGCAGCGGGATGCGGCAACCAACGGCTGGACGATCATCTCCGACACGTCGTGGCCGGGCTACGAGCGCGTGCCGTTCCTGATCATGCTCGGCTACACGCGGATGCTGGACGAGATCAGGGATCAGGGAGCAGGGAGCGGGGAGCAGGGATTTACTCATCTCTTCGTTCAGGGTGGTGTTGGCGGATTGCTGGGGGCGATGGCGAGCTGGTGCGCGTTTCATGATCCGTCGATCAAGGTGATCGGTGTGGAGCCCACCACGGCGGCGTGCCTGCAGGCTTCGGCTCGGGCCGGGAAGGCGACTGCGGTCGAGGGTCCGCTGCAGACCACCATGGGTGGGCTTCGAAACCGCGAGGTCTCACCGATGGCGTTCGAGTCGCTGCTGCCCAACGTGGATGCCTTCATGGCGATCGATGACACCTGGACGTTCGAGGCGATGCGCGAGCTGAATCGGGCCGGCATCAGGTCGGGGGCGTCCGGTGGCGCCGCGCTGGGCGGCCTGCTGGCGCTCTGTCGTGAACAGTCGCTGCGCGAGGCGCGGGAATGGCTCGGCCTCGGCGCAGGCGCCCGCGTCGTCTCTATTGCCAGCGAGGGCGTCACGGACCCGGCACTCTGGTCTCAGGTCGTCGAGGAGACCTGAGGTGCGTCCCATCGACGGCCCGGGGCAACCCCACAACCCGAATCGTGGCAATCATCGTCCAACCAGGGCAACTCGAAACAATGGACAGTCAACGTCCCACATCGGTCGCACAGGCCACGAGGCGCCAACAGATTATTTACGGTGTGCTCGCGTTCTCGTCATCGCAGGTGTGTCGATTGCGCTCTCGCGGCTGCGCCCGGCCGAGCCGGCCGTCGAGCCCGCACCGGTGCGAGTCGATGTCGTCAAGCGCGGCCCGATGGTGCGGCAGGTCCGGGGCCTGGGCATTTTGGTGCCGGTCGATGAGGCCCGGCGGTGGGTGCCCGCGTCCACGCAGGGCCGAACTGTTCGATAGTTCGCCGCACGTCGGTCCGCAGTCGGCAGGCTTCAATCTTGCGGGCAGTCCGCGCTGTTTGACTGCCAGACGCCTTCCTGCAGACTGGATTGCAGACTGTTGACTGAAAACCCTTAACTGCCGACTGTCGACTGCTGACTGCCCCGAATTATTTCATCGACGATGAAGACGTCGGTGAGGAGCGCGCGGACGTGGATTGAGGCGTTGATGTTGTCGATCATCTGCGAGCTGATCCCCGGCTGCGCCAGCACCAGCCGCAGCGCCGCCTGCGTGGTGGCGGCGTCAACTTCCAGTGTTTTCAGGAATGCATCGAGCGCGCCGGCCGGGCCGACGCCGAGCGCCGCCGCGCACGCGCGGTAGGTCTGCGCCAGGCCGGTCAGCGCCGTCTCAAAGCGTGTGAGGTGATCGCGAAGCTGGCCGGAGTTCGCAGCGCCCTGGTCTGTCGGCAGACCCTGCGCCGCGTAGGCCAGCATCAGTTCGTAGCCGCCTTCGATGGCGTCGGCGCGATTCGAGAGTTCTTCTCTAGCTGCCTCAGGCGACATTTTTTCTTTGGTCGCCTCCGGCGACGGAACGTCGCCCTTAGGCGACGTTCTTCCAGCGATCCGGGTCGTGGTTCTCGAGGTACTCGCGGCGCGTAATCGTGCCGAAAATCATCGCCTTCGTAATCCACAGCTTCTCGGGCCGCAGCGCGAAGTAGATGTGCGCGATCACCAGGCCGACGAAGCCGACGCCCATCAGGCCGTGGCCGACATAGGTCAGGCCCCACGTGATGTCGCTGAAGATGTACGGGTTGCGTTCGACCAGACCCGTGCGAACGCGCCACATCATCATGATGCCGGTGCCGATCACGGTCAGCCCCGCCACCATCACCGCCAGGTGATACAGGCGGTTGCCCAGCGGATACTTGCCGGGGCGTGGACCCGGGTAGTCTTCCCGGCCCATCTCGCGCATCACCTCGGCCTTGATCTCCGGGATGTCCTTCGGACCGACCCAGATCGACCAGAAATCGAGCACGAACGTCGCGTGGAAGATGTGGAAGAGCACCGACGCCGTCAGCAACAGCCCCGCCATCCAGTGCCACTGCACCCAGGCGAACCTCACGCCGACGATTGGCAGGAACGCCGTGAACAGCAGCACCAGCATGGACACCGCCATCACCCAGTGGAACGCGCGGGCGACGAAGCCGTGACGGGTGATGTGCGCGGGCAGGCCGGTCCGCTCACGCTCGAGCTGATCGACCTCCTCGGACGGGCGCTTGCGGTGCTGCGAGAACAGCATGTAGCCGCCGTGCGCCAGCAGGAACAGCAACCCGCCGACCAGCGACGCCCAGAACAGGCTCCATGAGATGTGAGTGAAAATCGACTCACCCCACGGACTGCGGGCGGTTGTTAGGAGGTCCATGCAGCGTCTCCACGAATGGCGCGCTTCACCAGCGCCTTCATCAATGGAATCTTGTAGGCGTTGTGCGCCAGCGGCACGGCGCCCTCGACCGCCATGCCGGCCGCGGTGTCGGCCGTCGCCTTGTCGCGCGCCTTGCCGCGCAGGAACGCTTCAACCGAGTTCAGCCGGTAGGGCGTCGCCGAAACGCCGTTCACGACCATGCGGGCGTCGTTGATCGAGGTGCCCGACATGTCGAACGACGCCGCGATGTTGACCAGCGCGAAGTCCCACACCATGCGGTCGCGCACCTTCTCGAAGTAATTCGCCTTGTTCGCGAACGTGTTCGGAATGCGGATCGCGGTGAGCAGGTCGCCCGGCTGCAGCGACGTCAGCTTGGTGATGTCGATGCCAGGGCCGACGAAGAACTCCTCGGCCGACACCACGCGTTCGGCGTCGCCGTTCCTGATCACGAACTGCGCGTCGAGCGCCACCAGTGCCGGCGCCGTGTCGGACGGGCTGACCGCCACGCAGCGATCGGCGTCGAACAGCGCGTGCTCGCGGTTGATCGCCTGGGGCGTGTCGGCATAGCAGATGTTGCCGCCGGCGCGATAGCACGGCCAGCCGGCGCGGTAGTACCAGCAGCGCGCGTCCTGCGACACGTTGCCGCCGAGCGTGCTGACGTTGCGAATCTGCGGCGATGCCACCAGCAGGGCCGCCTGCGCCAGCATCGGGAAGCGTTCCTTCACCATCGGGTGGTTGGCGATGGTGGTCAGCGTGGTCGTCGAGCCAATCTCGAGACCGCCGCCGGCGTCCTTCACGCCCTGCAGCTCGTTGACCATGCTGAGGTCGACGACCACGCGGGGCTTCTTGATGCGATCCTTCAACCAGTCGAAGGTGTCGTTGCCGCCCGCCATGGGCCACGCATCGGCGCCATGGCGACTCAGCACGCCCAGCGCGTCGGTGACGCTGGTGGGCTGGAAGAGCTCGAATGCCGGCATTACATCGCGAATCGGTGGCATCGTTTTGTCCCCTTAGATGAACGCCTGCAACACGTGCGGCATATCCGGCTTGCGTTCCGCGCTCGCCAGCGCCGACATGATCTGCTCCGGCTGCACCGGTGTGCGCCGAATCACATCGTCTCCAACCGCGTCGCACAACGCGGCCAGTACCGCGCCGGCCGCGGCCACGGTTGACGGCTCGCCGATGCCCTTGGCGCCGACCGGGTTGGTCGGATCCGGCAGTTCGACCGCCGCCCACTTCGCATTGAACGGCGCGTCGAGAATCGTCGGCGGCTTGTTGTTGTACATGCGGTTCGCGAGCGCGTTGCCGTAGTGCGGGTCGTAGACCAGCTTCTGGCTGCGCACGTGGCCGATGCCCTGGATGCTGCCGCCGTTGATCTGGCCGCCGAGCGAGTTCGGGTGAATCACGGTGCCGACGTCGGCCACGCCCGTGAAGTCGACGATCGTCCACACACCCGTTTCGGTATCGACTTCGACTTCGGCAAACGCCGCCATGAAGCCGTAGGTCTGACCGTCACGCGGCAGGTTGTCGCGCGCCACGCCCATCAACCCGCGGCCCTTGTGCGCGGCTGCCGCAGCCTTGGTCATGGCGTTGATTTCCTTCGGGACCTCGGTGCCATCGTAAATGCCACCGAGCTTGATGGCCGCCTCCGCGGCCTGCGCCCAGGTGAGCACCACGCCGCCACCGCGGCGAATGACGCCGTTTGGACCGGTGTCGTAGCTGTCGGGCGAGCCGCCACGCGTCTTGGCGGCGACTTCCTGCAGCTTCTTCTTCAGGTCCTGGCCGGTGGCGTAGTTGGCGCGCGTGTGCGCATACGTCGTCTGGCTGCCGGCCTGGATCGATGACCAAGGCAGGCCCTTTGACGTGTTGCCCCACACCACTTCGCAGTTCTCCCACGGCACACCGGAGACCTCGGCGATGGTGCGCGCCGTATCGAACGTCGAGAGCGTGCCGAGGTTGCCGACGCCCTGGTGGATTTCGAGCTTGCCGTCGGGCCGCAGGATGCACAGGCCATCGACGCCGATCGAACCGGCCGTGTAGGCACCGGTGCCGACGCCGATACCGCGGATCTTCGTGCCGAGGCGCAAGCCGCTGTTGGCCTTCTTCCTTTCCCACTCGAACATCTCGGCGCCCTTGTCGAGGCACTCCTTGACGAAGCAGCTGGTCAGCTTGTTGCGCGGGCGTCCCGGCGGCGTGTTGGGCGGCACGAGGCCGAACTGCGCCTGGCCTTCCGGCGCATTCAGCTTGCGAATCGCGACCTGGTCGATGCCGAGCTTCTTCGCCGCTTCGTGCACCAGCGGCTCGAACCAGACCGACGCCTGCAGACCGCCCGGCGCGCGCTGCGACACGCCCGGAGGCGTGTTGGTCGCGACCGAGAGACCGCGGAATCGCATGTTCGGCGCCTGGAACAACAGCGAGCCGAGATTGGCGGTGGTGGCGTGGTCGCCCTGACGGCGATACGGGCCGCTCGCTTCCACGATGAAGGTGTCGATGGCGGTGACGCGGCCGTCCTTCCTGAAGCCCATCTTGATGTAGCCCTGGTAGCCAGGACGCACGCGGCCGATGTAGGTCTCTTCCGCGCGCGAGATGCGCATCATCACCGGACGGCCGTTGAGCTTCTTCGACATCAGCGCCGGAATCGCCATGGACTGCGCGCCCGGAATCTTGCTGCCGAATCCGCCGCCGGTGTACTCGCTGATCAGCACGAGCTCTTCGGGCTTGATGCCGACCCAGCCGGCAACCGAGGCCACGGTGCGGGCCAGCGACTGCGTCGACACGTGCATGTAGCACTTGCCGTTCTGCCAGTAGGCCATCGCCGAGCGCGACTCAAGCGGCTGGTGCGACGTGGTCTGCTGATGCATGTCGCGCTCGACGATCAGGTCGGCTTGCTTGAAGCCGGCCTCGATGTCGCCGAACACCGCCGTCTCGGTGGCCTCGCCGTCCTGCGGGAACTTGCCGGCGTCGTAGGACGCCATCTGTTCCCTCGTCCACTTGAGCGTCCGCATGCTCGGACCCACGAACACGTTGCCCTGCTCGCGGCCGTTCGACGAACCCGGCCGCAGGCTCTCCATGGGATCGATCACAAACGGCAGCGGCTCGAAGTCGACGACGATCTTCTCGATCGCGTCCGACGCGATTTCTTCGCTGTCGGCGGCGATCGCGAGAATGGGTTCGCCTTCGTACACCGGCTCCTTCGTCAGCGCAAACTCGGGCGGCATGGGCGGAGGCGGCGGCGCCGCAGCGGCACCACCTGCGGCAGCTCCACCACCAGCAGCGCCAGCCGCAGGCGCGGCAGCCGGAGCACCACCAGCTGGGGGCGCGGCGGCGGGTGCGCCGGCGGGCGCAGCGCCCTGGGCCGGCCCCTTGGCGGGCGGCGCCCCTCCCGGAGGTGGCGGCGGCGCAGGCAGATCGTCGGCGGTGAGAATGCCGTGCACGCCGGGCATGGCCAGCGCGGCCGAGGCGTCGATGCTCCGAATCCGCGCATGGGGACGCGGGCTCGGCATCAACTTGACGAACACCATGCCTTCGGCTTTCCAGTCTTCGGCGTAGCGCGCCCGGCCCGTCACCTTGGCGACGAGATCGGGGGTGACGTAGTTCTTGCCCAGGACCTTGAATTCCATCTTCTTGGGCGGGGCGACGGGGGCAGCCGGGGCGACTGGCTTCTGCTGTTCAGCCATGACTTACGCTCCCCTCGACAGGTCGGCCGCATGCATCATGCAGTCGAGAATCTTGTTGTAGTCGGCGCAGCGGCACAGGTTGCCAGAAATGCCATGCGCCATCTGCTCGCGCGTGGGATTGGGGTTGGTCTTCAAGAAGCCCACCGTCGCCATCACGAAGCCGGGCATGCAGAACGCGCACTGGAAGCCCTGGCCATTCACCACGGCCTGCTGCACCGGGTGCAGCGTGCCATCGGGCTTGGCGAGACCCTCAATGCTGACAATCTTCTTGCCGCGCACGGAATGGGTCAGCGTCGAGCATGCATACCGCGGTACATCGTCCACCAGCACGGTGCACGCGCCGCATTCCGCGCGGTCGCATCCGAGCTTGGTGCCGGTGAGACCGAGCTTGTAGCGCAGCGTCATCGCCAGCGTCTCGTTCTTCATCACGTCGACGCGGCGCTGCTGGCCGTTGATGTCCAGCGTGATGAGGCGATCCACCGCGCCGGACATGCCGTCGTTCTGCCCGAGCACGTTGGTTCGGAACAGATACGCGGACGCCGAGACGGTCGCGCCGGCGGCGATCACGCCCTTGATGAAATTGCGTCGTGAGTGCCCCGGCTGTATGCCCGGAGTCTCAGACATGCTTTCGTGACTCATACGGCCCATCCCCCACAGCTTCTTTTCTGAGCTTTCTGCGCCTTCTGCGGACCTGATCTCTGCCTGGTACGGCCCTGTTTATTTGCGCATGATAGCAGCAATTATCACGCGAAAAATCAGGTTTTTTTAGTCGGATATACGGCCTTAAACGATCGTCCTAAACCGTCCATTCGCGGCACGCATCAGTCGGTCACGAATCGCACGCCCGAGCCCCTCGGTGCCCGGAGAGCTGGCAAGGATCGCGGAGACGCCGGTCGCGTCCAGCGTCCGAATTGACGCGAACAGTTCACGGCCGGCGCGCTCCAGGTCCGCTCTCGAGCCGAACGGCTGCACGACTATCTTGCCCGCGGCCGCCGACGGGGCTATGAGCGGCGCGAGCGCGATCAGATCCTCTTCTGGTGCCAGGATGCCGATGACGTTTCCCCGGGCTACGGCGGTCCTGGCGTCTGCCGCAAGCCGTGGAACGACGGCCGACGGCTCCCCTTCGTAGAGCGTCATCTCCGCCACCGGGGCGTAGTGGCGCAGCAGCTGGCCCGGCGCAACCTGTGGCTGGTCCCCGGTCGCCAGGCCTTCCGCGAGCGTGACGTCGGGAACCAGCGCGCGCACCTGCTCGATGGTGATGCCGCCCGGCCGCCGAATCACCGGCGGATCAACGGTGAAGTCGACAATGGTGGACTCGAGGCCAATGTCGGTGGGCCCGCCATCGAGAATCAGGTCGACGCGCCCGTCCAGATCCTCCAGCACGTGTTGCGCGGTCGTGGGGCTCGGTCGTGAGAAACGATTCGCGCTCGGAGCGGCCACCGGCACGCCCGCCATTTCCATCAGCGCGCGGGCCACCCGATGCGACGGCACACGCACCGCCACGCTCGGCAATCCCGCGGTGACCAGGTCCGGCACCTCGGGCCTCTTCGGCAGGATCATCGTCAGCGGTCCAGCCCAAAACGACAGGCCCAGCTTGCGGGCGCGGGGCGGCATGCCGGCCGCGCACTGATTCACCTGGCCGATGTGCGCGATATGCACGATCAGCGGGTCGTTGGCCGGCCGCTCTTTCGCCTCGAAGATCTTCTGCACCGCGGCTGGGTCGAGTGCGTGCGCGCCAAGGCCGTAGACGGTCTCGGTCGGGAACACCACCAGCTGCCCGGCCCGCAAAGCCTGCGCGGCTGCTTCGATGACGGCGGGATCGGGACGGTCGCGATCGACGTGCAGGACGCGGGTGGTCATAGGGCTACGGGCTACGGGCTACGGGCTACGGGCTACGGATTGATGATTGGTGGAAGTTTCAGGACGTCGGTGCCTATGAGCAATTCAATCACGCGCGAGTAGCTCTGCACACCTTCTTCAACACCCTGCGATCGCAGCATCTGATCATACGTGGCCCACGCGGCTCGATCGATCGTCGGCACGCGCGTCTTCAGCCGCTCGCGGATCGCGTTCTGATCCTGGCGCGGTCCGGGCCCAAGCTGCTCGAGCACCAGGCGCTGCGTCACCGGCTGCAACTCCCTGGCGGCTTCCGAGACGAGATCGAGCCACGCGCTATACTCGCCGGCCGGTCCCGCCCGCATCGCCGCGAGCAGTCCCACGAAGCTGGCATCCGACTCTGGCGCATAGCCGGCCAGGTGGGCCCACTCGTGCCCAAGGACCGCCGGGCGCTCCGGCCCGGTGATGTCGGGATTCAGCAGCGTCTCGAGAAACAACGGCGCAAGTTGGCCGCTGACCCCCGCGGCGCGGTAGTAGGGCGAGAACAGCGTGACCTTCGGCCTGGCGACCACCGTCGGTCGAGGCCGCCCGAGCTCCTTCTCCACGCCGTGCAGTCCATCGATCAGTGATTGCGGCGCATCCCAGGTGCCGGGAAACCCGGCCGCGTGCGCGGCGGCATAGGTGCGATTTGCCTGCGCCACCGCATGTTCCGCCAGCGCGCGAACAGCCTGCGGCGTGACCTTTGACGCATCGAACGTGAGCTGGGATTCCAGACGCGGCCGCGAGTAATTCAGTCCCCACACCGCGATGAACCACAAATACACGACTGCGAGGAGCGTCAGGGTTGCGGCCAACCCGCGCCACAAGGCCCGCAGCCGTTGCTGCTTTCGCGCCTGCTTGATCGACTTCGTCCAGATGCCGATCAGGATCAGCAGCCACGCCACCGCCGCGATGTCGAACAGCGCGATCGGAACGCGATTCGAGAGCGACGTGAGGTTCGCCTGGATGATGGGATAGAGCCAGTCCGCGTAGAGCCGCTCCACGCTCGCCGCACCGGGTGGAAAGATCGCCACCAGCGAGGCGATGAACAGCAGAGTCAGCTGCGCTGCGGCCATCGCAGAGAACTGCACGTCTCCATTATGCGACCACCATCGACGGTCAACCAGTAGTCGAAGAATTGCGGGGAGGGTGGCTTGCCACCCTGAGCTCATGAGAAGGTCACGAGCGAAGGGTGGTCGGGATGCCGGGATTCGAACCCGGGACCTCCTGCACCCCAAGCAGGCGCGCTAGCCAGGCTGCGCTACATCCCGTACAGACAGTCGACAGTCAACAGTCGACGGCTAACAGTCTACTTCCTACTCTTCGGCTTCGGTGCAGCTTTCTTTTTCGGTGCAGCTTGCTTTTTCGGTGCAGCTTGCTTTTTCGGTGCAGCTTGCTTTTTCGGTGCAACTTGCTTTTTCGGTGCAGCCGGCGCCACCAGCCGCAATTCCGGCTGATGTTCACCGTCGTTGCCCAGCAGTTCGAGGATCGATTGGAGTCCCGAGCGCACGCTCCTCAGGCTGTCGCGGACGCGATCGCCGACCACTTCCTCAACCAGCACGCTGGCCGCAGGTGCCGGGCCGTCCTCCTGTTCGAGGCGGCGCCTGGCGCCGGACAGCGTCAGGCCTTCGTCCAGGATCAGCTGCTTGATGCGCAGCACGAGCTCGATGTCGGAACGCCGATAGACGCGAGGGCCGCCGCCGCGTGGGACCTGCCCGATGCTGGGAAACTCGGCCTCCCACGATCGCAGGACGTACGGCTGCACCTGCACGACTTCGCAGACGTCGGCGGCCTTGAAGAGCTCCCGCTTCGGTGCGGCCATCGGCATGGAGTGTAACAGGCCAGCAGGCTGGGGGGCTAGCGATGCCGCTTCTTCGTCGTGCGCTTGGCCGGGCGCGCGGCACGCGCGCGGTCGGCCCGGGTTGGCTTCGAGCCCGGCCCCTTTTTGACGGTCTTGCGCTGCATGCGATGACGTCCGGCTTGGGCCGGACCGTCGGGACGCGTTTGCCGATCGTCTCTGCGGTCGTCCTTGCGGCCCCGGACCTGAATCCGTATCGGGTTGCCGAAGAAATCATAGGACTCGCGCAGCCGGTTTTCGAGGAAGCGCTCGTAGGAGAAATGAAACTGCGTCGACGTGTTCGCGAACAGCACGATGGTCGGCGGCGCGACACTCACCTGGGAGGCGTACTTGATGCGCACGTTGCGCTTGCTCGACGTGACCGGTGGCGATGCCGTGGTGACCTTCCCGATGAACCGGTTCAGCTCGCCGGTGGGCACACGCGTACGGCCCGCCGCCGCGACGCGCTCAACCATTTCCAGCAGCTTGGACGTTCGCTCGCCGGTCGCCGCCGAGATATGCAGGATCGGCGCGTAGTCGAGAAATTTCAGGCGGTAGCGCAGCTTCTCGTCGAAACTCTTGGCAACGTCCTCGGTGTTCTCCCCTGTCGGCCCGTTGGCCGGTTCGCCGGTTCGCCCGTTCGCCCGTTCGCCTGTGGGCCCCTTCATCACGTCCCACTTGTTGGCGGCGATGATGATGCCCTTGCCAGCCTCCTTGGCCGCTCCCGCAATCGCACCGTCCTGGTCGGTTGGCCCCACGGTGGCATCAAGCACCAACACGACCACGTCGGCGCGTTCGATCGCACGCTTCGCGAGCAGCACGCTGACCGACTCCACCTGTGACCTGCCCACCCTGCCCGGACGCCGAATGCCCGCGGTATCGACGATGCGGAAGGTCTTGCCGTGCCACTTCAGCAGGGAGTCCACCGAATCGCGCGTCGTTCCTGGAACCTCGGACACGATCATCCGCTCTTCGCGCAGCAACCGATTCACCAGCGACGACTTGCCCGCGTTTGGCCGGCCGACAATGGCAATCGCGGTTTCCTTTTCGACGGGCTCGTCAACGGCTCCCTGGTCCCCGATCCCTGCTCCCTGATCCCCGAGACGTTCGACAATCTCCTCGAGCAGGTCGCCGACCCCCTCGCCGTGCTCCGCGCTGATTTCAACAACGGTGTCGAAGCCGAGACGCGACAGCTCGAGCGCGCCCGCGCGGGCGCGGCGATCGTCGGTCTTGTTGATGGCAAGAATCACCGGTGCGCCGGTGTCGCGCGCGGCTTGGGCGATGTCTTCATCCCCGGGGATCAGCCCCTCCCGGCCATCGACCACCATCACGATCACGTCGCCGGATTTCAGCGCGCGTGCGCCCTGGGTCTTCACCAGCTCATGGAGAGGGTCTTCGCTCGCACCGAATAGGCCGCCGGTATCGGTCAGTTCGAACGTGTGGGAACCCCATGTCACCGGATGGGTAATGACGTCGCGGGTGGTTCCGGCAATTGCAGTCACGATCGAGCGCCTGGTAGCGGTCAAACGATTGAAGAGCGTCGACTTACCGACGTTCGGTCGTCCGACCAACACAACCTGGCGTAATCCGCGGCGCGTCACGGTCTGCCTATATTACTGGTCCAAAAGGGTTTGCACCGATTCGAACGCACGAAACTGCACGGCGCTTCCGATAAATACAGCAATCTAAAGCACTTATCGCGTTGACAGTGTAAGTCCAACGGCTTAAACTACTTACAGTCAACCAATGATCAAGGTCGACATCGTGAACGAGGTCTCACGGGTGGCCGACGTCACCAAAGTGAAGGCCGAGCTGGCGGTCGATGCGGTGTTCGAGGCGATGCGTCACTCGATGCAGCGCGGCGAACGCATTGAGCTGCGCGGCTTTGGGGTGTTCCAGGTCAAGCCCCGCAAGCGCGGCATCGGCCGCAACCCGCGCACCGGCAAGGAAGTCCGCATTCCGCCCGGCCGCACCATTCGCTTCAAGCCCGGCAAAGAACTGCAAAACATCGGGTAAGCTCGATCCACCGTGCACCCCTCGTCTGGGCCCGAGGGTCCTTCGCCAGTTCTGCCGGAACTACGACCCCCAGACCCCGATGACGTCTACCCGGCGGCGTCCGCACAGGACGACCGCGACGAACAGCTGCCGCAAAAGCCGCTGCCGCCGCCCCATGGCAGGCTGTGGGTCCAGCTGGGGCTGCTCGGGCTGACGCTGGCCACGACGACATTCGTCGGCGGATGCCACTACCACTTTTTCACGATCGATCTGGCAACCGCGGCCATGGAACCGCCGCCGCCCGACTTCGGCGATGTGTTCTTCTACCTGCGCGGGCTCTGGTACAGCCTGACCATCCTGGCGATTCTTGGCTGCCACGAGATGGGCCATTACGTTGCGTGCCTTCGATACGGCGTGCTCGCCACGCGCCCCTATTTCCTGCCGGCGCCGATTTTTCTGACCGGCACGCTGGGAGCCTTCATTCGCATCAAGTCGCGAATTCCCAACAACACCGCACTGTTCGACATCGGCATCGCCGGCCCGATTGCGGGTTTCGTCGTTGCCCTGCCGGCATTGTTCCTTGGGCTGATGCTGTCGCGCGTCGATCGACTGCCGGCGGAGTCATCCGGATTGATCGAGCTGGGCGAGCCGCTGCTCTTCAGATTTGCCGCCTGGATCATCTGGGGCGACGTGGCGGACGGCTACTCGATCAACATGCATCCAATGGCGTTTGCGGCCTGGTTCGGCCTGCTCGCAACCGCCCTCAACCTGTTCCCGATCGCGCAACTCGACGGCGGACACATCTCCTACGCCGTGCTCGGCGCCCGCTCGACCATCGTCACGCTGGTGATGGTCGGCGTCGCGATCTTGCTGGCCACCGTCTCATCGAGCTGGATTGCCTGGACGATTCTGCTGCTGGTCATGATCGTCACGCTCGGCCCGAAGCATCCGCCGACGCTCGATGACGATGACCCGATCGACCGGCCACGGCTGATCCTGGCGGCGGTCGCGATGGTGATCCTGGTGCTGTGCTTCACGCCGGCGCCGATCGGCGAGTTCATCGCCCCCGGTCCGTAGCCGGTAGCCGGCAGCCCGTAGCCCGCTACAGCATCGACAGCGGATCGACGTCCACCGAGACGCGCTTGCCGAGCGATGCCTTGCGCGACAGCGCCAGCTGCAGCGCTTCCCGCATGACTCGCCGGTTCGTGCCCTTCAGGAAGAACTGCGCGCGGTGTTCGCCGCGCAGCCTGGTCAGGGGAGCCGGCGCCGGGCCAAGCAGCGCGAAGCCCCTGGCGTTTCTCGCTTCGCCAGCCAGGCTGCGCGCGCCCTGCATGGCGTCTTCGAAGGTCTGGCCGCGCACGACGACGTTCACCATCGCGACGTGCGGCGGATAGCGCATCGCGCGCCGGTATTTCACCTCGGTGTCGTAGAACTGGCGATAGTCCTGCGTGCACGCCAGCGTGATGGCGTAGTGGTTCGGCAACAGCGACTGGATGATCGCCTCGCCACGCCGCGTTCCCCGTCCGGCGCGTCCGGCCACCTGCGTCAACAGCTGGAAGGTGCGCTCGTTCGATCGAAAATCCGCCAGACCGAGCCCCACGTCCGCCGAAATCACGCCGACCAGCGTGACCTCAGGGAAGTCGTGCCCCTTGGCGATCATCTGCGTGCCGATCAGGATGTCCACCTCCCGGCGCGCCACCCGCGCCAGCGTCTGAACCAGGCTGCCCTTCCTGCGAACGGTGTCGCGATCGACCCGCGCCACCCGCGCCGACGGGAACAGTCTTCGCACTTCGGCTTCGACCCGCTCGGTGCCAAAGCCAACCCGCTCCATGTAGGGCGCCGCGCATTTTTCGCAGGTCTTCGGCACCGGCTTGAGGAAATTGCAGTAGTGGCAGCGGCCGTGCCAGTGGGCGCCATGCTTGTGAATCGTCAGCGAGATGCTGCAGTTCGGACACTCGATCGTGGCGCTGCATTGCCGGCAAATCACCGCGGTCGCAAAGCCGCGCCGATTGAGAAGAATCAACGACTGCTCGCCGCGGTCGAGCCTGGCGCCGATGCCGGCAATCAGCCTGCGGCTGAGGACCGCATCTTCACCAGTGGCGGCCATCTCCTCGCGCATGTTGATCACCGACACGCCGGGCAGCGGGCGATCGAGCACTCGGCGGTTCAGCGAGACCAGCGTGTACTTGCCCTCCAGCGCATTGGTATACGACTCCATGGTCGGCGTTGCGGAGCCGAGCACCACCAACGCGCTGGCAAACTTGCCGCGCATGATCGCGACGTCGCGGCCGTGATAGCGGGGCGTTTCGTCCTGCTTGTACGACGTGTCGTGTTCCTCGTCGACAATCACCAGACCGGGCCTGGCAAGCGGCGCGAACACCGCCGAGCGGGTGCCGATCACCACGTCGACGTCGCCGCGGCGGATGCGGTGCCACTGATCGTGTCGCTCGCCGTCGGACAGGCCGCTGTGCTGAATCGCAACCGCCTCGCCGAACCGCGCGCGAAACAGCGCCGCGACCTGCGGTGTCAGCGCGATTTCAGGCACGAGCATCAACACGCCCCGGCCGCTGGTGCGGACGGCCTCGGCCAGGCGGAGGTAGACCTCGGTCTTGCCGCTGCCGGTCACGCCGTGAATCAACGCGACGCCAAAGGATCGAGCGTGTGCCATCGGGAGCAGTCGATCGAGCGCGGCCTGCTGTTCATCCGTGGCGGCGCGATCGACGTGCGGCGCCGCCGCCGACACGGCGTGTTCGAACGGATCGCGGTCGACCCGGTCGTGGCGAATCGCCACCAGGCCCAGCGCCGTGAGCGCGTTGACGGCGGCGCTGGCGATGCCGCGGTCGGCCAGCACCGGCGCCGTCAACCCATCCGGCGATCCCTGCAGCAGCCGCAGCGCCTCGGCCTGGCGCCTGCCCAACCGCGGCCCTTCCGCCGGTACGGCGCTGTGCGCCGCCAGTCGATCGGCCATGTCGAGGCCCGCCGCCGTGAGCGCCGCCACGCGCACCGTCTTGAAGCGATCCGTGCGCGCGGTGAGGCCGTGCGGCGGCAACGCCGCCGCCAGCGTGGCGCCGGGACCCGCAAGGTAGTACTCCGACACCCACTCCGTCAGTTTCACGATGTCGGGTGGGACGAAGGCGTGATCGTCGACGACCTGCGTGATGGGTTTGATGGTGTAGGCCGTGTCAGCCGCGGCTGCCTCACCAAGCACCACGCCCGTCATCGTCCGGGGGCCGACCAGGACCATCACCCGCGCACCGGCTGACGGCATGGGCTGATCGGCTGGCACACGATACGTGAGCAGGCCGAGCGCGGGCACGGGCACCGCGACGGAAACGAGGCGATCAGGCACTGGCGCTGATTATCAGTCGGCTTGCAGGATCGCGCGGACCTTCTTCATGTCATCCCAGACTTCGCGCTTCGCCGACGGATTTCGCAGCAGGTAGGCCGGATGGAAGGTTGGAATCAGGATCGCGCCGCGATAGTCGAACTGGCGGCCGCGAAGACGCGTGATCGGGTCCACGGTACGGAGCAGCGACTGCGCCGCGAACTTGCCGAGCGGCACGATCACCTTCGGTTGAATGACGTCGATCTGGCGGAACAGGTACGGCTCGCACGTCTCGACCTCGTCGGGCTCAGGGTTCCGATTGCCCGGCGGGCGGCACTTGATGACGTTGGCAATGTAGACCCGATCGCGCGTCAGGCCAATCGCCTCGATGATCTTGGTGAGCAGTTGACCGGCGCGCCCTACGAACGGCTCGCCCTTCTGGTCTTCGTCTTCGCCGGGCGCTTCGCCCACGAACATCAGCCGCGCCCTGGGATTGCCGACGCCGAACACGGTTTGCGACCGCCCGAGCGTGCAGAGCTTGCAGCGTGTGCACGCCGGACCGATTTCAGTCTTGATGTCCTCCAGCGTTTCGCCGGCGTCTTCATGGGGGCCTCCGGCGTCAGCCGGACAATCGCCGCCACCCGTTGCCTGACTGTTCGGCCGGGTCCGCCACTTCGGATCGCGGCTCACGCCGTCGACACCCAGTTCGCTGAAGTATTGCAGGTGATCCGCCAACTGCCGCGACATTACGCTCTCACTTTAGCGTCCTTGGCGGGTGCGGCGATCAGGAAATGTTCAAGACGATCGAGAATCTTCGCGGCCACCGCGCTCTTCGCCTGCAGCGGAATCGCTTCGACGCCGCCGGCGGTGACGAGCCAGACGGCATTGGCGTCGACGTCGAAGCCGGCATCGCTGCGCGACACGTCGTTGGCGACGATCATGTCCGCGCCCTTCTGCACGAGTTTCGACTTCGCGTAGTCCACGACGTCGTTCGTTTCAGCGGCGAAGCCCACCAACACCGGGACCTTCTGCGCGCGAGACGGCATCCGGCCAAGCTCGCCCAGGATGTCTTTCGTCCGGGTCAGCGTCAGCGTGACCGGACCGTCGTCTTTCTTGACCTTCTGGCCGGCCGGCTGGGCCGGCGTGTAATCGGCGACTGCGGCCGACATGATGATGGCGTCCTGGCCCGCGGCGCGCTCCATCACCGCAAGGTGCATGTCGGCGGCGCTGCGAACCTTGACCACCGTGGCGCCGTGCGGTGCGGTCAGCTGCGTCGGACCGCTCACCAGCGTGACGGCGGCACCGCGCCGCAATGCGTCCGCCGCCAGCGCGTATCCCATGCGCCCGCTCGATCGGTTGCCGACAAAGCGAACCGGGTCGATGTCTTCGAACGTCGGACCGGCGGTAATCAACACCTGGCGGCCGGCCAAGGATGTGGAACGTCCCCTCAGCAACCGCTCGGCCGCGGCGACGACGTCTTCCGGCTCGGCGAGCCGCCCTTTCCCAATCCAGCCGCACGCCAGGTACCCGGAGCCGGGATCGACGACGTGCACGCCGTGCGCCACCAGCACATCGAGATTCCTGGCGACCGCCGGATGGTCGAACATGTTGGTGTTCATCGCCGGAGCGATCATCACCGGCGCCCTGGTGGCAGTGTAGAGCGAGGACAGAAAATCGTCCGCCAGGCCGTTGGCAAACTTGCCCAGCGTGTTGGCCGTGGCCGGCGCCACCAGCAGCAGGTCGATGCTCGACGCAATCGCGATGTGCTCGATATCGGAATTGGCGCCCGCCAGGAACTGGTCGGTGATGACCTGGCGGCGGGTAATGGCTTCGAAGGTGAGCGGACCGACGAACTTCTCGGCCGAGCGCGTCATGATGGCGACGACGTCGTGGCCGTTTTTCTGCAGGCCGCGCGCGATCTCGACGGCCTTGTAGGCCCCGATGCCGCCCGTTACACCCAACGCAATCAATGCCATGGTGCCCTTGTTATCGGCCGTTGGCCGGTTCGCCTTATTCCCTGAAGGTGTCGATGATATCAACGGCGATTGGTTTCATCCGGTGCGTCCTCGACCGCTCCGCCGCGATGATTTCCTGCAGCCGCACGACAGTCGGCTCGAGCCGGTCGTTGATCACCACGTAGTCGTAGTCGACATAGCAGCCCGCCTCGGCGCGCGCCGCGGCCAGCCGGCGCTGCATGGCCGCCTCGCTGTCGGAGCTGCGCCCGCGCAACCGCCACTCGAGAATCTCGAACGACGGCGGCAGCACGAAGATCGACGTGTGATCGATGCCGCTGCGTTTGACCTGCGCCGCGCCCTGCACGTCGATCACCAGCACCACGTCCTGTCCCGACGCCTGCAGCCGCTCGCAGTCGTGGTGCGACGTGCCGTAGAAGTTGCCGAACACCTCGGCCCATTCCAGGAGCTCACCCCGGCTGATCATGGCGTCGAACTGTTCGCGGCTGATGAAGTTGTAGTCCACCCCGTCACGCTCGCCGGCACGCGCCGGCCGGGAGGTGTAGGAACGCGACAAGCGCAGGTTCGGCAGGATCTGCACCAGCCGCTCGGCAAGCGTGGTCTTCCCCGTCCCGGACGCCGCCGAGATGATGAACAGCAGCCCGCGATCGGGATCGGTTCTCTGTGTCATCTGTGCCATCGGCCTTATTCAACGTTCTGGACTTGTTCGCGCATCCGCTCGAGCTCGGCCTTCGCTTGGATGACGACCTCCGATACCTGCAAGCCGTCCGCTTTCGACCCGATGGTATTCACTTCGCGGTTCATTTCCTGGAGGAGGAAGTCCAGTTTACGCCCGCACGGTTCCGGGCTGTCCGACAACGCATCCCAGTGCGCGAGGTGGCCGTTGAACCGTGTCACCTCCTCGCTGATGTCGGAGCGCTGCGCCACCCGCACCACTTCCTGCGACAATGCCGCCTGATCGACCGGCAACGCGCCGGCGATCTCCCGCGCCCGCTCCAACAGGCGCGTTTCGTGTTCCGCGCGGCCGGTGTCGGCAGCCGCGGCAATCCGCGCGATCAGGCCCGCGAGCAGGCTCTTCCGCGAGTCGAGATCGGTGCGCAGGTGCACGCCCTCGCGCACGCGCATCTCCTCGAGCTGCACCAGGGCGCTCTCGACCGCCTGGTCGACCACGCTTCCCAGCAACGCCGACACGCCGCCCTGTTCCGGGAGGCGCTCTTTGATGCTCAGCGCCTGCGGCAGGCGAAGCAGATCGCCGGGCGTCAGCGCTCCGTCAACCACGCCGCTGGCGCGCGCCTGCTCGATGGCGGCGGCCAGCGCCTGCGCGAACGGTTCGTTCAACTCCACCTGTGGCGCCGTCTGCTGCCGTATCTGCAGTGACACGCTGATCTCCACCCGGCCACGCGCCAGGTGGGTCTGCACCGCCGCGCGCACACGCGGCTCGACGTCCGCGATCGACGGCGGCACGCGCAGTTGCAAATCGAGGAACCGGTGGTTGACCGATCGAATGGTCACGCCAATCACGCCCCGCTCGTCGTCTCGCGTCAGCGACGCGAACCCCGTCATGCTCTTGATCATCGCGAGCGCTCCGCCTCCTTCGCGGCCGCCTGCGCCGCCGCCAGGTAGGCCGCCTTGAGCTCACGGCTGTCCGGCTTGGTTTCGAGCAACTGCAGCTGATGGAGCCGCGCGTACACGCCGTTGGGGATCGCCAGCAGTTCCTGGTGCTTGCCGATCTCGACGACGCGGCCGCGATCCAGGACGACGATGGCATCCGCGCGGTAGATGGTCGGCAGCCGGTGGGCGATCACGAACGACGTGCGGTTCATCATCAGCGTCGTCAGGGCCTGCTGGACCGCCTTCTCCGCCTCGGCGTCGAGTGCCGCGGTGGCTTCGTCCAGGATCAGCAACGGCGAGTTCTTGAGCAGCGCGCGGGCAATCGCAATCCGTTGCCGCTGGCCGCCCGAAATTCGCTGGCCGCGCTCGCCAATCATCGTCCGGTAGCCCTGTGGCTGCGCGGCGATGAAATCGTGCGCGTTGGCGGCGCGGGCCGCCGCCTCGATTTGCTGCGGGGTCGCGCCCGGCGTGCCGAAGGCGATGTTGCCGGCGATGGTGTCGTCGAACAGCACCACTTCCTGCGTGACCACGCTGATCTGCGCGCGAAGCGACGCCAGCGTGACGTCGCGAATATCGCGGCCGTCGACCAGGATCTGGCCGCTGGTGACATCGTAGAAGCGCGGCAGCAGGTTCACCAGGGTGGTCTTGCCGGCACCGCTCCGGCCGACGATCGCGATCATCTGGCCGGCGCGGACCGTGACATTCACGCCGCGCAGCGTGTGGCGGCCGGGGGCGTCCTCGTAGCCGAACGTGACGTCCTTGAATTCGATCTGCTGCGTGAAGGGCGGCAGCTGGATGGCGCCGTCGCGCTCGCGGACTTCGGTGTGCAGGTCGAGCACTTCGAAAATCCGCTCCGACGCCGCGGCGGCCTGCTGCAGGTTGGCGTTGACCCGCGACAGCTTCTTGATCGGCGCATACATGAACAGCAACGCCGCCAGGAACGACGTGAACTCGCCGGCCGTCAGCCGTCCGCTGGCAATCTCGCGGCTGCCGTACCACAGTGCGCCGGCAATCGCGAGGCCGCCGAGCAATTCCATCAGCGGCGGCAGCAGCGCCAGCACGCGCGTGACCTTCAGGTTGGTGCGGAACAGCCTGAACGACGCCGTTTCGAACTTTGCGGCCTCGTGGCCCTCGGCGCCGAACGCCTTGACGATGCGATGGCCGGCGAACGCCTCGGCAGCGACATGCGACATCTGCGCCTGCGCCTCCTGGCTGCGATGGGTGACACTGCGCACTCGGCGGCCGAAGCGTATTAGCGGGTAGACGATCAGCGGCGTCGCCGTCATGCACAGCAGCGCCAGCTTGACGTCGTAATAAAACAGCAGCGCCACCGAGCCGACCAGCACCAGCGATTCGCGTGCCAGGTCGCCGATCGTTTCGGAGACCGCGCGCTGGACCTGCCCGACATCGTTGTTGATGCGCGACAGCAGCGGGCCGACCGCGCGGCGCGCGAAGAACGCTGCGGACTGATCGAGCATGTGCCGGAACAACTGGTTGCGCACCACCATCACGACGCGATGGCCCAGCCCCTCCATCAGGTAGCTGGAGAAATACCCGCCGAGACCCTTGAGGAAGTAGGCCACCAGAATCGCCAGGGCGATGTAGGTCAGATCGCTCTGCGCGATCAGCACGTCGTCGATGATCGGCTGGATCAGGTACGCCAGCCATGCGTTCGCTGCTCCGTACACGACCATGGCCAGTAGCGCACCGGCCATGACGGCGCGGTGCGGGGTCGCGTAGCGAAGCAGGCGAGGCAAGGGGTCCATCAGTGCCACAGGGGCGTCAGCTAACAGTACGGACCCGCGATCGCACGACCGGGCCGTTCCTACGGAACGGCCCCACCGGCTGCGAGGAGCATGCCGGCAGTGAGAATCCTTCAGTTACTGCGCTCAGGTGAATACCCTCGCGGGTGGCCCGAGTGCCACTGCCACGCGTGACGGACGATGACCTCGAGGTCGGGGTAGTTCGGAGTCCAGCCCAGTTCACGCTGCGCGCGGTCACTGGAGGCATAGAGTACCGCAGGATCACCGGGACGGCGCGGCGCCGCGGCCCACGCGACCGGGCGGCCGACCACCCGCCCAACCGCCGCGATGACCGCCTTCACCGAGTGCGGCCGGCCGGTGCCGAGGTTGTAGGCGTCCGACGGCGCGCCCCGTTCCAGCGCCTCGAGGGCTCGCATGTGGCCGTCGGCGAGGTCGCAGACGTGAATGTAGTCGCGCAGGCAGGTGCCATCCGGCGTGGGATAGTCCTCGCCGAACACCTGCAGCGGCGCGCCGCCGGTGGCCGCGCGAATCGCCAGCGGAATCACGTGCACCTCATCTGCGTGATCTTCGCCGATCGTGCCATCCGGGTGCGCGCCCGCGGCGTTGAAGTACCTCAAGGCCATCCACTTGATGCCATGCGCCCGCTCGATGTGCGGCAGGGCACGTTCGATGGTCAATTTGGTTTCGCCGTACGCGTTGATCGGCTGCGTGGCCAGCGACTCGACGATCGGCACGCGCTCCGGCTCGCCGTAGACCGCACAGGTGGACGAGAAGATGAATCGAGTCACGCCGGCGTCCCGCATGGCGTCGAGGACGCTCAATGTGCCGGTGACGTTGTTGCGGTAGTAGTCGACCGGCGTGCGGACCGACTCACCCACCGCGAGCCAGGCGGCAAAGTGCATCACCGCATCGGCCCGATGCTCGATCAGCAGGCGATGCACGGCGTCCCGATCGTGAATCGCGGCACGCACCAGCGGCACACCCTTCGGAACCGCCTGCGCGTGACCGGCCGACAGGTCGTCGAGCACCGCGACGGCGTGCCCGTGTTCGGCCAGCGCGCGCACGGCGTGGCTGCCGATGTAGCCGGCACCGCCGGTAACTACCACTCGCGCCATCAGCGGCCGATTGAGAAGTATGTGAAGCCGAGCTGCTGCATCTGGTCTTTCTGATAGATGTTACGGCCGTCGAAGATCACCGGCGTGCGCATCAGTTTCTTCATCCGCGCGAAATCTGGCTCGCGGAACTCCTGCCACTCGGTGACCACTGCCAGCGCATCGGCGCCTGTGAGGGCATCGTAGTTGCGCGCCGCATAACCGATCCTGGTTCCGAAAACGGCCTTGGCCGCTTTCATCGCCTCGGGATCGTAGGCCTGCACCTTGGCGCCCTTCGCCAGCAGCGCCTCGATAATCGGCACGGCAGGCGCCTCGCGCATGTCGTCGGTCTTCGGCTTGAACGCCAGGCCCCACACGGCGATGGTCTTGCCTTTGAGCGCGCTGCCGAAGTGGGCCTCGATCTTCTTCACCAGCACACGCTTCTGCAGATCGTTGACGGTATCGACCGCCTTGAGGATCTTGAAGTCGTACTTCCGGTCCGAGGAGAACCGGACCAGCGCCTTCACATCCTTCGGGAAGCAGCTGCCGCCGTAACCGACACCGGGGAACAGGAACGAGTTGCCGATGCGACGATCCGAGCCGACCGCCTGGCGGACGCGATCGACGTCGGCGCCGAAGGCGTCGCAGACGTTGGCGACTTCGTTCATGAACGAGATCTTGGTGGCGAGCAGCGCGTTCGCCGCGTACTTCGCCAGCTCGGCGCTGGCGCAGTCCATCACCATGATCGGCGCGCCAGTACGGGTGAACGGCTTGTGGAGCTTCACCATGATCTCGGCCGCGCGAGGATCCTCGGCGCCAATCACCACGCGATCGGGCTTCATGAAGTCGTCAACCGCGGCGCCCTGTTTCAGGAACTCGGGATTGCTGACCACGCTGAAGGGATGGGTGGTTTCGCGGCGCACCACTTCGCGCACGTTCTCGGCGGTGCCGACCGGAACGGTGCTCTTGTTGACGATCACCTTGTAGCCGTTCATCACGCGGGCAATGTCGCGCGCGACCGTCATCACGTGGCGCAGGTCGGCAGAGCCGTCCTCGCCCTGCGGCGTGCCGACGGCAATGAAGCAGACGTCCGCGGCGCGCACCGCCTTGGCCAGATCGGTCGTGAACACCAGCCGGCCCTCGGACTTGTTGCGCGTGACCAGCTCTTCCAGGCCCGGTTCGTAGATTGGGACCCTGCCGCGCCGGAGCTTGGCGACCTTGGCGGTGTCGTTGTCAACACAGACGACGTCGTTACCCGATTCAGCAAAGCCGGCTCCAGCCACCAGCCCGACATACCCGGTGCCTACCACCGCGATCTTCATTCAGCCCCCAAAAGATTTCAGCGTATCATTCGGGTTCAGACCAGTCAACATACTGAACCACAAGGACTTGCCGCGTTTGTGGTACTCTCATCGGCGTGCGGATTCTCGTCGACTACCGGCCGGCGCTGCGCGAGCGGACCGGCGTCGGCGAATACGTCCACGAGTTGGCCAGAGCGCTGGCCGTGCAGTCCGGCCCCCGCCGACTGGACCAGCTCGCGCTGTTCACGAACTCCTGGAAGGATCGGCCGGCGCCTGCTCTGGCATCGGAGGTGCCAGGTGTCCGCATTGTGGACGTCAGGACCCCGGTGCGGGCCTTGGTCTGGTCGTGGAATCGGCTCGAGTGGCCGCCGGTCGAGTGGTTCGCAGGCCCGATAGACGTCGTGCACAGCCAGAGTCCCCTGCTGATCCCCACGACGGGTGGCGCCCAGGTGGTGACGATCCACGATCTCGACTTCCTGCGTCATGCCGATCAGCTCTCGGCGGAAATCCGTCGCGACTATCCGGCGTTGGCGCGGGCGCACGCCGCGAGGGCGGATGCCGTGATCGTCTCGTCCAACTACGCGGCCGGCGAGGTCACGCGCCAGTTGCGGCTCGATCCCGCGCGCGTGCACGTCTGTTCCGCCGGGCAGCCCACATGGGCGGGCGACGTGCGGCAACGCAGAATGCCCCGTCACATCCTGTTCATGGGAACCTTGAGCGTGCGCAAGAACGTGGGCACCCTGCTCGAGGCCTATGGCCGTTTGCGCGCCCGGCTGGGCGATGCCCCGCCGCTGGTGCTGGCCGGGCACCGCACGCCGGCATCGGCCCGATGGGAAGAACGTTGCAAACAGGCACCGCTCAAGGGTCACGTCACGATCACGGGCTACGTGGACACCGCCAGGCGCATCGAGCTCTACGCCGGCGCCGTCATGCTGGTGCTGCCCTCCTACGAAGAAGGCTTTGGCTTGCCGGTGCTCGAGGCCATGGCGTGCGGCGTACCGGTCATCGTGTCATCGCGCGGCTCGCTGCCCGAAGTCGCGGGATCCGCCGCCACGCCGATCGCTCCGGATGACGCCGACGCGTTCACCCGCGAGATGGCAGCGATCCTCGCCGGAGACAACCGCGACCGCATTGCGCGCGGTCTGCAACAGGCATCGAAGTACAGCTGGGATGCCTGCGCCACCGCCGCACGGCGCGCCTATCAATCTGCCCTCGAGGTCCATGCGCGTCGTCATTGACGCGCGCGAACTGTGCGGCCGGCCCACGGGCGTGGGCCGGTATGTGTCGCGGCTGCTCGACGCCTGGGCGGCCAGCGACCGGGCGCGGCGGCACGAGTGGCACCTGGTGGCCCACGCGCCGATCGAGGGCGCATCGCGCTGGCCGGCAGACGTCCATCTTGCCAACGGCGCCGGCGGCACCGCCTGGGAGCAGTTCGTCTTGCCGCGCGCCATCCGTGCACATCGTCCGGATGTGTTCTTCGCGCCGGGCTACACTGCTCCAGCCACGGTGGCCGCTCCCATGGTCCTGACGATTCACGACGTGTCGTTCTTTGCCCACCCGGAATGGTTCTCGTTCCACGAGGGCACGCGCCGGCGGCTGCTCAGCGCCTGGTCGGCCCGGCGCGCACGCGCCGTGATCACGATCAGCCAGTTCTCGCGGGCGGAGATTCAGCGCTACATCGGCATCAACGCCGGCCGCATTCGGGTGATTACGCCCGGCGTTGGCTTCGACGAACGTTCGCACAGTCGTCCGAACGAACGGGCGAACGTGCTGTACGTGGGCTCCATTCTCGCGAGACGACGAGTGGACCGTCTGATCGCCGCGTTCAATCTTGCCGCCGCGCGCGTGCCGGACGCGTATCTGGACATCGTGGGCGAGAATCGGGACCCGGCGGTCGATCTCGACGCGCTTCGCCGGCAATCGCCGTACGCGGATCGCATCAACCTCCAGTCGTTTGTGGACGACGAGACGCTGGCTGCCCTGTACCGAAACGCCCGCGTGTTCGCGTTCCTGTCTGAGTACGAGGGATTCGGACTGACGCCCATCGAGGCGCTGGTACGCGGCGTGCCGCCAGTGCTGCTCGACACGCCGATCGCGCGCGAGGTGTGCGGCGAGGCGGCCAGGTTCGTGTCGCCGGCCGCATCCGATCAGGATGTCGCCACCGCGCTCGTCGAGCTGCTGACCAGTCGGGACGCCAGACAATCCCTTCTGGATCACGCGCCGGCGGTGCTGGGCCGTTTCGACTGGACGCGCGCCGCCGACGATACGCTGTCCGTACTCGAGGAGGTGGCGCTTGGCCGGTAGGGACACCCTCGCCATCATCATCGTGACGTTCAACTCGGTGGACGAGATCGAACCCTGCCTCCGCGGCCTGGTCGGGTCTACGGATCCGTTCCCGACGACGATCACCGTGGTCGACAACGGATCGACTGACGAGACTGTCGCGCACGTGCGCCAGCAATGGCCGACGGTTCAGGTCATCGAGACCGGCGGCAACCTCGGTTTTGCCAAGGCGAACAACCTCGGCATCCGCGCGACGACGAGTGACTACGTGCTGCTGATCAATCCGGACACCGAGGCGCCGCCGGGAGCGATTCAGACGCTGATCCGCGGACTAGCCGCGCACCCGGAGGCGGCCATCGCCGGCGCCCGGCTGCTGACGCAGCGCGGTTTCCCGGAATTGTCGTGGGGCCCCGCGATCGGTCCGTGGAACGAAATCACCCAGATGTTGTTCACGCGCCTGTATCACGGGAAGATCAGGCGCGTCGTCCGCAAGATGGACAAGCTGAGCCGCCAGGCGCGCGAGGTGCCATGGGTGTCGGGCGCGTGCATGGCAATCCGCCGGCCCGACCTCGAGGCCGTCGGGCTGCTGGACGAGCGGTACTTCATGTATTACGAAGATGTCGACTTGTGCGTGGAGATGGCGAAACGCGATCGTCACACGCTCTACGTCGCCAGCGCAGAGGTGCTGCACCACCGCGGCCGATCGGCGCCGAAGAACCCGCGGCTCGAGCGGATGCGCCAGGACAGTCATCTCGCCTACTACCAGAAGCATCTGCCCCACTGGACGCCGCTGCTCAAGGCGTATTTGATGCTCACGGGCAAGCTGTAACGCCGATGCGCATCGCCATCGACGCCCGGAAACTGCGCGATTTCGGCATTGGCACGTACATCCGCAACATCCTGATGGAACTCTCGCGGCTGGATCGCGAGACGGACTACATCGTGCTGTGCCGCCCCGACGATGTGGAGTCGGGGGATGTGCTGGGGCAGAACTTCCGCATGGTCCCAGAGACGGCGCCGATGTACTCGGTGGCGGAGCAATTCAGGATTCCGGTCTCGCTGGCGCGCGAGCGCGTGCGTATGGTGCACGAGCCGCACTATGTGCTGCCGCCGCTGGTCCGCTGCCGTTCGGTCGTCACCATTCACGACTGCATCCACCTGCGGTTTCCGGAGTACCTGCCCAACCGGCTGGCGCACCTGTATGCGAAGGGCTCGATGTGGGCCGCGTCGCGCAAGGCCGATCGCATCCTGACGGTGTCGGAAGCGTCGAAGCGGGACATCCTGCAGTATGTCGACGTGCCGCCGGACAAGGTCGCGGTGATCTACAACGCCATCGACGAGCGCTTCCTCGCACCCCCGAATCCGCAGCGCATGGACATGGTGCGGCAGCGCTACCAGCTCGATCACCCGTTCGTGCTGTACGTCGGCAACATCAAGCCGCACAAGAACCTCGAACGGCTGATCGACGCGTTCGGGCGCGCCCGCAGCCGGGCCGGCGACGACCTGAAGCTGATTATCATCGGCGACGAGATCTCGAAGTACCCGCCGTTGCGCCAGTCGGTGCACAAGCACCAACTCGACAAGCACGTCCGGTTCCTCGGCTTCCAGCCAACCGAGACGCTCGCCGCGTTTTACCGGCTGGCCCGCGCGTTCGTATTTCCGTCGCTGTATGAGGGGTTCGGACTGCCGCCGCTCGAAGCGATGGCGTGCGGGACGCCCGTGGTGACGTCCAACGTTTCCTCGTTACCCGAAGTCGCCGGTGGCGCCGCGTTGCTGGTGGACCCCTACGACGAAGAGGCCATTGCCGCGGCGATGCTGCAGGCGGTCGGCGACGAGTCGCTGAGGGCGGACCTGATCGACAAGGGCATCCGTCGGGCACACTCGTTTTCGTGGGCGCAGAGCGTCCGCAAGATCCACGAGATCTACATGCAGGTGGCGGTGTAAGGGGCCGGGGATCTTTTTCGGCATCGCTTTTGCGACGGATTGGGCCGAAAGAGAGGAGGTCCCCGTCATGCCAAGACGCCCCCGGCATACCCTCACCGGTATCGCGTTCCACGTGATGAACCGTAGTGTCCGCGGTTCAAAGCTGTTCTTGACCCACCGCGACTTCGAAGCGTTCGCCGCCGTCGTTAACGAAGCCCTCGAACGAGCTCACGGGCGCATTCGCATCCACAACTTCCAGGTGCTCGACAACCACTGGCATTTCTCAATTTCTTGCGATCGAATCGCAGATCTATCCACATATATGCATTGGATGGAGGGCACACATGCCAATCGGTGGGCTGGCGCGCACAACGCGCGCGGCCGCGGCTACGTCTATCAAGGACGGTTCAAAGCAGTGCCCGTGCAGACGACCACCTCCATGATTCGAGTCTGCCGCTACATAGACCGGAACGCACTCCGGAAAAATCTCGTGAAGTCGGCTGAGCATTGGGCATGGGGGAGCCTGTACGCGCAGTGCAACAATTGCCACTTGATTCCGCTATCGCCATGGCCAATTCCGCAACCAGACAATTGGCTCGCGCTTGTCAATACCCCTCAAACAGTGTCGGAGCTCGATGAACTACGACGATGCATTCGACGAGACTTACCCATCGGCGACGCCGAATGGGCCGCGACAGTCGCGCCCTTGCTCGGGCTCACGACGCGTCCGGTCGGGAGACCTAAATCCAAATGAGCCATTCGTTTGGACTGTAATGATGCCCGGCCCCTTCCACTTTCGTGTCTCATCCCGGGACGGAGGGGTGCGAAGAAAATGAGCGACGAGCGATGCGTGGCGAGACGTCGGCACCGTGATTCTGTTCGGCGTGAGCGCCGCGTTCCCACGCTACAATCAAGTGGTTGCGCGTCGCGCTGATTCACGACTGGCTGACCGGCATGCGCGGCGGCGAGAAGGCCCTCGAGGTGTTCTGCGAGATCTTTCCGTCCGCCGACCTCTTCACGCTGGTCTACCTGCCGGGCACCACCTCGCCGGTGATCGAGCAGCGGGCGGTGACGCGCTCGATGATCCACTGGCTGCCGATGGCCGGCCGGCTGTATCGCCAGTATCTGCCGCTCTTTCCGATCGCCGTCGAGCAGTTCGACCTCGACGGCTATGACCTGGTGATCAGCACGAGCCACTGCGCGGCAAAGTCGGTGGTGGCCAACGGCCGGGCGCGGCACCTCTGCTACTGCCTGACGCCGATGCGCTATGCCTGGGATCAGTTCGACGCGTACTTCGGCCCCGAGCGCGTCGGCACACTCGGCAGTACGATCCTGCGGCCGATGCTGGCGGGGCTGGCGCGATGGGACCGCGCCACGGAAGGCCGCGTACACCGCTATCTTGCTATCTCTCAACACGTTGCGCGGAGGATCGCGCTGTACTATAATCGGCAGTCGACCCTTGTCTATCCACCGGTCGATACCGAGTACTACCAGCCGGCCTTCACTGAAGCCATGGCGGGCAGTCAGCCCACGTTTCTGGTCGTGTCAGCGCTCGTGCCGTACAAGCGCGTGGACCTCGCGATGATGGCTGCGCGACAGGCTGGCGTCTCGCTCACCGTGGTGGGCAACGGGCCCGAACGCGGCAACCTTGAAAGACTGGCCGGCGACGGCATCGAACTGCTCGGCTGGCGCAGCGACGACGAGATCCGCGAGCTCTATCGAACGGCCACCGCCACGATTCTGCCCGGTGAAGAAGACTTCGGGATCGTGCCCGTCGAGGCTCAGGCCTGCGGCCGCCCGGTGATTGCGCTTGGGCGCGGCGGCGCGCTCGACACGGTCATCGACGGGGAGACCGGCGTGCTGTTCGACGAACCGACAGTCGACTCGCTCGCCACTGGCATGCGGCGCGCGGCGTCCATTGCCTGGGACCCGGCGCGCATTCGCCGCCACGCCGAAACATTTTCGCGGGCCCGCTTCGTCCGCGAAATCCAGGACGTGGTCGGCGACACCTTGAGTGCGCCGGCCGGGGAGCGATGGTAAGGCGTCACAACCGGCTGCTGGTGGCGTTTCACGTCGGCGCCGACGCCGTGCTGGGGCTGATCGCGTTCCTGCTCGCCTACCTGCTCCGTTTCGAGACCGGGCTGATCTCGGTCACCAGAGGGACGCCGCCGATCGAGCAGTACCTCAACGTGCTGCCGTTCGTCGCGTTGATCGTGCCGCTTGGCTTCCACTTCCAGGGTCTGTACCGGTTGCGACGCGGCCGATCGCGCATCGACGACTTTTTCAACGTGCTGGTCGGCAGCATCTTCGCCGTCGTGCTCGGCGTCGTCGCCACGCTGTTCTACCAGGCCTACTACGCCACGCAGGCACAGCGCGAGGTCGGCGCCTTCGAGGTCTCGCGCATTGTCTGGGGCCTGTTCCTGGTCATCAACATCACGTTCGGCTACCTGTCGCGCAAGTTCATTCGCGAGGCGCTCGAGCGCCGCTGGATGGCCGGCATCGGTCTGCGCCGGATCCTGATCGCCGGCGCCGGCGATCTGGCCCGCGTGGTAGCGGACCGCATCCTCGAGCACCGCGAGCTGGGCTACCAGATCGTCGGCTTCGTCGACGACAAGGCGGGTGGCGATCATCTCGGCTACCGCGGCTTGCCGCTGCTCGGTTCGCTGGCGGATGCCGCCGACGTGGTGATGAACGAAAAGGTCGACGAGCTCTACGTGGCGCTGCCGCTCGAAGAGCACATGAAACTGCTGGACCTCGTCGAGTCGACCAGCCGCGAGGGCGTGGACGTGAAAGTGGTGCCCGACCTGCTGCAGTTCATCGCGCTGCGGGCGCGGCTCGAGAATCTGGACGGCGTGCCCGTCATCAACCTCAACGACGTGCCGCTGCAAGGTGTCAGCGCCTTCATCAAGCGCGTGCTCGACATCGTGATCTCAGCCGCGGCGCTGGCGGCGATGGCCGTGCCCGGCCTGCTGATCAGCTGGCTGATCAAACGCAGCTCTCCCGGGCCGGTGTTCTTCGCGCAGGATCGCATGGGCCTCGACGGCAAGCAGTTCACCGTCTACAAATTCCGCACCATGCCCACCGACGCCGAGCACGACACCGGGCCGATCTGGGCCGAGGAGAACGACACCCGCGCCACCAAAGTGGGGGCGTTCCTGCGCCGGCACGATCTCGACGAGTGGCCGCAGTTCTGGAACGTGCTGGTCGGCGACATGTCGATCGTCGGCCCACGGCCGGAGCGGCCGTTCTTCGTCGAGCAGTTCAAGCACCGCATCCCACAGTACATGCTGCGTCACAAGGTGAAGGCCGGCATCACCGGCTGGGCGCAGGTCAACGGCTGGCGTGGCAACACGTCGCTCGAGAAGCGCATCGAATACGACCTCTATTACATCGAGAACTGGTCGGTGACGCTCGACATCAAGATCATGTGGCTGACGCTGATCCGGGTGCGCAATCCGAACCGGGTCCGCGCCTGATGCCGCGCGTTGTCATCACCGGCGCCGCCGGGTTCATCGGGTCGCACCTCTCGGAAACGCTGCTCGATCGCGGCTATGCCGTGGTCGGCATCGACAACCTGCTGACCGGCGATCTCGCCAACATCGCGCACCTGCGCGATCGGGATTTCCAGTTCATCCGCCACGACGTCACCAACTACATCGATGTGGACGGGCCGGTCGATTACGTGCTGCACTGGGCCAGCCCGGCCAGCCCGATCGACTATCTCGAGCTGCCGATCCAGACACTGAAAGTGGGCTCGCTCGGTACCCACAAGGCGCTGGGCCTGGCCAAGGCCAAGGGCGCGACGTTCGTGATCGCCTCGACGTCGGAGGTCTACGGCGATCCGCTCGAGCATCCGCAGAAGGAGACCTATTGGGGCAACGTCAACCCCATCGGCCCGCGCGGCGTCTACGACGAGGCCAAGCGATTCGCCGAGGCCATGACGGTGGCGTATCGCCGCTACCACAAGGTCGACACGAAGATCGTCCGCATCTTCAACACCTACGGCCCGCGCATGCGCGTTCGTGACGGTCGTGCGGTGCCGGCGTTCATCTCGCAGGCGCTGGTCAACCAAGACGTCACGGTGTTCGGCGACGGCCGCCAGACGCGCAGCTTCTGTTACATCAGCGACCTGGTGGACGGCATCATCAAGCTGATGCTGTCGAAAGAGAACGATCCGATCAACATCGGCAACCCTCAGGAAATGACCATTGAGCAGATCGCCCGATTGATCATCCAGATGACGGGATCGAAGAGCCGAATTGTCTACCAGCCATTGCCGACCGACGACCCCAAGGTGCGGCAGCCTGACATCACCCGCGCGCGGACGCTGCTTGCGTGGGAACCCCAGGTGTCGCTCGAGCAAGGGCTGGGCCGCACCATCGATTACTTCCGATCCAAGAGCCTGGGCCGTTAGTCCAGGGGCCCTATCTTGTCAATTACTTGTCAATTACTTGTCCATGACATATCTTTGACGCCTTTGTGGCCGTCGAGCACCCTATTCGTGCCGCCTCCCAGCTGACCGGGCTGAGCGTGGACACGCTGCGCGCCTGGGAGCGCCGCTATCGCGCCGTCGTGCCGATCCGCACGCAGCGCGGCCGCGCCTACACCACCCGCCATATCCAGCGGCTACGGCTGCTGCGCGCGCTGGTGGAGACCGGCCACGCGATTGGCTCGATTGCCGGCCTGCCGGATGCGGACCTCCGGAAGTTGAGCCCGATCCCGGAGGCCGTCGACCGCACGGGGATTGCGCCGACCATGGCCGATGCGGCGGCGTTGCGACAGGCGCTGGCCCGCTACGATTCGGCCGCCGTGGAACACCTCGTCGCCCGCCACGCTCTCATGCTGCCGCCCGGTGAGTTGGTCTGCCGGGTCATCGCACCGGCGCTACGGGACGCAGGCACGCAGTGGGAGGCCGGACACATCTGCGTCGCGCAGGAGCATCTGCTGTCCGGCGCCGTGCGGAACGTGCTCGGCAGCCTGTTGCGGGTACTGCCGCGACGGGCCGGCGCCGCCAAACTGATGTTCGCATCCCCTGCCGGTGAATTGCACGAGCTCGGTTTGCTGTCCGCCGCCGTGCTTGCCGCCACCGCCGGATGCGACGTGGTGTATCTCGGCCCCAACCTGCCGTCTGCGGACATTGCGCACGCCGTGAAGACACTCAAACCTTCCGTGCTCGTGCTGGCGGCCGCCGCCGGCTGCCCTTCGAGCGATGAGATCAACCGACTCAAGCGGCTGCCGTCTCGCCTCTCCATCTGGGTCGGCGGCGCGCAGTCCGCTGCGCTTCAGCAGCAGCTCGGCCGCCGGGCGCTGCGGGTCGACAGCCTGGACGCGTTCCGCGACCTGCTCGAGCGTCATGCGACTTGACCGCGCTCTCCAGCGGCGCCTCGACGCGGCCTTGGACCGTCCCACGCGGGGGCTAGGCACCCGGCGGGTGGAAACCATCGTGCCGCTGTGGGTGAACTTCCGTATCAAGACGCCCATGCCGGTGCGGATGTCCGCCCAACAGGCGCTGAGGGCGCTGCTGACCGACGATCTTCGTGACGCCGCACCCGCCAGCGTCGCGCTCACAGGATAGGAACGCCGTGACACGAACGCTGCTCGTTGCGTCAACCCTTCTCGTCCTGGCGGCAGTCGCCATCGGCTGGCGCGCCATGGCCGGGCCGCCGGCTGCCTCCATCGTGCCGGCGACAGTGACGCGGGTCCCCTCCCTGCAGTCGCTGGTGACGGCCTCCGGAGAAATCGTCGCGGCCCGCTACGCCGACATCGGTTCGAACATGATGGGCCGGCTGGTGTCGTTGATGGTGAAGGAAGGCGATACCGTGAAGACCGGGCAGATCCTGGCGCGGATCGATCCAATCCAGGCGTCGGCCGCTGCTGCCGCGGCCGATGCGTCGGTGGCCGCACTGGAGTCGGACGCCAATGCAGCAGCCACGACCGAGCGGACGTCGCAGGCGGCGCTCGCCGAAGCCCGCTCACGAGCATCGGAAGCCGCCAAGGCGCTGGCCCGTGCGATGCAGTTGCGCGACGCCGGATTGCTGCCGGCCGCCGACTTCGATCGCGCGGCACTCGCCGCGGAAGCGGCCGACGCGCAGGCCACGTCCGCCATCGCGGCGCTCGATCGCTCCCGCCAGGCCGCCGTGGCTGCCGGGCAACGCGTGTCGCAGGCGCGTGCGGAGCGAGCGCGGGCACGCGATCAGCTCCAGAAAACGGAAGTCACCGCGCCGATTGACGGCATCGTGACGCGACTCGATGTGGAAGTCGGCGAAATGGTCGTGATCGGCGTCCAGAATCAACCAGGCACCATCCTGATGACCATCTCCGATCTGAGCAGCATCAACGCTGAGGTCAAGGTGGCCGAGGCCGACGTCATGCGCCTGTCGGTCGGCCTGACGGCGGCGATCACGCTCGAAGCCGTGCCCGGCCGGCGGTTTGCCGGCCGCGTCGCCGAGATCGGCGCCAGTGCGCTGCCTCAACTCGGCGCGCAGGCGGCGGCGCGCGAGTTCAGGGTCAAGGTGCGGCTCGACGCCGCCGATGCCTCGCTGCGGCCCGGGCTCACCAGCGATGTAGAAATCGTGGCGGCCGAGAAGACCGGGGCCCTGGTGGTGCCCTTGCAGTCCGTCGTCGAACGCAGCGGGCAGCGCGGCGTCTTCGTGCTCGACGGCGACAGCGCGCGGTTCACACCGGTGACTACCGGCATCATCGGCGGCCTGACCATTGAGGTCGACGGCGTTCCGGAAGGCACCGCGATTGCGGCCGGTCCCATCCAGACGCTGCGCACCCTGACCGACGGCGCACTCATCCAGCGCGCCGGGCCGGTCCGCTAGCCATGCGGCTCGCAAGCGCGTGCGCACAGGCGGCTGCCGCGATTCTGGCCAATCGGCTGCGATCCGGCCTCGGCGCGCTGGCCATTGCCGCCGCGGTCTCGACATTGCTGATCGTCAACGTCGCGCTCGACGGCATCCAGCAGTACGCCGCCGTGACGACCGCCCGGACCTTCGGGGCCGACACCTTCCTGATCGCCCAGGTGGCCTCGCCCGGCAGCATTTCGCGCTCCGCACTTCGGGATCAGCTCGAACGAAATCCCCCCATCACACGAGGGGAAGCCGCATTTCTGTACCGGCACGCCGACGGCATCGTCCGCTATGCGCCCAACGCGCAAGCCCGCGCCGACGTCGTCCGTGGTCATCGCCGCAGCGAGCGGGTGCCGATCACGGGAACGACATCGACACTCGCGGCGATTCGGGACCTGAACCTTGTCAACGGCACGTTCTTTACCGAAGACGACGATCGGGCCGGCTCGCCGGTCGCGGTGATCGGCGCCGACATCGCCGAGACGCTCTTTCCGGACGGCGACCCGATCGGCGGAGCGATCCGGCTGGCGGGGCGGCGGTTCGACGTCATCGGCGTACAAGGCCGCATCGGGACAGGCTCGTTCGATCAGTACGTCTGGATTCCGATCCGGGCCTTTGAGCGAGCGCTCGGCGCCCCTCGCAGCCTGCAGCTGTTTGCTGCCGCGCCACGCCAAGAGGGCGCGACCCTTGCAGAAGATCGCGCCCGCACCTCGATGCGCGCCGTCCGGTCGCTCGATCCCGCGGTCGCCGACACCTTTGATGTGCTGGCACCCGAAGCCGCACGGGGCTTCGTGGCCAACCTCTCGAGCCGCATTGGCGCCGCCGCCGTTCCGATTTCGCTCATGGCCATGCTGGCGGCGGTCATCGTGGTGGCCAACACCGTGCTCGTGTCGGTGACACAGCGGACCCGCGAGATTGGGCTGCGGCGGGCGTTGGGGGCACGGCGCGGCGACATCATCCGGGAGGTCCTGGCAGAGTCGGTCCTGCTGGCGCTCATCGGCGGCGCCTGCGGCGCGATGATGGTGGCCCTGGCGCTGGCGGCGGCATCGCCGGCGCTGCCGATTCCCCTGGGCATCGACCGGCCGTCGGTGGTGATCGCGCTGGCGGCCGCGGCGGCCAGCGGCATACTCGCCGGCTGGTTGCCGGCGGTCCGCGCCACCCGGCTCGACGTCATTGCCGCGATCCGGAGTGAATAGGTTGTTGAGCCGCCTCGTCTCCTCATCGGATCGGGAAGCGGCGGCGCTGGCAATCGCGTCGCTGCGCGCGCAGCCACTCCGATCGTCGCTGGCGATCGGCGGCGTGGTCATCGGCATCGTGACGGTGGTCGTCGTCGCGTCCACTCTGGTCGGGCTTCGCAACAGCGTGGCCACGCTGTTCCGCGAGCTTGGCACCGACAACATCTTTGCCTATCACCTCAACGGTGAGCCCTACTCCGCGCCAACCGAGCTCGATGTCGCAAGGCCGCAGATGCGGCCCGAGTACGCGGCGCCGCTCACCGAACTGGGCTCGGCGATTCGTGACGTCGGTCTGGAACTGATCGTGCCGACCGTCAGCGGCACCCGCGTCATCACGGCTCGGGCCGGCGGCACCGAATCCGACTCGGTGCTGGTCGAGGGCATCTCGGAGAATTTCCACGACGTCGTCGGAGCGGAATATCGCGCCGGGCGGCCGTTCACCGAGATCGAGTCGCGCGCCTACGCGCAGGTGGCCATCCTGGGCGCCAGCGTGGCCCGGGCCCTCTTCGGCACCGAATCCTCGATTGGGCGGACGCTGCTGCTCGGCGGCGATCGCTACGACGTGGTCGGCGAGCTCGAGCCGCGCAGAGGCACGTTCTTTGGCGAAAATCGCAACGACAGCGTGATAGCGGTTCCGATTTCGACGGCCCGGCGGAAGTTTCCCGAGGCACGCAATCTCGTCCTCTACATCCGCGCCCATCCCGGGCAGCGCGAGGTGGCGCGCGAGGAAGCGCGCGCGATCCTGCGGTTGATCCGGCAGGTCCCGACCGGCGCAGACGACAACTTCGCGATGAATTCGGCGGACCAGATCATCGCGCAGTTCGATCGACTCGGGTACCAAATCTTCCTCGCCACGCTCGGACTGGCGATGGTGAGCCTGGCGATCGGCGCCATTGGCATCGCCAACGTGATGATCATCAGCGTCACCGAGCGCACCCGGGAAATCGGCGTCCGCCTCGCCGTCGGAGCCCGCCGCTCGGAAGTGCGCCGGCAGTTCCTGGTGGAGGCCGCGATGCTCAGTTCAGTGGGCGGGGGGATCGGCGTCGCCATCGCGGTGGTGATTGGCGTGGCCGCATCACTGGCGGCGCCGGGCTTCCCGGTCGCCCCACCGCTCTGGGCGGTCACGTCGGGACTGGCGATGTCGCTGTTGGTGGGAGTGGCGGCAGGCTATTTGCCCGCCCGTCGCGCGGCCTCGCTCGATCCAGTCGAGGCGCTTCGCTACGAATAGCGGCGCGTTTCAAAATCCAGCCCGGCCTACCGGTTGATGATCTTGGCGATGCGCCAGACGTAGTCGACACCCGACGCCACGGTGATCGCCGCCGTCGTCCAGATCGCGGCATCGACCCACCGCGACTGATAGCCGAGGTAGTTGAACAACATCACGACCACGCAGGCGACGATGAAGATCGCCGTGGCGGCTTTGCCAAGCGGGGACGGCTTGAAGCTGCGCGGCCCAATCGCGAGCGTGACGATCGCCGCCGTCAGGACGATGCCCACGTCGCGGCTGATGATCAGGATGGTGAGCCATAGCGGAATGCGGTTGACGAGACCGATGTTCGGCAGCGTCAGCACGATGAACGTGGTGACCAGCAGGAGCTTGTCGGCCGCCGGATCCAGCCAGGCCCCGAGCTGGCTCTGCTGACCGGCGGCCCGTGCGGCCACACCATCCAGCAGGTCGGTGACGCCGGCCATGACAAACACCGCCAGCGCCCACCCAAACTCGCCGTACAAGGTGAGAATGACGAACGCCGGAATCAGCAGCATGCGCAGCAGCGTCAGCTGGTTCGCAATGGTGAAGACGTGCGCGTTCATGGACGGGCGAGCGCCTCGATCCGGCCGATGATGTCCACCGCTTCCGCTCCTGAGACGCCGCGCAGCAGCTCGAAGTTTCCGCCCGACAACCGCATCACGCCCGACGCCACCGCGGCGGAGGCCGCCGGGTAACTGAGGTGCGTGGCGGCCACGTCGTTGATCTGCACGCGCGTCCCCTGCCACTTGCCGGCCAGGTCGGGCTTGATCGCCGCAATCAGCGTCAAGAGCCGTGAGACCGTGGCCGCCAGCTCGTTCCGCCGCACCAGCCGGGAGGGCTCGAACTCGTAGTTTGGCAGCGTGTCCATGACGCCGGATCGCACGACGGGCGAAACCCAGCTCTGCGCCCAGTGGTTGCGCACGTCGGTGATGATGACCTGGCGTGGCTTGGCCCGCGACAACAGCGCCTCCAGCCGCACGCCGATCAAGGCGGCGACGTCGGCCCGCGTCACCTGGTCGCGTCCGGGAATCGCGCGGTACTGCGCCGGCAGCTTGGCCAGCGCCGCCGCGGCGCGAAGCCTGGCCATCACGCCGTCCGGCACTTCGCTTGCGTCGATCGCCTCGGCCCGCTCGTAGGCGCTGATGGCGCCCGCGACATCGCCCTGGGCGTCGAGGATCGCCCCGATGCCGGCCAACGAACGCGCGTCGCTCGGATCGAGCTCAACGGCCTTCCGATAGTGCTCCAGCGCGTTGGCGGTCAGGCCGGCCCGCTGTTCGACCGAGGCCAGGTCGCGATACAGGAACGCGGAGTCCGGCGAGGCCGCGATGGCCTGTCGATAGAGCGCCGCCGCCTCGTCCCAGCGCTGCGCATCGGCCGCGCCCTTGGCACGGCCAAGCATCTTCTGCGTCGCGCGGAAGCGCAGTACGTCGATGCGGCTCTGCAGATCGGTCAGCGACGGATCTTTCGCCAGCGCTGCCTCGAAGCTCACGAGCGCGTCGGCGTCACGCTCCAGTTCCAGCAGCGCCTGGCCGCGGCCGACCAGGGCAGGCACATAGCCGGCGTCCGCCTGCAGGGCGCGCTCGAACCGCATCGCTGCGTCCTTCTCGTTGCCCCGCGCCATCGCCAGGTAGGCCATGGCGGTGTCGGCAGGATGAAACGACGGCTGCCGTTTCAGCGCCGCCGCAAACTCACGCTCGGCATTGCGAAAGTCGTCGAGCTGCAGCCACTGCCAGCCGCGCTCCACGCGCGCGATCAAGTCGGCGGGCGCCCCGGCTGGGGAGACCGGCATCACGAAATCCGGATGCTTAGGAGCGCCAGCAATGGCGGGTGGGCTTTTCGGCGCACAGGCCGCAGCAAGCATAAGAATTGCGGCTGCGGCAGTAACGCCACGGAGACACAGAGACACGGAGCCATCACTCCAAAGGCCTTTGTGTCTTCGTGACCCTGTGGCGCACGTCACATCACGCACGGCGACTACCTGTCTTTTTCGCGACCGGCGTGGCCAGGCCGATCAGTGGCAACAGCCGGCGAGGCACGTCGGCCTCGAGCGTGGCGCGATCGCCCATGGTGGCGTGCGAGTGGACGGTGGCGTGGCGGTACAACCACGCCAGGCGATCGGCATGGACGGCATTCGCCAGATCGAGCTCGACGGTCACCCGCTCCTGGTCGAGCGCCAGCCGGGCGGCGACGCTGTCCAGCAGATCGTCGATCCCGGCGCCGGTGTGCGCGGAGATCAGCAGCGCCGACGGATCCGCTTCCTGCACGCGGCGCCGTTCGTCGGGCGACAGCCGGTCGATCTTGTTGTAGACCTCGACCCGCGGCACTTGGATTGCGCCGACCTCTTCGAGCACCCGGGTGACCGCGGCCACGTGGCGCTCGCGTTCCGGATTCGATGCGTCGATCACGTGCAGCACCAGGTCCGCATCGGCGGTCTCTTCAAGGGTGGCCCGGAACGCCGCCACCAGCGTGTGCGGCAACCGGTCGATGAATCCAACGGTGTCGCTCAACAGCAGCTCACGTCGATCGGGCAGATCGACGCGGCGGACCAGGGGATCGAGCGTCACGAACAGCGCGTTGGATGCTGCCGCGTCCGCCCTGGTCAGCCGGTTGAAGAAGGTCGTCTTGCCGGCGTTGGTGTAGCCCACCAGCGCCACGGTGGGGACATCGACCTTGTGGCGCCGCTCACGCAGCTGCGCGCGCCGGCGACGGACGATATCGATTTCATCCTGGAGCGTCTTCATGCGCACGCGAATGCGCCGGCGATCGGCTTCGAGCTTCGTTTCGCCGGGGCCCCTCGTGCCAATGCCGCCGCCGAGCCGCGACAGGGCTTCGCGCGATCCGACCAGCCGCGGCAGCAGGTATCGCAACTGCGCCAGCTCCACCTGCAGCTTGCCTTCACGCGTCCGGGCGCGTTTCGCAAAGATGTCGAGAATCAGCTGGGTGCGATCGACGACCGTGCGATCCAATCGCTTGCTCAGCTCGCGCAGCTGGGCGGGCGACAGTTCATTGTCGAAAATCACCAGGTCGGCGTCGGCCTCGGCGGCGGCGTGCGCCAGCACCTCCACCTTGCCGCTGCCCAGGAAGGTCGCGGGATCCGGCTTGGGCCGATCCTGCAGCACGCGCAACACCACTCGCGCACCCGCGGCGTCGGCCAGGCCGCCGAGTTCTTCCAGCGAATGTTCCGCGTCCACGCGGCGCGCGCCGCCGGTGACGAGACCGACCAACGCCGCGCGCTCGACCAGCGTGGGCCCGCCCACCGTAGCTGAAGCGGAGGTGGGACGCGCTGCACTCATGGACACTCCGATTCTAGCACCGTCATTCGCGCCTATAATTCAACCACGCCGATGCACGATGCGATCGCCGAGTTCCCGAGGCGCTTGTCCAGCTATCCGACGTTGCCTGGCGCGACGCTCGTGGAGGTGCTGCGGTCGCGCATCGACGCCGACCCGATCAACGCCGTCGCGACGCTGATCTTTCTGCTCGCGGTCGTCCACACCTTCATGGCCGGCCGCTTCACGGCCTGGTCGCATCGCGTGCAGGTACGCCACGAGGCACGGCTGGCGGCCCAACACCGGCCGCCCCGCCCCAGCGTTGCCGCTGAGCTGCTGCACTTCCTCGGCGAAATCGAGGTGGTGTTCGGATTGTGGACCGTGCCGTTGCTGATCGCGATCATCACCACCCACGACTGGACCACCGCGACGCACTACATGAACGACACGGTGGTCTTCACCGAGCCGATGTTCGTGGTCGTCATCATGGCGCTGGCGTCGACGCGGCCGATCGTCAGCCTGGCCGAATCGTGCGTGCGCGCGCTGGCCGCCACCGGCGGCGGCGCGCCGGCGGCCTGGTGGCTCGTCATCCTGACCGTCGCCCCGCTGCTCGGCTCGCTCATCACCGAGCCCGGCGCGATGACCATCGCCGCGTTGCTGCTGGCGCGGCAGTTCTACGATCTGAGACCTTCTCCCGCGCTGGCGTATGGAACATTGGGCCTGCTGTTCGTGAACGTCTCCATTGGCGGAACGTTGACGCATTTCGCGGCGCCACCGGTGTTGATGGTAGCGCGCGTCTGGGAGTGGGACACGCCGTTCATGCTGGCGCACTTTGGCTGGCGCGCCGTGTTGGCCATCGGCGTGTCGACACTCGCCTACTACCTGTACTTCCGACGTGAATTCGCCGGGCTGGCGGCATCGCGGCCGGTCCCGGATCCGGAAGTCGCCGACGAGGAGGCCAGCGGCGATCAGCAGTTGCTGCCTGCGCCCGCGTGGGTGACGCTGGCGCACGTGGCATTCATGGCGTGGACGGTGGCCAATGCCCACTACCCGGCGCTGTTTGTCGGCGGCTTCCTGTTCTTCATTGGCTTCTCTCGCGCAACGGCCGCCTACCAGTCGCGGCTCGACGTCAGGACGCCGATGCTGGTGGGGTTCTTTCTCGCCGGCCTGGTGATTCACGGCGGACTACAGGGCTGGTGGATCGCGCCGGTGCTGTCGAGCCTGTCGGAGAACGGACTCTTCTGGGGCGCCGCGCTCCTGACGGCGTTCAACGACAACGCGTTGATTACGTTGCTGGCAACGCTGGTGCCTGACCTCGGCGAGGGCTTCAAGGCGGCGGTGGTCGAAGGGGCCGTCACCGGCGGCGGCCTGACGGTCATTGCGAATGCCCCGAACCCCGCCGGCCAGGCGCTGCTCGCCAGGTTCTTCGACTACTCGGTCAGTCCCTTGCGCCTGTTCATCTCGGCACTGGTACCGACGCTGATTGCAGCCGCCGCCTTCAGGTTGATCTGATCGTGGCGCTCGCTGCGGGGTGCGGGCTACGGATCGGTCAGGACGGCGTCTTCTGATCCGCTGGCGGTGCGCGACGGTGAGCGCAAACGAGTGCCGATGCACACCGCGAGCAGCAGCAGCAGGAACACATCCGCGACGAATACGATCCTTAAGCCCGCGGATCCGATGAAGCCGGCCACGACCGGACTCACCGCCAGGCCCATCAGCGATGCGGTGGTCATGATGCCGAACCCGGTGGCGTGCGCATCAGCGGGCAGCAGCGCGCCCGCCACCGAGTAGATCGTCGTCGTGCCGGCGCCCATCGCCGTGCCGGCGATGACAATCGCCATACCCAGTACCCAGACGCTTGGCGCCACCACGATGGCGGCCAGCGCGCTCGAGGCCGTCAGCGTGCCGGCCACCAGCACGGTTTTCGCCGAGTAGTGTTTCAGGAGCCGTGGGCCCAACTGCGAGCCAATCGCGGCCGAGATCGCGCCGAGCGAGAACAGCACGCCGGCGACGAAGGCAATGCGCGGTGCGGCCACGCCAACCTGCTGGACGAACAGCGGCAGCACCGGACCAAAGCTCCGATCGACGGTCTGCAGGAGGAAGATGACGACCAGCGCCAGCACGAAACCGGGCAGGCGCATCAACTGCGTGACCACCTCCCACCCGCCGCGCGCCGTGGCGGCGGTCTCGCGCTTCGCCGGCTCCTTGTACACGACCACGACTAGCAGCAGGGCGGCCGCATAGAACAACGCCGCCACCAGAAACGAGCTGCGTAGCCCGACGAGCGACGCCAACACCCCGCCAATCACCGGACCGATCGCCGGACCGAGCCGGTGCCCCGTCTGCACCATGCCGATGGCGTGCGCGATTCTGTCCCGCGGCGCCGACTGCGCCGCCATCGACATGGTCAGCGCACCGTAGCCGGCAAACACGCCCAGCAAGGCGCGGAGCGCGAACAGTTGCCACGGCGCGGTGACGAACGCCATGCCCGCCTTGGTCAGGATGAACGCGGTCAGGGATCTGACGATCAGGAGCTTGCTGCCATATTTGTCGCCGACGCGGCCCCAGAGCGGCGCGCTGATCGCGGTGACGGTGGGCGTGGCGCCGAGAATCAGGCCGGTCCACATGGCAATCTCACCAACGTCGGTGGTGCCCAGTTCAGCGATGTAAAGCGGCAGGAAGGGCATCACCAGCGTGAAGCCGGCGAAGCCAATGCCGCCGGCGGAGGCAACGGCAAAAATGTTTCGACGAGACTGCCGGGGATCCAAATCAGGGATCAGGGATTAGGGAGCGGAGGCCCTCAGAACCGGATCTTCACCGACGGCCCCGGGTACACCTGGATGCTGTCGATAAAGCGCACGCGATGCGGGTTGGTCTGCATGACAATCGAGCTGGTGCGGATGCCGGCGCCGAAGAACTGAATGCCCTTCATCAGCGAGCCGTCCGTCACGCCCGTGGCGGCAAACACGATGTCCTTGCCGCACGCCAGGTCTTCCGCCTTGTAGATCTTCTTGATGTCCTTGATGCCCATGGCCTGGGCACGCTCCTCGTCGTCAGGCTTGGCCACCACCAGGCGGGCGAAAATCTCACCATTGAGGCAACGCATCGCCGCCGCGGTCAGCACCCCTTCCGGTGCGCCGCCGGTGCCCATCAAGGCGTGCACGCCGGTGCCCGACACCGCCGCAGCGATGCCGGCGGACAAGTCGCCGTCGCCAATCAAGCGGATGCGGGCGCCGGTGGCCCGGATGTCGGCAATCAGCCGCTCGTGACGCGGGCGATCGAGCACGACGACCGTCAGCTCATCGACCTGGCGTCCCAGGCTGCGTGCGATCGCACTCAGGTTTTCCCGCACCGGGGCATCGAGGTCGACCAGGTGCTTCGACGTCGGCCCGACCACCAGCTTCTCCATGTACATGTCGGGCGCGTGCAGCAGGCCGCCCTTCTCGGCGGCCGCCAGCACGGCAATCGCGTTGGGCGCGCCGGTCGCGCACAAATTGGTGCCTTCGAGCGGATCGACGGCGATGTCGACCTCGTCCCACTTGCGCCGGTGGCTGGCGTCCCGCTGCGCCAGACCAACTCTTTCACCGATGTACAGCATCGGCGCTTCGTCACGCTCACCCTCGCCGATGACGATAGTGCCGTCGATGGGCACAGTGTCCATTTCCCGGCGCATGGCTTCGACCGCGACCCGGTCGGAGCCGTGACGGTCGCCCTGGCCCATCGTGTGGGCGCAGGCAATCGCCGCTTGTTCGGTGACGCGCAGGAACTCGAGGGAGAGATCAGATTCCATGGGGTGAGTGTCGATTGCTTGATTGAGCGATGGCGGTCGGCGGCTGATTATCGCACGAGAGCGACCTTGACCACGGCGCCCCTGCCAAGCTGTAACGCCGCGGCCGCATCACCCGCATTGATGGCAATTTCCAGATGATCGGTACTGCCGAAGAGTGCGCACAGTTCGTTGATCGGTGCCTCGGCATAGGTGGCGACGATCCGGGGGATCTCCTTGCCGCCAGCCTCAACCGCCAACGCCGCGCCGCCTGAAAACTGCTCGAAGGTCCGGCGGTCGATGTTGCTGATCAGGTTCCCGAAACGATCGACGCGCACGATCTGGCCGCACAGCTCACCGCCGTCAACGATCGCCAGCGGCAGATCAAGTATCTGGTAGTTCGCGAGGCTCTTCCCCATCGACACCAGCGCGACGCCCTTGGCCAGGAAACCCGCGGCCGGCGCGAATCGGTCGCGGCCCTCAAACGTGCGGCTCACGGTCGGGCGGGCGTACTTGCGCTCGGTGAGCTCGACGACCTTTTTCGGCGGCGACTCGTGGAAGACGGCGCTCAATACGCCGTTGTCCGGCGCCACGAATCGATAGTCACCCACGTCGGCGGCCAGGCCCCGCCGCGACGAGCCCACGCCGGGGTCGACCACGACCAGGAAGATTGTGCCGTGCGGGAAGTAGCGATAGCACGCGGCCAGTTCAAGCGCGCCGCTCAGCACGTCGTGCGCGGGGAGGTCGTGCGCGATGTCGACGACCGTCGCCTCGGGGCACACGCTCAGCACCACGCCTTTGAGCGTGCCGGCGTAATGATCGCGGGTGCCGAAATCGGTGAGCAATGCGACGATCGGACGCGTCATACTTGGGTGCCTGGCTGACAGGTGCCCCGGGCCGCTGGTGCCTATCGTCGCGGCGCCGGCTTGCGGAATAATGTTTCGCGCACCTTGCTCTTCATCAGGAACGAGTCGGTGACGCGAAGATCCTTGAATAACCGGATGATGTCGCCGTTCAGCAGGCTGCGCTGCCGCGCACGGACGGCCGGATAGGTACGGTACTTCAGGGTGGAGTCGTCGACAATCACGTATTTCGTGTAGACGGCCTCACGTGAATCCGCGGTGCTGAAGAATCCGAGCAGGCACCCATCGGGTCTCAGCAGCGACGACAGCGACGTCGCCAGTGCCTGTGCCGCAGGACGGTCGAGATAGTCGAGCACGTCCCAGCACAGGATGCCGTCAACGGTGCCTGGGTCCTGTGGGAACCGATTCGAAAAGAACTCGGGAAGCTGGTCGACGATGCCGTCTTTGACGTGACCATCGATGTCCTTGGCGATGTCCTCGACGCGGAGCCGGCAGCCGAGCTGCTCGGCAAAAAACGTGACGTTGCCGCCGACCACGGGACCAAGGTCGAGCAGCAGCGGACCGTCGCTGGCCTGCAGGCCGGCGAGAAACTTCTGCAGGGCTTTGGTGGGATACGAGGCCTCGACCACGTTTGTGACAGACGAGTCGGCCGGACTCGCGTCGGGAACCCGACGCGGTCCGAGTATGCCGAACAGATCGGTCAACAAACGCGTGGACTCGGCCATCGTGCCTTACCGTGCAGCGCTACGCGCCGACCTTCTGCCCCTGTGGCTGCTGCTGTTGGTGCGGCTGCTGGGGCTGACCCTGCTGCGGCGGGTTCGGCTTTGGCTGCGGCTTCGAGCCGCGCTGCATGTCGACGCTGCCGCGGAAGTGCGCGCCCTCGGCAATTGCCACGCGCGGGGACCCAATGTCGCCGTCCACCGAGCCGTTGTCGCGGATGTCCACCTTCTCCGACGCGGTGAGGTTGCCGGTCACTTCGCCGAGCACGATGACAGACTTGGCAAACACTTCGGCCTTGATCTTGCCGTTCGGCCCGATCGTCAGGACATTGTCCTTCAAGTCGATGCGGCCTTCGACGTGTCCCTCGATCGTGAGGTCTTCACTGCCGCTCAACTCACCCTTGATCACCACTGACTTCCCGATGCTCACCATGTCCCTCCCCAGCTGGGCACGCTGCTCACCCGCCGGCGCCGCTGCCGGAGTTGGCGCGGCAGGCGCAGCCGGTTTAACCGAGTCGTCTCGCTTCCACATTGCTGAAGCCTCCCCCCCTACTGGAAATCCGTTGTCGAGGGTCCTACTGAAACTTACCCTTTTCACTTACCTGTTTGACTGACCCATTTGGAACCAGGGGAGTGGGTTTCCCTTGAATTTCCGCCAGAATCGGTGCCGCCGGAAACCGTTGTCTAGTCCTTTGGTTGCTGAGAGTTAGCAGGAATGTTACGATCGATTTTTCGCATCCCATGCGCGTTTATTTGGACCATAACGCAACGACCCCAATGGACCCGCTGGTCGCCGACCGGATGGCCCAGGCGATGCGCGAGGCATGGGGGAACGCGTCCAGCGTGCATCATTTCGGTCAACAGGCCAAAGCCGCACTGGATCGGGCCCGTGGCTCCCTCGCTACTCTTATCGGCGCAGAGGCCTCCGACATTATCTTTACGGCCGGCGGCACCGAAAGCGACAACCTCGCGATCCGGGGAGCCGCCGAATCGCTCGAACCTGCCGGCCGCAAACACTTGATCACCAGCGCCATCGAGCACGAGGCGGTGCTGACCACCATGAAGGCGCTCGGCAAACGAGGTTGGCGCGTCACGACGCTCCCCGTCGGTGCGACCGGGGTCGTCTCCGTCGACCGCCTGCGCGACGCCATGACGGATGACACCGCCCTGGTGTCGGTGATGCACGCGAACAATGAGATCGGCACCATTCAGCCCATCGCTGAGCTCGCCGCCGTGGCGCACGAGCACGGCGCGCTGTTTCATACCGACGCGGTGCAAAGCGCCGGCAAGATTGCCATCGACGTGTGCGCGCTCGGTGTGGACATGCTGAGCGTCGCCGGCCACAAGTTCTACGGCCCGAAGGGTTCCGGCGCGCTGTGGATCAAACGCGGCGTGCGGCTGGTGTCCACCATCACCGGAGGCAGGCAGGAACGCAGCCGCCGGGCCGGCACCGAGAACGTTCCGGCGCTGGTGGGGCTGGGTGTCGCCGCCGAGGTGGCGGTCCGCAAGACCGCAACCGACGGCGCGCGGCTGTCGGCGCTGCGCGATCGCCTCGAGGCAGGCATTCTCTCGTCGATTACGGGAACGGAGCGCAATGGCGCGGCCACGCCGCGCGTGCCGAACACCGCCAACATCAGCATCGATGGTGTCGAGGCGGAATCGCTGCTGATCGGCCTCGACCTGGCGGGGATCGCGGTGTCATCGGGCTCGGCCTGTTCTTCGGGCTCGCTGGAACCGTCGCACGTGCTCAAGGCGATGGGCCTGCCCCACGCCCGCACCCTCGGCTCGATCCGCTTCAGCCTCGGCACCGCCAACACCGACGCCGACATCGATCGCGTGCTCGACGCCCTGCCGCCGATCGTCGATAAGTTGCGCAGCCTGACGACCGCCGGAGGACGCAAATGACAAGCCGGCCAGCGCATTCCTGATCGCATGCGAATCGTCGTAGCCATGTCGGGCGGCGTGGATTCGTCCGTGGCCGCGGCCCTGCTCGCCGAGCAGGGTCACGACGTCATCGGTGTGTCGATGCAGCTGTATGACAACAGCCAGGTGACCGAGAGCGGCCAGCGCGCGTTCGGCACCTGCTGCACCATTGACGATCTCTACGATGCGCGGCGAGTGGCCGCGACCATCGGCATTCCCCACTACATCGTCAACTTCGAATCGCAGTTCGGCGAGCACGTGATCTCGAACTTCGTGCGCGAATACGTCGCGGGACGGACGCCGATTCCGTGTTCGCACTGCAACAGCGATCTCAAGTTCGCCGAGCTGCTCGACCGCGCCCGAGCCTACGATGCCGAGCGCCTGGCCACCGGGCATTACGCGCGCATCGAGCGCGATGCCGCCGGGAGGTATCACCTCCATCGCGGGGCCGACAACTCGAAGGACCAGACCTACTTCCTGTTCTCGCTGACCCAGCAACAGCTGTCATGCGCGTCGTTCCCGGTGGGACATCTCGACAAGGACACGGTGCGCGAGCATGCACGCCGGCTGCACCTGCACGTCACGCAAAAACCCGACAGCCAGGAGATCTGCTTCGTTCCCGACGGTGACTACCCGACGTTCGTGGAGAAGCAGGCTCCCGGCGCGATCCGGCCGGGGACTGTAGTCGACCATAACGGACGGGTGCTCGGCACGCACGGCGGCGTGCATCGCTTCACGATTGGCCAGCGCAAGGGCCTCGGCCTGTCGTCCACCGAGCCGCTGTACGTGCTGGAGATCAAGCCGGACGCCGCGCAGGTGGTGGTGGGATCTCGCGACGCACTCGGCAGAACGCGGCTGACCGCCTCGGGCGTGAACTGGATCAGCGGCGTCGCTCCTACCGACTGGATGCGGGTGGCCGCACAGATTCGCCATCGCCACTCGGCCGCGCCGGCGAGAGTACGGCGTACGGACGAGGAGCGCGTCGAACTCGAGTTCGACGCACCCCAAACCGCCATGACGCCCGGCCAGGCCGTCGTCTTTTACGAAGGCGACGAAGTGCTTGGCGGGGGATGGATCGAATGACTAGTGTCGTGCAGCGTACCTGACAGGAATCGCTCGGCGTCGATGGCCGCCATACAACCCGATCCTGCGGCCGTCACCGCCTGGCGATACACGTGATCCTGCACGTCTCCAGCGGCGAATACGCCCGGCACGCTGGTGCGCGAGCCGTCGTGGGTCTTCAGGTAGCCGTTGTCGTGCATGGCCAACTGCCCCTTGAAGAGCGCGGTGTTCGGCGTATGGCCAATGCCAATAAACACGCCGTCGACGGCCAGGTCGCTCTGCGCGCCGGTCTGCGTGTCGCGCAGCACGAGCGAGGTGACCTTGCCCTGGTCGAGATCCTTGATGTCGATGACTTCCTTGTTCCACAGGAACGAGATGTTCGGCGTCGACATCGCCTTGTCCTGCATCACCTTCGACGCGCGCAGCGAATTGCGGCGATGCACCACCGTCACGCTGGTCGCCAGCTTCGACAGATAGATCGCTTCTTCCATGGCGGTGTCGCCACCGCCGACCACGGCCACCGGCAAGCCCTTGAAGAAGAAACCATCGCAGGTGGCGCAGGTCGACACGCCCCGGCCAGACAGCTTCCTGTCGACGCCCAGGTCCAGCCACTTGGCGGAGGCGCCGGTCGCAATGATCAGCGTATCGGCGGTGTAGACGGTCTGGCCGACGTTGATGGTGAACGGGCGCTTCGACAGGTCGACTGAGGTCACGTCGCCCTGCAGGATCGCCGCGCCGAAGTGCTGCGCCTGCGCGCGCATCTCGCCCATCAAATCCGGGCCCATCACGCCGGCGCGGAAACCCGGATAGTTCTCGACCAGCGTGGTCAGCATCAACTGCCCGCCCGCCTCGATGCCTTCGATCAGCAGCGGCTCGAGGTTGGCGCGCGAGGTATAGAGCGCGGCGGTGAGTCCGGCGGGGCCGGACCCGATGATGACCACCTGCTGGCGATGACTTGGAGACGCCGTGCTCACAGGTGCTTGTCGATCAACTGTGCGAGACGATCCTTCGTCTCGAGACCGACGACCGTTTCCTTGAGGTCGCCGTTCTTGAAGAGCAACAGCGTCGGAATGCCGCGAACCATGAACTTGCTCGGCGTCATCGGGTTCTCGTCGATGTCGACCTTCGCCACCGTCAGCTTGCCGGTGTACTCCTCGGCGAGCTGATCGACAATCGGCGCAATGCGCCGGCACGGCGCGCACCAGGTGGCCCAGAAGTCCACGAGGACGATGCCGTTCTTCACTTCCTCACCGAAATTCGCGTCCGTAAACACTTTGACTTTCTCTGATGCCATGAGTGCGCTTTCCTCCGCCGGATGATTCCTATTGCTTGGATGCCGGTGCACGGCCGGGGTTCCGCCGCCGCAATTGACGATACATTTTGACATACTCAGCCGCGGAGCGGCCCCAGGAGAAGTCGGCCTTCATGCCGTTTTTCTGCAGCCGCACCCACGCCGTGCGGTTTGGGTACGTGGCCAGCGCCCTCTTCAGCGCGTGCAGCATGGCACCCGGGTGGTAGTCGGAGAACAGGAACCCGTTGCCCTGCCCGGTTTCGGCGTTGAACGGCTTCACGGTGTCGACCAGCCCGCCCACCGCGCGCACTACCGGCACGGTGCCGTAGCGCAGGCTGTACATCTGGTTCAGGCCGCAGGGCTCAAAGCGCGACGGCATCAGGAACAGGTCCGCGCCGCCCTCCACCAGATGCGCGCGGCGCTCATCGAACCCGACGAACACGCCGACGCGGTCCGGGTGCCGGTGCGACAACGATCGCCACATGTCCTGGTAGCGCGCCTCGCCGGTGCCGACGATGACCCAGGTCGCATTGAGCGCCATCAGTTCGGACGTCGCGCCGGCAATCAGGTCGAGGCCCTTCTGGTCCACCATGCGCGACACCATGCCGACGATCGGGCGCGCCAGGAGATCCCCGGTGATGGTGAACCCAAACAGTTCGAGCAGCGCCCGTTTCGCCGCCGCCTTGCCGCGCAGGTCGTGCGCATCGAACGGCGCCGGCAAATGCGGATCGGCCGCGGGATTCCATTCGTCGGGATCGATGCCGTTCAGGATGCCGACCAGCCGATCGGCCCGCGCCCGCACCGCGCCGTCGAGACCGTGACCGTACTCCGGTCGCTGGATCTCCTTCGCGTAGGTCGGACTGACCGTGGTAATCGCATCCGACGCGGTGAGCCCTGCTTTCATGAAACTCAGGCGGTCGAAGAACTCGAACCGGTCGATGGTGAAGTCGTGCCACCTGAGCCCGAGCCGCGGCACCCACGACTTGTCGAACACGCCCTGGTAGGCCAGGTTGTGGATGGTAAAGACGGTGGCAGCAGTTCCAGTGGCGCCACGGGTGCCAAGCGTGCGCGCGTAGATCGGCGCGAGACCGCCCTGCCAGTCGTGCGCGTGAACGATGTCGAACGGCTCGGACTGCGTCGACGCCCAATCGATTGCCGCCGCAGACAGGAACCCGAACCGCACGGCGTTGTCCGCAAAGTCGCCATGCGCATCGTAGTAAATGCCGTCGCGGCCGTAGAGTTCAGGACAATCGAGCAGCAGCACCCGCGGCCGCCGTGGCCCGCCGGCGTCGGCAGGCCTCCCGGGATCGATCGGTGCCTCCATCAATCGCGCGCGGAAGCGATGCGCGGCAATCTCGATCGACACGTCGGCCGCCACCGGGCCGTCGGTGACGACCCGATACCGCGGCGTGACCACGGTGACGTCGTGTCCAAGCTGTCCCAGCGCCTTGGGCAGCGCCGACGCCACATCAGCCAGGCCTCCCGTCTTCGAAAACGGCTGGACCTCCGAAGCGATCATCAGGATTCGCAGCCCCTTGGGCGTGGTCCGTTTCGCGGTGGCCAGGGCTTTCCCTGTCCGTTGCGGCATTCCCTCTAGCTTATGATGGCTGGCGTGTCCGGGCCTCGATCCAGTGGCTCGCGCGTCCTGCCGCGCGATGTCGCCGAACTCAAGGCGCTTGCCGAGCGGCAGCCGGCGCTGGCGCCGGCCGCCACGCTGCAGGTCGATCTCATCGAGGTCATTCGCCGGGTGCAGGGACGCCTCACGACGCCCGGGATCGAGACCACCCCCGACGCCCTTCGCGGCCGTGTGATCAGCGGCCAGCCGCTGCTCGACTTCAACCAGATTGCGTTCGACTGGAACGACGTCCGCCTGCTGATCCGCCAGGTCACCGATGTGCTGCGGCGGCACGAAGTCATCGACGCACCGACCTCGTCGGCCCTCCACACGATTGGCCGCAGTCCAGCGCTGCCGGACGTGATGCGCGACTGGTTCGACCAGCGGCCGCTGCCGGAGGTCGAGATGCTCGGAGACGTGCTCGCCTGGTCTGCCCGGCCGTATCTCCAGCGGATCGCCGAGGTGCTGCAGCAGCGTGTCAGCCTCGACGACTGGGCGCAGCGCACCTGCCCGGTCTGCGCCGCGGAGCCGGAGTTCTCGGTGATCACCCTGTCGGGCGAGCGTCAGCTGGTCTGCGGCCGCTGCCACGTGCGATGGCCGTTCAACCCGATTGCCTGCCCGTACTGCGGCAACGACGATCGCCGCACGATCAAGTCCATGGCCACTCCGGACGGCTGGTATCGGGTGATGATTTGCGCGCCGTGCGGCCGGTACATCAAGGCGCTCGACGGACGGAAGTCGAACCGGCCACTGCTACCCTATGCTGACGTGATTGCCACGCTGCCGCTGGACGCGGCGGTCATGGGAAGTGAGAAGTGAGCAAGTCAGAAGTGAGAAGACTCACTTCTCGCTTTCTACTGGTCTTCGTCCTGCTGTTGCTGCGGCTGATGGAATTCGCCGTCGAGCAGCGCCCGGGTGCGCGTCGCCATCCAGTTGAACAAATGGCGCGTTTCCCAGAAGCGGCTGGCGTTTGACTTGGCGCCCAGCACGACGAAGACGACCTGCTGCCCCGATTGCGGCAGGCGCAACAGCGTGGCCAGGCAGTAGCCCGAGCGGCTGATGAATCCGGTCTTGCCGCCTACCACGTCAATGTCGCCGGAGCGGATCATGTGGTTGGTGTTGTTGGCGGTGATGGCGCGCCTGCCGACAGTCGTGCTGTACGACGACTTACGCATGATGGCGCCAAGGCGCTCATCTGCGGCGGCGAAGGCAATCAGCCGCGCCTGATCGTATGCCGACGACACATTGTCGGCGAGCAGTCCCGACGGGTCGGCGTAGGTGGTGCTATCGAGACCGAGTTCCTTGGCCTTGTCGTTCATCCGCTGCATGAACGCCGTGTAGCCCATCACCGACACGCGCGCCAGGGCGCGGGCCGCCGCATTGTCGGAGCCGACCAGCAGCAGGTTCAGCAGGTCCTCGGCGGTCAGCTTGAAACCGTTGCGCAGGTAGGTCGTCGACGCGCGAGCCACATCGCTGCGCTGCACGGTCACCAGCGTCGACAGCGGCGTGGCACTCTCGAGGAACACCAGGGCCGTCATCACTTTGGTGATGCTGGCAATCGAGCGCTGGTCATTCGAGTGATTCTCCCAGAGCACCTCGCCGGTCTCGGGGTTATAAATGATGGCGGCTTCGGCGCGCACGTCCGGCACTTCGCGGCCGAACTCGTCCACAGTGAAGCGCGGGGTCTGCAGTTCTTTCAGTTCACGGGCACGGGCCGCGGCGCGAGCACGCGCCAACTCCGCGCGGCGCGCGCGAGCCGTGGCGGAGGAATAGGCCTGCTTCTTCGGGGCCGCCTTCGAAGCGGCTGCCGCTACCGGCTTCTTGTGGGTCGCAGGCGCAGGTGTTTTCTGCGCGGTCGACCGCTGGCCAGACGCCTTCGTCTGCGCCAGCAGCGTGGTGTCCGACACCGGCAAGTACGCGACCATCGTCGCGACCATCGCCAGAGACACCGCTATTTTCGGGAGGCCGATGCTCGTCCCCATGAAAAAGTTATCGGATTGTAACGAGACTATCCTCAATACGCAATAGGGTTTAGTGCCATTGGTTTACACTGCACCCCTAATGGAACGGGATCCCAAGTCCGAGTATTTCGTGCTCAGGCAAACGGTCGCGGCTCGCGGGACCGCCAGGCCCATCCTGGCCCTGTGTGGTTTCGGGATCTGGGCCGCTGTACTCACGGCCGTGCTCGTGCTTCTTCCCTACCCCGCCGCCGCATCCATACCGCTCATGCTCCTCGTCGTTTCGTTCGAGGTCATCAGACCTTTGCACTTCGGCGCCGAGCGAATTGGCCGTTACATCCAGGTGTTTCACGAGGAAGCGGGCGAGCCCAACCGTCCGCTGAGTGAGACCCCCTCGTGGGAGCGTGTGGCGATGAGTTTCGGCGCCGTGCCGGGGGTTGGAGGGCACCCGCTGTTTGTCCCTATGTTTCTGTTCGCCACCGCCATCAACTACCTTGCGGTGCTCCTGCCGGCGCCCGTCGCGATCGAACTGGGCGTGATGGCCATTCCACACCTCGCCTTCATCGGCTGGCTGGTGACAAGCGATCGCGCCATGCGTAACCAGCGGGCGATTGAACTGGTGCGGATGCGCGAACTGAAGAACGCGCCGCGATGATGGACACCCTCCTCCCCACGGCGGATGGAGCCGCACACCCGTGGGCTTGGAACGTGTTTCCGTTCGTGCGATCCATTCGTTTGGGGCCGGTCAAGGGACCGGCTGCCTTTTTCGCCGCCTCCGACCCGAAATAGCCAGGAATCAGGCCTGATTCGACGCTATTCACTGGTCCCTTCCATCCAGCACGTCGCTTGCATTCCCATTTCTGCAGAACTACGATCCGAGCGGTCTACTTGTGCTCCCGTCATCCAGGATGGGTGTGTGGGCAGGCCCGTTCGTTTGCGTCAAATCACGTTGTGTTGGTTGGAGGAGATCTCATGAGGCTGAACAGGCTGACCGTGCTTTGCCTGTGCTTGACGCTGCTAGCGATGGCAGCACCCACGTTCGCACAGGAATTCCGCGGCCGAATCAACGGCACCGTGACTGACAACACCGGCGCCGTGTTGCCGGGCGTGACCGTCACGGCGACCAGCCCTGCGTTGATTCAACCGCAGGTGCAGGTGACCGGTGGCGATGGCAGCTACCGCTTCCTGGCGCTGCCTCCGGGCGTCTACGCCATTGACTTCGAGCTCACCGGGTTCAACACGGTGAAGCGCGCGGATGTCCGCGTCATCATCAACCAGACCCTGAGCGTCGACATGCAGATGCAGGTCGCCACGCTGCAGGAAACCGTCACGGTGACCGGCGCCTCGCCGATCGTCGATACGTCGACGACCGCGATGGGCACCAACTTCACCAAGGAACTGCTGACGGAAATTCCCAACGCGCGCGACGTGTGGGCGGCCATGGCGCAGGCGCCCGGCATCCAGATGACCGGCTACGACGTCGGCGGCTCCAACACCGGCAACCAGACCGGCTTCCGCTCGTATGGTTTCGACACGCAGAACCAGACGCGCGTGGAGGGTATCGACACCACCGAAGGCACCTCGGCCAACGCGGGGTACTTCGACTTCGGCAGCTTCGAAGAGTTCCAGGTCGGCGGCGCGGGCGCTGACGCCGGCGCGTTTGCCGGCGGTGCGGTGCTCAGCATCAGCGTCAAGTCGGGCGGCGATCGCTTCACCGGCACCTGGTACAGCGACTTCCTCAATCAGGATACCGTCGCCGACAACGTGCCCGACAATCTGCGCCTGACGAACTCGCCCGATCAGAACGGCATGTTCTCGCGCCTCGGTCTCTGCTTCCAGCGCTCCGGCGAAACCATCTGCCGCGGCAACTCCGTCAAGAAGCAGTACGACCTCAACGGCGACGTCGGCGGGCCGATTTACAAGGGCAAGGCCTGGTTCTTCACCAGCTGGCGCCTCAACGACAAGTATCAGTACATTGCCGGCCTCGGCGAGACCACGGAACAGTCGAAGCTCTCGAACAAGTACACCTTCAAGGGCACCTTCCAGCTTGGCAAGAGCAACCAGATCATCGGCTATTTGAACAAGCGCGAGAAGCTGCAGGACAAGCGCGGCATCTCGCTGACGACACCGCTCTCGGCGGCCTACTACCAGAGCTCGCGCAACTACCCGATGAAAGTCGAATGGACCAGCGTGCTCGGCAGCCGCGCGTTCCTGGACGTGCTGGCCGGGCAGTGGTACAACTTCTTCCCGCTCCGCCCGGTCCGCGACTTCGGGTTGTACGACGGCCCCTGGACGCCGCCGCGCATTGATACCGCCACCAACGTGCGCTCGGCCACGGGCGGCAACAGCGGCTACCAGGACCAGAAGCGCTTCAAGCCGCAGTTCTACACTACCCTCTCCTACTTCAAGGATGGCTGGGGCGGTTCGCACGACCTGCGCGTCGGCTTCGACTGGAAGCGCGATCGCCGCAGCTTGTTCAATGATCAGCCGTTCGACATCGACTATCGCGACAACAGCGGCGCGCTGAGCGCGGTGGAGCTGCACAACACGTCGGTCACCGGCATCAACGACGTCGTCTACACGGCGGGCTGGATCAACGACACCTTCAAGGTCAGCAGCCGCCTGACGCTGAACCTCGGTGTGCGCATCGAGAATTACAAGGACGGCTGGCCGGATCAGTCGCATACCCCGAACGGCATCCCGGCGCTCTCGAGTTGGACGGATGCCGCCTATCGCGCGTTCGTCGCGCCGCGCGAGGTGGCAGCGACGACGGTGGCCAACACCACGACGCTGGCGCCGAAGGTCGGCTTCGCGTACGACCTGACCGGCGACAACCGCACGGTCATCAAGGGCTTCATCGGCCAGTCGCGCTGGAACTCCGCCGACACGCTGGCCAACGGCGAGAACCCGGTGGGCCGAGCGACGCGGCGCTACGCCTTCGTGTCGTGCTCGGCGACCGTGACCACCAACTGCGACCTGAACGGTGACCGGCTCGTCAGCTCGCCCGCGGAACTCGGCGCGTTCCAGTCAGCCGGCGGTGGCGGCGGCGGCGTCCGCGTCGACCGCAGCATCGTCCGCCCGACGAGCAACGAAGTCTCAGTCAACCTCGAGCGAGAGCTCTCGACCGGCCTGTCGGGGCGTGCGTCCTGGGTTTACAAGAACATGCGCAACGTGTGGGGCACCATTGACGTCGTTCGCAACGCCGCCTACACCGTGCCGTTCACGATCAACGATCCCGGACCGGACCGGGTGGCCGGCACCGGCGACGACCAGGCGTTCCAGACGCGGGTACTCGCTGCCGGCACTGGTACGGAACGCGTCTACACCAACAGCGAAGCGAACGACGCCGACTTCCACACCATGGAGTTCGCGATCAACCGCCGCTTCTCTGGCAGATGGATGCTGCTCTCGTCGTTCGGCATGACCTGGTCGACGATGATCCATGGCTCAGGCGGCGGCCGCAACTTCGTGTATCGCCCGTTCGACATGCTGTTCGGCGACAACGGCAAGGAAACCTCGACCCTCTGGAACTACAAGCTCGTCGGCCGCTACGTGCTGCCGTTCGACGTGGGTTTCTCCGGCTCGTGGAAGGTGCAAAGCGGCTTCAACTACGCCCGCACCATCTCCGTCACCCTGCCGGTCGAGGGCGCGCAGACCATCCGCGTGCAGCCCGTGAACACGAACCGCTACCCGTCGGTGGCCATCCTCGACCTGCGCCTGGACAAGTCGTTCGACATGGGCAAGTTCGGCAAGATTCAGCCGATGCTCGACGTCTTCAACACGATGAACTCAGGCGTGCCGACGACGGTGCGGACGACCAACACCGCGACGGCGCCGTTCAACGACGTGACCGCGATTCTCAACCCGCGCGTCATCCGCTTCGGATTGCGTTTCAACTTCTGACGGCCGCTCGCGGCCGGCAGATGAGGCTCGGTCACTCGAATGAGTGACCGAGCAACTTCTAATTTCGCTTCGCCAGCGTAGCTTGCCGCGCCTCCGGCGCGGCGACTTCGCTCGCCGCTACACGTCAACGGCTCGTCCTGGAAACAGGGCGGGCCGTTCTACTTGGCGTCGAGTACGTCGCGCACCGTTTGTTGCGCAGGTGTCGGGCGCCAGCTCAGTGGATTCCCGTCGCATCGGATCCGAAACAGTGGTACAACAACCGGCGGGCGCCCACCATGCGACTGTCCCCCCCCCGGCTCGCCGTGGTGCTCGGCTACGCGTTGGCCACGATCGCCTTCACGTGGCCACTCGCCGCACACATCTCCACCCACCTGACCGGTGATCCCGGCGGCGATACGGGGGTGTATGTCTGGAACCAGTGGGTGTTCCATCAGGAGCTGGTCGCGGGCCATAACCCGCTCACGACCGCGAGAATCCTGTCGCTGACGCCCCCGGTCGATCTCAGCCAGCATAACTACACGCCGTTTCTCAACCTGCTGGCGCTGCCGTTGATTCCCACCTTCGGCGTCATCGCGTCGTTCAACATGGTGTTGCTGGCCATCTGCATGCTGAACGCGCTGATGACCTACGGCCTGGCGCGCCACGTGACGCCGGCGACACGGGCGGAAGCCTGGCTGGCGGGACTGGTATTCGCCTGGGCGCCGGTCATGGTGGCGCGCACTACCGGCCACTTCAGCCTGGTGGCGGCGGCCGCCCTGCCCGCGTTCCTGTGGTGCCTGGTCAACGCCGAACGCTCGCGATCCGCTCGCGACGCCGCGCTGGTGGGTCTGTGCATGGCGTGGGCGGCGCTGTCGGATGCCTACTTCGGCATCTACTGCGTGGTGATCGCGGTGCTCTACCTCGGCACCGCGGTGATACGGATCACGCGCCGCGACGCCGCGACCCCGCGCGCCTGGACGTGGCCGCTCGACGTCACGATTGTCTGCCTCGGCGGGTTGATCGTCGGCCTGGTGCTCGGCCGCGGCGGTGAGTTCACGGTGTGGGGCATCCCCGTCCACATGCGCAGCCTCTACAACCCGGTGCTCATCCTGACGCTGCTCGTGATGGCGCGCTTGGTGTTGTGGTGGCGGCCGCGCGTCGAGCGCCGCCTGGGCCCTGGCCGATCGGGCGCGGCCTTCGCCCAGGGCAGGCCGGTGTGGAAGCCGCTGCTGATCGCAGCGCTGGCGTGCGCCGGGCCACTCTCGCCGGTGCTGTACGGCCTGGGTAATCGCCTTCTCGAGGGCCGCTTCAATTCACCGGCGATCTTCTGGCGCAGCAGTCCACGTGGCGTCGACGTGCTGTCGTACTTCATGCCAAACCCGCAGCATCCGATCGTGCGCTGGCTGACCGAGGATGCGCTGGCGGTGCGGCCCACGCACTTCGTGGAGTACACCGCGTCGATGAGCCTGGTGGCCATCGGCGCGATCGGGTTCGCGATGTGGCGCGCCAACTACCGGCCGGCGGCCGGGTGGATGGTGCTGACCATCGGCTTCGCGCTGCTGGCGCTCGGGCCGTTCGTCTACGTGGCCGGCGTCAACACCTTCGTGCCCGGCCCATGGGCGCTGCTGCGCTACCTGCCGGGTCTCGGACTCGCCCGCATGCCGACTCGGTTCGCGCTGATCGCCTCGCTGGGCGTGGCCGTGCTGTTTGCCGGCGCGCTGGCCGCGCTGAGTGCGCGGTGGCCGCACCGCCGCCGGCTCATCGTGTCGGTGGCGGCGCTGGTGCTGGTGTGCGAGCTGTGGCCGGCGCCGCGCACGCTGTACTCGGCGGAGGTCTCCCCCATCTATGCGCGCATTGCCAGCGATCCCCGACCGGTGCGCGTGCTCACGCTGCCGTTTGGCGTGCGCGACGGCACGTGGGAGACCGGAAATTTCCGGCCGCGGTCGCTCTTCAACCAGACCATCCATGGCAAGGCGCTGATCGGCGGCTACCTGTCGCGCATCTCGCCGCGCCGTGTCAAGCGCATGCGGGAACAGTTCCCCACGCTGTCGGCGCTGATCGAGTTGAGCGAGCAAAAGCCGCTCGACCCCGGCGTTGTCCAAACGTTACAGGAGCGCGGCGATCGGCTGGTGCGCCAGAGCCACCTCGGCTACGTGGTGATTGACGCGCGATTCATCCCCGCCGACCGCGCGAAACTGGTGATCGACGCCTTCAAGCTACGCGAACTCGAGCGGGATCGTCACCTCACGCTGTTCGTCCCCGAAGCCACCCTCGCCGCGCGGTAGCTGTCGGCCGTGGAGGCGGGGCCAATATAATCACGTGGTGATTCGGCGGGGTCCGTTCCTGTTGCTGTTCGCGGTGTCTGGCGCCGCGGCCCTCGTGTACGAAGTCGTCTGGACCCGCCTGCTGACCCTGCAGATGGGCCACGGCCTGGCCGCGGCCAGCACCGTCCTGGCGGCATTCATGGTCGGACTCGCCGCCGGTGCCGGCGCGGCCGGACGCTACGCGCGCCGGTTGGAACCCCGGCGGGCGCTGGCGATCTACGCCTGGCTCGAGGTCGCCATCGCCGCGATCGCGCTGGCCATCCCGCTGCTGCTCACCGCCGCCCGGCCGCTGCTGGCCGCCACCTACGCCGATGGTCACGGCGGAGCCGCCTTCGGCGTGACCCGGCTGGTCACCTGCATCGCCCTGCTCTGCCTGCCGGCTGCCTGCATGGGCGCGACCTTTCCGATCGCGTCGCGCTGGATGGTGCGGCACGCATCCAACGCCGCCAGGGAGGCCGGCGGTCTGTACGCCGCCAATACACTGGGCGCCGCCGGCGGTGCCGTGCTGGCCGGCTTCCTGCTGATTCCGCTGCTGGGACTGCAGGGAGCCACGTGGGTCGGCGTGGCGCTGAATCTCATCGCCGCCGCAGGCGCGTGGACGATTGGGAGAAGCGGGATCAGGGATCAGGGATCCGGGATCGGGGATCAGGGAGGTGGGCGGCGCCCCGATCCCCGATCCCCGATCCCGGATCCCCGATCCCTGGTCCCGGCCGCAGTGGCGCTCGGGGTAAGCGGCTTCGCCTCGCTCACGCTGCAGGTCGTGTGGACGCGCCTGCTGGTGCAGATTCTCGGGCCCACGACGTATGCCTTCAGCACCGTCGTCGCAATCTTCATCATCGGCATCGCAATCGGCGCGGCGATCGGCTCGCGGATTGCGACCCGGGCGAATGCGGCCATCGGGCTGTCGTGCGCGCTGCTGATCAGCACCGGCCTGGCGATCGCGGCGGCGGCCGGCGTTGACTGGGCGCTGTGGACGATTGCGGAGATCGTGTCGCAGCCGGAGGTGCGCTTCGACGAAGTGCTGCAGCGCCAAGTGCTGCTGGTGGCGGGACTTCTCCTGCCGATGACCATCGCGTTCGGCGCCGCCTTCCCGTTCGCCGTGGCGATGGCGGGTGGCGGTGACGACACCGTGACGGAACATCTCGGCCTGATTTACGCGGTCAACACCCTCGGCGCCATCGCCGGAGCCCTGTTGGCCGGGTTCACGCTGATTCCCCGGCTAGGCCTGCACAACACCATTCGGCTCGTGGCCGCGCTCGGCGTCGTCGCGGCGGCAGCGGTGCTGATGCGGGCGGCGCGGTCAACCGCCCGGCTGGCGGGCTTCGTCCTGTTGGCGGTCGTGCTGATTGGCACCCTGTTTGCGCCGGAGTGGGACCGCTCGCTGCTGTCCAGCGGCGCGTACAAGTACGCTCTCGCCATGCGCGGACCGACGCTGCAGACCGCGCTCACCGCCGGCGAGTTGCTGTCGTATCGGGAAGGCGCCACCGGCACGGTGGCGATCCGCAGGCTCACCGGCACCACGTCACTGGCGATCGACGGCAAGGTCGATGCGTCGAACGCCGGTGACATGCTCACGCAACGGTTGCTGGCGCACCTGCCGTTGCTGCTGCATCCCCAGCCGACGCGGGCGGCGATCCTGGGGCTGGGCAGCGGCGTGACGCTGGGGTCGGCGTTGCGGCATCCGCTGACCGAGGCCACGGTGATCGAGATTTCTCCGGAAGTCGTCGATGGGTCACGGTTCTTCGAAACCGAAAACCACCAGGCGCTTGCCGATCCCAGGACGCGGCTGGTGGTCGGCGACGGCCGCACGCACCTCATGCTCGGCAGCCAGACCTACGACATGATCGTCTCCGAGCCGTCGAATCCCTGGATGGCCGGCATCGCGTCGTTGTTCACGCGCGAGTTCTTTGAAGGCGCACGAGCCCGGCTCGCCCCCGGCGGCGTGCTCTGCCAGTGGGCGCACACCTACGACATCAGCAGCGCCGACCTGAAATCGATTGTCGCGACGTTCCTGTCGGTGTTCCCTGACGGGACGATGTGGCTGGTCGGTGAAGCCGACGTGCTGCTGGTCGGCTCAACGGATCCGCTCGATGCGCGCATCGCCGGACTCGCCGACGCCATGCGGCGTCCTGGCGTCGCCGATGATCTCGCCAGCGTGGGCGTGCGCAACCCCTTCTCACTGCTGTCGCTGTTCGTCGCCGAGGGCGAAGCCCTGCGCGCCTGGACCAGCGGCGCGCCGTTGCAGACCGACAACCGCTCGGCGCTGGAGTTCTCCGGCCCGCGCAGCATTTTCGGGACGGCGCGCGATGACAATGCCTCGGCGCTGCGCGCACTGGCCGCCAGCACCACCAAGCCGACCACCGTCGCGGCAGCCCTCGCCGCGGCATCGCCGTCTGACTGGCGCGACCGGGGCCTGATGTTCTTCAAGGCCGACGCCTTTGAGCCGGCATCCGAGGACCTGACCCGCGCGCTCGAAGCCAATCCCAACGATCCCGAGGCGCTCGATGGACTGGTGCGAGCCGCGGCGTCAGTGAATCGGATTGCGGACGCCCAGGCATTGCTGACGAAGCTTGCCGCCAATCCGTCGCACACCGCCGCGCGGCTGGCACTGTCGCGCGTCCTGACCTCGCAGGGGAACGTCGAGGCCGCAATCCGGATTCCCACTGAAATGCTGCAGGCGGACCCAGGCAACGTTGCGGCGCTCGAGCAGCTCGCCTCGGTCCTGGCGGATATCGGCGATGCCAGGCGGCTCGAACCGGTGGCCAATCGCCTGCTGCAGGAAGCCCCCCGCAACGCGTGGGCGCACTACTACTCCGCATCGCTGTTCTTCCTGCAGAACCGCGCGGTCGCGGCCCTCCAGGCGGCAAGAAACGCCGTCGCCATCGAGCCGAACCACGCCAAGGCGCACAACCTGATTGGCGCCACCCTCGCGGAAATGGGTCAGCGCGAGGAGGCGCGGACCGCCTTCCAGACCTCGATCCGCGTCGACCCGAAAGAGCCGGGCACCTACGCCAATCTCGGGACCCTTGAACTGCAGTCCGGGAACCGCGAGCTCGCGCGCCGCTACTTCGCCGAAGCGCTCACGATCGATCCCTCCTCTGAGTCGGCTCGTGAGGCGCTGAATTCAATTCGGTGAACTCATGGATCCAACGCCGTACATCGCGCCCAACGCCAACTGTGTGCGCACAGCCTCAGGCCGGTGTGTAGAAACTGCCACTTCATAGAGGCCGCAACGATTGCCAAGCCGCTCTCTCCCTCGTAAGCGGCTCCTCGGCCGACCGGCACGGGACTTGCAAACCAGGGACGCGAGGGGATTATATCGATGAGCGTCGTTCGCATCTTGGGGTTCTCGACGCTGTCGTGCGGGTGTGTAGTGGGCCGATACCGCGACATTGCCAGCACGCGGGAGGTTGTGTACGTCGAGGAAAAGGGCGTCGGCTGTGAAAGCCACGCGCATCGCCGCAACCACACGGTGTCGGCGGAACGTGAACGCTATGCCGCCGTTTCGACATCGACGTTGACGGCCAGGGCATCCTAGCAGGCCTCCGGGCCTCCGGGCCATCAGGGGAAGCGGCCACAGTAAGATTGGTCGTACGTGCCTCGCGCGCTCCCAAAGCCATTCGCTCAGCTCGAACGCGGCCGGATCCGGCTGCGTTTTTTTCATGGCGACGCCATCGACATCCTGGACCGGCTCTCCCCCGGCTCCATCGAGGCCTTCGTCACTTCGCCGCCTTACAATCTTGGCATCCGGTATCGCAGTTATGACGATGGCCGTCCGCGGCCGGAGTATTTGGACTGGACCGGCCAGTGGATCCAGGCGGTCCGCCGGGCCATGTCGGATGACGGCTCGCTGTTCCTGAACGTCGGCGCCAAGCCGAAGGATCCGTGGACGGCGCTGGACGTGGCGCAGGCCGTCCGGCCGCACCTGGAGCTGCAGAACATCATCCACTGGGTGAAGTCGATTGCCATCGAGAAAGACCTGGCCGGCGCACGGGCCGGCCTGAAGGACGACCTGGCGGTCGGCCACTACAAGCCCATCAACAGCCGCCGATTCCTGAACGACTGCCACGAGTTCCTGTTTCACTTCAGCAAGCACGGTGAGACGCCGATCGACCGGCAGGCGGTGGGCGTGAAATACCAGGACCCGTCCAACATCACGCGGTGGGAGAAAGCCGGGTCCGGCCGGCGCTGCCGCGGCAACACCTGGTTTCTGCCTTACGACACCATTCAGAGCCGCGACGAGGAACGGCCGCACCCGGCCACCTTCCCGTGGCGCCTGCCGGCCTATTGTCTGCGGCTGCACGGCACCGATCGGGTCAGGGTCGCCGCCGATCCCTTTCTGGGTCTGGGGAGTTCGGCGGTCGCCTGCGCAACGCTGGGGATCAGCTTCGTCGGCATCGAGCTGGACGCGCACTATTTGCGCGAAGCGGTGGCGCGCGCGCGCAGGGCGCTCGACTCCAAGGGTTCCTTCTAGCGCTATATTCAAAATCGTTCCACTTGAATCCATCTCTCCAGCAGATATATGCTCCCATCCATCTCGGAGGAGCGTGGTGGATCTTCGACAACTGGAAATCATCAGAGCCATCGCCGAGACCGGTTCGTTCACCGCCGCGGGCCAGAAGCTCCACGTCTCGCAGTCGGCCGTCAGCCGTCAGATCCTGCTGCTCGAGGACGAGCTCAAGGAGCCGGTGTTCCTGCGCGTCGGCCGCCGCATCCGCATCACCCCGGCCGGCGAGTCCTTGCTGCAGTTGAGCCATCGCGTGTTCCAGGACCTGAAGGACACCATCGCCGGCATCACCGACAGCCAAGAGTCGCTGCGCGGCACCGTGCGGCTGCTGGGCGGGATGACGGTGTGCCTCTATGTTTTCCCTCCGCTGCTCACCGAACTGAAGCGGCAGCATCCTGAAATCGAGCTGAAGCTGATGGCCGGCAGTGCCGAGCGCTGCCTCGCACAGTTGCGCGCCGGCGCCGGCGACCTGGCGCTGCTGACCCTGCCCGTGGATCACCCCGACCTGGTATCGGTCCCCGTGCTGCAGGAAGAATTGCTGGTCGTGACCGCGGCCAAGCATCCGCTGTCGCGCAAGCGGAAGGTGCTGCCGCAGGACCTGGTTGGTCAGCCGTTCGTGCTGTTCGAATCGGGCTCCAACACGCGCCGGGCCATCGATGAGTTCTTCATGACGGCACGCATCGAGCCGCAAATCGTTATGGAAACCGAGAACGTGGAGATCATCAAGGCGATGGTGCGCCACGGCATCGGCATTTCGATCATTCCATACCAGGCGGTGGCGCGCGACGTGGCCGCGGGCCAGATGTTCTGCGCCAGAATCGAGGGCCGGTCGCTGGTGCGCGAGACCGGTTGGATCTATCCGAAGATGAGCCGGACGCCGCGGGCCGTGCAAGAGGTCATCAAGGCGTTCGAGCGAGTCCGGCCGAGACTCAAGCTTGCGCCGTAGCGGCCTGCAGGGCGGACCATGCGTGTGGCGCATGGCCCGAATGAGATCATTCTATTTTCCAAGTGGAAACGTGGTCGTAGGATTGGAATCCAAGAGGCAAGCCCCATGGAATCATCCCGCGAGCGCGTTATTTCGATCAGCCTGAACGAGCAGGAGTGGCAGCAGTTCGTCCGCCTGCATCCGCAGCCGGTGAACTGGCTGCGGGAGCGGATTCAGGAGTCGATCACCGTTACTGCTGCGGCTCCGGTTTCGGCAGCTGCCGCAGGGAATACGACGTCCGCGACCACACGCTGACGCCGGGCCGGTTCACGAGCTTCACTTCGATCCTGCGGGTGCGCTTCAGCGGGTCCGGATTGGTCGACGAGTAGCCGAGCATGTAGTAGTCGCTCGTCTCGGCGTCGATTCTCTTCAACGCCTTGTCGAAATTGTTCTGGTTCACGACCGCGATGCCACCGGTCTGCTCCGCCAGCACGCGCAGGCTGTCCTGCGTCTTACGGACGTGCTCGCCGAACTCCACCGGGTCGAGCTGCTCGTCCAGGTCGCTGCCGGCCACCAGCCCGCGCGGGTCAATCGTGTAGAGCGTCGCGTTGGCGCGATTCGCCGTGCGCGTGACCTCGGCGAGCTCGCGCGCCAAATCCGCGTCGGCGAACTGATTCTGGTTGGTCATGCCCTGCTGCTGGCGGCCTTCCTCGCGCGTCTGGCCGAAGCGGCCGCCGAACACCGGATCCTCGCCGAGCCGTGACTCCGCGAACGGATTGAAGTCGTAGCCGTTGCTGACCCAGATCACCGCCTTGCGGCGGTTGTTGATCTTCTCCATCTGCGACAGCATGTCGTAGGCGGTCGAGAACGCCACATGCGCGCGATATCGCACTTCACTCGGGCCATCAGCGCCTTCCGAGCCCTGGATGATGTCCGACGGCTTCAGGCCGCTACCGGTGATGCGTTTGATCGCCTCGTCCAGCACCTTCAGGTCGTAGGTCGGATCGATCGCCAAAGACGAGGGACCGGTCGAGACGATCGAGAACATGTCGCCTTCGTGCACCAGGTTCTTCGAGATGCGCTTGAACAAGTCGCGAATGCGGCCGGTGTTGCGGAAGTCGAGGTGCAGGTCGTCGACGATGATCAGGAAAATGCGCCCGGCGGTGTCGTTGCGCGGCCGCGACTGCGGCAGGATCAAACCCTCCGTCGGCGGCGGGGCGGGCGGGGCCGTCAGGTTGTGAACGCGGCCGCCGTGGACCAGCGTCAACGAGGTGATGTCCTGCTTGACGCCATCCTCGAAGATCTCGAAGTCCCCCCTCGTGAGATCGGCCACGAACTGATCGCGGTTGTTGCGCGCGATGACGTCCGTCGTGACGTAGTCGATCGCCACCCGGAAGGTGGCCGCCGGCGCCTGCGGCTTCGCTGTCTGGGGGACCTGACCGCCCTCGCGGGCAAAAGCGCCAAGACCAGTGGACAGGGCAAGCACGGTAATTCCGACCAGCCGAGGAAAGGTTGGCTTCATATCGACAGTATAAGACGCTCGGGGCTGATTCTGGGACTACGGCCTACGGGCTACGGGCTACGGGCTAACAGGCTATCGGGCTACCGTAGCCCGCAGCCCGCAGGCCTGTTAGCCCGTCAGCTCCCCGCGCAGTTGCTCGAACAGACGATCGGCGTTGCGCACGCCGGCGAGAATCGCGTCCGGGGTCAGCCACAGTTCGGGATTGAGCGGCTCGGCACGCCGGGCCCAGGCGTCGCGCAGCGACGCATCCAACGGCTGTTCGTGAATAAGAGCCATGATTTCCGAATACCGGGCGCGCAGACGCGTCGAGATTTCGCGGCCCACCAGTTCTTCGAGCAGGCCGTGCACGTGATGCGGTTGGGGCGGCAGCTCCAGTTCCCCACTGTCGCCGTCGTTGTCGGCCTCGGTCGCCCCGGAACTCTCCAACTCATCGACCTGCCCATCTCGCTGGGGCGGCGGGGACGTGGAAGCCGATGCGGGCTGCGCCGGACCCTCGTCGATTCTGCGATCGGCGTCACGCCCGCGGCGCGGCTTCCTGGCTTGTTGCCTGGGCTGCCGGGGCGCTGGCTCCTCTTCGTGAATCATGGCCTCGCTGAGGGCGAGGATCGCCGGCCAGTCGAAGTCAATCTCCGGATGGTTCTCTTCAATGGTCCGGATGGCGTCTTCATCGAGCGGCGAGCGGCCGAGCATGATGCCGGGCGCGGTGCGATACCAGTACAACAGGCGCGGCCGATCGCCCGGGCGATCGGCATGCAGCAGGAAGGTGTTTTCAAACCCGCGTCGATCGCGGGTCAATCGTAGGAACGGCACGGTCGGTCAACGGCGCTTCTTGCCGCCCTTCTTGGCTTTCGGTTTGGGCGCCTTCCTCGCCACCGGCTTGGCCTTGGCTTTAGCGGGTCTGCTGGCCTTCGGCGTTTTCTTGGCCTTCCGTGACGCGGGCGTCTTCGGAGCCTTTGCGGTCCGCGGCGCGGGGAGCTTTACGGTCACTTTGGCAATTGGCGCGTCCGGCGAGCGGTGCACCATGGTGAACCGCACCTGGTCAAAAGCCGTCGTATATGTCCACAGCTCCGCCACGAGGATCTGATACTCGTCGCAAATCCGGCGCGCGGTGTCTACGCAGGTCGGCGGGACATAGAGGTGCAGCGGCACCTTCAGCTTGCTGTAGACACCCCACTCCGCCCGGGCCTCGATTGAGTTAACCGACTCTCCCGTCTCGACTTCCACCGTGCCCAGCAGCCGGCGGCCGCCCTCCGTAAACAGCAGCAGATCCGGATAGACGACGAGATCGCCTACCGTGATGGACTGGTTCTGCTCGTTGCCCGGGTTGATAACGACGTCGGTCTTGCGCTTGTACCGCACCTGCAGCAGGCGGATGACACGGTCGTGCTCGAGTTGCTCACGGACCGGTCGGGTGAGAATCGGGCTCACTATCCCTCCGAGTCTGAATAAACGCGAAACTATAGCATTATGGTCGGATGTTACAGCGAAGACACGTTTTTCCCTTCGCAGCCGTTACGCTGATCGCCCTCGCCATCAACGTTGTAGCGGCCCAAACCCGCCCGGCCGCCCCAGCCCCGGGCCTCGACCCCGCGATTGCCAGACTGCTGGCAGGCATCCGTGCCGCCGACAAGGGGCAACTGGCTGTGTCTGAAGAGGATGGCCGCTTTTTGCGCGTCCTCGTAGGCTCGACGAACGCCCGGTCGGTGCTCGAAATCGGCGCGGCCAGCGGCTACTCCGCCCTCTGGATCGGCATGGGCCTGCGCCAGACCGGCGGCAGGCTCGTGACAATTGAATACGATCCAGTCCGCGCCACCGAAGCCGCCGCCAACGTCGAGCGCGCCGGCCTCTCCGACATCGTCCGGGTCGTGTCGGGCGATGCGTTCAAGGAAATCCCGAAGCTGCAGGGCAACTTCGACCTGGTGTTCCTCGATGCCTGGAAGCCTGACTACAAGAAGTTCTTCGACATGGTGTTCCCGCGCGTGACGCCTGGCGGACTGTTCCTGGCTCACAACGTGATCAACAAGAAGAACGACATGCGCGATTTCCTGGCGGCGATCGATACACACCCCATGGCGTTCAACACGACCGTGTCCCCGGGACACGAAGGCATCTCAATCACCTACAAGAAGCGATGAAGGCAGTCCACATCATCGGCGTGCCGCTCGATCTCGGCGGCAACCGGCGCGGCACGGACATGGGGCCGTCGGCGTTTCGGATTGCCGGCATCGCCGAGCAGATTGCGCGACTGGGCGTGAGGGTCACCGACAAGGGCGACGTGCCGTCGCCGATTCCGGAGGCCAAGGGCGCCGGGGATCCACGCAAGCGATACGTCAAGGACATCGCGAAGGTGTGCCAGCGCGTCTATCACACTTCGCTCGCGAGCTTCTCGGAAAGCGCCATGCCGATCGTGCTCGGCGGCGATCACAGTCTGGGGGCGGGGTCGGTGGCAGCCGCATCGACTCACATGCGAAAGACCAACAAGCCGCTGGGCTTGATCTGGGTGGACGCGCACGCCGACATGAACAATCCCACCTCCACCGAATCAGGCAACGTGCACGGCATGCCCCTGGCGGCGCTGCTCGGCACCGGCCCGGAAGAGCTGGCGTGCTTGGCCGGCGACGCGCCGGCCGTGTCTGCCAAGCACACCGTGCTGGTCGGCATCCGCAACCTGGACGATGTCGAGAAGCAGATCGTGCGGGCGTCGAAAGTCCACGCCTTCACCATGAAGGAGATCGATCGCCTCGGCATTGCGGAGGTGATGGCGCGAGCGATCGCGATTGCCACCAGGGGCACCGGAGGTTTCCACGTGTCGTACGACCTCGACGTCTGCGATCCGACCGTGGCGCCCGGCGTGGGCACGCCGGTCAAGGGCGGTCTCAGCTACCGCGAAGCGCACGTGGTGATGGAAATGGTGGCCGAGTCGGGCCAGCTGACGTCGCTCGACCTGGTGGAAGTCAATCCGACGCTTGACGTGCGCAACACGACGGCGGAGCTCGGTACGGAGCTCGCGCTGTCGGCGATGGGTAAATCCATTCTGTAGTGTCTTGCCTGGAGGCCCGGAGGCCTGGACGGCCCGCTAAGACGCCGCCATGCGCGTCGAACTGACTCGGCGGACAGACCAGCCACTAGGAGCGCCGCCGGGCGATCTGCCTGGCGTGATGACGCGTGTGGACCACGTGAAACTTGAGCCACTGATCGATGCTGAGCGCGCCAATGATGGGGTGATCGAGCACCTTGCCGCTGCCGAGCGCCTGTCGCGTGCGGCTGGCCGCGTCATCGAGCCATGCCAGACTGCGCCGGGTGGCATCCACGACGGCGGCCAGATCGAACTCGCCGGTCGGGATGACATGCTTCGGCGCCGGCCGCCCTTCCGGGAACAGACCGAGCTGAATCAACACAAGCTGCTGCACCAGTTGCCTGAACGTCACCGAGCCGGCCAGCGGCGCGCCCGTCTCGAGGCACCGCTCGAACCCTTTGGCCGTGCCGGAATAGGCGCGCGATAAATGCTCGACGATCTCAACGATTGACCACTTTGCCGGATCGCGCCGCACGCGCGCGCGGTCATCCAGGCCGTGCGTGGCCTCGAGGACGATGGCGAGGCATTGCTCGAGATGTGGATGCATGGGCTGGTGAGCGGGGTGGGGATCGAACCCACGGCCAGAAGCTTAAAAGGCTCCTGCTCTACCACTGAGCTACCCGCCCGGACTTCTCATTGTAGCGCGGGACTCAGCGTTTTCCCGCACGCTCTACCTGCAACAGCTCGCGCGTAGACGCATGGCGGGGCGCGGTCAGGACCTGGTGCGGGTCGCCTTCTTCGACGACTTCCCCGTTTGCCAGTACGACCACTCGGGTCGCAAAGTCGCGCACGAATTCGTCGTCGTGCGACGTCATGACCAGCGACCGGCCGGATTTGGCCAGCGTCGCCAGCGCGTCGCCGAGGTCGTTGCGCCGTGCGGGATCGAGTGACGCGGTCGGCTCGTCGAGCAGCAACAGCGGGGGATCGACGGCCAACGCGCGCGCGATCGCCACGCGCTGGGCTTCGCCGCCGGACAGCTCGCGCGGCAGTGCCGACGCGCGGTGACTGACACCCAGTTGCTCAAGCAGCGATTCTGCGCGTTGACGCGCCTCATGCACCGCTACTTTCTGCACTTCGATCGGCGCCAACATGACGTTGTCGAGCGCGCTCAGGTGCTCGAACAAGTAATGGAACTGGAAGACCATGCCGACCTTTCCGGCGTTCACCTCGCCGCAGTCCGCGGTCTCGAGCCCGGCGATGACGCGCAGGATGGTCGTCTTGCCCGAGCCGGACAGTCCCATCAGCGCCACCACTTCTCCAGGGTCGGCGTGCAGGCTCACGCCGCGCAGGATCTCGCGATCGCCGCGCCTGAGCCTGAGGTGGCGAATCTCGAGGGCGCGCGTCATACGCTCGGCATCCTCCAGCGCCGTTCAAGGCGGCGCGCCAGGTAACCGAGCGGCAGCGACATTACCAGATACAACAGTGCGCACAGGATGCCGGGTATCACCCAACTGCCGAGGTTGGTCGCGAAGATCTGCGTCTGCTTGGTCAGTTCAACGACGGTGAGCATCGAGACCAGGGACGAGTCCTTGAGCAGCGCGACGAAGTCGTTGGTCATCGGCGCCAGCGCCAGCCGGAACGCCTGGGGCGCGCGAATCAAGCGTAGCGCCTGCATCCGCGTGAAGCCCAGGATGCGCGCGGCCTCGAGCTGCCCACGCGGCACGGCTTCAAGAGCGCTGCGGTAGATCTCGCTCTCGTAGGCCGCGTAGTTCAGTCCGAGCCCCACCAGCGCGGCCACGAACGCCGGCAAGCGGATGACCGACGCGAGGCCGTAGTAGATCACGAACAGCTGCAGCAGCACCGGCGTGCCGCGCATCACCTCCACGTACACGGTGAGGACCAGTCTGGTGACCGGGTCGCCGTAGACGCGGCCGATGGCGATCGACATCCCCAGCGCCACCGCCAGGGCCATCGCGGCGATGGACAGCACCAGCGTAATGCCGGCGGCGCGAAACAACGACGGAACGTAGCGCGCCGCCATCTCCGCGGTGGTCGGCACATCGGCGGCATCGCCGCTGTTGACGGTCTGGTTCGCGACCCGATCGTAGAGGCGACGCTGGTCGTCGTTCCACACGTGCCACTTGCGGAAGATCGTTTCGAGCGTGCCGTCGCGCATCGCCTCGCGCAGGATATGATCGACCTGGTCGCGCAGGGCGGTATTCTCCGGCGCCGTGATGATGATGTAGGCGCCAACCGCCAAGGCGTCAGGATGGGTGAACAGCCCGGTCCTGCGGCGCATCGCGCGCTCGGCCAGCACGTGGTCGAGCACCACGCCGTCCACCCGGCCCAGCGCCAGATCGGAATACGGATGCACGTCATCGTCGTACGACACCGCGGTGATGCCGTGGGTCTGCTGCGCCTCGAGCAGCAGGTCGTAGGCAATCGTGCCTCCCAGCGTGGCGACACGACGGCCCGTCAAGTCTGCGAGGCTGCGGAAGCGGTGGCGATCGCCGTCGCGCACCGTCAGGACTTCGCGAAACTCGTAGTACGGCACGCTGGCCGCCAGCGACTGGCGGCGCGCGGGAATGTCTTCGACGCCGCTCAAGCCAATGTCGAAGTCACCGCGCTTGGCGGACTGGTCGAGCGACGCGAACTGGACCTGCAGGAATTGAGGGGTGCGGCCGAGCTTACGGGCAATCAGCTCGGCGATCTCGACATCGAAGCCCACCAGCTTCGTGGGATCGCGCGGATCCGCTTCGACGAACGGCGCGCCGCCTTCGGCATCGCCCCCCCAGCGCAGGGTCTGCGCGGCGGCGGAGGCCAGGCCGGCAACGAGCCACACGGCGGCGATCGCAAAGGTGCGCATTACCACTAGGGCTTCGGCGCCCGCGCCGACTCGGCGCCCGGAGGTTCCTGGAAGGGATCAATCGGAATGCGCTCGTAGCGGACAGCGACAATCTCGAGTCGATCGGTGCCACCCGGCGCGCGGAGTACGACCGTGTCGCCGGCGGCCGCTTTCATCAGGGCGCGCGCCAGCGGAGACACCCAGCTGATGTAGTGGCGATTCAGATCCGTTTCATCGGTGCCGACAATCCGGACTTCGCGTTCGTCGCCCGAGGCGGTCTGGTACACGACGGTGGCGCCGAAGAAGGCGCGTGTGGCCGCCGGTCCGCTTCGAGGTGCTTCGGGATTGACGACTTCGGCGGCGTCGATGCGCCTGGACAGGAATCGAATGCGTCGATCGATCTCACGCAGCCGGCGCTTGCCGTATTGGTAGTCGGCGTTCTCGCTGCGATCGCCGTTGCCGGCTGCCCAGGCTACGACCTGGGTCACCGCCGGACGCTCCTTGTTCAGCAGAAACCTGTGCTCGTCGCGCAGCCGCTGCAGCCCGTGGGGCGTAATGTAGTTCTTGAGGCGTGGCCCGGGCGCGTCCTTGACCGGTTCCCGCAGCGGCCGTTTCGCTCGCACGGAGTTGATTCAATCACGGTTTTCGTCTGGATGAACGACTCGCACTGGACGGAAGCGGAGTTCGCCCGCGGCTACGGCGAACCCGATCCCACGTCGCCCGTTGTCGCTACTTGCGCATCTCGTACGGCATCGTCGTGCCGCGGTAGGTGAAGGTGCCGCGGTAGGTCCTCAGGTTGTCGGACGGCTCGAGGAGAAACGAGAGCTGGCCGCCGTAGTTGCCGGCCACGGTCAGTGACAGGGTGCCGTCCTTGCGCCCCGCGACTC
>Ga0194131_10000247_pt1 | contig 87296 bp, 68 predicted proteins | sample TA2KigO120mmetaG_FD_148631 | JGI IMG/M metagenome (GOLD analysis project Ga0194131, IMG submission 148631) | Freshwater microbial communities from Lake Tanganyika, Tanzania - TA2015053 Kigoma Offshore 120m | ecosystem: Environmental > Aquatic > Freshwater > Lake | place: Tanzania: Lake... | reverse complement strand
CATCTGCCAAAAAGCGTTCGCTATTCCGCCAGCAACTTGGTCATCAGAAATTCGTTTGCGCTGGCGTACTTGTCGGACTTGGAGTGACCGGGGATCAGCAGGTGGCATTCGTGGCCGAGCTTGTCGGATTTCTCTTTGAGCTTCACGCCGTAGACCGGGTGGTGAATGCCGTGGCCAGCGTCTTTGGATGGCAGTGTCATGTCAGCTCCATAGGTCATCAGCAGCGGCGGGTCTTTGGCATCGACGTGGTTGTAGGCGGAAAACTCAAGGTACAACGGGCGGTGTTTGTCGTAATTGGCAAGTGCGCCTTCGATGGTCTTTTCGCCGACGGCCATGTTGATCATGCGATGCTTGAGCACGTTCGGCCCCAGCCACTCTTCGCAGACTTTTGGGTCGATGGACACCTGACCGGCGATGACGGCGGCGGCACAGACGCGTGTCGATTCGCGCAGCACCGGGTCGGTCGCCTTTGGATCGGCAAGGTCGTCGTGCAGCAGCAGCCACATCGACGTGCAGGCTCCGGCGCTGCTACCCGTGAGCGCGAGATGCTTGGTGTCGATGTTCCACTCGGTGGCCTTCGTGCGGAGGAACTGGATCGCTCGCGCGGCGTCATGTACGGGAGCCGGCAGCGGGTTGTCCGGGGTCAGTCGATAATTGATAGCGGCGTAGGAAATCCCCTTGTCGAGAAACGGCTGGAAGACTTTGGGATCTTGCTTTTTGTCTCCGCCAGTCCAGCCACCTCCGTGAATGAAGACCAACAGCGGGCGTGGCCCGTCCCCTTTGGCCTTGTAGAAGTCGAGCACGTTTCGCTCGTGCGGACCATACGAGACGTTGGCTTGTGTCGGTTCCAGTGATTTCGATTCGTCGGCCGCGAACAGAGAACTCGCCATAGCGAACAACGAAAAGACGACGGCGATGCCGAACTTCATGGGTGACTCCGAGCTTGTGGAAGGAAAATTCGAGCGTTCCATGCCACGACGATCGGGAATGAAACTAGCTCGTCGCGTCCGCCTCGTCGAGCGTTCCGAATTGGCCTCTGGCGGTCGCCGAGTACGTCGCGGTCAAATGCCGCAATTGCCTTTCCTTCAATCGCGAATTTGCTATCCTCTCGCCGCCTTTGGGGCGGTAGCTCAGTTGGGAGAGCGCTGCGTTCGCAATGCAGAGGTCGAGGGTTCAACTCCCTTCCGCTCCACTTGAAACGAAACCTCGCTGGCTGTTGATGTCAGCGGGGTTTTCTTTTGGGCCGAGCCACTCGTCGCGAGGCCGAGGGGTTCTCCGTGGCCGCCGATTCCTACGAAGTTGTGCCTGTCGCCGGACCGCTCCAGGGGAGCATTCGTCCGCCGGGATCGAAGAGCCTGACGAATCGGGCCGTCGTGATCGCAGCGCTGGCTCGTGGCGAGTCGCGGCTGACGAATGTGCTCGAGAGCCAAGACACGCAGGTGATGCTCGAAAGCTGCCGCCGCCTGGGAGTCGCGGTTGAGCACGATCCCGCAGCATGTTTAATGAGAGTCCCCGGTTGCAGTGGTCGATTTCCTGCCAGTCAGGCCGAACTGTTTCTCGAGAACAGCGGCACGAGTATTCGCTTTCTCACGGCGGCCTGTGCAACTGGCCAAGGACGATTCAAACTCGATGGCAACGCGCGGATGAGGCAACGGCCGATCCTCGATCTCGTTACAGCACTGAATACTCTGGGGGCCGACGTCCGCTGTGCGACCGAAAGCGGTTGCCCTCCCGTCGAAATCGTTGCGAACGGACTGCCGGGAGGGCGAGCCTCCGTCGCCGCGAACATTTCCAGCCAGTATCTCAGCGCGCTGCTGATGGCCGCACCGTGCGCGAAGTTTCCGGTCGAGTTGCAGATCGCGGGGGGACTCGTTTCCGAGCCGTACATCGACATGACACTTGGCGTGATGCGGTGCTTTGGAGCGAAAGTGACTCGGGACAACGAGGGTAGTCTGCGAGTCGAACCGACGGGATATCGCGGCACCGAGTATGACATCGAACCGGATGCTTCTGCAGCCAGCTACTTCTTCGCGGCGGCGGCGATCACTGGCGGGACGCTTACGGTGCTTGGCCTGGGTCGAGACTCGTTACAAGGCGACCTGCAATTCGTGCACGCGTTAGCGCGGATGGGCTGCGATGTCATCATCGGCGAGGATCGGACGACCGTCCATGGCGGAGAGTTGCACGGTATCGACATCGACATGAACGCGATCAGTGATACCGCTCAGACATTGGCGGCTGTCGCCGTCTTCGCGAAGGGGCCGACGACGATTCGCAACATCGCGCACGTTCGGCATAAAGAAACCGATCGCATCGCGGCCGTCGTGACCGAACTCAAACGACTCGGCCTGCAAGCGGAAGAGCGGCCTGATGGGCTGACGATTCATCCGGGATCGCCACAGCCGACAACCATCGAGACCTACGATGATCACCGCATGGCGATGAGTTTTTCGCTGATCGGGCTGAAGGCGCCTGGCATCCGCATTGCGAATCCAAGCTGCACGGCCAAGACTTACCCGAACTATTTCGCAGACCTCGAACGATTGTGCGGACGCTGATGACTGAATCTCAACAGGGGGGCCGTGCGGGCGGAGGCAACTACGGTCGCGGCCGATCCGGCGGCGGACGTTCGGGTGGGGGCGGCTACGGTAGCCGTCGAGGTGGCGGAGGAGGCTACGGTGGTGGTGATCGACGCCCGCGACGTGGGCCACCACGAGGTCAGTATGGTCAGCCGCCGAGATTCGAGCAGCGTCCACGGTTCGAGACTCGAGAGCCCGAAGACCGTGTTGTGTCGATGCCACCCGTTCCGCCCGGCAAGACCGCGCGACAAGTCGCGCTGGCGACGTTACTCGCAGCGGCGTACTCGAACGACTACGTCAACGAGCATCTCGAAACTGAAATCACACGCGGTGCGTTACCATCGATCGAACGCCCACTCGCAACGGAATTGGTGTTCGGAGTCGTCCGTCGCAAGAACACGCTCGACGCGCTGTTGGCCGCCGCAGTCAATCGCCCGCGTGAAAACGTAGAACCGGCGTTGTGGATGCTGTTGCGGTTGGGAGCATACCAGCTCTCGCTCTGCGACGGTGTTGCCGATTATGCCGCGATCTCCGAGACCGTTGAGCTGGGCCGCTGGCTCGGCCGCGACGACTGGACCGGATTCGCGAACGGCTGCCTGCGCAGCATCACGCGGCTGATCACCGAGCAGTCGATCGACGGCCCGTCGCCGTTCGCGCTGCCGCTGACGGCCGGTCGATACCGCCGGCTGTCGCAGCCGATCTTCGCCAACCCGTTCGGTAGCCCGACCTCGCGTGGGTCAGTCGATTCGGAATTTAAAAATTCAGAGATTGAAGTAAATCAACAAGGGCGCAAGGGCCGGCGAGACAGCGGTGGATCGCTGTCATACATTTCAAAAGCCTTCAGCCTGCCGTACTGGATTGTCGAACGATGGTCCGAGCGATTTGACTTCGAGGAACTCTGCCGGCTCGGCTTCTGGTTCAACACGCCGTCGCCGCTCAGTCTGCGAGTCAATCGTCTCCGTACCGATCGTGACGCGCTGCTCGCGAAGTTCGCCGAGGCAGGCATCGTCGCGCGAGCCGGTGACTTGCCGACGTCGATCCGACTCGATTCGCCGACCCGCATCGATCAGTTGCCCGGCTTCGCCGAGGGAGAGTTCGTCGTCCAAGATGAGTCCGCTCAGCAAGCCGCCGAACTGCTCGCGCCAAATCCGGGCCAAACGGTACTTGACCTGTGTGCCGCTCCGGGAACGAAGACAACGCATTTGGCCGAGTTGATGCGGAACGAAGGCCGGCTGATCGCGACCGACAGCAGCGAGAGCCGACTGAAGCTTGTCCCGCAGAACGCCGAACGATTGGGGTTGTCGATCATCGAGACCGCCGTCGTCACGCTCGAAGGGGCGGACATCCCGGCCGGCCCGTTCGAGGCGATACTGATCGATGCACCGTGTTCGAATACCGGAGTGCTCGGAAAGCGACCCGACGCGCGCTGGCGCATTCAGCCGGAAGACCTCGAAGAGTTGTCACGCATTCAACTGTTGCTGCTGCTTGCTGCTGCTGACCGACTGAAACCCGGCGGCCGGATCGTCTATTCGACATGCAGCATCGAGCCGGATGAAAATACTTCCGTCGTCGAAGCCGCCTGTCACTTCCGACCGAAGCTGCAAATCATCGAGCAGCGCGAGCTAATTCCCGGATGCAACGCCGACGGCGGATTTCAGTGCTTGCTGCGAACGGAAGCCATCGTTTAACTGTCAGATCAGCTCACTGATCGGCGCGCCGGTCGCAAGAATCGGCATTGGGCGACCCTGGTGATCGGGGAAGGTGCGTTCGGTGTCGATGCCAAGGTGGTGAAACATCGTCGCCCAGAGATCGTTGGGTTCCAGAGGTCGATCCTTGGGATGCTCAGCCTTCGAGTTCGTGGAACCGACGACAACACCTGTTTTCAAGCCACCGCCGCTCACGAAAATCGACATCGCTTGCGGCCAGTGATCGCGACCCGGTTGCATGATCTTGGTTTGCGTTCCAATCTGCGTGTTGACTCGCGGCGTGCGGCCGAACTCACCCGTGACGATCAGCAGGACTTTCTTGTCGAGGCCGCGAGCGTAGAGGTCTTCGACCAGCGCGGCAATCGCTTCATCGAACAGCGGCAACCGGTGTCGCAGATCGTTGTACATGTGGCAGTTCACGGCGTGCGAGTCCCAGTTGTAAACCGAATCGATCGGCAACCCGCCGCTGGGCATCGGGTTCTCCATCGTCATGGTGACAAAGCTGGCTCCCGCTTCGACCAATCGCCGAGCCAAGATCGCTCGCTGGCCCCAGGCATGACGGCCGTATCGAGCACGCAACTCAGGTGACTCCTTTGAAAGATCAAAGGCATCGCGACACTTGTTGCTCGTCAACAGGTCGAGTGCCTTCTTGTTGAACTCATCGAGCGATGCCATCGCGCCGAAACGGTCAGTGTCTTTGCGGAGCTTGTCGATGCCGCCGAGCAGAGCGACTCGATCATCCAATCGTGTTTCGAGCGTCTTGGAGACGGACAAATTTTGCACTTGAAACTTCGAATCGTTGGGGTCGCCCCAAAATGTGAACGGATGCGTGGAGTTGGGAAGGTACGCGCTGCCGAAAGCGAAGACATCGATGCCCTGACGACCGCCGTCGGTGCCGCAAATGTAATTCGGAAGACCGAGATGTCGGTTCTCACGCATCTTGGCCACGACAGAACCGACCATTGGATGATCGTTGACCGTGTCGACTGGGGAATTCGGATCGCGGCCGGTCAAGAACTTCTTGTGTCCCCCGCCGTGATCGGCAAAAGTGTGTGCGACCGAACGAATGATCGAAAACCGATCGGCCACCCGAGCCAGACGCGGCAGGTGCTCGCAGATGTCGAGGCCGGGGACGTTGGTGCGGATTGGCCGGAACTCGCCGCGATATTCCAAGGGCGCTTCCGGCTTCATGTCGAACGTCTCTTGATGCGGTGGCCCACCCGGCAGCCAGACGAAGATGACCGAGGTGTCTGAGTCCGCACCGACCGCCGTGGCCGCTTCGGCTCGCAGTCGCAGCAGGTTGCTCAAACCGAGTGCCGTGAACGCCGTCGAACCAATTTCCAAAAACCCACGTCGCGAGATCGGTCCCGGACAAAACGTCGTGGCAGACATGGCAGGAAAACTCCAGCGGTCAGGGAAGGCGGGACGAACCAGGACCAATGACCGAAGTGTATCGGCCAAATTCGTTAAGCAAACTAACGCCATCTCCTGTTCGGATCAATCTTCGTCTTAATTCCGAGGCCGATTCGTCCAGAGGATCGTGTTGGATGAACTGCATTCGTGCTGCAGGGAAGCGATTTGCAAGTCTGGCCGCACAAAGATGCGGGCGCGTGAAACTGACGTAAACTTACCATGGCGAAAGTTTTTTACTGAATGTGGCGGGCTATCATCGCCTCGCCATTTGCGATTGTGGTTGTGGTCGCCGACGCTCACCCACCGCTACGACAAAACCGCCCGCAACTTTCTGGCCTTCCTCCGTTTGGTCGCCTCCATGATCCTCCTCGCGTGAATATCAGCCCGGCCTAACTCGACTGCCCCAGTGCAAAAGTCGCTGTCGCCGTCAATGACGCACGCGAGTTGGTGTCCTGACGCCATTTCGCTGCGGGGTTCGATTTGAATCGGATTTCAAAGGCATGCACATTTTCTCAAGAAACGGGAGTCGATCCCCCTTGTCCCATTTCGCAGACCTTTGATATTGTCTCCGCCTCACCCTCGGTTCGATGGGGGTTTCAGACAACGATTCGCATGGCAAGGAGGCCATCGTGAGTTGGATTCATGCACCGCAACAGGCGTTAAAGGTACAGATTCGTTGGTTGATTCGGCGCGACATGCCCGAAGTGCTCGACATTGAGCGCCAAAGTTTCGAATTCTCTTGGACCGAAGAAGATTTCCTCTGTTGCCTGCGACAGCGAAATTGCATCGGCATGGTCGCCGAATACAACCATCGCATCGTCGGCTTCATGATCTATGAGCTGCACAAGTCGAAGTTGCATGTGCTGAACTTCGCCGTCGATCCCGAATTCCGCCGGCAGGCGATCGGATCGCAAATGATCGAAAAGCTGGTGGACAAGCTCTCGCAGCAGCGCCGACAGGAAATCGTGCTGGAGGTTCGAGAATCGAATCTCTCCGCACAACTCTTCTTCAAGAAGATGGGCTTCAAAGCGGTGCTGGTCCTTCGTGGCCATTACGATGACACCGACGAATCCGCTTACGTCATGCGGTTCGCTCTGCATGAAGAGGGCGCAATCCTACTGCCGTTCGCCCCGGCGAACCGCATCTCGGAATACGACGCCGCGTAGCTCTAAGCGTTTTGTTCGTCACTCTGTCACCTTGTCATGGCAAGGTGAGGGGGTGACAAGGTGAATCGCCCCGCTATCCTCGCGGCATGTCGTACATTGAATTGCGAGGCGTTCGCGTTCACAACCTGAAGGGGATCGATCTACGTTTGCCCATCGGCAAGTTGATCGTGATCACCGGGGTCAGCGGAGCTGGCAAAAGCAGTCTCGCGTTTGACACGCTCGTGGCCGAGGGACGGCGGCGATACATCGAGACGTTTGCCCCGTCGGCTCGGCAGTTTTTGGAGCGGATCGAGCGGCCGGATGCGGACGCGATCGAGAATCTGCCCACCGCGATCGCGTTCCGTTCGGAGGCATCGTTCGATCAGCGTGCGACGCTGGGCACGATGACCGAGACCGATGACTTGTTGCGGATGCTGTTTGCTCGGTTGGGGCAGGCGCTTTGCCCCCACTGCAAGACGCCGTTGATCGTTCATACGCCTGACGAAGTTTGCCGCGAGCTTCAATCTCTGCCGGATGGAACAAAATTCATCATCGCATTTCCGTCGGAGGCGAGTGACGACGTGATTGCGAAGTGGCAGCAGCTTGGGTTTGTACGGACGATCGAGTGGACGGAATCAGAAATCGCAAATGGTAAGGCTCAAATCCTTGTCGTCGTCGATCGGCTGGTGGTGGGTCGCACAAAGGCCGCTCGCGTGTTGGAAAGCGTCGAGCAAGCGTATTCCAACAGCAATGGCCGCTGTGTGGTGCTGAGCGAATCCAGCAGCGACGAGCCAGGGACGCTGCCATGGGAGGGCCAGTATTGGCGTATCGCACGGCATTCCTGCCGATTGGTCTGCGTCGACTGTGGTAACGAGCAACCGCCGCTCGAGCCGGACTTATTCAACTTCGAGAGTTCGCTCGGTGCGTGTGCAACGTGTAGCGGAATGGGACGGATCGCGGAGAAGGCCCGCCGCACGATGATTACCGACTGTTCGGATTGTGGTGGATCGCGACTGGGGTCAGTGGGACGCAGTGTGCGACTGATGCCCGCCGGCTTGACGATTCAGCAAGTGCGGGACAAGCAGCTGACTCAACTGTTGGAGTTTCACCGCGAATTGTCAGCATCGGTCTCGCCCGACGAGCGAGCGCTCGTGGCTAATGTGCTCAGCGAGTTGTCGGCACGGCTGCTGACGCTGTTGGACCTCGGCCTGGGGCATTTGTCGCTGAATCGTTCGCCGCGCCACTTGTCGCGCGGTGAGCGGCAGCGGGTGCGATTAGCGGGCGTGCTGGCGACTCGGCTGGACAACGCGCTGTACGTGCTCGATGAACCGTCGGGGAGCTTGCATCCAGTTGATGCCGAGCGTGTGCTGGCGGCGATTCGGCGACTGCAAGATGCGGGCAACACGGTGATCGTTGTGGAGCATGCGGACTCATTCATCGAGGCTGCGGACGAGGTGATCGAACTCGGACCCGGTGCAGGCCGCGCGGGTGGATTTGTGGTGAGTCAAACTAGCCTGAAGCGTCGGCGAGGGCCAGCGTTTCAAGACTCGATGTCCAAGGTCACGCCGTTGGAGCGAGCGCCATCGCTGGCACTTCGGGTGAGCAAGCCAGACGGCGACCGTCTTGGGCTTCAAGGCGTCACGTTGCACAACCTTGATCGTCTCGATGTAGAGTTTCCGCTCAATCGACTGTGCGTCGTCTCTGGCGTCAGCGGCAGCGGAAAGAGTTCGTTGATTCAGCACGCGTTGTATCCGGCCCTCTGTCGGCACTTCGGCGTCGCGTGCGAAGTCGATCCGATCGGCGATGTCACCGCGCTGTCTGGCGCAGAGCAAATCGACGAGGTCGAGTTTCTCGATTCGTCGCCGATTCGGAGATCCGCTCGCGCGAGTGCCGCGACGTTGCTGCATTTGCTTGGCGAGATTCGAAATCTCTTCGCGCAGACCACCGAAGCGAAAGTGAAAAACTTCACCGCTCGGCATTTCAGCTTTAACGCCAGCGACGGTGGTCGGTGCCCGCGTTGTCGAGGGCTCGGCGCGGTCGAGATCGACATGCAGTTCCTCGCGAATCTGACAGTGGTCTGCCCCGAGTGTCACGGCGCGCGATTTCAGCGAGAGGTGTTGGACGCGAAGCTGCGCGGGCTGTCGATCGCGGAAGTACTGAATCTCTCGGCCGATGAAGCCTTCGCATTCTTTCGGGGTCAGCCGCAGTTGCAGCGGCGGTTGAAGTCGCTGAAGGATGTCGGGCTGGGTTATCTGCCGCTCGGCCAATCGGCAAGCACGTTATCTCGGGGCGAATGTCAGCGGTTGAAGCTGGCGACTTTTTTGGCGAGGCGCTCAAGTAAACGAACGCTGTTCCTGATGGACGAACCGTGCATCGGGTTGCATGCGCGCGACATCGCGGTTTTGTTAGAGTGCTTTCGACGTTTGATCGAAGTCGGCCACTCGCTGATCGCGATCGAGCATCGCCCAGAGTTCATTCGCGCTGCCGACTGGGTGATCGAACTCGGCCCCGGAGCTGGCGATGCGGGGGGCCGAATCGTGGCGGCTTTTGGAAATGCGGTGTGTCAGCACCGCTTTGGATAATCTGGATCGAAGGTTTTAATGCGGTGCTGACACACCGTACACCAAAGAGCGAAAGACATCCGTGACTCGACTGCAACTGCCTCTGAAACGCCGTTACCTGGTTCGGTTTGATCCAAAGCGAGTACCCCATGTGTTTGCCGACGTGCTGGTGATTGGTGGCGGAATCGCCGGCATTCGAGCCGCACTGGCCATTGACCCGCGGCTGACCACGGTCGTCGTGACGAAGGACTCGGTCAGTCAATCGAACAGCGCGTACGCTCAGGGTGGCATCGCGGGGGTGCTCGATCCGCTGGACGATGTGGCCAATCATGCTTCCGACACGATGGCGGCTGGCAAGGGGCTCTGCGACGAAGCTGTTGTGGAGATGGTCGTTCACGAAGCTCCCGAACGAATTCGCGAATTAGTCTCTTTCGGGGCCAACTTCGATTTGAAAGACGGACAAATCGCACTGACGCAAGAGGGAGGGCACAGTCATCGCCGAGTGGCGCACGCACTCGGCGACGCGACCGGCAAAGAGGTCATGCGTGCGATGATTTTGCGAGTCCGTTCGGCGGAACATGCCCAAGTTTGGGAACAGACCGCGACGCTCGACTTGCTGACGCACGAAGGGGTCTGCCGGGGTGCGATCGTCTGGAATGCTCAGCACGGCAAGACGCTGGTGTGGGCCAAGCAGACAATTCTTTGCACGGGCGGGGCAGGGCGGCTGTACCGCGAGACGACCAATCCGGACATCGCGACGGCTGACGGCCACGCGCTCGGGTTCCGCGCGGGGGCCGAACTGCGCGACATGGAGTTCATGCAGTTTCATCCGACGGTGCTGTACATCGCAGGCAGTTCGCGGCATCTGATCAGCGAGGCGGTGCGCGGTGAGGGAGCGTACCTGCGAGACTGCTTCGGACATCGGTTTATGGGGGATTATCACGCATCTTTGGAATTGGCTCCGCGTGATGAAGTCAGCCTGTCTATCACACGGCAGATGGAGAAGACGAAGCACTCATGCGTGTATCTGGACCTGACGCATTTGCCGAAGCCGCTGATTCGGGAGCGTTTCCCGCACATCGGCCGTGTCTGCGCCGAGTTTGGGCTCGACATTACGGCCGATCAAATTCCGGTGCGTCCTGGGGCGCACTACATGATCGGCGGGTTGACGGTCGATCTCGATGGGCGCACAACGCTCCCTGGTTTGTGGGCGGCTGGCGAAGTGACCTCATCCGGGTTGCACGGAGCGAATCGGCTGGCCTCGAACAGCTTGCTCGAAGGCTTAGTCTACGGGCTTCGCTGCGGGCGCGGAGCATCAGAACTCGCGCTCGCGCAGCCGGACAGTTTCGCGGCGCTCCCGATCCGAGCGGACGGTGCGCAGGACTCGAAAGAAGATCATGACCTCAACCTCACCGACCTGACGAACTCGTTGCAGAGCCTGATGGGTCGGCATGTCGGGATCACGCGCGATGCAGTCGGGCTTAAGGAGGCACTGACTCAAATCGAATTCTGGAATCGGTACGTTGCGGTGCGCGAGTTCACACAGCTCAAGGGTTGGGAGCTACAGAATCTGCTTTTGGTCGCACGCCTGATGGCGACTGCCGCAGCCGCTCGAAGCGAGAGTCGGGGGGTTCACTTCCGCGACGATTTCCCGACGACTGACCCACAGCAGGCGCAGCACATCGCGCTGAAAGCAACGTGAGGTCGACGATGCTGTTGGAGGTGCTGCAACGCTACTGGGGCTACGACGGGTTTCGTCCGTTGCAGGAAGAAGCGATGCGCAGCGTGCTCGACGGCCGCGATTCGGTCGTCGTGCTGCCGACAGGTGGAGGCAAGTCGCTGTGCTATCAGGCTCCGGCGATGTGCCTGGAGGGGCTGGCGGTCGTCGTTTCGCCATTGATCTCGCTGATGAAGGATCAGGTTGACGCGCTTGTGTCGAACGGCATTCCGGCGGCGTTCGTCAACAGCACGCAGACCGGCTCGGAACGCTCGCGAGTGGCCGACGACCTTCGCGGCGGGCGAATCAGATTGCTGTACGTCTCCCCGGAGAAACTCGTCCAGGATCGGATGATCGAATTCCTCAAAGATCTGAACGTTTCGACGTTCGCAATCGACGAGGCTCACTGTGTCAGCGAATGGGGACACGACTTCCGGCCGGAGTACCGGCAGCTCAATCTGCTCCGCGAGAATTTTCCGACTCTCGGCCTGCACGCCTACACGGCCACTGCCACCGAACGGGTGCGCGAGGACATCGTCAAGTCGCTGGGACTGCGTCAGCCGGACATGCTCGTCGGTGCATTCGATCGGCCAAACCTGATTTACAAAGTCGAACGCCGCAAAAGCGGACTGGCACAAGTCCGCGAAGTCCTCGATCGGCACAAAGGGGAATCGGGGATCATCTACTGCACGACGCGCGCGGACGTGGACAAGCTGAGTTGCGAGCTCAACGGCCAGGATTTTCAAACACTGCCGTATCACGCCGGGATGCCGGACGATGAACGGCGGCGGAATCAAGAGTCCTTCATCGAGGAACGCTGCGACATCATCGTGGCGACAGTGGCCTTTGGCATGGGGATCGATAAATCGAACGTGCGGTTCGTGATTCACTATGGCATGCCGAAGGCTTTGGAGAATTACCAGCAGGAAAGTGGTCGCTCCGGCCGCGATGGACTCGAAGCAGAATGCGTGCTGCTGTATTCCGGCAGTGAAATGGTCCGCTGGAGAAACATGATCGGCGAGTCTTCCCCCGGTCCAGCGCGCGAAGCGGCATTTCAGTCGCTGGAGGCGATGACGGGTTTCGCGACGGGGGTCACCTGCCGGCACAAGTCGTTGGTCAATTACTTCGGCCAAGACTTGCTCGCCGATTCGTGCGGAGCCTGTGATGTCTGCCTTGGGCAGTTGGACCTGGTTGAAGACTCGCTGGTCATCGGCCAGAAGATTCTGTCGAGCATCTTCCGGCAAGATCAACGATTCGGCAGCGACTACACGGCGATGGTCCTGAAAGGCTCGAAGGAACAGCGCGTCCTGCAGAATGGTCACGACCAGTTGAGCACTTACGGACTGCTGGCGGATGCTCCGCAGAAGTCCATCCGCGATTGGGTCGAGCAGCTTGTCGGTCAAAAGTTTTTGAGGAAAGAGGGTGAATACAACGTCCTCAAGATCACCGACAACGGTTGGAAACTGCTTCGCGGGGAAGTGACTCCGAAGCTGCTCAAGCCCGCCACTGCGACCAAAGAGAAGCGCAGGGCCGCCGTTATCGCGGATTCGTGGGACGGTGTGGATCGTGGCTTGTTCGATTCGCTGCGTGATCTTCGCCGAATGAAGGCGGGTGCGATGAACGTCCCGGCCTACATTGTCTTCTCGGACACGACGCTGCGCGACATGGCTCGGCGACGACCGACCACGATCGCGGGATTTCATTCGGTCAAAGGGGTGGGCGAAAAAAAGCTCGCGGACTTTGGCGAGGAGTTCATCACCCACATCGTCCACTATTGTCAGCAGCATGCCGTTGAGACCGACACGATCCCGCCTGATCCAAGTGCTAAAATTACGATCGTTGATTACGAAGCGGAGGAGGCCGGCCCGAATGTCTCTGCGCTTGCCGCGTTTCGACTGTTCCGTGAAGGGAAGTCCGTCACCGAGGTGGCGAACCTGATGTCTCGTGCGACATCGACGGTTGCTGGCTATCTCTCGGACTTTATTCGGCACGACGGCGTTGCCGATCCATCGCCGTGGGTGCCTGCCGAGTTGATTCCGCGGATCGAAGCTGCCGTCCGCAAGCATGGCTGCGATCGCATGCGGCCGGTCTTCGACGAACTTAATGGCGAGGTCTCGTACGAGTTGATCCGGCCGGTCCTCGATTGCGTGCGCGTGCGAATGCACTTCGGCGTTGAACAGGAGTTAAAGGTTGGGAGTTAAGGGTTGGCGAATGGCATCGAGGATTGCGCTGTTGTCGTGGTCGCCGAGACCGAGCGATTCTGCCAGTTCCAGCAACCGTTGATGTTCGGTACTCAACGGCAAGGATCGTCCGACACGCGCGGCCGCTTCGCGGATCAGGCGGACGTCTTTGAGATGCTGCGACAGTCGTGCCTCCGGCGTGAAGTTGCGAGCGACCATCTTCGGGCCTTTCGTGTCCATGATCCGCGAGTACGCCATGCTCTCGCGGAGCACTGCCAGTGCCATTGCGGGATCAAGGCCAAGAGACTCTGCAAACGCAAGTCCCTCGGCGAGAGCGGCGCGATTCAGCCCGAGCACCAGATTCGTGACAAGCTTCATCCAGGCTCCGCGACCGCTCGGTCCGACGTGACGGACTTGCCAGGCAAAGGTTTCAAACAACCGCCGGCAAACACCGAACGCGGACTCGTCGCCACCAACCATGACCAGCACATCGCCGCGCCGGACTTGCGCGCTGCTGCCGGAAATCGTTGCATCCAGAAACGTGACGCCTCGATGGCGGAGCGTCTCCGCAACGGTTTCCGCGGTGCGCGGATCGCCGGTCCCCAAATCGGCAATGATGTGGCCCGAACGCAAACTGCCGTCGATTTGGGACAGCACTTCGCGTGAAACGGTATCGTTCGGAAGCGCGAGCCACACGAGATCGGCTTCCTCAGCGACCTCTGCCGCCGTCGCCGTGCGCACGCCCCCCTGTTGGCTGAGTTTGAGCCGCGCTTTCTCGTCCACGTCAAAGCCGATGACTGTATGACCGGCGGCGAGCAACCGTTCCGCCACGGCCGAGCCGATCAGCCCCAACCCGATCAAGCCGATCGTTGTGGGGCGTTCTGGATGACCGGTTCGACCACTCATGAAAAGGTTCTCCCCAAGAAGATTCGCTGGTCAGGTGCCAAGGTCCAACCAGAACGATGGGCAGGGTATCCGTACTGCTCAGCCGCCGCACTCTCCACGAAATTACCGGACAGAATCGACCCAACGATACGCTGATGTGGACGCGGCCGGCATTCGTCGTCCCATGGGTAGTTTGGCCTCGTTTTTTTCCCGCGAGAGAACCCAACCGAAGACTGACCCCCGTCGGACACGGAGCCGAATGGCGGCGCGCTCAATCTTTCTGTAATCCGTGGAAGATTCGATTGACGATAGTCTCTCCAGCGCCGGTATTGTTTTCCCATCCGTCAAAGTCGGCCTTGTGAATCGGCAAGTTTTGCTGATCGCGGCGACGCAGGCGGCCAACTTGTATTACTCAAACTTGCGGGCGCGGAATGGAGATGGCAGATGCCTTTGATGACTTGGCGATTAGGCGACTGGTTGGGATTTTACAAACAGGGAATCCGGAATCGTCGCCGGCCGTTGTCGCGACGAGTTGCGATTGAACGCTTGGAACCCCGCGCGCTGTTGGCAGGAACTGCGATCGTGAGGGGCGTGACGTTCATCGACGCCAATGGGAGCGGCGACACCGGCCAAGAAGGCGATGAAGGCGAAATCGTCGTCCGTGGCATCGTCGTGACGCTGTCGAACGAGGGCAACACGTTTAATGAGTCCGTGACGACCAATGCCAATGGCGAATTTCGGTTCTTCCGCGTCCCGGCCGGAACCTACACTCTGACCGCTCAACCGGGGACTCAGTTGACTGGTTCTACGGTGAGCGTTTTTGGCGTGATGGTCGATGAATCTGGCGAGGTCAAAGAGAACATCGCCATGGGCGAGTTGAAGCCGACGGTCGTGTCGCTGCGTCAGTTCTTGAACACTTCGACGACCGAGACCATACCCTTCGAGTCGGCCGGCAGTGGCCGGATCGGCAATGCCATTCCCACCGTGGTGGGAACGTCAAGTTCGGAATTGGTGTTTACGACCTCTGGTGCCGCGGAAAATGTGGACCTGGCGGGAAGCTTCACCGACGACGACTTTGAAAACAGCGAAGTGCAGTTTCAAACGTCCGCTGGCAACATCAACGTCGAGCTGTTCGACGAAGAGGCCCCCATTACCGTGGCGAATTTCTACGAGTATGCGGACTTGGACCGCTACGACGACACGATTTTCCATCGTCTGGTCGATAACTTCGTGTTGCAGGGAGGCGGATTCTCGTTCAACGACGCGGACAACACGTTCCCGGAAGTCGTCGAAGACCCGATGATTCAAAATGAGTTCAGCGCGACTCGGTCGAATCTCGCCAGCACGATCGCGATGGCCAAGCTGGGCGGAAATGCAAACAGTGCCTCGAGTCAGTTCTTCTTTAACTTGGGGAACAACTCAGCGAATCTCGACAACCAGAATGGCGGGTTCACGGTCTTCGGGCGAATTGTCGGCACGACCTCTACCACCACTGTGACTGACAGTGTGCTGAATGATTTGGTCACTCCTGGAGGCACCAGCAACACAGCTATCACAGATCAAGTCGCGAGCACCGGCAACAGCGCGCTTAATGCGCTGCCGCTGGATGACTACTCGGGGGCGAGCTTCCCCACCGATGCGACGCCCGACAACTTCTTGCGGATTCTCGACATCGTCACCGTTCGCCGGAACGAAAAGTTCAGCTATTCGGTGGTCTCCGTGAATGCGGTAGCCCCGACGACCACCTCGCCGGTGACTGCTGCAATCGTCAATCACCGATTGGTGATCACGCCCGTGGACAACGCATCCGGCGTCGCGGACATCGTTGTCCGGGCGACGGACCTGTCCGGCGAGTCTGTGACCAGAACATTCAAAGTGCGTGTCGTTCCCGCTGGGAATACCGCCCCTGTGGCAACCGTCGCCCTGACTCCCGCGCAGCCGCTGGTGAATTCGACGCTCACCGCAACCGCGACCGCGACGGACGGCGACAGCAATCCGGTCAGCCTGACTTACGTTTGGAAGGTCGGATCGACGGTCGTGAAGACCACTCCGGCTACCAGCAGCCTGACCGATACTCTCAACCTGAGCACCATCAACACCGAGGCGGCGGGAAGTGTCATCACGGTGGAAGTCACGCCGACCGATGGCTTTGTGGATGGCACCACGGTCAACGCGACGCGAACGATTGCTGCCAGCAACTCCGCACCAACGGCCACGGTCGCGTTGTCGCCTGTGAGTCCGCTGGTCAACTCGGTCGTGACCGCCACGGCCACGGCCACCGACGTCAATGGTCAGGACGTCAAGCTGACCTACGTTTGGAAGGTGGGAACGACGACGGTGAAGACCACCTCGGACACTTCCAGCCTGACCGACACGCTCAACCTGAGCACAATCACCGAAGATGTTGTTGGTGCGGTCGTCACGGTCGAAGTGACTCCAAATGATGGAAGTCTGAACGGGACGACTGTGTCGGCGACCGGAACCGTCTCCAACAATGTCGCACCGACCGCGACCATCGTTTCGATCAATCCGACCACCGCAACGCCCACCAGCACTTTGACCGCGACGGCAACCGCTGCGGACGCCAACGGTCAGGCGGTTACGCTGACCTACGTTTGGAGGATCGGTGCGAACGTCCTGAAGACGAACTCTGCAACCAGTAATTTGACCGACACGTTGAACTTGTCCGAACACACCATCAACGTGGGGGACATTGTGACGCTCGATGTGACACCGTCCGACGGGACGATCAGCGGAACGACCGTATCGGCCACCAAGACGATCAGTTGATCGCGGTCAGGGATGACTGCGGCGGGAACGAATTCACGGACCCGCGAATTCGATGGAGCGATGACATGATGAAACGCATTCTGTGTCTTCTCGGACTGCTGTTGGCCGGGATCAGTTCGGTTCGCGCTCAAGAGGGCGCGGCTCCATTGAACGACGTGCTGACATTTGCACCGCAGGAAGAGGGAGCCTGGCTGACCGGCGAGTTCCTCTTCGGTTGGTCCGAAGGAGTCCATCTTGGCTCGCTGGTGACGACCAGCGGAGTCGGAACCCTTCAATCGGACGCAGGTGTCTTGGGTGAGCCCACCACTCGAACGCTGCTTGGCGGAGATCAGAGCAGCGGCGTTTTACCCGGTTTTCGATTCGGCGCGGGATACCTGTTCGATGCAGCCAACGGAATGGGGATCGAAGCGGGCTTCATCTATCTGTCGAACAACTCCTCGAACTTCTCGTTTGACTCGGCCGATCTCGCGAGTGGGATACTTGCTCGACCATACAATGACGCAACATCGACTCCCATTGGAGACCCAGCGGCGGTACTGGTCGGCTTTCCAGGTCTCTCGACAGGCACGGTGGACGTCGAGTCGAAAGTTGGTGACTTCTACAGCGTCAATCTGAACATCACCGAGAAAATCTGGGAGGAAGAATCTGGCTGGCGAATGGATGCGTTGTTCGGCTACCGCTTCGCATCGTTCATTGACAACCTGAGAATCAATCAGCATGTTGAATCGATCGCGCTGCCTGGAACGAGCATCGACAGCCGCGACCGGTTCTCCGCGAAGAACACGTTCAACGGACTCGATTTCGGTCTGCGAACCAGTTACCGATGGAGCGACAGACTGTCGTTGGATGTGCTGACGAAAGTGGCGGCGGGCAACATGCACCAAAGGAATGAAATTCGCGGTCAAACAGTGACAACTGTAGTCGGAGGTGGTCCGCCAGTGACTGAAGTGGGTGGCATGTACGCGTTGCGGACCAATATCGGTGAGTATCGTCGCAACGACTGGACCGTGATGCCGGAAGGTGGAGCGAATTTGGTATGGAAGCTCCGTGCAAACATCAATTTGAAGTTTGGCTATTCGCTGATCTACTTCACGAAGGCCGCACGAGCGGACAATCAAATTGACTTCACGCTCGATCCCCGACTGTTTCCGCCAGAAGCGGCGGTTGTCGTCGGTGAAGATCCACGAAATCGCCCAGTGTTTCAGGGGCAGAATACCGACTTTTGGATTCAGGCGATTAACGTGGGCCTCGACGTGACGTTCTAAGTTCCCTGTCGCTCGCGGTCACTTCGGTGGATTCTCTTCTGGGAGGACGACGGTTGGGCCTTGAGACTTCGGCTTCTCGTTCGTCGGTCGATCGTGGACTTCCAGCAGGTTGAGCAGCGATTGTGCCTCTTTGCGGATGTTGGCTGAGTCGTACTGGTTGATGCCGCCTCGGCGAACGGTCAACTCAGCCGCGTTGCGAATCTGTTCACTGAGTTGCTGTTCGGTGAGGATTTTCTGCATTTGTTCAAGCGCGATGCGGGCCAGTTCCGGCGACGCATTACTGTCAGTCCGGTAGATGTTGATGACGTCCTGCATCTTCGTGACGGAATCAGAGTAGTCCTTGCGGATCACGGCCAACTGTCCCTCGAAGTAGGCGATTAACTGGTCGTCGCGAATCTCATTGCGAAAACGCTTCAACTGTTGAGCGGCGGTGTCGGCATCCCCGGCTTCCAGGGGAATGGCGACGGCAGATTGAGCGAGCTTTCGACGGCGGCGCGGGTCGGTCTGCTGATCGAAAGCCTTCGACAATTCAGCACATGCTTCTTCAGACCGGCCCGCCTTGCCCAGCGACCAGCAATGTCGCAACACGAGGGCTGTGTTTTTGGGGAAGGTCTCGCAGAGCGATTCGCACTCTCGCAGCACGACCGGTGAGGGAGGGAGCTGATTCAAAGTGTCGGCGAACTCGACCGCAGCCGCCTCGGTTCGCTCCTGCTGTTTGAACAACGCTGTGGCCGCCAAGATTGTCTCGCTTGGTTTCTTGGCCATGAGCAAAACCCTCACGCGGTCACGCAGAAACTCGGGGTTGTCAGGATCTTCGCGCAGCAACGCGTCGACCAGCTTGATCGCATCGTCTGCTTGCTCGAACCAGACCGCCATGCCAAGTAGTTCGCGATGATGTTCGGGAATCTCGCCGGAAAGAGACAGCGCCGTCTTCAAGGCAGCCAGTGCGTTGTCCAACTGCACGCGAGCCGCTCGCAGTTTGCTCTCCGTACGCTGTCTCACGTGCTTGGCCTGAAACGCAAAGATCGCATACAGCGAGACCGCCGCTGACGAAGGGTGCTGATCGTACAGTTCCAGCAGCGGAGCGATCGCTGTCTCGTCCCCCTCGAACAACTTTAGCCGCAGCGAATAGCCTTGATACTTGGGATTGTTCGGTGCGGCGTCGAGCGCCAGCTTGATTTCGGCTTTCGCCGCGTCGAGCCGTTCCAACTGCTCAAGCGCGCACGCTCGCAGGAAATGTCCCGCCGGCGTGGATTCTCCGGCACCTTCGGAGAGTTTGTCGAGTGCCTCTTGCGGCCGAGCGAACTGCAACGCCTTTCGCGCCGCCAGCGCGGCGGGAGAAAAACGCTCGCCACCGCAGCCGGGAATCGCGGCGAGCATCAGCAGGCCCATCAGTAGTGTGGACTTCATTGTGTTTTGCCGATCGTTGCTGGTTGCCGCGCACTGTGTCTCAGTACGTCAGCCGAAAATGGAATTGGTTGTCGCCAGCGCGAACTTCGCGCACGAGCTTCGTGGCCTTGAGTGTTCCGATTACGCCCTCCGGCGAGTTGACGGACTTTGCGGCTGCGTTGTTTGACCGACTGAGCCGTTGCACACGGATGGCTACTCGGCTCTGGCCGATTTTGGCACCGGAACGCGATTCGTCCAACATCAATCGGAAACGTCCCGATTCGTCGCTCGTCGCCGCGGAAGCTCGGCCAGTCGATGTTCCCGCCGTGTTCAGCGGCTCAAACAGGATCTCCGCCACGGCGGGTTGACCGCAAAATGTGATGTCCCCGCTGACTTCAGCCACTGTTGCGTCCTTTTGGCCGCAGCCAGACAGCACGCAAAGCAGCAGGCAGAACAGCCATGGGGTAGTTCTGCCGCGCAGCTCAACTGAGTCACTGGGTAGAGCGGCGAAGACGCAACGCGGTACAAACTGATGAGCGCGGATTTCAAACGGGAAAATGCAAGGTCGCAACGACCGCAGGTCGGTTTGATCAACACTATTCACTTTGCACTCTGTGCTCTTCACTTTGCGCTCTCATTCATCCGTTCAGTATTGCTGCGACGCAACTCGTTCATGGCCATCAATGGTGGAGAGCGCCTCGAAGATCCCTTGGTCGATGTTCTGGCTGAGGAACCTCGCGTTGCCGTCGGCGAAGAGAAAATGAGCTCCGCCAGAGTGATCCGACTGGAACGAGTACATCTGCCGCTCGTTCGACGTCACACCCATCTTTAGAGGCTGTGGATTCATCGGGAAGGGGACTCCGGTTCCGGTGGGCGAGATCGGGCAGTCGGGAAGCTGGATGTCGCGTGTCACGGCCAGTGCATCGACCACCCAGGTCGATCCGGCTGGGGAAAGATAGACAACCGCCGCCATCGCCCAGGGGTACTCGACCGGCAACGTCGAATAACTGGAGTTGGGGCCACCGTAGGTCAGTCGGCCTCCGGTTTTTTCGCCCAGCGTAAATGTCGACGAGGTTCCATCGCCAAAGTCTTGTGGCCGGCAAGTGCTGTTGTAGCCGAATGCTCCGCGAGTCTCGTGCGGAACCTGTTGCCAATAATGCAACAGTCCACCGGGACAAGCCGCCTCCGGGCCGGGCAGTGCCCGAATGATGTCCGCACCGTGGCTGAACGAATAATCGGTCGGAGCTCCCTGCATCCACAAACTGGGGCTGCCCAGTGACTTTGTTGGATGCGATGCGCTGGGACAGATCAGGGTCGAGATGGCCGTCGCGTTGAGCGGCCACATCGAATGATCGTTGAGATCCGTCAGGCTCGATAGCCACGTCTTGCGGAAGTCGTACTGGCGGTACAGCGACTGCTGTTCCAAGTACGGCAACAGCATGTGAAATCCGCTCCAATGCACGCGGAACTGCAGCGCCGAGCCTCCCGGCGGCGGCGGCGGGTTGCCGTCCTCTTGCCGCACAAAGCTCGGTGGAAAACAAAGATGTGTGCTTTCATAACTGGCCAGCGCCAGCCCGACTTGCTTGAGATTATTTTGACACTGAACCACCCGCGCCCGCTCCCGTGCTTGTTGGACTGCTGGCAGCAACAGGGCGACTAGAATCGTAATGATTGCTACCACCACCAACAGCTCGATCAGCGTGAAACCGCGTCGGTCGCGGACGGCAGAAGTCCAAGGGCTTCGTTCGATTTCAAACATGGTGCGGGATTCTAGGGGACTTCGCGATTGTCGGGCGATGCCAGTTTGCTCGCCGCCCTTTGTGCCTTCGTGCCTTTGTGGTTAGACAAAGTCAGCCTGACCACAAAGGCACCAAGGCACGCAGAGGTCTTCACGCTTGCCTGCCGTCCCACGAGTTCATTCGATAAGGTATCGCTCCACGAAAGGAATCACTCAGCGCGATGTCTCGGATTCATGCACTCGACGTTTCCGTTATCAACAAAATCGCCGCGGGCGAGGTCATTGAGCGTCCTGCCAATGTGGTCAAGGAACTGCTCGAAAACAGCCTCGACGCTCTGGCAACGCGGATCGAAGTCGAGCTCGAAGCTGGCGGCGGGGAACTGATTCGCATCGTCGATGATGGCGATGGGATCCATCCCGACGACCTGCTGCTGGCTGTGACCGCTCACGCCACGAGTAAGATCGCCTCGGCCGATGACCTCTTTCGCGTGCAGACGATGGGTTTTCGTGGCGAAGCGCTGGCGTCGATCGCTGAGGTCAGCCGGCTCCGCATTCGCAGCTGTCAGCCTGACATTGCCACCGACACTAGCCCGTTACGCGAACGAGGAGTTGCAATGGGAGACCCCTCACTCGCGCGTCGGGCGGGTTTGACGGGCTACGAGATTCTTTCCGAATTCGGAAAGATCACTCCGCCGCAACCGTGCGGCTGTCCGGTTGGAACACAAATCGAGGTCCGGCAACTCTTCGCCAACACGCCAGTCCGCCGGAAGTTTTTGAAGTCCATTGGTACTGAGTTCGCACACATCACCGAGCACTTCACTCGCATTGCCCTTGCTCAGCCGCGGTTGCATCTCGTGCTGCGGCACAACGGCAAAGTGGTCTTCGAGCTGCCCGGCACGCCACAATTGCTCGATCGTATTCGCTTGCTGTGCGGCAACGAACTGGCGGACAACCTGATCCCGGTCGAATCGGAATCACAGGGGGTGCGGATGTGGGGCTATGTCGGCCATCCGTCGGTCAGCAAAAGCACTCGCAAGAGTCAGCACCTGTTTCTCAACGGTCGTTGGATACAGGATCGCTCGCTGCAACACGCCTTGACTGAAGCGTATCGGGGCTTGCTGATGATCGGCCGCCAGCCGATCTCGTTCTTGTTTTTGGAAGTTCCTGCCGAGATCGTGGACGTGAACGTCCACCCGACGAAATCGGAGGTCCGCTTCGCCGACGGCCAAGCCCTGTTCCGCCAATTGTTGTCGATGCTGCGGACGAAGTTTTTAAGTTTGAACTTTGAATCAACGATGCGACTGCCGTCGAACGGCGGTTTCACGAGCGCCGGAGCCGGCCCGCGACCGCGCGGCGTCGAGCTGCAGTCCTGGTCTCCGCCGACGGCATCCTCCGCGAGTGGATCGCCGTCGAACAGTTCGTTGTGGAACAACGTGCCTCGACCACTCGCCGAGTTACCGCATGTCGGAGTGGTTGAATCGTTGGTGTCGGACGAAACAGAGATTTCAAATTTCGATTCTCCGATCGAGGAACCGGCGGCAGGTTTGGCTTCGTTCGCGCCCGCTTCAGCTGCGGATCAGCTGCCGGGCAGCGGTGTGGTGGAGACTCACGAGGGCCGCGCGAGCCACAGCGAGTTGCGGGCGATGCAGATCCGCGATACTTACATCGTCGTCGAGACGGATGAAGGACTGATGCTCATCGATCAGCACGCATTGCACGAGCGGATCATGTACGAGTACCTGCGACGACGCGTGCTCAACAACGCCGTCGAATCGCAGCGAATGCTCGTCCCGGAGGCTGTCGAACTCACGCCGAAAGAAACCGCGCTGTTGCTGGAGTACGCCGACGTTTTGAGTCAGCTCGGTCTGGGCATTCAGGAATTCGGGCGCCAGACCGTGCTGGTCGATCGCTATCCGGTGATGCTCAAGAAGGCCAACCTCCCGCAATTGGTCCGTGATCTGGCTGAGCAACTCGACCAGCCGGAGAAACCGCCCGATCGCCGTGATCTGCTCGATTCGCTGCTGCACATGATGTCCTGCAAAGCGGCGATCAAGGCCGGCCAGCGGCTCTCGCCGGAGGAAATCGACAGCCTGCTCGCCCAGCGTCACTTGATCGAAGACGCACACCATTGCCCGCACGGTCGGCCGACGGCATTGGTGCTCACGGAGAATGAACTCGAACGCCAGTTCGGAAGACTGGGCTGACGAGCCTGTTCAAGCCGAATAGACTTCGTCAGCAAGATGTCATCGTCTTGGTCCCTGGTCCCCAACCCCTAGCCCCAGATCCCTCCCCATGATTTGCGTCAGCATTGGCCGCACTCGTCACAAGATGGTGACGCTGGAACATCAAGCTCTCGCCCAGAAGGGGGCCGAGCTGGTTGAGTACCGTTTGGACTACCTGTCGCACTTGCCCGATCTGGGACGTTTGCTGAAAGACCGGCCGACTCCGGTGGTCATCACGATTCGTCGCGGGGAGGACAAAGGTCGCTGGCGAGATACCGAAGAGCAGCGGCAGACGTTGCTGCGGCAAGCGATCGTGCAAGGGGCCGAGTACGTCGATCTGGAGTGGGACATCGCCATGCAGATTCGGCGATACGGCAAGACTAAGCGGATCATCAGCTACCACAATTTCGACGAGACGCCTGAGGATCTGGCCGACATTCATGCTCGCATGACCAAGCTCGACCCGGACATCATCAAGCTGGCGACGATGGCCAACTCACCCGGTGACATGGTGCGGATGCTGCGACTGGTCAAGCAAAGCAGCGTGCCGACGGCCGGCTTCTGCATGGGCGAGTTCGGCCTGGCCAGCCGAGTGCTGTGCGGAAGATATGGTTCGCCGTTGACCTACGCGACATTCAACAAGGACCGCGAGTTGGCTCCGGGACAGTTGTCGTTTGATGAGATGCAGCGTCTCTACCGCTTCGACCAGATCAATGCCGACACAAAGGTTTTCGGAGTGCTCGGTGATCCGTTATCGCACACTTACAGTCCCTTGATTCACAACGCGGCGTTTCAGCACTTGGGAATCAACGCCGTCTACGTTCCGTTTCGAGTGCCGAAGGATAAGCTGGCCTCGACGCTGCTCGAATTTGATTGGCTCGACGTCCAGGGCTACAGCGTCACGATTCCGCACAAAGAGGAGGTCATCGGCAAGGCTGACTTCAGCGACGACGCAGTGAGAACTATCGAAGCCGCGAACACGTTGTGGAAGGATGACGGAGGCCAATGGTACGCGACGAATACGGATTATCTCGCCGCACTGCAATCGCTGGCGATTGGATTGGAATCCGAACCGGACAATCACGTCGTTCTGGCCGGCAAACGAGTCACGATGTTGGGTGCCGGCGGAGTTGCGAAAGCCATCGGTGCTGGTGTGGTTAAGAACGGCGGCATCCTCACGATTGTCAGCCGTTCGCCCACGCGAGCGAAAGAACTCGCCGAAAAGCTGGGGTGCCAACATGTGCTCTGGGAGAACCGCGGAGCGCAGCACGCCGACGTGCTGATCAACTGCACGCCGGTCGGCATGCATCCGAACGTGAATGACTCGCCATTTGCCGATAATTGGCTGCGTGAAGGGATGCTGGTCTTCGATACGATTTATAATCCGGAAAACACGCTGCTGATCAAACAAGCCAAACAGCGTGATTACCGCACGATTACCGGCTTGGAGATGTTCATCCGTCAAGCCGCAGCACAGTTTGAACTCTTCACTGGCCAGCCCGCGCCGACCGAGCACATGCGCGAAACCCTGCGACGCGAGTTGTCCCCTGTCCGATTGAATTCGTGAGGCAGGAGTTCATGGTCATCACATTGATCGGCTATCGCGGCACCGGCAAGAGCACACTGGCGGCTCCGTTGGCGGAACGGCTGGACTGGGAGTGGCTCGACGCTGACATTGAACTCGAGCGCCGCGCGGGGCGTTCGATCCAAAGTATCTTCGCGACCGACGGCGAGCCCGAGTTTCGCCGACTCGAACGGGAGTTACTTTCGGAGTTGCTGAAACGTGACCGATTGGTCATCGCTGCCGGAGGAGGCGCGATCCTGGATGAGGCCACTCGTGTGGACATGAAATCCGCGGGTCCTGTGATTTGGCTGCAAGCTTCGGTCGACACCATCGAGCGGCGGTTAGCGACCGATCCTACGACTGGTCAGCGCCGACCGAATCTCACGAGCAGTGGTGGCCGAGCCGAAATCGAACGCCTGTTGACGATCCGCCAGCCGTTGTATCGCGAGTGCGCGACGATCACGCTGGAGGCTGACACCGCGTCGGCAGGCCAACTGGTCGAAGCGGTATTAAAACAATTACCAGTGACGGTCCGAGGAGGCACTTCGTGATTTCTTACGATCTGCCGCCGGCCTTCATGGCCATTTTCATATTTCTGTACGGCGCGGTACTGGGCAGCTTTCTGACCGTGTGTGTGCACCGCTTTCCGCCGTACGAGACGGTCTTTGGTGCCTGGCGTTCGCTGACGAGTCCGCTGTCGTCCTATTGCGACGGCTGTAAAACACCTTTGCCGGTCAAAGACAACGTGCCGATCCTCGGCTGGCTGTGGCTGCGAGGACGATGCCGTTTCTGCAAGCGTGGCATTCCTAGCAAATACCCGCTGATCGAATTGGCCAACGGGTTGCTGTTCGTGCTGGTCTATTTTCTGGAAGTGCCGCAGGGACGTTTGACGCAACTCACGGAAAGTTGTTTGAACGTCACGGTCGGTTCGCTGAAAATCACGGACCTCGCCGGCCCAATGAGCGTTGCGGCGGTGAATTGGCGATTCGTTTATCACGTCGTGTTGATCGAAGCGCTGCTTGTCGCATCGCTGATCGACTGGGAACGGATGATCATCCCTGATTCCGTCACGCTGCCGCCGATGGTAGTGGCTGTGGCTGGAGCGGCGGTGTTTGGCAATTTCTGGCTGGTGCCGGTGTGGACTCAAGATCCGGTCCATTGGAATTCACTCGTCGCCTCTGTCACGGGTGCATGGCCCAAGGGGGGCGCGACATCGCCGGTTCCCACTTGGATCCTGCATTACCCTCGTGGACACGCACTGAGCGTCAGCATTGTCGGCTGGCTTGTGGGCGGCGGAGTGATCTGGGTGATTCGTCTGGTGGGACACGCGGCGTTGAAACGGGAGGCGATGGGATTTGGGGATGTCGTCCTGATGGCGATGGTCGGCGCGTTTCTCGGTTGGCAGCCGACCGTGGTCGCGATCGTCATCGCGGCATTTTTGTCAGTCGTGCTGATATTGGCGATGCGTTTGTTTGCCTGGAATCGCGAAATTCCTTTCGGACCGTTTCTCAGTCTCGGCACCTTGATCGTGTTGCTGGGCTGGAAATGGATTTGGATTCGCTTCGAACCGCTGTTCTCGAATCCGATCTTCCTGGGAGCCAGCGCCCTGTTCTTACCTGCCGGCATGTTCGTGATGCTGCTGGTCATCCGCGCAATCCGACGTCTTTTCGGTTGGTCGCCCGACGACGTGTTCGTAAATGACGAGTGGACTTCTGCCGATCACCTGTTTTACTTTTCTGGTGAGACGATCGATCGACACCAGGGCCAATGGCGACGAGATTCTTGGCCGGGCGAGTCCGCTGGCCGAGGTCAGTTGTATTGGGAACAATGGCGACGACCACGTTGACCGGGAGATCACCATGTTTCATACGGTTCTGCATTCCGTCAGTTATGCCGGTGTCTGGCCGGGGCAAACGCGGTTGAGCCTCGATGATTTTTTGACCCGCGCGCGGTCATTGGGCTATGAGGGTGTGATGCTCATGGCGAAGCGACCGCATCTCTCCGTGCTCGACTTTGAGAATGTCGCCGCTGAACGGTTGCGCTGCCGCATCGGCGAACTCGGCCTGAAGGTCTCCTGTCTCGCGGGGTACACCGACTTCACGATCGGCAGCGATCGGTTGGATATCCCGACGCGCGAGATGCAGGTGCTCTACGTCACGCAGTTGGCGCGACTCGCCGCGACGTTGGGCTGTAAACTGGTTCGTGTCTTCACGGGCTACAGCCGACCGAACGTTGGTTACGATCAAGCCTGGAATTGGTGCGTCGAGTCGTTGAAGGAATCCGCTCGGCGCGCCGCCGACTTCGGAGTGACGCTGGCTCTCCAGAATCATCACGATACCGCCGCGCACTTCGAAAGCTTTGCCGACTTGCTCGACGATGTGAACGAACCGAATTGTCAGGCGGCGTTCGACGCGTGGTCTCCGGCATTGCATGGATCGGACCTGGTTGCGGCGGTGCAGCGACTCGGTTCGCGAATCGTTCACACGACGGTCGCCGACTACGTGCGCCGGTCACGATTCAGTTACGTGCCGAATCTCGTCAACTACGTCTCGGAACCGGACGCGATCCGCGCCGTTCCGATGGGCGAAGGCTTCATTGACTACCGCTCGTTTTTCGGCGCGCTGCGTTCCGTCGGCTTTCAGGGAGCAGTCGCCTACGAAATGTGTTCCCCGCTTCGAGGCGGCGGAGGTGAAGAAAATCTCGACCGCTACGCCAGACAGTTTCTCAAATGGATGCAGTCGCTGGCGGAATGATTCAATTCGCTTCGCCGTCGCTCCAGACGCGCACGTCACCGTTGGCTTCGACTTCGATGCAGATCGTCTGCGGATGACAGCAGACAGGGCAGTCCTCGATAAATTCTTGCGACTCGCCGGCTGAGACATCGACCGGGATGACAATTTCCTCTCCACAGACGTCGCAGATGTACGACGACTCGACGGTCGCTTCCCGGCGTTTTCGGCGGCGGCGTTTCATGCTTCCTTCCTCCGACCCCAAAACGCCAGCAGGCCGATCAGTGCGATAAGCGGCAGCACTCCGATTGCCGCAAACAACCATGGCCGAGCTTCGGGATGCGCTTTGAAGGCCCGTCCGACCGCTGGATGCACGAAAAACTGCACCAGCCATGACGAGAAGCTCAGAACCCCGCTGACTCGGCCTTGATACTTGCCCGACAGTTCTTGATTCAGCGAATAATAGACGGGAAACAGGCCGAGCGCTCCGACGCCAACCACCAGCCAGCTTCCGAGATACAACCACCCCGGAGCCATGAACGCCGTAGGGACGGTCCAGGCAACGAGCAGCGAGCAGCCGGTGAACACAGCCAGCCGCGCGCGATGCACGTTCCAACCGCTCGCCGACAAATAGCTGACCAGCCAGCCCGCGCCGATGCTTCCGACACAAGTCGCCGCGTAGTAGGCCGACGTGAAATACTGCACGAATTCCTGTTCATAGCCTTTCTCGGTGCGCAACGTGTCCGTCAGCCAGACTCGAATGAACTGCCAGGTTGTGTTAATCGAAATCGTCGTCACCACCAGCACCCACCAGCGCCGCGACGACATGATCTGCCACCACGAAACTTGCTCGTTGAGCGTTCGTTCGTGGCCGGCCCCGGTCCCCAATTCGTCAGTTGCGATCACGGGACGTTGAAGATCCATGTTGCGCAGCGTCAAAAGCCAACAGACCACCCAAGGCAGGCTCAGTACACCGGTCAACACAAACGACAGCCGCCACTGCGCCGGGTCATAACGATGCACCGCCGCGATCAGCAGTGGAGTCAGAATTGCTCCCAGCGATGCTCCGCTCTGCAACAAGCTGTTGCCCAAAGTTCGCTGAGCCGGCTTGAAAACTCGCTGAGTCGTCCGCAAGGCGCACGGCCAATGGCCGGCTTCAAACAACCCCAGGGCAAACCGGCTGACGCACAGCCCCGACAGACTATCGACGTACGCAGTCGTCGCTCCGGCCAATGCCCAAGCGATCATCACGAGCGGATACAGCCAACGCACGTTGACCACGTCAGCGAGTAATCCAAACAACAGCCCGCCGCAAGCAAAGCCTAAACCGAACAAGCCCTCGGCAGTCCCGTAGCCATCGGCTCCAAACGCGGCTTTGATCTCGACCGAGTTCTGAGTGAACGGCATCCGGCAGGCGTAATTGATCAATGTGGCGCTGAGCAAGATTCCGCAGACCACTCGTATCCGAGTTCTTGACAGGTCTGATTCCTGGTGCATGTCGCTGCCTTGTCGGTGTGGATCGTGAAGCCTTAGTCTGCTCGCGAGGAGCGACAGACTAAGACGGATTCTTCGATCTGACAAACGGTGACGCATGGCAGAAGTGTTCGATGTGATCGTGCTGGGAATCGGCGGCTTCGGCAGCGGAGCGGCCTATCATCTCGCGCGGCGCGGTCTGCGAGTGCTCGGACTCGACCGTTTCAGACCGGCTCATGACCAAGGGAGTTCGCATGGCGAGACGCGAATCATCCGCAAGGCGTATTTCGAGCACCCCGATTACGTTCCACTGTTGCTGAAGGCCTACGACTTGTGGGCCGATCTCGAAGCCGAATCACAGCAGCAATTATTTTGGAAGTGTGGCCTGCTGCTCGCCGGCCTGCCCGACAGCGAAGCGATTTCCGGTGCGCGACTCTCGGCAAAGCAGCACGGACTGACGATTGAGAATTTGACAGCATCCGCCGCGATCGATCGTTGGCCTGGATTCAAAGTGCCCAATTCCTTCGATGCGGTCTTTGAAGCCGATGCCGGCTTCTTGAAAGTCGAAGATTGCGTCCGCACCCATCTCGATCTGGCGACCACGCACGGTGCGACGCTGCTGTTCGGCGATCCCGTTGTCTCCTGGTCCAGTACCGGTCGCGAGGTCCGTGTCTGCACGGCCACGCGCGAGTTCATCGCAGCGTCGCTGGTGATCACCGCCGGTTCGTGGGCCGGATCGGTGCTCGCCGGTCTCGGGCTGCCATTGCAAGTGCTCCGCAAACCGATGTTTTGGTTCGAGACAAGGTCGCCAGCGTACAACCTCGCTGCGTCGATGCCGACGTTTTACTTCGAGATGCCGGCTGAGGCGGCATCGACTTTTTACGGCTTCCCTTCGCTCGACGGTCAAGTCTTGAAGGTCGCTCAGCATTCCGGCGGCGAGCTTGTTGCCGATCCACTGCTCGTCGATCGCCAATTGAGAGAGAGCGACGTGCAGCCCATCGCCGATTTTCTGCGAACCTGCCTTCCTGCAGTCCGAACGCAACCTGTGAGGCATTCGACGTGCCTCTATACCGTTACGCCCGATCGGCACTTCGTGGTCGATCGACACCCCGAGTTTTCCAACGTCGTGATCGGTTGCGGTTTCTCCGGCCACGGATTCAAGTTCACGTCGGTGCTGGGTAGCGTCTTCGCCGACTTGGCAACGACCGGCAGCACCGAACTATCACTCGACTTCCTCAACCTTGCCCGACTGGCCGACCAAACTTCGATGGCCGATCGCCGTTATTCCTGTTCTTCTGGGTTTGGAATGACAGCCATCGGCTCACAAGAATCGGCCAGACAAGGCACCGCCCCTACTTTGGAGACATCACAATGCTTCGATGCGGATTGATTGTTTCGATCGTGTTTGTTCTCGCCACGACAGCGGACGCTCAGGACTCCGACTGGAAGGCCGGGTTCTCGCGGGTCGTCATCACACCCGAAAAGCCAATGTGGATGAGCGGCTACGGCGGACGAACTCACGCGGCCGAGGGAAAGGTCCATGACTTGTACGCTCGCGCGGCTGCGTTGCAGGACGCTGGCGGCAAGCGCGTCGTGATGGTGTCGCTCGATCTGGTCGGAGTGCCGAAGGTTATGGCCGAGCGGGTCTCCGCTGCCGCGAAGGCCAAACACAAGCTGGAACGAGCGGATCTCATGTTCTGCTGCTCGCACACGCACTGTGGGCCGGCACTCGATCAAACGCTGACGCACATGCTCGACATGAAGGAGGAAGATTGGCAGCAAGTCATGGCCAATCAGAAATGGCTCGACGCGCGCGTCACCGAAGCGATCGACGGTGCGATGGCCGACCTGAAACCAGCTCGCTTGGCGACGAGTGTTGGGAACTGCGGATTTGCGTCGAACCGCCGGCCCCCCATCGGCACCGGGCCGATTGATCATGAAGTTCCCGTTCTGCGGGTGCTTTCCGCCGATGGGACTCAAGTGCGCGGCGTGATCTTCGGCTATGCCTGCCACAACACGGTGCTTAGTTTTTATCAGTGGTGCGGCGATTACGCCGGGTTCGCGCAGTTGTATTTGGAGGAGCGATATCCCGGTTCGACCGCGCTCTTTTTCAGTGGATGCGGAGCCGATCAAAACCCGCTCCCACGCCGCAAGGTAGAACTTGCCGAGCAATACGGACGGATGCTGGCCCTCTCAGTCGGCAAAGTTCTGGCGACCGAGATGTCTTCCGTCGCTGGTGCGGTGACAACTCGCTTCCGCGAAATTCCCTTGGAGTTCTCCGTGATACCGTCACGCGAGGAGTTGGTGAAGACCGCCGAGTCCACCGACCGCTACCAGCGCACGCGAGCAAAGCTGTTCCTCAAAGAGATCGACGCTGGAAAGCCACTCTCACCGACGTACCCGTATCCGGTGCAGGTCTGGAAACTCGGCAACGTGAATTGGGTCGCGCTCGGCGGCGAGGTGGTCGTCGATTATTCGCTGCGTCTGAAGCGTGAACTTGGCCAAGGCCAAACGTGGGTCACTAGCTACGCCAATGACGTGATGGCCTACATCTCCTCCGAACGAGTGCTCGTCGAGGGAGGCTACGAAGGAGACTCCTCGATGATCGTCTACATGCAGCCGTCGAAATGGAAAGCAGGCCTCGAAGACCAGATCGTGAAGACCGTGCAAGAATTGGCGAAGCCGTGACGCGAGGTGATCCTGGCAATATCCTGTAGCTATGCCGACCGAATTCTTCGCCAAAGTGAGTGTTTTCTGCTTTCTCGCCAGCTATTTCGTGGCGTTCGGGTTGGATGCTGCGCGGCTGTTGAAACGGTTGCCGGTGGCTCGCTGGATTGGACTCGTATTTGGCCTCGCGGGATTTGCGGCACAAACCGGATATCTGCTGATCCGCGGCCGGCAGGAGAATTTGCCTCCCCTGCTGAGTTCCACGCACGACTGGTTGCTGGTGCTCGCCTGGATCATCGTGCTTTTGTACTTGTTCCTGACCGCCTTGGACCGCGAGTTGGCGGTGGGATTATTTTTGTTGCCGGTGGTCTTGCTGTTCGTGGGGGCTTCCTACTTGGTCAGCAAGCAGCCCAACCCGTTGATCGCCGGACATCGCGGGCTGGCGATGCTGCACGCTTCGTTGCTGTTGGTTGGCATCGCGGGAGTCGTCGTCGGAGTGTTGCTGAGCGTGATGTACGTGGTGCAGCATCGACGTTTGAAGCAACATCACGCAACGCATCCCGGAGTGGCCTTGCCAAGTTTGGCTCGGCTCGCCCGGTGGAACTGGTGGGCGGTGGTCGTCAGCGTACCGCTTCTGACGTTGGGTCTTGGCAGCGGCGTGGCCTTAGGGCTGACGTCGCAAGAAGCCGGAGCCGTGTTGTCGTTCGCGGATCCGATCGTGCTCGGCCACGGAGTTGTTTGGATTGCAATGATGTCGCTGTTCGTGTGGCTGCTGACGACTCGCCGTTCGACCGGCAAGCAAGTCGCCGCACTGACGCTCTGGGCTGGCGGATTCCTGCTGGCGATTTTGCTCGGCTTGCAGGTTCTCTCGCTGACCACGTTTCATCGTGGAGCGAAGACATCCTGGAGGGAGAGGCAGTGCAAAGTGCAGAGTGCAGAGTGCAGAGTGCAAAGTGATCAAATGGGAGTGGAATGCCGCGTTGCATTTTTCACTTTGCACTCTGCACTCTGTACTTTGCACTGGCCATCCGATGGCTGCGTATCCCGGGAGGTGTCGGCATGAACCTCCAAGTCGTCTACTGCAATCATCAATCAGCCAATTTGTCGATTCGCGAGCGACTCGCCTTCGCGGGTGATAAATTAGAAGCTGCGTATCGCGAGCTTGCCGATCGATTTTGCTCGGCCGAGTTTGTCGTACTCTCGACCTGTAATCGGGTCGAGGTCTATTCCGCTCAGGAGTCTCCCGAAACCGCACCGACTCGAAAGCAGATCGCGGAATTCGTTTCAGACTTTCATCGTGTCCCGCTCGAAGAGTTTTCGGACGAACTGCTGGCCGAAACCGGGCCAGATGCAGTGCGGCATTTGTTTCGCGTCGCGTCGAGCCTCGACAGCATGGTGCTCGGCGAACCGCAAATCGTGAGTCAGGTCAAGGAGGCTTACCGCGTCGCGCAGGAGCACAACGCGTGCGGCCCGCTGACGCACGCGATGTTTCAAGGAGCGATCCGCGTGTCGGCTCGCGTGCGTTCGGAAACTCGGCTGGCGGAGGGACGGGTTTCGATCGCCAGCGTCGCAGTCAGTGACTTCGGTCGCGGCATCTTCGACCGCTTCGACGACAAGCGGGTGTTGATCCTCGGTGCGGGTGAGATGGCCGAGGAAACGCTGAGGTATCTCTGTGAGGAAGGGGTCCGGCAGGTCACGGTCGTGAACCGCAGCCTCGCAAATGCGGAGAGGCTCGCCGCACGATTCGCCGCCGTTGGAGCTCGATCACGGTCCTGGGACGCTCTCGACGAAGAACTCGCTCGCGCCGACATGATCGTTAGCACGACGGGCGCAGCCGAACCGGTTGTCGATGTGAATCGGTTTCGAGAGGCACGTCGCCGTTCCGGTGAGAAGCCGGTTTTCATTCTCGATCTCGGTGCTCCGCGCGATTTCGTTCCAGCCATCGCCGATCTGGATGACAACGTCTTTCTGTACGACATCGATGCGCTCGAAGCCACTTGTGAGCAAAATCGCAAATCACGCTACCGAGAGATCGAAAAGGCTCAACTGATCGTCGACGAAGAGGCCGAACGATTCATGCAGGACGTCTACCACATGGCGACCGGCCCGATCGTCAAACGACTCCGCGAACAATGGCATGACGTCAGTCGAGACGAACTGGAGCGGTTGCGATCCAAGCTGACACATCTTTCTCTTGCGGATCTTGAAGTCGTTGAACGGGGCGTCGAACGCATCGTCAACAAGTTGCTGCATCCACCGCTCGAAGCGCTCCGCCACGAAGCCAAACAAGGGACACCACACAGCCTGATCGAAGCACTCAAGCGGCTGTTCCATGTGTAGGACGAGTCACTTCTACGCGAATGCGAGCATCGCATCGGTTTCTAGTTCCCTTGGTCTGCGGTCAAAGCCGGGCCGCCAGCTGCCCGAGCTAACTGGCGTAAAAAACCAAGTCGTAGTCCGACATCTATCCCCTGAAGATATCGTAGAAACTGCCATCATCGAATGGTGTTGGCTCGGTTTCGGAAACAGAGAGGGTCATCGATTCTTACCTGACCCTGCGGGCTTATGCAGGAGGTGAACCGCTTGGTGCGTAATCTGATTCGACACGCCGAAACGGTACCCAGAATCCAATGGCCGTTCCGGCTGCGAGCATCAACAAGGTGACGGAACTGAGTTGATGCACATGGCTCACGAAGTAACGGAAGCTGGGGTCCTCATCAAAGTGGCCGAACTGCCAGCGAGTGAACAGGCCCAGAGTCAGAGCCATCACTCCGCAGATGACCGAAGGCCAGCGCGAACGGCATTTCACAATGCCGGCCCCCAAGCCCAACAGGCCGCCGGGAAGAACTAACCCGTAGAAGCCTTGCCGAGTCAGCCAGAAAAAAACGTAGTACCCGACCAATCCGCCGAGCACGGCACCACCGAAAACCAATGCGGCTTGTTTCATCGTAAAGCCTCACGCAGATCGTCGCTTCCAGACAAGAGTCGCTGGCAAGCAAACGAGGCGAAAGGCTACTCTTGGATCAACGACTTGCCCAGACTCAGTCTCCCAACAGGCCTTTGGCGAGACGATTGAGGGCTTCGTTTTCAATTTGCCGAACGCGCTCGCGGGTCAGGCCCATGGACTCGCCGATCTCCTTGAGTGTCTTTGGCTCGGAATCGTCGAGGCCGAATCGCATTCGCAGGATCGTTGCCTCGCGCGGGTCCATCGTCTCCAGCATTTTGTAGACGTGCGTGAGATTGTCGTTCTCGAGCATTTCGGCTTCGGGGCCTTTTTGCCGCTGATCGGCCACCATCTCGCCCAGAGTCCAACCGCTTTCGGCTTGCTCGGTTTGGGGTGTCGAGTTGTAGAGCTGAATTGCCTTCTTGACGATTCGCAGCTTCTTTTTCGGAACCTCCAACAAGTTCGCAATTTCTTCCGGTGTCGGGGGATGGCCGAGCTCATCGGTCAGTTGAGCCGTTGCTCGACGCCACTTCGAGAGCAGTTCGACCATGTGTGCTGGAATGCGAATCGTCTTGGCCGAATTGACGAGTGCTCGCTTGATCGACTGTTTGATCCAGTAGCTGCCATAGGTGCTGAATCGCGTATTCATATTCGGGTCGAAGCCCTCGACGGCACGCAGCAGCCCCAGGTTTCCCTCCTCGATGAGGTCTTGCAACGGCAGGCCCTTGTTGGTGTAGGCCCGGGCAATGTTGACGACCAGTCGCAAGTTCGCACGCACCATGCGATCACGGGCGGCCGTGTCTCCCTGGTGGATGGCATTGGACAGATCCTTCTCTTCCTGAGCGGTTAACAGGGCCGTTTCGTTGATCTCACGGAGGTAGGTCTCCAAAGGATTTTGAACTCGGGACGGCAAACGACGGCGAGTAGTCGCAGTGATAGGCATGAAAGTCCTGCAGTCTTCTGGTAAGAGTGACGGGAAGTGGCAGGGCCGGGCATTAGATTCAAGCCACCTACGTGGCAAGGCGGGCTTCGGTCGTTCGAAATCGTGTCAAACCGGGCCATCGCACATCGCTTCCATGCGTGAATCCAAGAGAGGTATCGTCGAGCCTGTGAGGACTTCTCAAAGAGAAGGGCTTCCGTAAACCGGATCAGTCGCATCGATGTGGCAAACAGTGCAGTCGTAACGGAGCAAACGGATGCTCCGGCTGGCCCTCCAGGTTTGACACGCTGCCAGATTTCGTTGCGACCGGAGTAACCGGCGCGACTGTTCAACTTTGCCGCGGCACGGCAATCGGCGCAATCCGATTGCGGGTCATCGCGTCAACCACGTTTCCTCATCGTCAGTCCGTACACCGCATAAATCCGCGTCAGGAATTGCCACAACCAGGGTTCTGTGAACCGCGTACTCGCCAATTGCCCCGCGAGTGTGAAATCTGTCCGCAGCAATTCTTGCAACGCCGCCGGATTCGTTCCTGTGAAGAAATTGCGGGCTGCGATTTCACCTTTCAACAGTCCCGGCAAATCGCCCTTGTCGACAGACTGCAGGGCCGGACAAGAATCCGATGACACAACCTCTGTCACCAAGACCGCCGCACCGCCAGGCACTGTCAGCTCCAGCATCAATCGCAGATGCTGAGTCCGAATGGCCGACACGGTTTCCCAAAAACGCGGATGGGTTTCACCGACCGACTGCGCCACACCCTCAATCAACTGCGTGAGCAGACCGACCGATGCCACGACATCAAATCCGACAGGATCGCCAATTTCTGGAAGTAGCGTCAGTTTCCGTAGGCAGTTGTCAATCGCATCGTCTCGGACTGGTTGTCGGTTCGCCATGTCCACGAATTCCGCAAACACGCCGCTGACATCCATCGGAGCGACGACGCGAAAGCGGGCATCCTTAGAAAATCCTTGCCGCGATAAGCCGCGCTGCAATGCTGTCGCGTCGACATCCGCAAGCACGATTTCGCAAAACGAGGCCGACAACGCGGTCAGATCCAAGTCGTTGAGATTTCCGGCACCCAGCAGGCACAACCGCTCGCCAGTGGAAATTCGAGCGTCAAGCAACAGTTGAGTCACTCGCTGCCGATGCGGTGCATACAACATCCACGCAGCATCCGTTTCGGTATTCCGTCGAGCTTGTTCTTGAAACAGGTCCATGACGGCGGCTTCCAAAGCACCATTGGCTATCGCATCGACTCCAGAACTTCCGGGGGGGCTTCAGCGTACTTCAGGGGTTCCATCGAATACGACGCCCGGCCCTGCGAGATTCCGCGAACCTGCGTTGAATAGCCGAACATCTTCGCCAGCGAGACTTCCGCTTCGATGACCCACAACCGGCCACGATTTTCCGTCCGCACAATCGTGGCGCGGCGGGCATTCAAATCGGCTTGAACGTTGCCAATGAATTCTTCCGGCGTGACGACCTCTAGCTTCATCACCGGTTCCAGCAAGACACAACCGGCCTTCTCCAGCCCCTCAGCGACCGCCTTCGCTGCCGCGGCGGTGAGTGCGACTTCGTTCGACTCTCCTTCTTTGTAGTCCACGTCGACGATTCGAAAGCAAACTCGCATGAGCGGATTGCCGTACATACCGCCGGCGTTTGCTCCCTCCTCAATGGCCTGTTCCAGAACCGAGATCATGGCGGCAGGCAGCGCTCCGGGTTTCAAATCGTTTTCGACACAGACCGCCGCCTCGCCGTCAAACGGTTCGACTCGCAATCGGACTTTTGCGAAGTGCGTCGCAGCACCGACTTGTCGCGAAAACTCCCCTTCAACCGTGATCGCCTTGCGGACCGTCTCGCGATAACTGACACGCGGCTTGTGAACACGAGCCTTCACGCCAAATTCACGTTGCATCCGATCCATGATCACTTCCAGATGCAACTCACCCATACCGCTGACGAGCGTCTCTCCGGTCTCGTCATTGATTCGCACTTTGAACGTTGGATCTTGTTTGGCCAATCGACGCAGGGTCTCTTCCAATTTCTTCCGCTCCGCGCTGCTGTCCGGCTCGATTGCCATCGAGATCACCGTTTCCGGAAACGTGATCTTCTCCAGCAGGATTGGATTCTGAGTCGCACACAGCGTGTCTCCGGTTGCGACTTCCTTTGGTCCGATCGCACCGACGATATCGCCCGCGAACGCTGCATCGGCTTCGATCTTCTCGCGTGAGTCTGCCTGAACACGCCAGATCTGACTGACCAGTTCTTTCGCATTCGTCCGCGGGTTAAGCACTTTCGAGCCGCTCTTTAGCGTCCCGGAGTAAATCCGCAGGAAGCACAAGTCGCCATGTTTGTCGGCCTGAATCTTGAAAATGAGGCCACTGAAGGGTTCGTCCACCGAGGATTTACGTTTTTCGATCTTGGTTTGCTGTGAGCCTTTTTTCACCGCCATCGGTAAGCCTTCAATCGCAGGCCGGTCGAGTGGGCAAGGCAAGAAGTTCATGACGGCGTCCATCAGCGCTTGCACTCCGATGTATCTCAGCGATGTGCCACACAACGTTGGAAAGAACTGTCGCTCGATCGTTCCTTTGCGGACGAGACGACGGATCGTGTCAGGCGGTAAATCCTGCGATTCGAGATATTGTTCGAGGGCTTGCTCATCCATCTCGGCGATCGTTTCCAAAAGCTTGTGTCGCCATTGCTGAGCTTCGCCGGCAATCTCCTCAGGAATCTCCCGTTCCTCGAACTTCGCACCGAGTGATTCGGTATCCCAATACAGCGCCTTCATCGTGATTAAGTCGATAATTCCCTTGAAGCAGTTTGCGTCGGGAGGCGAGCCCGCACCAATGGGAATCTGCACCGCCAGAGGCGTCGCGTGCAGGCGGCTTTCAATATCCTTCAAAACCGTTTCGTAATTCGCACCGATGCGGTCCATTTTGTTAATGAAGCAGACGCGTGGAACACCGTAGCGATCCGCTTGACGCCATACAGTTTCGCTTTGTGCCTCGACACCATCCACCGCACTGAAGATGACCACACCGCCGTCGAGCACTCTCAAGCTGCGTTCGACCTCGGCAGTGAAGTCCACATGCCCCGGCGTGTCGATGATATTGATCGTGCAGTCCTTCCACCGGCAGGTGATCGCTGCAGAGTAGATCGTAATTCCGCGACGCGCTTCATCCGGGTCGAAATCCGTGATGGTAGTACCGTCGTCGACGTTTCCCATGCGATGCGACGCGCCGGCGTAGTACAGAATTCGCTCGGTCGTCGTCGTCTTTCCGGCGTCGATGTGTGCGATGATGCCAATGTTGCGAATGGCTTTGATGTCGTGCGACATAAACGTCCTCGGCGACCACGAACCCCGGTGGCGAAGTTGCCGTGAGGCGTTCGTGCTCGGCACCAAAGAAAAACAGCGCGTGGCTGCCGGACCATCGGCTTCCACGCGCTGTGATGTTGTTCGAAAACTACCACGCGAAGTGAGAGAATGCCTTGTTGGCATCGGCCATGCGATGCACGTTCTCGCGAGTGGTCATGGCCGTGCCCTCACGTTTGAATGCGGCGATCAATTCCTCAGCCAGGCGGCTGTCCATGGGCCGACCTTTCTTGCCGCGGGCAGCCAAAAGAATCCATCGAATCGCCAGAGTTTGACGGCGTTTGGGATTCACGGACGTCGGCACTTGATAGTTCGCACCACCGACGCGGCGCGAGCGAACTTCGATCGCTGGCTTCACGTTGTCGACTGCTGCCAAAAAGACATTGATCGGCTCTTCATCGGGCAACTTCTTCTTGATGATGTCCATTGCCGAATAGAAGACATTTTGCGCGGCACTCTTCTTGCCGTCGTGCATCAGGCAGTTGACGAATTTGGACGCCAAGACCGAACCGAACCGCGGATCGGGCTTGAGTTGCTTGCTGCTCGCCGTGAAATGCTTGGCCATTAAAGTCTCTCGCTGCTTTCAAACCTGTGTCATGGAAGATGTCAAATTGCAAAACTACTTGGGACGTTTGGCTCCATACCGGCTGCGGGCCTGCTTGCGGTTGGTGACACCCAGGGTGTCGAGCACTCCGCGGATGACTTTGTACCGAATACCAGGAAGGTCTCGAACACGACCGCCACGAACGAGCACGATCGAGTGTTCTTGCAGGTTGTGTCCTTCACCGGGGATATAGGCGGTAATTTCTTTGCCGTTTGACAAGCGAACACGGGCCACTTTTCGAAGTGCCGAGTTCGGCTTCTTCGGCGTCACCGTTTTCACCAAGAGGCAGACGCCGCGTCTTTGCGGGCAACCTTCCAGCACCGGGGTCTTGGACCGCGATTTTTGAATGGTTCGAGGTTTACGAACCAATTGATTGATGGTCGGCATTCATTCACTCGCAATGGAAAAAGAAACTTCGTCGTTGATTCTGTGAAGGCACTCTAACCAAAACCAAATTACCGCATGCTTGGGACTGCAGCACTATCGGCTCCACCGTCCTTGCCACCCTCGCCAACAGCACCCTCTTTGAGGAGCTCCAGACGAGCCGCCATGATGCGATCATGTTCGGCCTTCAGTTCTTGCAATGCTTCAGCTCGCACCCGCACTTCCGCTGACTGATGGGTTTTGAATCCCGTGCCGGCCGGAATGAGGTGCCCCAAGATAACGTTCTCCTTCAAGCCGACCAAGTGATCGACCTTCCCTGCAATGGCGGCTTCGGTCAAAACCTTGGTGGTTTCCTGGAAACTGGCTGCCGAGATAAAGCTTTCGCTCTGCACGGCGGCTTTGGTAATTCCTAACAGCTGAACGGCCGCCGTGGCCGCTCGCGGTTTCTGGAAGGCAGCGGGCCGACCGCCGTCCGCTTCGACCGACGGGTTGACTTCATCGAAAGTCTTTCGCGGCACGATGTCGCCAGCCTGAAACTCGGTATCTCCAGGAGTTGTGATCTTCACCGAATTGGCCAGTGATGTGTTCAGTTTTCGGAATTCAAACTTGTCGAGCACGATCCCAGGCAGCAAGTCGGTGTCTCCGACGTCGGTCACGCGGACCTTACGAAGCATCTGCGACACGACAATTTCAATGTGCTTGTCGTCCACATCCACTCGCTGCGAGCGATACACGTTCTGAATTTCGTGGAGCAGGTACTGCTGCACGGCTTCGACGCCGCTGACTCGGAGAATATCGTGTGGAACCAACGGACCGCGGACGAGCGCATCACCAGCCCGGACGACATCTTTAGCGTGCACCATCAACGGCTTGCCGTGCGGAATGATGTGATCGACCTCAGTGCCGTCTGAACCGCGGACGATGATGACTCGCTTGCCGCGTTTCTTCTCGGAACTCAGTTCGACCTCGCCATCGATTTCGGCAACCACCGCCGGGTCCTTCGGCTTGCGAGCCTCGAACAACTCCGTGACGCGGGGCAAACCGCCGGTGATGTCCTGAGTTCCGCCACTTTCACGCGGATTCTTGGCGACGATCGTTCCGGCTGCGATTTGCTGAGCTTCTTCGACTTCGATGCTCGCCTTCTCAGGCAGGTAGTAGAAGTCGAGAATCTTGCCAGTCGAGTCTTCGATGACGACCTGCGGATGCAGGTCCCCCTTGTGCTCGATAATCGTTTTGCGAACTTTTCCGCTGGCCTCAGTTTCGGTGCGGATCGACTGACCTTCGAGACAGTCCTCGAATCGCACGCGACCCCCGACTTCTGACAAAATGGGAACCGAGTGCGGATCCCATTGGCAGACGATTGCCCCGGCCTGAATATCTTGGTTCTCGGTCACGAACAACACCGCCCCGTTCGGGATGGTGTATTTCTCGAGTTCGCGATCTTTCGGGTCGACGATGATGACTTCGCCGTTTCGGGCGAGCACGACGTTTTCGCCGGCGACGTTCACCACGCTGCGAATGCGGGTGAACTTCACGCGGCCCGCACGGCGCGACTTGATTTCCTTCTCCTCGACATCCGTCTGGGCGGCCCCGCCGATGTGAAACGTTCGCATGGTGAGCTGCGTACCCGGTTCACCGATGCTTTGAGCCGCGATAATTCCGGCTGCTAAACCCTCTTCCACCATTGAACCGGTTGACAGATCCATCCCATAGCACAGTCGGCACATCCCCAATGCGGCTTCGCAAGTGAGCGGGCTGCGGACCTGAATCTTGTCGACTCCCAGTTCCTCGATCTTGCGAGCGATCGCGACCGTGATCAATTCACCTTCGCGAACGATGATCTCGTCGGTGATTGGGTTGACGATGTTGGTGCGGCTGACTCGGCCACGGATACTTTCCGCCAAGCTGAGTACCACCTTCTCGCCCTGATAAATGACTCCCTTGGTGATCCCTTTGGTCGTCCCGCAATCGTGCATTGTGACAACGACATTTTGGCAAACGTCCGCCAGTTTGCGGGTCAAATATCCGGAGTCGGCCGTCTTGAGAGCCGTGTCGGCCAAACCTTTGCGGGCACCGTGTGTCGAACTGAAGTACTCCAACACGGTCAAACCTTCGCGGAAGTTCGCCTTGATCGGAGTTTCGATAATCTCGCCACTGGGCTTAGCCATCAGGCCGCGCATGCCGGCCAATTGGCGAATCTGTTCGACGCCACCGCGGGCACCCGAATGGGCCATCAGATAAATTGGATTCACGTAGGAACCGTCTTCACGGACATCGTGTTCCAATTCGTGCATCATCGTCTTGGTGATCTGCTCACGTGCGTGAGTCCAGTGATCGAGCACTTGGTTGTATCGCTCCTGATCGGTAATCACGCCACGGTCGTACAGCTTTTGAGCTTTCAAGACGAGGGCTTCCGCATCGCCGATGATTTTCGGCTTATCGGGAGAGGTCTTGAGATCGCTGGCTCCGAATGACAAACCCGACCGAGTCGATTCGCGGAATCCAAGTTCCTTCATGCGGTCGAGCAACGCGATCGTCTCACGACGGCCGAGATCCAAATAGCAATCGGAGATCACCCGCTGCAGGTCTTTGCTGCGCATCGTCATGTTGTAAAAGGCCGACTTCTCACTGAGGATGTCATTGAACATCACACGGCCTGGTGTTGTCTCGATCAATCCGCCGGGTTTATGGGTTTCAGCCCCTTCGCCAATGACTCGTTTGTCACGCGGCAGACGCAATTTAATTTTTGCATGGCGCGCAACCTTGCCCTGTGCGAATGCGAGATGCAGTTCCGCGACAGATCCGAACGTCAAGCCCTCGCCCGGTCGCCCAGGGCGACTCAGCGTCGCGTAGTAGCAACCCATCACGATGTCCTGTGAAGGGCTGATGATCGGAGCACCATTCGCCGGACTGAAGACGTTGTTCGTCGACATCATCAAGGTCGTTGCTTCGACCTGTGCCTCGATCGACAATGGCAGATGCACAGCCATCTGGTCGCCGTCAAAGTCGGCGTTGAAACCCTTGCAGACCAGCGGATGAATGCGGATCGCGTTGCCTTCCACCAGCACTGGCTCGAAGGCCTGGATGCCCATGCGGTGCAGTGTGGGAGCCCGGTTCAGCAACACCGGATGATTGGTGATGACCTCATCCAGAATGTCCCAGACGTTTTCGTCTTTGCGTTCGAGCATCCGCTTCGCGGACTTGATTGTGTCGGCGTGTCCAAGTTCTTTCAGGCGGCGAATGACGAACGGCTGAAAAAGTTCGAGCGCGATCTTCTTCGGGAGGCCACATTGATGCAGCAACAGTTCCGGGCCGACCACGATTACGGAACGGGCTGAGTAGTCCACTCGCTTGCCAAGCAGGTTCTCGCGGAACCGACCTTGCTTCCCCTTGATCATGTCGGTGAGCGACTTCAGTGGGCGGTTTGAAGAACCAAGGACCGGACGCTTGCAGCGGTTGTTGTCGAACAACGCATCAACCGACTGCTGCAACATGCGCTTTTCATTGCGGACAATCACTTCGGGCGCGTTCAGGTCGACCAGCTTCTTCAAACGGTTGTTGCGGTTGATGATGCGGCGGTAGAGGTCATTCAGATCGCTCGTCGCGAAGTTGCCCGAATCGAGCAAAACCAACGGTCGCAAATCGGGCGGAATGACCGGAATAACATCCAGAACCATCCACTCCGGATGATTGCCGCTGTCCCGCAATGCTTCGGCGATCTTCAATCGCTTGATCAGATCTTTCATCTTTTGTTGGCTGCCAGTTTCTGCCAACTCGTTACGGAGCGTCCTCGACAACCCTTCCAAGTCCAGCGCGTTGAGCAACTTCTTGACGGCTTCGGCTCCCATGTCGACGGTGAACGTGCCGGCACCGTATTTCTTCTTTGCTTCGCGCAAATCGTCTTCGGTCAGTAATTGTCCTTGTCGCAGTGGCGTATCACCCGGATCGATGCAAACGTAATCCTGGAAGTAGATGACCTTTTCCAAGTGCGTCGTCTTCAGATTCAGTAGCGCCCCCAAACGACTGGGCATCGACTTGAAAAACCAAATATGTACGACTGGCGCAGCCAGTTCGATATGCCCCATGCGCTTGCGGCGGACTCGGCTGTGAGTCACTTTGACGCCGCAACGATCGCAGATCATCCCCTTGTACTTCATGCCGCGATATTTTCCGCAAGCGCATTCCCAGTCTTTTTCCGGGCCAAAAATGCGTTCGCAGAACAGTCCGTCGCGCTCGGGACGATAGGTGCGGTAATTGATGGTTTCCGGCTTCTTCACTTCGCCGAATGACCAACTTCGAATGTCATGTGGGCTAGCCAGCTTGATGTTGACGGCGGAAAAATCGTTGACTCTGTCGTAGACAGCAGATTCAGTCGCTGCTGCCGCTGCCTGATTCGCGGGTCGTTGCCCTTCCATTTTCAATCTCCCGTATTTGGTCGGCCATCCTGTTGAGGCTGAACCGGTTGGAAACAAGTTGACAGAACGCAGGGTCAAGCTCAAAACCTGATCTACGCCGTGGCCACCTTCTCCAATTGCATGTTGAGCGCTAGGCCGCGGATTTCGTTAGTGAGCACGTCAAAGCTGGCGGGCGTGCCAGCTTCGAGTGTGTTCTCGCCCTTGACCATTGACTCGTAGATTTTCGTGCGGCCTTCAACGTCGTCGCTCTTGACGGTTAACAGTTCTTGCAGGATGTACGCTGCCCCGTAAGCCTCCAGCGCCCAGACTTCCATTTCACCGAATCGCTGACCGCCGAATCGAGCCTTGCCACCCAGCGGTTGCTGAGTGATGAGCGAGTAAGGTCCAGTTGCTCGTGCGTGAACTTTGTCATCGACGAGGTGATGCAACTTGAGCATGTAGAGGTAACCGACAGTCACCTTTTGCTCGAACGCATCACCTGTACGGCCATCGAACAACACCGTCTTGCCGTCCTGGGGCAGTCCGGCTTCGATCAGGCAGTCGCGGATTTCTTCTTCGGTCGCTCCGTTGAACACGGGACAAATTGCCGAGAAGCTCAATTTCGAAGCGGCCCATCCAAGATGCGTCTCAAGGATTTGACCGACGTTCATGCGGCTTGGCACGCCAAGCGGGTTGAGGATGATGTCAACCGGCGTGCCATCCGCAAGGAATGGCATATCGGCCTCCTGTAGCACCTTCGAGATAACCCCTTTGTTTCCGTGGCGGCCGGCCATCTTGTCACCAACCGAAATTTGACGCTTCGAAGCCACGTAAACTTTCACCATCTGCAACACGCCGGTTGGCAGTTCGTCACCACGTTTCAGGGAATTGAGTGCCCGTTCGCGTGCATCGAGAGCCTCTTCCACCAAGCCCCAACTGTCCTTGAAGACCTTTGTGCAATCGGCCTTCTTCTGTGGGCTTCGAATTTCGACCGTGTCCCAAAGCTTCAGGAAGCCTGCGGCGATTTCGCACAGTTGCTTCTCATCAGTAATGGAGGCGATGTTCGTGCCATCTTCAATGGGGATTTTTCGCTCAAGCGCATGTTCCAATTCGGACAGGAATGTCTTGAAGATGTCGGCGACCGCCTTCGCCTGAGTCGCTTCAGTTTCTTTGACATCCGAATCGAACCGTTTCCGTTCGGTCTCCGACAGCGACATGCGCCGCGAGAACCGTTCTGTGTGGATGACAATTCCTTCCACGCCGCTCGGCACGTCGAGCGATTCGTTCTTCACGTCTTCGCCAGCGCGACCAAAAATCGCATGCAGAAGTTTTTCTTCTGGTGTGAGTTCGGTTTTTGCCTTGGGAGAGACTTTGCCGACGAGAATGTCTCCTGGCCGAACGCGTGTGCCGACTTGGACAACTCCCAATTCATCGAGATGCCGCAACATTTTTTCGCTGACGTTGGGGATGTCGCGTGTGAACTCTTCGCGACCCAACTTTGTTTCGCGGATCTCAACGTCGTACTCGTCGATGTGAATTGATGTGTACACATCCTCCTTCACCAATCGCTCGGATAAAATGATGGCGTCTTCGTAGTTGTAGCCCTCCCACGACATGAAGGCGACGAGCACATTGCGACCAAGCGACAAGATGCCGCTGTGTGTCGCGGCGGAGTCTGCCAGCAAGTCCCCTTTTTTCACACGTTGGCCGACCTGCACCAGCGGCTTCTGATTCAGGCAAGTGCGTTCGTTGAGGCCTGTGAATTTTCGGAGCGGGTACTTGCGGCCATCGATCTCGATCCGCGAACCATCCACGTAGGTGACCTTGCCCGTTCGATCGGCTCGCAGCAACATTCCGGAGTTCAGCGCGACCGTTGATTCCATTCCCGTGCCGACAATCGGCGGTTCAGTGATTAGCAACGGCACACCCTGCCGTTGCATGTTTGACCCCATCAATGCTCGGTTCGCATCGTCGTGTTCCAGGAACGGAATTAGCGCGGCAGAGATGCCGACCATTTGACACGCCGCGATATCGATAAATTGAGCTTCGTCCGAGTCGATCCACATCACGTCATTGCGGTGCCGCGCCAGAACACGCCCATCGGGAATTTTGTTGTTGTGCAACGGAGTATCCGCAGGGACAACAAACGCATCCGATTCCTCGTCGGCTCGCAGCCAAGCGACTTCGTCGGAGACCTTACAATTCTTCACACGACGGTAAGGCGTAATTAGGAAGCCGTAATCGTCAACGGATGCGAAAATCGCGAGACTGGAAATTAAGCCGATGTTCGTGCCTTCGGGCGTTTCGATCGGACAAATCCGGCCATAGTGCGAGATATGAACGTCACGAACCTCGAAGCCCGCTCGCTTGCGGTTCAAGCCACCAGGGCCGAGGGCGCTCAGTCGCCGCTCATGAGTGATCATCGAGAGCGGATTGGTTTGATCAACGACTTGAGACAATTCGCTTCGACCGAAGAAGAAGTCAACAGCAGCAGCGACACTCTTGGGATTTACGAGCGAGCGCGGGCTGATGTCTTCCGCATCTTTGATGCTCATCCGTTCCTGCACCGTGCGGCGCAGTTTGAGGAATCCTTTGCGGAGCTCGTCGGTGGCCAATTCATCGATCGTCCGCAACCGTCGATTCCCCAGATTGTCAATGTCATCGGTGTAGGCCGTCGAGTCAGTGCCACGTAGACGCAGAATGTACTTGATCGCATTGACGTAGTCCTCGGCACGCAATGCCATTTCATCGTCGGCGGTCACTTGATTGAATTTGCGATTGATGCGGAAGCGGCCCACTTGTCCTAAACGATACCGGTTCGGATCCGAGAATCGCTCTTTGAACAATTCAACAGCCTTCTCCAGTTGGGGCGGATTTCCGGGACGCAAACGCTGATAGATCTTGAGCAACGCCTCTTCATGTGACAGCGATGTATCATCGCGCAAGCTATTCAGCACACAGCGGTCGATGGGTGAATCGAACACTTCCAGCGATTTGACGCCGGATTCGATGAGCGCATGCGCTACATCCGTTGTAATCGACTGTGCGGCATCAACGATAATCTCGCCGACGCGAGCGTGTTTGAGCGGGTAAACGACGTCGTCCACCGCAATCTTGCCCTTGAGGGTCTCCGCCGCGTCCTTGGTGATTTTCACCGATTGAATTTGTTCGGCGAAAAAAAGTCGCAAGATTGCCGACGTGGAAGAATATTTCGCGTCCATTGCACGCAGCAAAGTCATTGACGAAAACTTGCCGCTTTGATCAATGCGAACAGCCAGCGCGTCCTTGCGAGTGGTCGCTAACTCCACCCAACTGCCGCGCTCAGGGATGATGCGGCAAGAGTACCCGTCATAGCCGACGGTGTCAGACAGCTCCATAAAATCCACGCCAGGGGAGCGATGCAGCTGGCTGACAACAACACGCTCAGCTCCGTTGATGATGAATTCGCCACCACCGAGCATGATTGGTAGATCGCAGAGGTAAACCTCCTCCTCAATTGGCTGTTCTTTCTTCAGTCGAAAGTAAACTCGCAGAGGTCGACCATAGGTCAGCCTCAGCTGCCGACATTCATCGGGTGTGTAACGAGGTTTTCCCAATTCATAGCGCAGATATTCCAACTCAAATTGGTTGTCATAACTGGCAATTGGGAAGATCTCTTTGAAGATCCCCTCGAGCCCGAGTGGAGACCGACGATCCGATTCAACCTCTGCTTGCAGGAATCGCACGTACGATTCGGTCTGGATTTTGGTTAGGTCAGGGATTTCGTACTCGAACTGTCCATGTCCAAATTTACGAACGTTCTGCAATTGCAGTCGCCGTTGTTCCGAGATCGCCATATTCCCCCTCCGCCTCGACCACCGAATTGTTCAACGAGTTTAACAGCCCGTTTCACGCCACCGCCGGAACGCTCCGGAACGTTGGTTGTGAATCAGGTTGCAGTCGCTATGAAATCTGAATGATTGCGATTGGTTTTGTCTGAAACTCGATCATGACGTCGAAACCGAATTCACACTTCCGCCGACAATGAAGCACCCACCAATAAAAGAAATAGCTCCCCTGCGAAGAGGGAGCTAGAAATGTGCATTACGCGACACAAAGTCGATGGCCGAAGCGCTGTCAACCAGCATCAAATGCACCTGCGATGAGCACGGGAGAAAAGGGTTTCGATTAAAACGCCAGACACCGATTTACCTCGATCCGACACCTTTTGAGTGGCGGACTCATACCACAGCCGCTCTTGAAACGCGAGCAGCCAGTGCCAGAGGAACAGCTCTGACTCTCAACTCGCGACAATTACTTGATCTCGGCCTTGCCGCCTGCCCCCTCGATTTCCTTGACGATTTTCTCAGCCTCTTCCTTTGACAAGCCTTGCTTCACCGCTTTCGGGGCAGCTTCGACCAGATCCTTGGCCTCTTTCAAACCCAGGCTCGTGATCGCGCGGACGACCTTGATGACCCCGATTTTGTTCTCGCCAAAGTTGGTCAAAATCACGTCAAACTCAGTCTTTTCGGCCGGCTTTGCCTCACCACCACCACTGGCTGGAGCCGCCATTACCACCGCTCCACCCGCGGCTGGTTTGATGCCATAGGCCGATTCGAGGTAGTCGGCCAGCGACTTGGCCTGCAAAACGGTCAAACCCACCAAACTATCCCCCAGCGTTTTGATCGCCGGATCAACTTCAGTCGCAGACATTTCAGTTCACCCTTTCTTGATGTTCGCAGAGCAGGCCGAGTGCCTGCCTTTCCCAAAATTACACTAGCAGGTCGAAAACCTGCTCAACGAGTCACTAAACCGCCTGCTCCTTTTCGGAGAGTTGCTTGATCTGGGAAGCGAGATTGGAAGCCGGTGCATTGATCGCACCTATTGCCGCTGTCGCTGCCGACATCAATCCCCCGATGATCTTAGCAATCAATTCTTCTTTGCTGGGGCTCTCGCTCAACACTTTGACTTCGTCGGGAGTGACAGTCTGACCGCCAACATAACCTCCCTTGACGACCGTCCCCGGAAATTCTTTTTCCCACTTAATCGCCTGTTTAGCGAGACCAACAATATCCGGTCCCCACGCGATGGTAGTTGGTCCTCCGGTAACGCCATCAATTTTCCAGCCCATGTCTAACAACGTACGTCGGGCCAACGAAAATTTTGCAGCCAGGACTCCGATCGACTGAGTTCGCGAAGCCGCACGCAGTCGGTTGTTCGAGACGCCATCGAGTTTTGAGATGTCGACAAACACGACATCAGATACTTTCCGAAGCTGATCGGAGAGATCCTTCATCATCAAGGACTTGACTGCCTTGCTCATTTCAACACCGTCGCCCTGAAAACTATTTGCTGAGCCCGCCTGACAATCCGGAACATGCGCGGGCGAGCATTGTGATGCGTTACGCGGAAATCGCAATGGACGGCATCATAGTTGCCGTCAAATAAACACTGCGGACATAGATGCCTTTGGAGGTATTGGGCTTGAGTGCGAGAAGGTGCTTCAGCATCGCCTCGACGTTTTCCGTCAATTGCTGCTCGCCAAATGACAGTTTTCCGACCACGCAGTGCACGATTCCAGCGGCGTCCACGCGAAACTCAACCTTGCCTGCCTTGTATTCTTTGACGGCTGTCGAGAGATCGTTCGTCACGGTCCCGGCTCGCGGAGACGGCATCAATCCTCGGGGACCAAGCACCTTTCCGAGTGGACCAACGACACCCATCATGTCCGGGGTCGCGATCGCTACATCGAAATCCAGCCAGCCGCCCTTGATCTGATCTGCGAGCTCTTTGCCACCAACGAAATCCGCCCCACCTGCCTTCGCGATGTCGACGTTATTGCCCTGGCAAAACACAAGCACTCGCTTGGACTTTCCAATTCCGTGCGGCAGCACGATCGAGCCGCGAACGATTTGGTCGGCTTGCTTGGGATCGACACCCAGACGTGCGGCAATCTCAACACTGTGGTCGAACTTGCTGCGTTTGATGTTCGCTGGCAGGCCGGCTTCCAATCCCTTGAGAGCCTTGATGGCTTCTGGGACCGGCAACGGGGCGGTGCCTAATTTCAACGCCGCCTCACGCAGGGCGGTCATTCGTCTTGATCCAGTTTTCATCGCACTTCACCTGAAATAGTTCAGTTGGTAGTTCCGTCTCACATTAAGACGGTGCGGCCGGCACAACGCCGTACTACATTCAGTCAATCAACGGTCGAATTTCGTGTTAATCGGCAATCGTGATTCCCATGCTCCGGGCCGTTCCTTCGATGATTCGGCAGGCGGCATCGAGATCGGTCGTATTGAGATCCACCATCTTCTCTTTGGCAATCGCGACGACTTGTTGCTTCGTCACCACTCCCACCTTCTCCGCGTTCGGCCGCTGAGAGCCCTTGGCAATTCCGGCAACTTTCTTGAGGATGATCGAAGCCGGCGGCGTCTTGACGATGAACTCGAAGGAACGATCGTTGTAGACAGTCACTATGACCGGCACGATCGTTCCTGCGATGTCTTTTGTCTTCGCGTTGAATTCTTGGACGAACTTGCCAAGGTTGATTCCGTGCGGACCCAGAGCGGTACCTACCGGCGGAGCCGGTGTAGCCTGACCACCTGTGATCTGAACTTTGACTTGTGCAACGACCGCCTTGGCCATTTCAAACTCTCAATCTACGCTGTCACTCGTTACGGCTTCTCGACCTGCCAGTACTCCAATTCCACCGGAGTCGAACGCCCGAAAATTTCAATCAAGACACTAATTTTCCCGCTATCCTCGTCAATGGCATCCACACTGCCTTCGAAGTTCTCAAACGTCCCTTCCTTGATCTTCACCAAATCTCCGCGTGAGAGCGGAATCTTGATCTTCGCTGGCTCATTGACCGCCTCTTCCTGGCGGATCAGCCGGCCAATCTCGTCATCTTCCATTGCAGTCGGAACGCCGCCGGCTCCGGTGAAATCCCCAACTCCGCTGGTATCGCGGACCAAATACCAGGATTCGTCGTTCAGAATCATCTGAATGAACAAGTAGCCTGGATAAAGCTTTCGCTCGATGACTCGCTTTTTACCGCTCTTGGTTTCCATGACCTTTTCGGTCGCGATCACAATTTGTCCGAACGAGGCTTCCATGCCGTCGCGGTTAATGCGACGTTGCAGGGCTTCTCGAATGGATTTTTCGCGGTTCGTTTGAACTTTCAAAACGTACCACTTCAGCTCCGGGTTGACCGGTGCGGGCTGCTCAGTCGGGGCTGTCATGGAAGACTCCGTGGACACAGACACAGCACGCTACTCCATCGTCAAATCTGCAAGAACCCAATCGTCTTGAAGACCCACTGCCAAATAATATCAAACGCGAAAACAATCACCGACATCGACACAAGCAGGATTAATACGACCAAGGTGTGCTTGTGCACCTCGGCTTTCGAAGGCCAAGTGACCTTATCAATCTCTGCCTGCACCGAAATCAAAAAATCCGCCCAGCGAGGTCGATTCAGAATTGCGACTGAGATCACACCTGCTACGCCAATCACCCCAACGCAAATGCTTAGCCAGCCAATGCCAACTTGACGCCGGACAAATAATGCCGCGGCAGAGATCAGCAACCAGGATAATGATGCGATCACCACACACAGCGCGATTTGACGCGTTGGTCTGCCTTGCGTTTTTTTGTAGTTCGTCAGTCCCATCGCCGAACCCATTCAATTTGAACAAAACGCTTCACGACAAAACACCGGACAAACACGGGCGGAGGGACTTGAACCCCCAACCGCTGGATTTGGAATCCAGTGCTCTGCCAATTGAGCTACACCCGTAGTTTTCTTTTCAGAAAGAGCTCGAAAAACTCTTCGCGAGAACTGGGCAATCAACACCCAGAACGCGCGAAAACCACGGCAGCGGCTACTTCTTTCGCGACTCTTTGTGCAGAGTATGCTTCCGCAACCGAGGGCAGTATTTCTTCAACTCCAGACGCTCGGTCCCACGCGTTTCCTTGGAAACGCGATAGTTCCGATCGCCCGACTCAGTACATTCCAGCCACACGAATTCGCGAGGCATGATCAATTACTCCGTGATCGCAGTCACAATTCCCGAACCGACAGTGCGGCCACCTTCGCGGATGGCGAATCGGCTGCCGGTGTCCATTGCGATTGGCTTGCCGAGTTCCACCGCCAGCTTGACGTTGTCGCCGGGCATACACATTTCGGCACCGCCGAGCAGGTTTGCTCCGCCGGTCACGTCGGTCGTTCGGAAATAGAACTGCGGCTTGTAGCCATTGAAGAACGGGGTGTGTCGGCCGCCTTCCTCTTTGCTCAGGACGTAAACCTCGCACTCGAACTTGGTGTGCGGCTTGATCGCCTTCGGAGCTGACAGCACCTGGCCGCGTTGAACTTCTTCCTTCTTCGTGCCACGAAGAAGAATTCCAACGTTGTCGCCAGCTTCGCCGCGGTCCAACGTCTTGTTGAACATTTCGACGCCGGTGCAGGTCGTTTCCATCGTCGGCTTGAGTCCGACGATCTCGATTTTTTCGCCAGTCTTCACGACACCTTGTTCGATACGGCCGGTGACGACCGTGCCGCGGCCTTCGATCGAGAAAACGTCTTCGATGGCCATCAAGAACGGCTTGTCGGTCACGCGCGGCGGCTCCGGAATCGCGGTATCCAGCGCATCCATCAGGTCGCCGATGCACTTATTCCACTTCGGGTCATCCGGATGCTCCAAAGCCATGTTCGACTGGCCGCGAATGATCGGAATCGTATCGCCGGGAAAATCGTACTTGCTGAGCAGGTCACGAATTTCCATTTCGACCAGTTCGAGCAGCTCTGGGTCATCGACCAAGTCGATCTTATTAAGGAATACAACCAGCGCTGGCACGTTGACCTGCCGGGCCAACAGGATGTGCTCGCGAGTCTGCGGCATCGGGCCGTCAGCGGCCGACACAACCAGGATCGCGCCGTCCATCTGGGCGGCACCGGTGATCATGTTCTTGATGTAGTCCGCGTGACCCGGGCAGTCGATGTGAGCGTAGTGACGCTTTGGGGACTCGTACTCAACGTGGCTGACCGCGATGGTCACGGTCTTATTCTCGTCGCGAACAGTGCCCCCCTTGGCGATATCCTTGTACGACTTCAAAGTAGCCAAGCCCTTGCCGGCCTGCACTGCCAGAATCGAAGCGGTCAAGGTTGTCTTGCCGTGATCGATGTGGCCGATCGTGCCTACGTTGACGTGCGGTTTCTTGCGTTCAAAAACTGCCTTGGCCATGTTGACTCCCTAAACTGAAACTGACTTGGGTTAAACTTTCTTTTTGATGAAACGGGCCGAACTATCCAAGCTCGGACACCAATGCACTGCTAATGACTCGGAGAGCTGCTGCTGGGATTTGAACCCAGGACCTCGTCCTTACCAAGGACGCGCTCTACCACTGAGCTACAGCAGCACGAACGACAACCAGTCGAATCCCTTCTTCCTGTTTGTCATGCTGCTCAGAGGTCCTTGTTGTTGATTGACTGGGCACTCAGGAGCGGGTGATGGGAATCGAACCCACGTGTCCAGCTTGGAAGGCTGGCGCTCTACCATTGAGCTACACCCGCGGACGCTTGTGTTGTGAATCTTTACGGAATCGGTTTCTACGGAATCGTGTGACGTTTGGAATTCTTGGCCAGCCTTTCGGCCAGCGTCGTGTGTTGTTCAATTCAAATCTAGTGGGGGAAGGAGGATTCGAACCTCCGAAGGCTGTGCCACCAGATTTACAGTCTGGCCCATTTGGCCGCTCTGGAATTCCCCCGGTGGAATCCTCTTCCCGCCATTCGCCAGAGCGTAAGTCTCTGGCTCAAAGGGGATTGAACCGGAGGTCTCTGGAAGCTAGCGGAGGGACTCGAACCCACAACCCCCGGTTTACAAAACCGGAGCTCTGCCAATTGAGCTACGCTAGCGGTCAAGCCGGCTCGATGGGGAGCGGAGGAATATAACGGTCTCCAAAAGTAATACAAGTCAAAGACACACGCTGAACTTACAAGATGCGGAGCGGTCCCAAACCAACCTCAAATCCTGACCAAAACTACTTGTCGAAGAACGGAAACAGCCGCCGAAGTTCGTCGCTGCTGGGCCGCGAGCCATATTCGCACAGCTCAAAGGTCTCGGCGTGCTTTACCGCTTTGCCGCGCACCTCGCCGTACAGCCGGACGAGGAGCTCCCGCGACTTGTTGGCCTCGGCGCTCTGACGGCTCGACCATCGCTCCTTAAGCCAAGCCTTTCGACCCGCCGGATCAGACTCCGGTGGAAGGCTGCGGACGAGCTCCTCGCTGCCGTTGGCGCCACCTTCGTAAGCCTGTGACGGGAGCTCGTGGATCGCCGCGAGCTTTGTCTCAAAAACGTCGTCGACCGACACGGCGACGTCTGGATTAAACGGATATGGCTTCCGAAACCCGTCGCTGGAATACAGAAACACGGGGTTTTTCTTGAGGGGCGGGCTGCTGGGAACAAAATACGGGACTGTGACCATGAACGCGGCATCCTGCACGAGGACGCCGACGTAACGGTGATCCGGATGGTAGTCCCAAGGTCGATGCGAGATGACGATGTCCGCCTGCCATTCGCGGATGATCTTCGTGATCAGCTTGCGGTATTCGAGGGTCGGCAGCAACTCGCCGTCGTGGATGTCGAGCACTTGCGAGGTGACCCCCAGAACTTTCGCGGCGGCTTGGACCTCGGCCGTGCGGCGTTGAGCCAATGGCCCTCCGGCAGTTTGCCAATGACCGATGTCCCCGTTGGTGACCGAGACCAATTTCACGTGATGTCCAAGCTTCGCCCACTTGGCCGCCGTGCCGCCCGCTTTGTACTCGGCATCGTCCGGATGTGCTCCGAAAATGATGATCCGGAGTTTGCCGTCTGAATTCGAGTTGGCGTCATCCGCGAGCAAGCCAGAGAGGGACGCGGCCAGCAGCATCGCCGACAAGGTGGACCAAATAAGACCTCGCATGTGAATCGCTCCCAAAAAGTTGTGCCTGTGTCATTCGTTCGAGGGCAAACTGCCGCGTCCGGCGTCCTCGTCCAATCGGGCCAGCACGAGTCGAAAGTTGGCTCCGTCACCTTCTCGACTTTCGACGAAGATGTCGCCTCCATGTTCGCGGATGATTTTTTGCGACACCGCCAAGCCCAGTCCGGTGCCGCGCGAGCCTTTCGTCGATTCGAAGATGTTAAACAACATTGCCTGTTGAGCGGCCGGAATCCCAGGGCCGTTGTCACGGACTAGCACAACCAGTTCGTCAGACTGCGAATCGTATTCGGTCTCGACGTTGACTCGACCACCGGTTGCTCCTTCGACCGCCTCGATCGCGTTTGTCACGAGATTGAGCACGGCGCGATGAATCCCCTCCGGGTCGAACGCGCTGTCGGGGACTTGATCGGAGAGTTTGCAGGCCAGGTCGACTTGGCACTCGGCAGCGCGAGGCCCCATCAATTCGCAAACGTCACGGACGACATCGTTGAGGTTTGCAACCTGTAATGCGGGCTTTCGCTCGGCACTGTAGCTGAGCATGTCCATTACGAGTTGGTAAATTCGGTCCTGGTTCTTTTCGACGATCTTCCAACCGCGGCCGATCAGATCTTCGTCGTGCTGCTTCAGGCCCATGTCGATCAGATAGCTGCCACCACGCACTCCTTGAAGAATGTTTTTGATGTGGTGCGAGAGGATTGCAATCGTCTGTCCGACGGCGGCTAGGCGTTCGGCTCTGAGGAAAGCGTCTTGAAAGCGGTGGTCCTCGACCGCGAGTGCCGTTTGCCGGCCGATCGCGGCGAGCAGATGCAGCTTTTCCTCGGTGAAGCGATAGCCCTCCGGGCCAAGTCGCGGAAGCTGATGGCTCGGCGTGGTTGTGTCGAGGTACAGCACCCCCATCAATTCGTAACGGCCCTGCATCGGCACGCACATTGCCTCGCGGATGCCGGCTTGCATGATGCTCTGCTGGCTGAAACGCTGATCGTGTGGTGCGTCGGACGTGCGGACTCCTTGCCCCTTTTTCCGGACGTAATCCACGATACTGCGTGAGACCGGCATCGGACTGCCGGGGGCGAAATCCCGGCGATGGTGGAATGCTTTCGGCGTGAGTTGGCTGGTTCGCGGGTCATTCACCAGGACGCAGCCACGATCGGCTCCGACGACCTCGATCGTCAGTTCCAGGATGCGGTGCAGCAGTTGGTCGAGTGACAGCGTCGGCGCGACCGCTTCCTCGGTGATGCGATACAGCACTTGCAAGTTGGCAAGTGTTTGCATCGTCGAACTGGCTTTGAGGATCGACGTCGCATCCCGGAGCAGTTGTTGTCCGACGGCTTGGCTCACTTCGCCGATGATGCTGGACCGTTCGCGGGCGTCATCGCCGACGAACACTTCCAATTGATCCGCCGCACGCACGGGGCGTTCGGACGTCTCTTCTTGAAACAGCAACGCCGTCGTTCCAACCGCGATTTGATCGCCGCTGATCAACTTCCGGGTCTGAATCGCCTCGCCATTGACGAATGTGCCGTTGGAGCTTTGCCGGTCGTTGATGACGAATCCAGCCTCCGAGTCGTCAAAGCGGATCTGGGCATGCGTGCGCGAGACTTCGTTGTCTCGCAGTTGAATGGGATTGAGCGCGCCGCGGCCGAGAGTGACCTCGCTTCCATCCAACTCAAAGCGCAGCCCTTGATCGGCTCCCTGGATCACCAGCAACGTGGCCTTCGGCACAAATCGCCTCCGTGGCAACGCGGACGAGACTACGTCCTGCGGACGAGAGTTTGCCGCCTGGGGGCAGCGTTCCAACGACTCGGCCATGATATCAATGCTGCTCGTTCCCGACAGGCTACCGTAGGTTCGCAGAACGTAGTCGAGCCACTCCGTACTCGAAATCTCAAGTCACGGAGTGACTGGTCTACTCTGCCAGCAGCGTTTCGATCGTACCGAGGAGTTCGCGATATTCGAACGGCTGCGAGAACCGCTGAGTTTCGCCGTCGGACGTCGGGCAATCGGCGCGGCCGATGAAGATGCGAGGAATTCCTTGGAAGTGTTCTGCCGCTGGAATGGCTTCCGGTTCATTGGCGTGCCAAATCACGACTCGCGGCAGAGTCATTGTGCTGTTGGGCAACTGCGAATGGCGGACTCGATTGACCGAGTGGCCTCGCGGTTCGAACACTGCCTTGAGAACGGCGGTCGTCTCCGACAAACCGTCCACCACCAAAATGCTCGGCGAGTGACTCACCACGATGCCTGCCTTCCTTGTCGGCGATCGAAACCGAGATGAAGCCAAGCATCACGGTCCTTCGTGACAGAGCCTCATTCGGCGAAAAGCGGCGGGACGATAGCCTTCCGTCCCAAACGTGTCAAAACGAGTTCGGTGATCGATTCAGATCGCCCGCAACACGTCTTTGGCTGCCGCGATGGTCGCGTCAATATCCCCATCGGAATGGGCGGCGGAGACGAAGTTCGCCTCGAACTGGCTGCAGGGCAAATAGACGCCGTGCTCGACCATGCCCCAGAAATAACGTGCGAACAGTTTCGTGTCGCTGTGGCCAGCGATCGTGTTGTTCAGCACCGGGTCGGGATTGAAGAAGAGCGTGAACATGCTGCCCACATGCGGCAGCGTGTGCTTGATTCCGGCGGCCGAGGCGGCGTCGCTCAGGCCGCGAGTCAGACGTTCGGTCCTGGCGGCGAGTGTTGGATACGGATTCGTTTCGCGCAGCGTGCCCAGTGTCGCGATGCCGCAGGCCATTGCCAGAGGGTTGCCGGAGAGTGTGCCAGCCTGATAGACCGGGCCGGCGGGTGAGACCTTCGCCATGATGTCGGCTCGGCCGCCGTAGGCTCCGACGGGCATTCCACCACCAATGATTTTGCCCAGCGTCGTCATGTCGGGCGTGATTTTGAACAGTTCTTGAGCGCCGCCCAATGACAATCGGAATCCGGTCATCACTTCGTCGAAGATCAAGACCGCACCGTGCTTCGTGCAGAGCTCACGGCAGGCTGCGAGGAATCCCGGTTGAGGCACGACGACTCCCATGTTGCCGACGACCGGTTCCAGAATCAGGGCTGCGATTTTGTCTCCCTGAACCGCGAACGTCTCGGCCAGCGCGTTCGGGTTGTTGAACTCCAGCGAGATCGTGTCGGCGGTGCAGCCGGCGGGAACACCGGGACTCGAAGGGACGCCGAGCGTCAGTGCTCCGCTGCCGGCTTTGACCAGCAGCGAATCGACATGGCCGTGATAACAGCCGGCAAACTTGATGATCTTGTCTCGGCCGGTGAAACCGCGAGCGACGCGAATCGCGCTCATCGTGGCTTCGGTGCCGGAGCTGACCATGCGGACTTTTTCGATCGACGGAACTGCGTCGATCACCAACTCGGCGAGTTCCGATTCGAGTTCAGTCGGAGCTCCGAAGCTCGTGCCGCGGGTCAGCGCATCTTCGACAGCGGCGAGCACGGCGGGGTGGCGATGTCCCAAAATGTGCGGACCCCAAGAGCCAATGAAGTCGATCAGCTTGTTGCCGTCCAAGTCCCAGAGGTACGCGCCGTCGGCGCGATCAATGAACAGCGGCTCACCCCCAACAGCTCCGAAGGCGCGGGCGGGACTATTCACGCCGCCGGGGATCGACTTCAAGGCTCGCTGGAATTGGACTTGGCTACGTTCGCGGGACATCGGCATGGGGGGCTCCGGATTCGTGGGGCAGGTTTTCAAGCTGCTAAAAGTGAAGGGCAGGTTCAGAACCTGCCCCCTGCTGGACGGACTTCATAGCGATCCAGCGTCGGCTTGAAAATCGAGCCGACTGGTTGTCCGGCCTCGTCAAAGAAGCATTGCAAAAACGCAACATGTATGGCTCGACACGAACGAACGCGGTTCCCGTTTTGAAAACTGTTGAAACATCCGCTTATCCAGGCTTCCAACCGCCGAATTGCGTGGCACGCTCGTTGTCAGTGGTTGAGTCGTCCCGCGATGTCTGCAGGCGTTCACCGACCGTCGTTGCCTGATCCGCCATTGCCGTTCGGACACGCTCATTCACGCTCGTGATCCGAAATTGTGTGAAGCGTTCGCGATAGTTCGCGTATTTCTAACGTTGTTCGAGAGCGAAGGGCTGCCGCAATACGGGATCAATTCGCCGCTCGCATGGGAACGGCTGCGAAACGAGCGAGAAACGTCGAGTTTAGTTTCGCCAGACGAAATCAACGTCGAGCCGAAACGAAACATCGTTGTCAACCAGGCGGTTCGACCGCTGGAGAGATGGCACGCACGAGCGAGGTCTACATGACGAGGAAACCTATCATGCCGCGATTTTTGCACGAACTCTTGGCGTCGCGCGCCGTTGCGCGGCAGGGCTGGGCGGTTCTGCCGCCGTTCCATGCCTTAGTGGCTACCTTGCCGCACTTCCCGGGCAGGAACTACACTCCTGCCGCGACCAATGACCGAGAATGAAGTGGCTCAACTGCTTGAGCCGTTTGGTCTCCCGGCCGGTTGCCGCAAGAAGGGACTGTCAGCGAGCAACATGGACCAAAATCAAGGCCGGTGGCGCAGGGTGTGCATTCCCTGCCAAAGGCTGCCAAAATTGCGAAAGATGGCTCAGTTACGGTCCCGTTTCATGAGCTAGACTTAGTCCAGGGCGCAATGTTCAACAGGGAGGAAGCGAGGACAAAACGGACAATAGTTCGCCGCACCGAACTTTCTCTCCTTGACGTCCTTGCCTTCCAGGCGAAAAACAACCTACCAATGAAACTCCAGAACGGATTCTGAAACCCCACCGCGACGCGGGCCGACACCCGCTGACGAGGCCTTGAGGAGAAACGGAATGTACGAGCGATTCACCGACCGTGCTCGCAAAGTCATGCAGTTGGCCAATCAAGAGGCCCAACGCTTCAACCACGAATACATCGGTACCGAGCACGTCCTGCTGGGGCTGGTCAAAGAGGGTTCGGGCGTCGCCGCCAACGTCTTAAAGCGGTTGGATGTCGATCTGCGCAAGATTCGGCTGGAAGTCGAAAAGATCGTCCAATCGGGGCCCGACATGGTCACGATGGGCAAGCTGCCGCAAACGCCGCGAGCCAAAAAAGTCATCGAATACGCCATGGAAGAGGCTCGCAACCTCAACCACAACTACGTCGGCACTGAGCACCTGTTGCTCGGCCTGCTGCGTGAGCAAGAGGGCGTCGCTGCTCAAGTGCTGATGAATCTCGGCCTGAAGCTGGAAGACGTCCGCGAAGAAGTCCTCAACCTGCTCGGCCACGGCGTCGAGGGTGGCGAGCAAGCCGAACGAACCACCGGAGGCGGAGGCGGTGGAGGTGGCGGCGGCCAGGGACAGAAGCAGGGCAAGAGCAAGACTCCGGCCCTCGACAGTTTCGGCCGGGATCTGACGGAACTGGCTCGACAAGGAAAACTCGATCCGGTTATCGGCCGCGAGAACGAAATCGAACGAGTCATCCAAATTCTCATCCGCCGTCAGAAGAACAACCCTGTTCTGCTCGGCGAAGCGGGTGTTGGCAAGACAGCCATCGTCGAAGGCTTTGCCCAGATGGTTGTCGACAATAACGTCCCGGAACTGCTGCGTGATCGTCGCATCGTCGTGCTCGACTTGGCGATGATGGTCGCCGGCACAAAATACCGCGGCCAGTTTGAGGAACGCATCAAGGCGGTCATGAACGAAGTCCGCCGAGCCAAGAACACGATCCTCTTTATTGACGAACTCCATACGCTGGTCGGTGCCGGCGGTGCGGAAGGGGCGATCGACGCGGCCAACGTGCTCAAACCGGCGCTCAGCCGAGGTGAATTGCAGTGCATCGGTGCGACGACGCTCGACGAGTACCGCAAGTACATCGAGAAGGACCACGCTCTCGAACGCCGCTTTCAATCGGTTGTCGTCGAGCCTCCCAGTCCCGAACACGCGGTCCAAATCCTCAAGGGACTGCGCGGGCGGTACGCGGAACATCATCACGTCACCTACACCGACGATGCGCTCGAAAAAGCAGTCGAATTGTCGCAGCGGTACATCACCGCCCGCTGCTTGCCGGACAAGGCGATCGACGTCATCGACGAGGCGGGTGCCCGCATCCGGCTGAAGTCGATGGTTCGTCCGCCCGATCTCAAAGAGCTTGAAGTCGAGTCCGAGAAGCTCAATCAGTCGAAGGAAGAAGCGGTCGCCAACCAGGACTTCGAGCGAGCGGCTCAGCTTCGTGATCAGGCCGACAAGCTCAAGAAAAAGAAGGACACGATCACTCGCGAATGGAAAGAGAAGTCGAAGGAAGCCGATGGCTTGGTCGATGGCGAGGTCATTGCCGAAGTTGTCGCCAAGATGACCGGCATCCCGCTGACCCGACTCTCCAGTGAAGACACCGTGCGACTGCTCGAAATGGAGCAGGAGATGCACAAGCGAGTCATCAGTCAGGACGAGGCGATCAAGCAGGTCTCGAAAGCTGTCCGTCGCAGCCGCAGCGGCTTGAAAGATCCGAAACGCCCGACCGGTGCGTTCCTGTTCTGCGGCCCGACCGGCGTCGGCAAGACGCTGCTGGCCAAGACGCTCGCCGAATTCATGTTCGGCGACGAAGACGCCCTCGTGCAGATTGACATGTCCGAATACATGGAGAAGCACAATATCAGCCGACTGATCGGTGCTCCTCCAGGCTACGTCGGCTACGAGGAAGGTGGACAACTCACCGAAAAGATTCGTCGCCGTCCGTATGCGGTCGTGCTGCTCGACGAAATCGAGAAGGCTCACCCGGATGTCTACAACATGCTGTTGCAGATCATGGAGGAAGGCCATCTGACCGACAGCTTCGGCCGCAAGATCGACTTCCGCAACGTCATCTTGATCATGACGACCAATACCGGTGCCGAAGTCATCAAGTCCGGCGGCGGCTTCGGCTTCGCCAAGAAGGACGAAGATGCGTCGTACAGCGGCATGAAGTCACGCTTAATGCAAGAAGTCGAGAAGGAATTCAAACCTGAATTCCTCGGCCGTATTGATGAGGTCGTCGTCTTCCGTCACCTGACGCGTGAGAACCTCAAGAACATCGTTGAGATCGAACTGAAGAAAGTTCGCGAGCGCCTCGGCGAACGCAACCTCAAGCTCGTGCTCACCGACGAGGCTCGCGAGTTCCTGATCGACAAAGGTGGCGACCTGGACTACGGCGCCCGTCCGCTGCGCCGATCGGTCGAACAGTGGGTCGAAGACCCGCTCTCGGAAGAATTGTTGCGAGGCAGCTTCAGCGGCAACGACACGATCACGGTGCGAGTCACCGAAACCGGCGACCAAAAGCATCTCGCGTTCGACGGCTCAACGGAAGCTCCGGCCGAGCCCGCCAAGTCCGAAGGCGAGCTTGTCGGGGCCAGTTCCTCTGCGACACCGGCGACGACAGGGGCATAATGACAACGAAACCCCAAGCCCGGCATTTTTGAAATGCCGGGCTTTTTTGTTGATCAAATTCTCCGCATCCACTTGACCGGCAACGCGGGGATGGACTCCGGCCTCGTTGTCGAGACTGGCCGCGGCGATTTGTTCCCGCCCGAATCAATTCGCGTTGAGCCGACACCGCGGCTCGTCGCTCGAGAGGATCTCGATCTTGCGACGGGTGAGTTCCTGAGTGCCGGTGCGGAGAACCAGGTAGTACGTGCCAGGTTCGAGAGCATCGCAAGCTCGATACAAGAAATTACCTCGCAGTTGCGAGCGGACGACGATCTGGCCAACCCGGTCGATCAGGATATTGTTGGCGTCGTGTAAGTTGCATTCGAGCCACATGTCCTCGTGCGGCGGACTGAGCGTGCATTGGGCGAGGATGGACTCACCGTACCGAAAGGTGTCTCGCACTCCGGTGATCATGCCGCCGAACATGCTCGAGCCGATGTCAAACGCTAGCAGCTTGTCGTATTCGCGAAGCCGTTTGCTTCCAGCGAACATCTGCTGGGCAACTTCCGGATCGATTTCTTTCAAAGCGAGTGGACCATGGGGGCCACGTTCACCGTAGATATCGAGACGGTATTCGATCTCCACAGCTCCCAGGGAGACGACGGTCAGCAGCACGCCGAAGACTCCGAGCGAACTGGCTGGTATCCACCGCAAACCAGCAGGACGCAGCATACGGGTCGTCCAGCCAGTGATCGCTCGTGGCAACCCGGTGATTGCGGTGAAGTATGGCAGCCAAGTCTCGCCGTGACGGCGCTTCCAGCGTCGCAAACGAGCGGCGACGACAGACACGTCCTCAGAATTCACGAACGCGAAATAGGTCGAAACGCAGGTGATCGGAAATAAGTACAGGCCGAGCGTTAATGTGGTCATGATGTGGAAGCCGATTCCCATCGCCAACATGCAGACGCGGCCCCAGCCTCGCCAGCTCAAAAACAAGAACAGGATCTCCCAGATTACGCACAAATACGCGAACACCACCAAATAGGCCGGGTACAAAGTCAACCATTCGCCGATCGGATTGGCGTTGTTGACGTTGGTGATCATCCAGTGCCAAAGCTGGTCGCCGCTGAAGTAGGCAGGTGTGTGCATCTTCGTCACCGAGGCTCCGAAATAGACGACGCCGATCAGAATCTGGATCAGACGTCGAGGCCATGCAGCGAACTTCGGGTGATTCGCCAATGAGCATGGCGACGGCAGGCCCAACCGCCGCCGTCGTAGCCAGGCGTCGATCGACCAAACGGCCCCGCAGTGCGAGAACGCCAGCAAGAACAGCACATGCGATGTGATGACGGAGTACTTCGTCATCGTGCTGATCGAATCGAGCAAATTCAGGTAGGTGTAGAGCACTGCCGAAATCGCCAGCGATGTGCGAGTACACCAGCCGATGCAGGCAGTCGCGCAGCAGAAGGTCAGAATGGTCATCAACGCGACCGCGAGTCCGGCCGACGGAATTGGCAGCAGGTCGGGGTAGCCGTAGTTCAAGGCCAGCGGAGTCGGTGCGCCGTCGGAGGAATACAGCTCGCGCGAATGAATCCACCGCGGCATGGTCACCAGCAGGCACGCGACACAGATGACGATTCGGACAAGCGCCAAACCGAACGGGGTTTCCTCGGCAAAGAAAAATGTCCCGATACGTGCTCGCAAACCTGGCGAAGGATCGTTGGCGTTGTGGTGTGACGTGTCGTTCATGTTGTCTTCCTTGACTCTTTGCATCGGTTAGAAGGGCCCTTTTCGGCCTTCCTGTGGGAACTCAATTGGCAGATGGAGACGAGGATTGAGACATCGGGCGGACCATGAACATCGGCGCGCTCCTTTGGGATTCGCGCTGGAGTCGCGGGTTGTCGAAGACCGTGAAGTTGGTCTGATAGGACAACCAAGGCACAGTGTTTCCCGTGATCTGTCCCTCCGGTGTCATCACTGTCCGGATGTGAAAATAGGAATACGGTTCCTTCGGCTCGGAGTATCTCTGCTGCCAGAGCGAATCCGGAAGGTTGTATTTCTTGGCCCAGGCTTCTTCGACGACGTACAGCCGAGTCATCGGTTCGTGAGCAGTGTGCTTCAGGCAATTGACCGCGATGGTCTGCGGATTCTGGTTGAATGAGTCATAATGGTGGCGGCTAATATTGCTGTAGGGCTGGTAGTCCCCCCACGGTCCCGGCGAAAGTTCGTAGAACTTACCGCTGACACCTTGCCCGATGATGTGCGTCCGATTCTCGTAGGCCGACCAGCCGCAAAACATATCCCAGACGATGAAGTACATCGATGGGTGCGAGCCGTCCTGATAATTGGCGGCGTGAGACACAATGCCGAAGAGAAGTGTCCCCAAATAGGCAGTGATTCCCAATCCGGTCAGCCAGCGTTTGATCATGACGCACCTCCGTGTGACTCTGCTGCGAATGACGCAGGCGAAATAGCCGAGATCGCAGAAATCGGTCAAGGTGGGGTTGTCGATGGCATGATGTGACGACGATCACCGCGATTCGCGAGCGAATACACTTCCAGACAGCGTTCGTTCCCCTCCGGCAAATTTCTCAGCCACCTTCACCGTTTACACGTTTTTCGGAAACGGTTATATGTGACCGTGTTTTGACGAAACGAATTGGGCGTTTTTTCGGAAAATCTGCAGAGTATCAGCGGCCGAGTGGCCGTAACCGCAATGACGTGCGGGCGAATCCAGAGTGGGCCAGAACTGTGATCAGCCTTCGGAGGGCTATTCCGTGTCTGTTGAAGAAAAAGTGATTGCTATCGTGTGCGAGCAACTCGGAGTTGCGAAAGAAGAGATCAAGTCCGAAAGTAAGTTCGTCGACGATTTGAAGGCGGACTCGCTGGATGTTGTCGAACTCGTCATGGAGTTCGAGGACGAATTCGAAGTCAGCATCCCCGATGACGACTATGACAAGATCAAGACGGTCGGTGATGCGGTGAAATACATCACGGACAAGAAGAACGCCGCCTAGCGATGGCGGGATCACTGCTGTAAAGCTGAGTCACAAAGCGGAGTCAGCCGCGAACTGATTCTTCTGAGCGAACCTTGGTCCGCCTTCCGAGGCGAGTCACGTACTGCGAAACGGCAAGCTCTGAACAGGCGCGATTCGATCAATCTGCAGCGGACGGACTGGCATTGGGAAGAGTACAAGGATGAGTCGTCGAGTTGTCGTCACCGGCCTGGGCGTGGTCACCTCGCTAGGGTTTGAGGTTCCCGATTTTTGGGACCGCATTTGCGCGGGCAAAAGCGGCATTGGCCAAATCGCTCGCTTCGATTGCTCGGACTACAAAGTCCGTTTCGCGGGTGAGATCAAAGAATTCGAACTCACGGAACACATGCAAATCGATGCCAAGGACGTCAAACGTCTGGATCGGTTCGTGCAGTTCGCGATGGCGGCCGCCGCGAAGGCCGTGCGTCAGTCGGGAATGGATTTCTCACAGGGGGATCAATACCGAAATGGCGTACTGATTGGCAGTGGGATCGGTGGCCTGGAAGAAATTGAGCAGCAACACAATCAACTCTTTGACCGCGGGCCTTCGCGTGTCTCGCCGTTCATGATTCCCAAGCTGATGGTCAATGCGGCCAGCGGCAATATTTCGGTGAATTGGCAGCTGCGCGGTCCGAACAGTGCGGTGGCGACTGCTTGTGCGTCGGCGACGAATGCGATCGGCGACGCTTTCCGCTTGATTCAGTTCAATCATGCCGACGTGATGATTACCGGGGGGAGTGAAGCTGCGATTACTCCGATGGGGTTATCTGGTTTTGCACGAATGGCCGCACTTTCGACACGCAATGAAGAACCCGAACGAGCTAGCCGTCCTTGGGACAAAGACCGCGACGGTTTCGTCATTGCAGAAGGTGCCGGGGTTCTCGTGCTTGAAGAATACGAACACGCCAGGAAACGGGGTGCCAACATTCTGGCTGAGATTCTGGGCTATGGCATGTCGGCCGACGGTAATCATATGACCGCTCCGGATCCCGAAGGACGCGGAGCCGCACGGGCGATGCAATGTGCGATCACGGACGCCAAGATCCATGCCAGTGACATCGACTACGTGAATGCTCACGGCACGAGCACTCCGTTGGGTGACAAAGCCGAAACGTGCGCGATCAAAACCGTCTTCGCCGAACACGTCCGCAAGATCGCCGTATCGAGCATCAAGAGTCAGATGGGACATTTGCTGGGTGCTTCGGGCGGTGTGGAGGCGGTCGCCTGCGTGCTCGCGTTGCAGAATCAAGTCGCGCCGCCGACGATCAATCTCGACAATCCCGATGAGGGCTGTGATCTCGACTATGTTCCTCACGAAGCGCGGCCGATGCCGATCCGTCGAATCTTGAAAAACAGCTTCGGCTTCGGCGGCCACAATGCCTGTCTGGTGCTGGAGCGAGTGATGTAATCGTTTCGGAGTTCGCCTTCGCGGAAGATTCGCCATTTGGCGGCTCCACGATTCCATCACAGGCGATGCTGGGCCTCCGACTTTTGGAACCCGTCTTGTCCCATTTTTTCTGATCGCCCTAGAATCCGCCGACCCATGGAACGGGTCCACTGATTTGGCTTGGTACCGTCGTTGGGTTTGTTGGGAATTCTGAACAAGCTCATCCGAGGATTGCCATTGGTAAGGAGTCCCCTGTGAAAATGATCCGCTTCGCTGCGCTGGCTCTGTGGTTCTCGTTGGGATTGGCTCAGCAGTCCCTTTTCGCACAAGCCGTCACGCCCCCGCACGCTCCGGAAATCCATGCCGTCTTGTTATCCGGAGACGAACTCTCCGCGGACCTTAAGTTCATGTGTGAACTGGCGGGGCCGCAAGGGGTGCGAGGCTGGAACCTGTTGGAGTCGTTTCTGGCCGAAATCTACAGTGGCACCGACACCGCGAAGCCAGCTGTTTTCGACGTCCTGCTGACTCCGACGGGGACGGACGTGCGGGCCTATTTCCCATTGCAAGTCGTTCCGGGGAAGCCGCTCGGCGAGAAATTCCTGCGGAACATTGATGGGATCGGAATCAAATCAAAGAAACTGGTCGCCAACTTTTATCAACTCGGCGGCGGCGACAAGGAAATTGCTGGATCGGCCTTCAATGGCTTTTTGCGAATTCTTGCGGCACCGGCCAATTACTCGGCGATTGCCAAAAAGCGTGCTGCTGTTCCACCCAATCTAGTTGATCCGACGGCGGGCAAAGTTGTCGCCGCTCTGCTGGCGAAGAAGTTTGACGTCGGCATCATGCTCGAAAACCCCAAGAAGGACGCGGCCTCGATCAAGGCTCGCGTCGCCGATTTTCAAAAAGTCAAAGATGAATTGAACGCAGGGGTCAAGCAGGCCGCTGACGAACTCCCTGAAGCATTCGCAGTGCAGAAGGCATTCCTCGATCACAACCTGGGCGAGTTAAGCCGCTTTATTTCTGAGTCCTCTGAGTTGACGCTCAGTTGGACAACGGACGCTCCAAAGAAAGAGGCGAGGCTGGACCTGGAACTCGAAGCGATTCCTGATACCGACTTGGACGTCAGTGCCAAGCTGTTGGGCCAATCGCCAGGAATGTTCTCTGGCGTGCCGCGAAACAACGACGCGATTCTCAGCGGACGGATTCACTTCCCTTTGGATGGATTTCGGAAGTCCAACTTACTGGGGGCCATGCCTCTGTTTCGTGCCAGCGTGGAAGCCCAAATCGCGAACTCGAAGGATTATACCGACGAGCAGAAAGCTGCCCGCAATCTGGCATGGAAAGCCTGGTTCGACATGCTGACCGAAGGCGTTAACCAGGGGGGCGTCGATGGCTTGATCGAAGTCTCTCAGGCCAACGGAGAGAAGGCGAATCTCGTCTTCGCTTTGAAAGCCAAAGATGGCAACGCCGTGAAGGGAATTCTGGAACAGCTCCCGAAAATCAACGACGGTTACAAGGTGCAGTGGGATGTCGAGAAACTTGGCGACTACGCAATCCATACCTTAGCCATCCCAGGGTCCAATGAAGACATGGAACTGCTCTTCGGCAAAAACATTTCCGTCCATGTGGCGACCGGTCCCCAGGCGTGGTGGGTCGCGATTGGTTCGAAGTCGCTTGATCCGCTGAAGAAGGCGATCACGGAATCGGCTCAGCCGAACGAGGCGCTCGCCAACAATTTTCTGACGTTGTTCTACCGTGTTGGCCCGTGGCTGGAACTCCTTGACGCGCAGCGAGTCCGGCTGGACGCGAAGCCGTCGGACGTGAAGTTGTCCGATGCGGAACTCAAGGACAAGAAAGAGCGGGCGGCGCACCGCAAGCTCGCGTTGGATGCCTTGAAAGAGGGGAAAGACACGATCGAAACCAAGATGGATGCGAAGAACGGGCGTGTCACCGGCTCGACGCGGTTTGACGAAGGTCTCTTGAAATTCATCGGTACAGAGGTCGCGGACTTCAGCAACAAGACCTTGAAGTAGCTCGACGATCACCAGCCAGCCAGCGTTGCAATCGCCAGTGAATGGTCGTGCGGCAATCATGACCCACTGTCAAATCGCACAGTGCAGTCGGGCGTCACAAGCGATGATCGACGTTCGTGCCGTGAACGCTGTTAAGCTGTTAAATGGAGAGAGGTGCCGCGAGCGATCTCGTCGCGTGCGGGATGTTTGGGTCGGCTGACAGTAACCCGGTCTCGACGCGCGATCGACGGCCGGCAGCGAATTGTCTCGTACGAGCGATTGCAGACGGGCCAGACAGGCTTACAGAAATACGGGAGTTTGTCGAAACGAAGCCCGCGTAGTGCGGAGCCGCGACGGATGCCACAGATGCCGCTGGCGGCTGGGATGAGTTACCTCGGCGGCTTGATGCACCCACAGCAAGTGGCTCGGCATGAAGCAGGCGTACATTGTCGAGTCGATCGGGAGTGGTTTTGCTGTTGGGGACATTCGGGCCGAACTCGGCAAGCCGCGCGCTGTATCTGAGTTCACCGGGGCTCTGCACTTCCGACGGCTCGGTGATGCGTGTGCGCCACATCAGCGTTGCCAGCGGAATTCGTGTTGCCGAAACGCCAGGTTAGCGGCTCTAAGGCAATGCGACCGGCGTCCACGACAGCATCGACTTCAGTGGCACGTGATTTTTGACGTCCCCTCCCGTTGCCAGCCAAAAGCGGCGGTCCTTGATTCCCGCGTCGATGTTGTCGAGCGGAGTTCCATCCCCCGTGAATCGAGCCTTTGTCAGCGAGACCCAGTCACCGGTTGTCGTCTGCACCCAGCCGTTGCCGAATGTCGCCCGCCGCGTCTGCTTCGCGCTGCGGCCGTCTCGGCGGAAATCCTCCAGGAACGAATACAGCCCCCGCAACGGCTCGCCGCCCGTCTGCGTCCGAAATGTTGCGAGATGTTTCCACTCGTTCGCTTCGTCGAGCCACAGGTACGCTGCGAACGACGTTTTCGGTTTTTCGACAGTTGCCTTCACGCAGAAGCGATACGTCTGCCCGATCTGCCACTTCAATTTGTAAAACGATTGCGCTCCAGTTCCTTCGTTACCGAAGCGACCGACCCGAACATCTTTGTCGTTGTGCAAAACCTCGACGCGGCGATCAGCCGGCACCGAGTTCGGATCGTTCTGGTCGCCCGGATCCCAAATCGAGAACAATACGACTTTATCATCGGGACCGCTCAATTCCTGAATACCGAAGTAGCCGTGCTTGAACCCACAGACCATGAAGTAGCTGCCGGGGACGGATTCCGCGACCGTGACCTCGTTGTAAAAAAAGGTCGCGTCGGGAGCCGGAAAACCGAGATGCACCGACCTCGCCGCGTGCGGCACTTTTGGTTCATCAGCGAACGAAACACCAAGCACAAACGCCACCACGCAAACGAGGGTCGCTCTCGCTGCTTTCATTTTGCATTTTCGAATTCTCATTTTGCATTTTCCATTTCGCCTTTGAATCCGCCACCATGCCGAGGCCTACTGCCCAACATCGACGGCCTCTACGATAACGCTCATGACTCCCTCTGCCGATGCTCCCAACGCTATCGAAGTTCGCGACCTCACGAAGGTCTATCGCGTGTTCCAGAAACGCGAGGGACTTGCGGCGTCACTCAGGAGCCTCGTTCGCCGCGAATACAAGACCGTGACCGCTGTCGGCGGAGTCAGCTTCTCGATTCGACAGGGGGAAATGGTTGCGTTTCTCGGCCCCAATGGAGCTGGAAAAACCACGACCTTGAAGCTGCTCAGCGGGCTGATCTATCCGACGAGCGGCACCGCGACGGCATTAGGCTTCACCCCGTGGCAGCGTGCGATCGCCTATCGTCGCCGCTTCTCGCTGGTCATGGGGCAGAAGAATCAGCTCTGGTGGGACTTGCCCGCTCAAGAATCGTTTCGTCTGCACGAGGCGATTTATCACATCGAACCGGAGACGTTTCAACGTCGGCTCGACGAACTGATAGACCTGCTGGAAGTCCGCAAACTCGTCGGACAGCCGGTGCGAGAATTGTCGCTCGGCGAGCGGATGCGCATGGAATTGATCGCCGCTCTGTTGCACAGTCCGGATCTGCTGCTGCTCGACGAGCCGACGATCGGCCTGGATGTTGTTTCGCAGCGCAAGGTCCAGGAGTTCCTGAAGCACTATCAGCGCGAGCGGCAGATCACAGTCTTGCTGACCAGCCACTACATGAAGGATGTCGAGGCTCTCTGCGAGCGAGCGGTCATCATCAATCAAGGTTTGATTCAGCACGATGGCCCGCTGGCCTCGATCGTCGAGCGATTCAGTCAAACCAAGGTCATCGAGCTGCAATTCGCCACCGAGTTGCCAGCGAGCTCCGAGCTGGAACGGTTTGGAACCGTCTTCGATGTCAAGTCGCCGCGATTGAAGCTCCGCATCCCGCGTGGCGAGGTGGCACAAACTCTCTCCGCGCTGCTGGGCCGCTACGAGATCGAAGACGTCAGCGTCCAAGACCGTCCGCTCGAAGAAGTCATCGCCGAAGTGTTTCAACAAGAATCTGTTTTGAGTTAGGTTGAGGAGTCTCCGATGCACCGCTGGATCACGGCCTTGATCGTTGTTTGTCTGGCCAACCAATCATGCGCCGAAGACTGGCCGCGCTGGCGGGGACCACGCGGTGACGGCACCTGGCACGGTCCCAAGTTGCCAGAAAAATGGCCGCAAGGTGGCCTGAAACCGAAGTGGAAAATGCCGATCGGCGGCGGCTACTCTGGAGTCACCGTTGTCGGTCAGCGAGTCTTCGTGATGGACCGTCAGAAGGAACCCGAAGCTGAACGAGTGCTCTGTTTCGATGCCGACTCCGGCCAGCAGATTTGGAAGCACGAGTATCCGGTCACCTACGGCAAGCTGGATTACGGCACCGGCCCACGAGCCGCTCCGACGTGGCATGACGGCAAGCTCTTCACGGTCGGAGCACTTGGCGAGTGCCGCTGTCTCGACGCGACAACGGGCGAAAAAATATGGTCGGTGAATTATCTCAGCGACCTCAAAGGTAAATTGCAGGAATGGGGCTTTGCGGGCTCCGCGTTCATCGACGGAGACAATGTCATTTTGCAACCGGGTGGCCAGGAGGATCACAGCGTTGCCGCGTTGGATCGGCACACGGGCAAGATCATTTGGCAAAGCCTTTCTGATGCCGCCGGCTACTCGACGCCAATGATCATCATGCACAACGAGCGGCGGCAGTTGATCTGCTGGACTCCGTCCCACATTCGAGGCCTCGATCCGGTGACCGGAAAATCCTTGTGGCAGGTACCCTACGAGATCACCTACGGCGTCGCGATTGCTGAACCGATTTTTCAAGAAGGGTTAGTCCTCGTCTGCGGCTACTGGAATGGCTCGAAAGCGATCCGCCTCGGAACACAGCCGGAACAAGCTGAATTGGCCTGGGAAGAAAATAAATTTCTGCGCGGTCTGATGTCGCAGCCGCTGTACCGTGACGGCCATGTTTTTCTGCTCGACAAGCAGTATGGCCTGACCTGCTTCGAACTGAATTCTGCCAAGAAACTTTGGGACGACGACAACCAAATGACTCCGCGCGGCCGCAACCCACACGCGAGCCTCGTCTGGCTGGGGGACGCAGATCGAGCAATCGTCCTCAACAGCGAAGGGGACTTGATTCTCGCGCGACTGAACAAGACTGGCTATCACGAGCAATCTCGCACCAATGTCATCGGTTTCACTTGGGCGCATCCCGCCTTTGCCGGCTCGCGGGTGTACGCTCGCAGCGACTCCGAGCTAGTTTGCGTGCCGTTACTGCCGGAACCGTGATAACCGAAGACAAGCAGATGGACAGAAGCGTCGATAACAAATAAGGTGTTCCTGATTTGAGGCCGCAACCTGGATGGGTGACGCCTTTGGGGAGTTCGCTAAATGCTGAGCATTCTCGATCCGTTGGCTTGTGGTTCTCGCCGTGATTTCCTGCGCATCGGCGGGTTGGCGCTGGGTGGGCTGACTTTGGCCGACTATCTGCGGACAACGGCCTCGGCGGCGGGGCGAGCGGTGACGACAGACAAGTCCGTCGTGTTTCTGTTTATGCACGGTGGGCCGAGCCAGATCGAGACGTTCGATCCGAAGATGACGGCACCATCCGGAATCCACAGCATCAACGGCGAGGTGCAGACCGCTCTGCCGGGAGTCACGTTCGGGGCGACTTATCCCAAGCTCGCGCAGTTGGCGGAAAAGTTGACGGTTGTACGATCGTTTGTCACCGGTGACGGCAATCACGACATCAAGCCGATCGTTTCGGCTGACACGCTGAAGTCGAATCTTGGTTCGCTGTACGCTCGCGTGGCCGGGACTGTGAATCCGCAGACGGGGATGCCGGTCAACGCGGCGCTCTTTCCGCAGGCGATCGATCCACAAGCTCAAGCCATGCAGACGGGTTTCGGACGGTTCACCGATTCGGGAGCCTTGGGATCAGCGTACTCGCCGTTCTTGCCTGGAGGTGAAGGACCGTTTCAGGAGAGTTTGAAGTTGACGCTGCCGCGAGAGCGGCTCGACGACCGCCGCAAGCTGCGGCAGGAATTTGATCGTATCCGGCGCACCGTCGACGTGCGCGGCGAAGCGGAAGGTCTCGACAAGTTTCAGGAGCAAGCGCTCGACACGATTCTGCGGGGAATCTCCGAGGCGTTCGACCTCAGCAAAGAAGATCCAAAGACGATTGCCCGCTACGACACGGCTCCGCTGATTCGGCCAGAAGACATCGACAAGAAGTTGAACAACTACAAGTTTTACACCGATCACACGCAGACGCTTGGCAAGTTGCTGTTGTTGTCTCGGCGATTGTGCGAGGCGGGCTGCAAGTTCGTCACCGTGACGACAAACTTCGTATGGGACAATCACGCCGATGTGAACAACGCCGGGGTCGAAGAGGGGATGAAATACTGCGGCGTGCCGTTCGACCACGCCGTGTCGGCATTCATCGAGGATGTCGAAGCGCGCGGATTGTCCGACAAGATTCTGCTGGTCTGCTGCGGTGAGATGGGGCGTACGCCGCGCATCAATGCTCGTGGCGGTCGCGATCACTGGGGCAATCTCGCGCCGCTGTTGTTGTCCGGCGGTGGCTTGCCGATGGGGCGTGTCCTTGGTCAATCGTCGAAGGATGCAGGGGAGCCGAACTCGGACAAAGTCACAATTCGCAATCTCATCGGCACAATCATGCACACGCTGCTGGATGTCGGCGAAGTGCGGTTGCAGCGGAATCTGCCCTTCGATCTGGCTCGCGTGTTTTCAGACTACGAGCCGATTCGAATGTCGTAGGTCGGCCTTTCCAGGCTGGTCCGGTTTTGAGAGCGACATTTTTGAAGCGTTCGAGTCAGTCAGGAAAGCCTGACATGCGGGAAGAGCCTCATGCCCACCGTCGCTGTGTTGGGAGCCAGTCGCAATCGGTCCAAGTACGGCAACAAGTCCGTGCGTGCGCATGCCAGAGCGGGCTGGGAAGTCTTCCCAATCAACCCGCAGGTGTCGGAGATCGAGGGCTTTCGCGCGTTTCGCTCGCTGCGTGAAGTTCCGGTTCGCTCGCTGGATCGGGTCACTGTCTATCTTCCACCAGAAATCGGAATCACGCTACTTGGCGACATCGTCGCAAGTCAGCCGCGCGAGGTCTGGCTGAATCCCGGCAGCGAAAGCGAAGAACTGTTGTCGGCCGCCCAGAAGTTCGGTCTTCCAGTGATCTGTGCATGCAGCATTGTCGATGTGGGACTCTCGCCGGCCAAGTTGTCGTGACGCGGTACCGATCGTTGAACAACTCCGCGCGACGAAACTAGTCAGTGCTCCGTGTCGCCAGTACCATACTCGCTTTTGAGCGGGCAAATTCTTAGCCAGGGCGGCAGTGGTCAACCGGCAGCCGATTGCGGTGAGTGTTAGCCGATGATGCGATCTCGTGAGAATGAGACAGAACGAACACGCTGGCTGAGGCGGATGGTCACCATTGTGCTGCTGGTTCTGGGTGTCGCGAACGAGTCATTGGCTCAACTGGCTCCCGCAGGCAATGCCGCACCTGCAGCAGAGACCACTCCTGCAGTTCAACCTGCGGCTGCCGCAATTCGCGACGTCAGTCGATTTCCGCCGAACCCCGACGGGTTCATGCGCGGCAATCGAGCTTGGGGGCAACCCGCCGGTTATTATTTGAGTCTGTGGAAGTTTTTGCCGTTCGTTGCTTTGTTTTTTTGCTGGGTGGCTTTGGGAAAGTGGGTCAATCAGGACGCCAGTTCGCTGAAGGTCAACGATGAGTTTTGGAACTCGGCGTACCTCGCAGGCGGATTGGCATCCATGCTGGTCGGCGTGTCGATGTCGCCATTCAGGCTGGGATTCTTTTTGAGTCTCGCACTGCAAGGCCTGCCGCTGGGATTGTACATCCGCGAGCGAAATGCCTGCGTGCCGGATTCCGCTCGGCTGCTCACGCGGAAGCACATCAAGGGCGTCGTGTTTCGCACCTTAGCTCGGATGGGATTGCATCTGGGCGGCAAGAAGATGAAGCAGCAACTGCTTGGCCCGGACATCGAATTCATTGGCAAAACCTCGACCGGCCGACGAGATACCAGCCGCGGTGCGCAAGTCGAGAACTCGCGTGGGTTCCTGGCGGCGAAGGAATTGGTCTACGACGCGATTATCAAGCGTGCGACGGATATTCACCTGGAACCGAAGGAAGATGAGTTGCAGGTCCGGTTGCGTGTGGATGGTGTGATGTACTCGGTTGAGCCATTCGAACGATCGCTCGGCGACAACGTCATCAATATCTTCAAGATCCTGGCCGCGATGGACATCACCGAGAAGCGCAAGTCGCTTGACGGCAGCTTCCGCGCCGTGACCGATGGTCGCGAGATTGACTTCCGCGTCGCCACGCAGGGAACGCGCGACGGCGAGAAGATGACGCTACGCATCCTCGATCAATCCAACTCCGTCAGCACATTGCTCGACCTGGGCTTCCGCAAACAACTGGAGGAACAGCTCAAAGAGGTCGTCCATCAGCCACATGGATTGCTGCTGGTCTGCGGTCCGACCGGCGCCGGAAAATCGACGACGTTGTATGCCTGCCTCAACGACATCGATTCCTATCAGCAGAACATCATCACGATCGAAGATCCCGTCGAATACAAGATGAACAATGTGACGCAGATCGAAATCAACACGAAGGCGGGGCAGACGTTTGCGACGTCGCTCCGCAGCGTGCTGCGGCAGGATCCCGACATCGTCATGATCGGCGAAATTCGAGATGGCGACACGGCCAACATCGCTTGCCAGGCGGCCAACACCGGCCACATGGTCTTCTCTACGGTACATGCGAATGACGCCATCACCGCGCTATATCGCATGATCGATCTAGGGATCGACGTGTCGATGCTTTCAAGTTCGCTGAGTGCGATTCTCGCCCAGCGATTGGCTCGACGGCTGTGTCCGGATTGCAAAGAGTCCTACGTGCCCAAGCCGGAGTTTTTGAAGAAAGCCAATTTACCGGCGGAAAAAATCGACAAGCTGTATCGGCCCCCCAAGGAAGGCGACAATGCCGCCTGTCCAACGTGTGGCGGAATGGGCTATCGCGGACGTATCGGAGTCTACGAACTGCTCGTCATCAACGACCGCATGCGAGATTTGATCCGAGAAAAAGCCGCGTTGTCGGCACTCAAGGCAGAAGCTCGCAAAGGCGGAATGCTGTACATGCAGGAAGAAGGCTTGCGGCTGGTCGTGAAAGGCATCACTTCGATTGACGAGTTGCTGCGGGTCGTGAAATAGAAACATGGAGAGCCAACATGGCCGCCATCGATATTTTGCTCTTATTGATCTTCGGCGGAGTGACGTACTGCGTCGCCGGTGAGGGGGCATGGGGTGCGGCGATCACTGCGATTTGCGTGATTCTCGGTGGACTCGTTTCGATGAACTTCTTCGAACTAATCTGCGACAACCTGCTCGGATCGAATTACTATTGGCAGGCACGGCTGGATTTGATCGTGCTAGTGGGATTATTCGCAGTGGCGGTGGCGGGATTGAGAGCCGGTGCGGACTATTTGTCTCCGTCGTACATCAGCGTGCATCGCATGGTCCATGAATGTGCTCGCTGGGGCTGCGGAGTGTTGGCAGGCTATGTGACGATGGCGTTTCTGTTGACCGCTTTGCACACCGCGCCGTTGGGTCGCGAATTCATGGGATTCAAATCGGAGCGTGGAAATTTCTTTGGCATGGCTCCCGATCGGCAATGGCTAGGCTTCACGCAATGGACCAGCGAATGGGTTTTTTCCAAATGGCCGAAGCGCATTTTTGACGGGCCGGAAAAAATCATGGGTGAACCGGGTGCCGTCACGAACACGGTATGGCCCTCATTTCCGATTCGGTACGCATCGCGCCGCGAAATCGGAGCGGGCACAACCACTCCCTCTGCTCAAGGTCCCGCTGTGAAACAGGTCGCCCCACAAAAAGCCGGCAGCCCCGCGTTCTAGTCGTATGGAATCCGAATGACGTCTCGCCTCAGCACCGGCATCCCGCGTTTGGACAACATGCTTGGGGGAGGCTTGCTGCCGGGTACGCTGACTGTGGTCTTGGGCGCGACCGGTATCGGCAAGACACAACTCGGGCTGCAATTTGCCTACGCGGGTCGTACGCAGGAAGGCGAACCGGGGCTTGTGCTGGATCTCACAACACGCGGCGACTCGCAAAACCAGGCCGAGTACGCGCGGCGGTTGTTCGATTGGAGGTTCCGAGAATTCGCTCCTGAGGGGAGCCTCGACGCTGGGGAAATCTGGCAGCGCGATCGTGCGCGGCACGACTACTTGCACTTATTCCGTCGTAGCGGACGCCGAGTCACTCAGGCCGATCTCTCCGTCGAAGAATGGCAAGAATGGAACGCAGAATTGGCTCGCAAACTCGATCGCGCGGTGCAGTTCTTTTACGGCAACTTCGTGCATGGAGTGCGTCGCTGTGTGCTCGACGGCATTGAGCCGACCGAACGAGACAGCGATAGCTTTCAGTTCCAAGTGATCGATTACATCTATCATCAGATTCTCCGAAAGGACGATGACTGGGTGGCTCGCGATTTATTCCGCGTGCAATTCCGATCGCAAGCGGACAATGTCGCAAGGCACCATTACGACCATCGGGAAATCGGTTGCACGCTGCTGTACACGTCGCAAGAAGTCATGCTTGATGATCTCTTGGCTCGACCATTGGAGAGTGGCGACTCGCTTTCGAATGCCAACACAATCATCCTGATGGGCAAGGTTCGCGATGGGCTGCGCATGCGTCGCGCGTTGCATGTTGCCAAGCATCGCGGCAGCGCGTGTGACGACGCGATTAGGCTATTTGAAATCGGCGAACAGGGAATCGTTCTGGAAGAGAGTGCTTGAGAACGCCCGTTGAGCGGCCTACTATTCGACCCCGCATGCAACGTGGTCAAGGAGAATCTCATGCCCGCCAGACGAACGATTTTGTTGATCGAAGATGACCGCGAGATCGCTTCGACGCTGCTCAAAGTTTTGGAAAATGCTGGCTACGCGGCGCAATGGGCTCAAAACGGTCTCGAAGGCCGGCGACTTGCTGAGTCGATTTCTCCGGACTTGGTCATCACTGACATGATGATGCCAAAGATGGGCGGATTCCCTGTGCTCGAATTTCTCAAGGGACTGCCGCATCCGCCGAAGGTCATCATGATCACGGCCAATGAGGGTGGTCGTCACAAGGCCTATGCCGAGATGCTCGGAGTCGACGACTACCTCCGCAAACCGTTCGCAATGGAGGTGCTGCTGGAGGCAGTCGAGAGATCGCTGTCATCCCTAGACAAGGCGGATGAAAAGTCCGGGGCGCAAAAACTTCGCTCCGTGATTCGCAAGAAAGCAACCTGAGGATCGCACGTTTCACCAGCGCGAAGCGCAAGCGAGTGGTTGTTGCAAAAAAACACTCGCCAGGGAGTCTTGCTTGACGGTCGCGGGTCCGGACAGAGTGTCCATCCTACAGCAGCGTTTCAAGCAGCATTCTCAGCTTGCGCATTTCGAGAAGTCGGTTGATTTCCGAATCGTAAAGCTCTGGGAGCAGTTCGACGGAGAGGATTCGTTCGTAATTCTCTTTGCGGAGTTGCGAGATCAGCCGCGTGTAGTCCAGTTCACCGAGACCGACTTGAATCTGAAGCTGCGTGGCGGTGCTGTCGCGCAGGTGGACGTGATAGACCACCGGCATCAACGAGTCGATTTCTCGCGAAGCGTGCGGTCCGCAAAGGTAGTAGCTGGGATCCAGCGTCAATCCGAGACCGCGTACCGATTGGCAGAGTTCAACGGCCGTTCGCGGGTCTTCGGTCAACGTACCGGTCTTAGTCTTGATGGAAAGCCGGATCGTTTCCTCATTGGCCAGTCGGACGAAATTGCGGAGTCGGTCAATCTCTTCGTTGAAGGGCGTTCCCAGAGCGGAGGCCGGAACCGTGATTTGGGCGACCCGCATCAGTTTGGCCAGCTTGCAGAGGTCATGCAGCATGGTTGCCGGGACATCGTGTTCCAAACAAAACGCGACCGGGATGAGGCGTGTGGCTTCGCGATATTGAGCAAAAAAACCTTCGTGGTTTTTCACCGCATCGCTGGGACGCAGGTGCTGGCTGTTCTCGTCAAACCACAGTTCAACCTTGTCGAACTCCAGATCCGTGATCAGATGACACGCTTCTGCGAAACTTTTGTCAGAAAAACTGCGAGTCGAAGCGGCGACGAACATACCGGTCAATCCTTTGATCAGTGTCACTCTTTCGGTGGCAAGTGGCTGGCAGAGTGTTGTTTGCGGCGAAGTCGGGGTCTTGCCGTGGGGCGATCCTGAGCGGGTCGGACTCTATCTGGCCTCGGAATGTGCTGCAAGATCGAGGAATTCCGCGGACTGGGCTGACTTTTCCGGTTGTGAGGAATCCTCGCATTCGGCCGAGCCTGCGGGTCGATAACAAGTGCGAAGGACTGAGTTCCACGACGACTGAGAAGCACTCGATCGTCGAGTCAGTGCATCGCTCAAATTCGCAGGGAGGCGAGGAATCATGAAGTCTCAATGGATGCTGTGTGCTCTGTTCGCTGGCATGGTGGCGATCGTGGGCTGCCAATCAAACCACACAATTGTTCGTGGACAGAATCCCGCGCCACATGCACCGGGAGCGAGTGGTCCCCTGGGACCACATGGCCCCATGGGGGCAATGCCCGCACCGATGTACTACGACGGCCCGGCTGGAGCAGACTCAATGTCTTGTCCGCCAGAATGGGCGCGAAATCCGTATGACTGTCCCGAAAATTATCACTGGCCTAAACACCATCACACCTACGACTATCGCCAACCGAAGAACTTGACGTACCCACCACAGAACCAGCCGGCTGCGGCTGTCGTCTATCCGTACTACACCTGCAAAGGCCCGTCCGACTTCTTCATGAAATAGTTGCCACCTGTGACCGACTCTCGAGACAGAAGAAGAGGGCACTCGTTCGTTGAATGAGTGCCCTCTTTCCTTTTTTTGTCGTCGCATTTCTGAAACGATGGGTTTTCGAAGTCTCGCTTTGCGATATTTGGAGTGCGTGATGCGAATCGTCCAGGTCAGTTCCGAAGCGGTGCCGTTCGCGAAGACTGGTGGCTTGGCGGACGTTGCCGGCGCGCTTAGCAAAGCACTCACGGAACTCGGCCACGAAGTCACATTGATCCTGCCGTTGTACTCACGCTTCCTCGCCAAGTGTGGTGCTGTCACGGAGACAGTTGGAGAAGCCTTCGAGATTCCATTGGGTGATCGGCAGGTGCGAATTCAACTTCGGCGCACGCAGATGCCGGGAAGTCGCGTCGATGTCGTGCTGGTCGATCAGCCAGATTTCTACGACCGAGACGGCTTGTATCAAGACCCGACGACGAAGGCCGACTACAGCGACAACCCGGAACGGTTCATCGCCTTTAGCCGCGCAGCTCTGGAAGCAGTCGCACGCCTGAAGCTCAAACCGGACGTTATCCAGGCACACGATTGGCAGACTGCGCTGATGATGGTGTTGTTGGAGGCACAGTTTCGCCAGTGGGTTCCTGACCTGCGACGTACGGCGGCGATCATGACGTTGCACAACATGACGTTTCAGGGAGCATACTCGTCCGACGTCATGCCGATCACCGGACTGGGTTGGGAGTTCTTTAACTGGAAGCAAGTGGAATGTTGGGGCAAAGTGAACTTGCTGAAAGGGGGAATCGTGTTCGCCGATCAGCTTTGCACGGTCAGCCCGACGTACTCGCGTGAGATTCAGACCGCCGAGTTCGGCCACGGCTTGGATGGGGTCTTACGAGATCGTTCGGCGGATTTGACCGGCATCCTGAATGGCATCGACCCACAAGAGTGGAGTCCCTCGAATGACCCGCATCTGCCGGCCCGCTACGACATCGTGTCTCTGGAGACGGGCAAGTCCACTTGCAAGCGTGCGTTGCAGGAACGTCTGCGATTGCCAGTTCGAGCCGATGTGCCGCTGTTGGGAATGGTCTCGCGCATGTCCTGGCAAAAGGGATTTGATTTGATCGGCGTGTGCGCGAGTCGGTTGCTCGAACGAAACGTGCAGGTTGTCTTCTTGGGAAACGGTCAACCGGAGTACGAAGATTTGTGCCGACACTTGGCTTCGGCATATACCGACAAGGTCCGCGCCGTGATCGGTTACGACGAAGCGATGGCTCATCTGATCGAGGCGGGCTCGGACATGTTTTTGATGCCTAGCAAGTTCGAACCATGCGGACTCAATCAGATGTATTCGATGGCCTATGGCACTCCGCCGATTGTTCGAGCGACCGGCGGGCTGGCCGATTCGGTGGTAGGCGCGACGCCCGAATCGCTGAATGACGGGACGGCGACCGGTTTTTCGTTTCGCGATCACGATCCCGATCAGCTTTGGCAGCAAGTTGATTGGGCGTTGAAGCTGTTTTCGGACATGCCGGCCTGGCGACGGCTGCAACGATCGGGAATGTCCCGCGATTGGTCCTGGAATCGCTCTGCGCGAGAGTACGTCGCGCTCTACGAAAAGGCGCTGGCTCGGCGGTGTGAGTTGTTCTGACACCGACGTCCGAGGAGATGGCGGAACAACGGAGACCGCCGTTTCCTCGGAAGCCAATCGTCGGCTACTCTTCGGCCGACCAACGGGTTCTGAGACCGATGGAAGGAATCAAACCATGATTGTCGGAGTGCCCCGGGAGATCAAACCGGACGAGTATCGCGTGGCGATGTTGCCGTCGGGGGTTGAGGAGTTGGTACGGAACGGACACCGAGTACTCATCGAGCGAGGCGCGGGCTTGGGCAGCGGCATCACGGATGAGCAGTATTCCGTCAACGGTGCCGAATTAGTTGATAGTCCGACTGCGATCTTTGGTACTGCGGAATTGGTCGTGAAAGTGAAAGAACCACTGGCTGCCGAGTGGCCGTTGTTACGGCCTGGGCAGATTCTTTTCACGTATTTTCATTTCGCGGCAGACGAGACGTTGTCTCGGAATGTGTTGGCTACGGGTATCACGGCGGTGGCGTACGAAACCCTGCGCGGACCTCGCGGAGATCTCCCCTGTTTGACTCCGATGAGCGAAGTCGCCGGACGCATGAGCATTCAAGAAGGAGCCAAGTATCTCGAACGCCCGCAGGAAGGCCGAGGCATCTTGCTGGCCGGCGTTCCCGGTGTGGCCCCCGCTCACATCTTGATCTTGGGCGGCGGAGTGGTCGGCAAGAACGCGGCGCAGATCGCGGCCGGCTTTCAGGCGGATGTGGTCATTATCGACATCAACATCGACCGACTGCGGTATCTGGAAGACATCATGCCGCCGAACGTTAACACGCTCTTCAGTGATCGGCACAACATCCGCGAAGAGTTACGACTGGCGGACCTGGTCATCGGAGCGGTGCTGATCGAAGGCGCTCGAGCGCCCGTGCTCGTCAGCCGTGATGATCTGAAGTTGATGAAGCCGGGAGCGGTCATCATCGACGTTGCGGTCGATCAAGGGGGCTGCATCGAAACGACCAAACCGACGACGCACTCAAAGCCGACGTACCTGGTCGATGGCATCGTGCATTACTGCGTTACCAACATGCCGGGAGCTGTCGGTCGAACAAGTTCGTACGCTTTGTGCAATGTCACGTTTCCGTACGTGCTCAAGATCGCGAAGCGTGGCCTCGCCGCCGCGTGCGCTGCGGACAACGGCTTCGCCCATGCGGTCAACATGCACGGCGGTCGTGTGACGAATCAGGCCGTCGCCGAAACGTTCCAGATGCCGTTCGAGGCGTTCTGTCCCTAATCGCGCCGAGAGAGCAATCCCATGCAAACGCGGCGCGAATGGCTCGGCTGGCTGTCGACGTGTGGGCTGGCATTGGGCCTGACGCTCGCGTTCTGGTTGCCGATCTGGAGCGGCGCTGGATTTGTCGGTGGTGACGTCTACTCATACTTCTTTCCGCAGAAGGTCATCTATTCTGAATCGCTGCACGCCGGCGAACTGCCGCTGTGGAACGCTCGCGCGGGATTTGGTTATCCGTTGTTGGCGGAAAGCCAAACGGGGATTTTCTATCCTCCGAATCTGCTGCTGTACCGGATGCTGGATCCGCACTCAGCATTTCACGTCAGCTTCCTGCTCCACTACTTCGCGGCATTCGTGTTTGCGAGCGCGGCGGCTCGATGTCTCGGCCTGGGGCTCTTGCCCTCCTGGTTGACGGCGCTTGTCTATGTCTACGGCTGGTTTCCGCCTCGGACGTGCGTCGAGTGGGCGATCATCGGTGGCGCATGGCTGCCCGCCGCCCTGTGGTGTGCGGAGAGTTTTCTCTCAACCCGTCTGTGGCGTTTCGCCATCGGATTGAGCGGCGTGCTGGCAATTCAATTACTGGCGGGACACTTTCAGATCGCTTGGTTCACGCTGTTATTGTTGACGGCTTACCTGCCGGCTCGTGTCTGGTGGTTTGGCGGTGAAGGGGCAAAAGCCAGAATTCAGGAGGCAGCGGCAGTCCGAATATCGGATGCCGATGGCCGGCAGCCATGTCGCCGGTCTTGGCGGCTGACGGTCGTCGCGTTTCTGGCGATGTTTTGCGGCATGAGTCTCGCGGCAGTGCAGCTTGTGCCGACCTACGAACTCAAACTGCGCAGCCAGCGAGCGGTCGTCGGCAAAGAACATGAACTCGATTTTGGTGCGATCCCGCCGTGGTATTGGACGCAGGTTTTTACTCCCAGCTATTGGTACTCGCCGCTGACGGATCGTGAGGCGGCGTTTCGCGAAAGCCCGCCTTTGGGACACTCCCGCACGAACTCTGCCGAAGCGCATTTGTATTTTGGAGTCGCGCCATTGCTGCTGGTGCTCATCAGCATCGGCGGCGTGCTGCGTGATTTGGCAACCAAGCGACGGATCGAGCGACCGATTCTGTTTTGGATTCTCATCGCCACGGCAAGCTGGCTCTACACCAGCGGCTGGCTGTTGCCGGTGACGCGGAATCTCCCTGGCTTCAGCTACTTTCAAGGAGCCGGTCGCTACGGCTTGATGACGACGTTCGCCGCCGCAATGTTGGCCGGAACCGTCGTGGATCGCTTTCTTCGCGAACCCGAAGTTTCTTGGAAAACGGCTGTGGTTGTACTGATCGGCGCGATTTGGTCGCTGAGTGTTTGGTTTCTTCTGGGGGACGACGTCGCGGCGGTCATCGCTCAATTCCAGATGGCAAATCCGCTGATGGTTTCAAACTCAAAGGGGGCGAACGTCAACGGCCCAATGTTGGAGTTGCTGCGAGTCTGTGCCCTGCTGGCGATCGTTATTGTTCCCAGCGTAGCGTTTTGGTGGCGTTCACAACGAACATCCGGTGCGGATGCTCGCGCAGGTTTGATGGGATTGTTGTTGCTGACGACATCCGTCGAGTTCTGGACGATCGGCCGTTTGGTGACATTCGCTCCGATCGTCGAATCGCCGCCGCTCAAGTCGCTGGAACAAAGTCCGGTGCGGCAAGCGTTGCTCGAAGCGGCGAAAACTCGTTCGACGTTGCGGCTGTTTGCGCCGGGTGCCAACTTGCCGAGCACGCTGGGAATATCGACGGCTCCGATCTACCTGACGTTTGGTCCGGCCGAGTATGTTGAGGAATCGCTGCGAATGCCGGAGTCGAAGGGAACGACCGTCGTGCCTGCGGTACAAGAGCAGTTCGACTGGTTGCTCCGTTGCGGCGTCACGCATTTGCTGTGTTTCGAACCGCCGCCGCTCGCGTCGGATTTGACGCTCGTGTGGCAGGGGGACGATCCGTTCCTCAATCGAGCGTGGGGCAGGGCCGGGCAGCCGTTGTTTTTGTACGAGCTGAACGGTTCGCTGGGCCGACTGCAGTTGCGTTCGCTCGATGGCAATTCGCGCGATGCGTCGGACTGGTCGTTGACCACCTTCGAGTCGACAGCGAACTCGATCACTTGCCGAGTGGAGACGTTGGAGCCGAGCCTGCTGGTGCTGGCGGACCTCGACGATCCCGGCTGGTCAGTAACGGTCGATGGTCAATCTGCCGAGTCAATCCGTGTTGACGGTCAGTTTCGAGGCGTTCGACTTGAGACGGGATGCAGTTGCGTAGTCTGGAGCTACCGGCCGCGTTCGATGTTGTGGGGAGCAGTGATCAGCGTGGGAACTCTGATGTTTCTGGCAGCGATCGCCCATGTCCGTTTCTGGCATCCAACTCGGCTGACGTGGTTAGACGAAGTCGATTCATCCGCTGCTGCGTCCGTTCGATGATGACATCGGGGAACGCAAGTACTTCGCGAGAGTCGTCTCGACGGACTTTTGGATTCGCAGTATCCAATCGCTGAGTGTTTCCCAATTTCTGTCGGTGGTCAGTTCATCTTATTTGAAGGCGGAATTGAGCGGATTTCATATCGGCTGGCCATCGACATCGAAAAGGAGAGTTTCATGTTGAAGCGCCCCAGAGATGAGAGGGTCACCACAGAAGATGAATTTCTCAGGGTGTTGTCAGTTGCTCAATCCGCAGCCGCGAAAGTCGATGGATTGTTGACCGAAAGGGACGGCTACATTCTGGTGCTCATGGCCGTTTGTCCTACCGTTAAAGGGGAAGTGCTCGAAATTGGCAGCTTCCAAGGGTTGTCAACGGTTCTGCTGGCGACAGCCTTAGGGTTCACGAATGATCCACGACTTCAAGCCTGTGATCCGTGGGCGGCGGCCGAGGTTCACGGTGCGACAAATCCGACTAACGACGAGACGTTTCGTATTTTTCGGGAGTCGCTTGCGAGGACCGGAGTTTCAGATCGAGTGACCATCCATCGAAAATTGTCGTCTGAATTGGCAGTCGGATGGGATCACCCCCTCCGACTGTTGTGGATTGATGGCGACCACTCTGTTACCGGAGCGACGGAGGACTTTCAGAACTTTTCACCGCATGTTGTCCCTGGAGGTATTGTGGCTTTTCATGATGTGCTGCACCTCCATCCCGGTCCGTCACAGGTCTTCGCGACCCGGGTATTATTGAGCGACGAGTGGGGCGCCTGCGGAATCTGCGGCTCGATTGGCTGGGCACAGAAAGCACGTGACCGCTCTGAGGTTCTGCGAAATCGTGAACGAAAACTTCGCCTACTGCGAAGACTGATGTCTCTCGTGGACTGCACGGCTATTGGCCGACGTGTAACCGGCTGGCATAAGTTGCGATACAAATTTCGCCGCTCGCTGGTGCCGAGATCTGCGCCCAGATACTCAACCTTTAGTTCGCTCGTCGGCTACCGGGCCGCCGGATGATGATGATGTTCCACCGTTGGCTGATGGATTGTTTCGAACCTCGTCGCCCCACGCTGGTCACGGTTCGCTAGTGATTCCTATTGCGTCAGTCGTTCGGCATTTCTATCACGCGACCTTGCGAGTCTCGTTGGCCCAGCGACAAGTCCGGCGAAACAGCCGTTTCACA